>Ga0315276_10001633_pt1 | contig 20149 bp, 9 predicted proteins | sample YL17G05_0_MG_FD_204542 | JGI IMG/M metagenome (GOLD analysis project Ga0315276, IMG submission 204542) | Sediment microbial communities from Yellowstone Lake, YNP, Wyoming, USA - YL17G05_0 | ecosystem: Environmental > Aquatic > Freshwater > Lake > Sediment | place: USA: Wyoming | collected... | reverse complement strand
AGGGCCAGCCTCTCCTTCATCCTCAGGACGAGGGGAGCGTAGCGCCGGTTGAAGCCCACGGCCAGAAGACATCCCGAGGAGCTGCGCGCCGCGCGGATCCTCTCCAGTTCCGCCCGGGTCAGGCAGAGGGGCTTCTCGACGAAGACCGCCTTTCCCGCCTCCAGGGACCGGACCACCTGCTCCGCATGGAGATGATGGCGGGTGCCGATGAGGACCAGGCCGATGGCGGGGTCGGACAGGACCTTCCCCAGGTCGGTGGAGGCCGTCGCAGCGCCGAAGCGATCCGCCGCCGCCCGGGCGCTTCCTCCGGTTGCGGCCACCACGGACAGAAGGCGGGTGCCCGGATGCCGGCGCAGGGCCGGGAGGAAGACTCCCTTCATGAAGCTTCCGGGCCCCACCACCGCCACTCCGATGTCCCCCGACGATTGCGGGGCAGGACGGATCCGGACGGTCCGGGCCTCCACGGGCGGCGGGGCCGCGGTCCCGGCGGAAGGATACGAAAGAAGGATTGCCGGTCGCCGGGACGCCTGCTTCAGGTTCTCGTAGGCCTCGGGGGCCTCCGCCACGGGCCAGATCCGCTCGATCAGGGGGCGCACCTTGAGGCTCCCCTGCGCCATCATCTCGATCACCGCCGACAGGTTCCTCCCTTCCGTCCACCGGACGTAAGGGTAGGGATAGTCCCGTCCCCGGTCTTCGTACGCCGGGTCATACCGTCCCGGACCGTAAGAAGTGGAGATGAGCAGGTCGATCTCCTTCGCGTAGAGAAGGGATCGGTCCGCTTCCATCTTCACGTCCCCGACCACCACCACCTTCCCCTTCTTCCGGGCCAGTCCCAGCGCCAGGGAGAGGGGATCGGCTGTGGAGGAAGCGGCGAAGACCAGGACCGCGTCGATTCCCTGCCCGCCGGTGAAGGAGAGCGACTCCGCCACGGGATCGCACTCGCCGAGCACCCGTGCGAATTCGATCCCCGTCTCCCGGGCCAGCTCCGCGCGGCGAGGGTCGGGGTCGAACGCCACGACGCGGCACCCGGCGGCGCGGGCGATCTGCGCACCCATCAACCCCACAAGGCCCAGCCCCACGATTCCCACCGACTCTCCCAGCTTCGCCCCGCTCCGCCGGAAGCCGTGCAGGGCGATGGCGCCCAGGGTCGCGAAGGCGGCCTCTTCCAGGGACACCTCCCCCGGAACCGGTGCCATCAGGTTGGCCGGCACCGAGATCATCTCCGCGTGGTGGGCGAACTGGGCGCCGGCGCAGGCCACACGCGTCCCGGCGGGAAGATCCACCCCTTCCCCCCTTTCGGTGATTACCCCGGAAGCGGCATACCCCAGCTCCATCCCCTCCTCCGGCTCGGCCCCCACCCCCATCCGCCGCAGGATTCCCGGGAACCCCTCCTCCCGGATCACTTCCGCCGCCCTCTTCAGGGGAGAAGGATGCCGGGACGCCCGCTCCAGTGCGGAGAGCCCGCTGGCTTCGAGGGCCGCGGACTCGGTCCCGGAGCTGATCACCGAGAACGCGGTGGCCACCAGCGCCCGCAGCGGATCCGGGCCGGGCGCCGGGACCTCCGCCACTTCCACCTTTCCGCCCCGCACCAGCACCTGCTTCATTCCCTCCCCCTCTCCAGCGGCATCAGCGCGTAACGGATCGTGCACGGGGCCTCTCCTTCCCATTCCACCCGAACCGTCCGGGCCTTCCGGGTGACTCCGTAGGAAGGAGAGTGCAGATCCTCCTCGACCCGCAGCCGGCTCCCCTCGGGACGCCGGATCCAGGCGAAGCGGATCTCCGTGCGGCCTTCCGCGTCCCGGGCCGCCCAGCCCTCCTCCTCCGCCGCGGCGCTCCAGCCCGGCGCCAGATGGAAGCTCCCCTCGAACCGGTGCCGCCCCGTTCCCTCGAGCCGGTCCTCGATCCGGAAAATCCGCTTCTCGCGGTCCAGGAGAATGGCGCGCCGGTGGACCACCCCGCCCGGCAGCCGCCGGTAGCCGGAGTGCTCCGCCCGGAGATAGGCGTAGCGCTCCCCGAGGCGCCACCGGAGGACCCGGGGGGAGTCGGCCGGGATCAGGCGGAAGGGCTCCTCCGGGAATGGGTTCATCTCCTCGCCGTCCACCCGGATCGTGTTGTGGGCGCGGGTGGAACGGAACCGGTTTCGGAGGGCAAGGTCGGGAGTATAGGCGCCGGTGCCCCGATCGGGCAGGATCTCCCGGCCAAAGGCGAAAAGATCGAAAGCGAGGGTGTCGTTGTGGGCGTGGCCGCCGTTGCTTCCCTGCCCCACCCCTCCCGCGTCCACCACCATCTGGACGGGACCGGCCCCCAGCTGGTAGACCCCCGCCTCGGGAAATGCGCGGCTGCAAAACGCCGCAGACGGCCCTCTGGACGGTGACGGGAGCGACTGCCGCCAGCGGACAAAGGGTCCACCCAGGACCCAGGCCCCCTCCACCCAGCCGTCCCCGGCGAGAGGGAGCCACTCGGGGCGCCGGAAGAGAAAGGCCCCCAGCGCCAGCAGAGGCCGCCAGTCCCGGCGCGGCCGGTGGTACTGGGAGAAGATCAGGAAACGGCCGTCGTCGTTGTCGCCGATCTGGGGAAGGGTCCCGTCCGGGCGAATCAGGATCGCCACCGCCTCCAGCATCTTCTCCAGCCTCTCCAGGTAAGGCGCAGGGAAGGGATCTCCCTTCTCGGCGCCCAGCAGGGCCGGGAAGAGGAACATCTCAGTGGCGAAGGCGTGATACGAGAGGGAAGCTTCGTAATCCAGTCCCTCCCCCGTGACCTGGCGCCGCATCTCCGAGACGAGGTTCTCCCGGCCGAACTCCCTCCACCCGGGAGCTTCCCGAAGCTCCGGCAGCCCCAGGCCGCACAGATAGAGCCCCGCCAGGTTCGAGAGGTAGTGGTTTCCCCGCACCGGGCCGTCCTCCAGGTTGTCGAGGATGAACCGGGCATGCAGGAGAAGCGCCTTGAGAAGATCCAACCAGAACCGGTCGTCCCCCGCCCCGCGGAGGTACCCTTCGGCCGCCAGGATCTGGGAGGCCCGCAGCGCCACGTCCATGGTGCAGCTCCAGTTCACCCCGCGGTAGACGGGGTTCTCGGCGAGGAACGAGGCGATGTGGGCCGCCGCCTTCTCCCGGAACCGGGCCTCGCCGCTGAGGACCGAGGCGATCCCGAGCGTGGGGAGGTGCTGGAGGCGCGAAAGCTCCCAAGGGACCTTGACGTCGTGTCCCCGATCGGGAGTCTGGAAGATCTCCAGCGAATAGGCCTCCTTTTCCCAGCGCTTGCCGGACTTGAAATCCACGTGCCAGTCCGGGACCTCCCCGAGGCCCACGGGACCGGAGCCCAAAAGGTCGAAGGTCCCCGCCGCGATGGTCCGTGCCGCGGCAAGAATCGGCTCCAGGCTCTCCGGCGCCTCGGCCCGGAGAAGGAGCGCCGTCTCGGCGGAGCGCGACGACGCGGGGACCAGGGGGTCGCTCTCGAGGCGGCGAGAGAGGAGGGCGGCAAGAGACGTCCCGGGGGAGGCCAAAGCGGCGAGGAGGTCGGCGTCGCTGACGCTCCGGATCCGGCGGCGGTTCCGGATCCGCCTCGCGTAGCGGACCGCCCTCCCCGAGAGGCGGCGGACCGCATCCCCGGGCGGAACGGACAGTGCCTTCCTCATGTCCTGCACAAAATTCTCCAGCCGATAGGGCACCGCCGCCTCCCTCACAGGAACCGGACCTCGTCCAGCACGGCACGGGCGTTCCGGTCCCAGGTGTGCCTCTCCACCGCGGCCTCGCGGGCGGCGCGGCCCATGCGCGTTCTCAGGACCGGGTCCTCCGCGAGCCGGATCAGGGCGGCCGCCAGCGCGCCCGGATCCCCCGGCGGGACGAGGAGCGCCGTCCTCTCCGCCTCCAGCACTTCCCCGATCTGCTCCAGGTCGCTGGCCACGATCCCCCTTCCCATGGCCATGTACTCGAAGAGCTTGGTAGGAGAGCCGAAGAAGCGGCTTCCATCCCGGTTCGGGACATGGGGAGAGGCGTAGAGGTCGCACGCCGAGAGGTAGTCAGGGGCCTCTTCCTGCGGCACCGTCCCCGTGAAGCGGCAGCGATCCTCCGTCCCGCTCTCCCGAAGAATCTCCCGGACCTTCTTCAGGCCGGGCCCGTCTCCCACGAAGAGAAACACCGCCCGGGGGTGGCGCCGGACGACCTCCGCCGCCGAGAGGGCCAGGACCTCCGCCCCGTGCCAGGGGCCGAAGGTCCCGATGAAACCGACGACCGTCTTCCCCTCGAAACCCAGGCGCCGGCGGACGGCCGACCCGTCCCGCTCCGGGTGGAACACTCCGGGATCGACCCCGTTGGGGAGGACCAGGATCCTGTGGGGCTCCACTCCCTTCCCGAGGAGCTCCTCCTTCAGCACCTTCGAGACGGTGACCACCAGGTGGGCGTGGCGCAGGTTCGTCCTTTCGATCGCCTCGAAGGTCCGGCGGTGCGGCAGGGGGCGGTCCCAGTGATCCGCGATCCAGATCCCCGAGCCGTTGTATTCCAGGACCAGGGGGACACGGAGGGCCCGGGAGAGAAGGACGCCCGCGATGCTTCCCTCGTCGAAGCGGTGGTAGATCAGCCCCGGCCGGTCCGCGGCGAAAAGGGAAGAGCCGGAGCGGGCCAGACCGAAGGAGTGGTCGAACCGTGCCGCGCTGCGGGAGACCCTCAGGACCCGGGGGGGCGGCACCACGAAGACCGGCATCTCCTCCCGGCGGATTCCCGCGGGGGGATCGGCGCACAGGAAACAGACCCGCTGTCCCGCCCGCCGGAAGGCCTCCGCCATCCCGGCGATGTGGCCCACGGAGCCGCCCGCCCGGAGGGAGCGCCAGAGATCCGAGCGGAGATAGAGCACCGAGGCGCTCCGCCGCGCCGGAAGATCCCGGGGGCTTCGGCGCCGCGCCGCAGAGAGGACCGCCAGGGCGGCGTGAATCCGCGGAAGGGACGCTCCGGACAGGATGACGCCTCCCAGAAACGCAGGAACCTGGCGGGTCAGGAGAGGCCACCACCCGAGAGGCTCCCTTCGTCCTCCCCTGTCGCGGAGGCACTTCTCGCTCGGACGGGCCAGGGCGCCCAGGAGATGGAGCCGGAAGATCCGCTCGTGCCAGGAGAGGTCCTCGCTCAGGATCTCGAAGGCCTCCTCCTCCATCTTCCGCAGCGATCGGAGCCTCTCTCCCGGTGAGAGGGAAGCGAACTCCTCCCGGGTCCAGATCTTCACCGGGCGACCCGGGGCCGCCTTCCCCGGCCCTTCCGCCTCCCGCTCCGGAGAGTCGGTGAGGAGAAGCCGCCGAAGGGAGCCGCCCCGGCTCGAGTCCTTGTCTTTCCACCGCCGCACCGGGATCCAGTGCCACGGCTCTCCCGAGGTGAGGCTGCTCCTGCGGCAGTACCGCACTACCCGCTCGTAGAAGAAGGCGGAGCAATAGAGGTGGTATCCCCGGGCGCGGAAGCGTTCGTCCGTCGGCCGCGAGGCGGCCGACCGGTCGGCCAGGGAAAGATCGGCCAGGACCTCCTCCACGCTCCCCTCCAGGATCCGGCCGGCCATGGGATCAAACGTCAGCCACCTCCCCCCGACGAGAAGCTCCACCACCTCGTGGGTGTCCACCTGCCCCTTCCCCCGGCCCCGCGGATGGCCCCGCGCCTCCAGGGTGGCGAAGCGCGCCCGGATTCCCTCCCGCCGCGCCATCTCCCCCAGGACCGCGCAGTAGCCGAGACCCCAGGCGTGCCCGCCGCGGAGGATCGTCTCGGCATCGAGACTCTCCTGGCTCCGGCCGGGATCCAGCTTCCGGTAGGCGAACTCCATCAGATCGGAAGCCCTCTCGCGATCGGTGTACTCCTCCCCGTCGTTCTTCCAGGCGGTGACGTAGAGCATGGCGTCCGAGGATGCGGGATAGGCCGGCAGGCCGAAAGTCGCCGCCGTGTCCACCTCCTCCACCCGGATCCGGGTGAAACCCGCCTCATGGAGCCGGAGCTCCAGGTCGGCCCGGTCGGTCTTCCAGAGGTGATCCGAGACCGGATACCGGGGGTTTCGCGCGTCCGGGGGGAGGGCCGCGGCCAACAGCCCCTTAAGGGAAAGGACCCGATGGATCTCTTTCAGAAGAAGGGCCGGATCCGGGGAGTGCTCCAGGACATTGTCGGCGTAGACGGCGTCGAAGGCCTCCCCGGGAAAGGGAAGATGGTGGAAGTCGCACCGCAGCACCGGCACCGCGTGGACGGCGCGCGCCTTCTTCAGGAACTCGGCTCCAAAGTCGGCGCCCGCGCAGAAGCCGTGGCGGTCGGCGAGCACCCGGGTCCGGGCGCCCGCGCCGCATCCCAGATCCAGGATCCGGGCGCGATCCAGAGGGACCGTTCCCTGGAGGTGCGCCGACTGGGCCTCGTTCCGGGCCTCTCCAAAAACCGCCTCGGACTCCCGTTCCACCTGATGCCGGAGGACTTCCCGGGGCGGCTCCCGCCGGGCCTCCCTCTCCGACAGGCGATCCTCCACCACCTCGGCGAAGGAGCGGAAACGCACTTCCTCGCGCTTCGACAGCTCCTCCAGGAATCTCTCCAGCTCCGGATATCGCAGATCCCCTTTGGTGTGGCCGATGGCCACCAGGGTGTCGTCCCCTATCGTGTTGAACTCGGGCGCCGGTTCCCGATCCAGGCGGGGAAAACGAGCCGCGCCCGGAAGAAGCCGCAGGCGCGAGGCGATTCTCCGCCAGGCGTCGGGGTGAAATTCCTTGAACCGGGAAAGGCGGTCCCGGCGCAGGCACCCGTCGAAGGCTTCCAGGAGGCCCGCGGCGTCGGCCCCGTCCAGACTGAACCGCCGCCCGTCCCTGGCGAGGATCGGGAACTCCAGGATGGCCTCCTCGGAAGGAGGCGCCGGGTGGTTGATGTCGAAGAGCGCCGGGAAATAGGGATTCATGGCGGAGAAGGAACCCCGGAAATCGAACCGGTGCTCGAAGGAGTGACCCCCGTGCCAGACCGAGGAGTCGGCCTCGATTCCGTGCCGGAGCATAGCCCGGAACACCTCCCGGTGGGGCTGAATCCGGTACTTGCCGGCCCGGAAGACCCTCACCCGGTAGCCGGGGTCGGCGGGACGGACGATCCGCTCCAGCTCCTCCTTGAGCCGGCCGAGCAGGGAAAGCGGCGGCTCCTTGAGCGAGTGGATGCGGCTTGTCTCCCGGTCCCACCACCATCTCCCGGTGGCCGCGTCGTGCCTCGCTCCCGACTCGGGGAGCCATTCCGGGTGAAGGTGCAGCTGGATGTCGTGACCCCGCCGCCGGGCCTGCCGAATCTGCTCCTCCAGGGCGGCGGCCGCGGAGGGGTCGTTCTTCCTCAGCCACAGGATCTCCCCCATCTCCACGAAGAAGGTGAGCGGCGCCTTGAAGCGCTCCGCCGTGAGCATCAGCGCCTCGGCGGGCCGGAGCACCGTCTCGTGCCAGTCGATCCGCTTTCCGGGCGGGACACTCTGCCAGGTCTCGTAGTCGATGGTGAGGACCAGGTCGCGTCGCCGGTGCCGGGCCAGGAAGAAGGCGTGGCGGCTGGGAAGGGTCCGGCGCACCAGGACCGCGAAGTGCCGGCAGAGGACCAGCTCCAGCGACTCGGGGGTGTAGTGCCGGCCCCCGGGAGACCATGCCGCGAGAAAGAGCCGGCCCCCGGGGGAGAGAAGCCTCGAAATCTCCCGGAGGAATCCCTCCACCTCCCGGGGAGTGAAGCAGGCGACGAGATCGCTGCAGACCACGAGGTCGAAGGACCTCGCCGGAAGATCCAGATCCCGGATCCGCCGGGCGTCGCACTGGAGGAACCGGATCCCAAGGTGCGTGGACCGGGCCTTGGCCACGGCGATCTCGGAGAGCTCGACCCCCGTCACCCGGCGGGCCAGGGAGGCGAGCCGGGCCGTGAAGGCGCCCTTGCCGCACCCCAGATCCAGCGCCGAGGCGAAGCCGGACAAAGGAGCGTGCCGCTGCAGGAACTCCAGGTAGATCCGGTAGCGCTCCGAGTCGGCGGCCCCGATTTGCTCGGGATCCTCCTCGGTCCGGTAGAGCTCCTCGAAGTTCCTTCTCACGACCATCCCGTGATCCCCGCGAGATTGCCGATCTCCTGCAGGTCCGATCGGCGCAGGAAAAGCGCGTCGCTGAGCGAACCCCGGATTCGCCTTCTCCAGAGGGCGAGGTGCAGGGCCAGCACCAGGAAATAGCAGAGACTGGAGGAAGCCGAGGCGCCGTTGATCCCCCACCGGGGGATCCAGGAGAGGTTGAGCGCGACGTTCAGGAGGAGTGGTGGAATCCAGATCAGGACCGCGGACCAGGGCATTCCCGAGGAGGCCATCTGGATCGAGATCTGGGTGGAAACCCCCAGGGCCCAGATCCCTGGAAGAAGCCACCACAGGGCCGTCACCGCGGGCGCGAACCCGGGTCCGTAGAGCAGGGCCACCGCCGGCCGGGCCAGCAGCGCAGCCGCGGCGCAGAGCAGGAAGAGCAGGAAGGCGGTGTGCCGCGTGACCTTCATGGCGAAGAGGGGATCCCCCTCCCCCTGCCGCGCGAGGCGCGGGAAGAGGACTATCCCGATGCTCATGGGCAAAAGGTAGATCACGTCGGCCGCCTGCACCGCGATGGAGTAGATCCCCGCGTCGGCCGTCCCCTTCAGGGTGTTCACCAGGAGCATGTCCGAGCGGATGATGAGATAGGACAAGAAGCAAGCGGCATAGGTCCGCGTCCCGTACCCCACGCTCGTGCGGAACAGGGCCAGATCGGTGCGGGAGCCGCCCCCTCCCGAAGCGCGGACGAGGCCCCGGAGGACCAGCGACACCGCCAGGGCGGCTCCCGCGGCAATTAGGAGGTTCAGGATCAGGACCCACCGGATGTCGCTCCCCAGGAGCACCAGGATCACGAAAAGGGCTCCCACGCCGATCCCCCGGAAGGCCACCTCCAGGACATTGAAAAGGGGAATCCGCCCAAGACCCACCATGAGATTCAATCCGAAAAGAACCAGGAGCTGGAACGGAATGCAGGCCACCGAGACGAGCAGCAGGGAGAGCCGGATCTCTCCCAGGATCGGGGGGACCGCCATGGCGAGGGCCGCGGTCAGGAGCGCAAGCCCCGCGCCTAAACCCCAGGAGGTCCGCCGGCTGTTCCCCCAGAGAGGAGCCAGCAGGCTCCGATCGCGCGAGACCTGGTAGGTGTTGGAGGAGTGGAGACCCAGGTTCCCCAGCTGGAGCCCGATTCCTGAGAGCGCCCCCAGCGTGGCGAGGATCCCGCGTCCTCCGGGGCCCAGGGCCCGCGCCGTGAGAACCGAAGAGGCGACTCCGAGCCCCACCATCCCAATCCGGGCGGCGAACGTGGCGGCCACGTCCCGGGAGAATCTCACCCTTCCCTCCGCCCGGCCACCCAGTAGTCGTACCAGCGGCTGAGATTGAACAGGTTCCAAAGAAGGAAGGCCCGCTCCCGCCTCCCCGAGCGGTGTTCCTCCAGCATCCGCTTCACCACGGAATAATCGAAGAGGTCGATCTCGCGAATGCGGGAGGTGAGGATCGAGTCCTCGGCGAACCGGTAGAGCTCTCCGGCGAACCACTCGGAGACCGGCGCGCCGAAGCCCTGCTTCGGGCGGTGCAGAACCTCATCGGGAAGGATGCCGGCGAGGGCCTTCTTGAGGAGGTACTTGGACACCCCGCCCCGGATCTTGAGGTCCGTGGGAATCCTCATGGTGTATTCCACGAGCCGGTAGTCCAGGAAGGGGACCCGGGCCTCCACCCCGGCCGCCATGGTCATCTTGTCCACACGCATCAGCAGCAGCTCGGCGAGCCGCTGCTTCAGCTCAAGGTAGACCATCCTCTCACCGAAGTCCGACTCCGGCTTCTCCCGGCTGATCCGGTCCCAGAATTCCGCCACCACCCGGTACGAATCGAAGCCGTTGCCGCGGCGGCGCGCGGAATCGGAGAGGATCTCCCGCTTCTCCTCCCCCTTGAAGGCGATGGCGCCCCCCCAGAACGAGGTCTCTTCGCCGGCGGCGCAGCGGAGGAGATCCAGGCGGTCCCCCCCCCGCTCCAGCACCCGCGCCAGGCAGGCGGCGGATCCGTGCAGCGCCCGCCGCAGGGGCGCCGGGAGGGACCGGAGGAGACTTCCGTATCTTCTCTCCATCCCGTAGACCGAGAGGTACCCCGGGTACCCGAAGAACTGCTCGTCGCTCCCCTCCCCCACCTGGACCACCACGGTTCCGCTCGCCCGGGTCAGCCTGGCCAGGTGATAGAGCGGAACACAGACCCAGTCGGCGATCGGCTCGTCCTGGTGGTGGATCAGATCGGGCACGGTTTCCTGGAGGTCCCGGGCCGTCAGGACCACCTCGTGGTGGTCGCAGCCGAAAAGGCGCGCCACCCGGCGGGCCTCTTCCAGCTCGTTGTAGGCGGGCTGTCCCTCGAACCCCACGGAGAAGGTCGTCACCGGGCGATCCATCATCCGCGACATGAGGGCCACGTTGGCCGAGGAGTCGATCCCTCCCGAGAGATAGACCCCGAAGGGGACGTCGGACATCATCCGCTTCCTCACCGCCGATTCCAGAAGCCGGAGGATCTCCGCGCAGATCTCCTCCTCGTCGGCCCCCTCAAGTCGGCCCGGCACGACGGCGTCCCAGTAGGTCTCCTCCCGAATCTCGCCGTGGCCGTCGATCCGGAGAAAGGTGCCGGGTCTCAGCTTCCGGATCCCTTCGAAAAGAGTCAATGGGGCCGGGGTGGAGACGAAGGTCAGGTAATCCAGGAAAGCCCCGAAGTCGAGCCGGGGCGAGATGGAGGGATGGGCCAGAATCGCTTTGATCTCCGAGGCGAACAGGAGGGCGCCCGGGATGCAGGCGTAGTAGAGAGGCTTGACGCCGATCCGGTCCCGGGCGAGGACCAGCTCCTGCTTGAGTCCGTCGTAGAGGGCCATGGCGAACATCCCGTCGAGATCCCGGAATGCCGAAGTCCCCTTCTCCTCGTAAAGGTGGAGGATCGTCTCCGTGTCGGTGACGGACCGGTAACGGTGGCCCCTGGCTTCCAGAGGCCCCCGGAGCTCCCGGTGGTTGTAGATTTCGCCGTTATACGAGATCCAGAGCGTCTGGTCCTCGTTGGACATGGGCTGGCGCCCCGCGGCGGAGAGATCCACGATGGAGAGTCTGCGGTGGGCCAGGCCGACGCGACGATCCGCCGAAATCCAGACTCCCGCGTCGTCCGGCCCACGATGAGTCAGGGTGTCCCGCATCCGCACCAGAAGCGGTTCGGAAATGTCGGTGGGAAGGGGGTCTGCGCCGTACCGGAAGACCCCGCAGATGCCGCACATCCTGGGACCCCTTTAAAATCGGCATCATGCCGGAAGACAAGCACTTGCAGGCGGAAATATATACTCCGCCCCCTGGCTTGTCCAGAAATTGACGGGAAATGTGGAGGCGGCTCAGGAGGCCCCCAGCCGGTCTCGAAGGAGTCGTTCCAGAGCCGGATGGTCCCGGGAGATATCGGCCGCATAAGCGCTTTCAGGTCTGTAAGTTAGAAGCTTCCGACGCACCGAGAGCACCTCCAGCCACTCCTTTTGCGCCCCTTCCCGGTCCCCTCCCTCGAGGAGGAGGCTGGCCAGGAAAAGTCGGGCGCCCAGGAACCCCGGCTCCTCCTCAAGGGCCCGACGCAGATGGGACTGCGCCTCCGGGAGGCGCCCCAGCTCCCTCAGGAAATTGGCCAGCTCCACCCGGGGGCGAGGATCGTGGGGCACCCTTCTCACTCCCTCCCGGTACGACTCCAGGGCCCGGTGCACGGTGGCTGCGTCATGGAACAGGAAGCGAAAGGCCCGCGTCTCCAGCCGAGCGCGCAGGATGAAGAGATCCGCGGAGGTGGAATCCATCCTGATTCCCTGATCCAGTTCCCGGCGGAAGCGGGCGTAGAGGTCAAGGGTCAGATCCACGGGTGGATCGGCCGCCAGGAAGGCGGAGGCAGGAAACCCCCAGGTTCCCGCCTGGTAGGGGTTCGCATGGAGCGCCGCGGCGAAGCGGGTCTGCATCTCCCCCAGCGTGGCCGCCTGCTTCATGGCCCGATCGTTCCGGAAGGCAACGTAAGGGTTCAGGACGCATGCCATCCATGCAAGGGCGAGAGGGGCCGCCCCGAAGAAGGCGCGCCGGAGGAGTGAGGGAGCGGGCTTCTCCGGACAGTTCGCTTCCTCCGGCCGCATCGAGACCGAGGCCACCAGGATTGCCGCCGTCAGGAGAAGAGCGGGCCTACGGGTCAGATCCTCCACCAGTCCCTGCACCGCCAGGGCCGCGAATGCGGGGAGGAGGGGCAAAGAGAGCCTGCGGGAATGCCGGGCCTGGCGCCGGAGCAGCACCAGGATCCGGGCCAGCAGGAACACCCCGGCCGCGAAGCCGACGATTCCCGTCTCCACCAGAAGACCGAGGTAGTCGCTGTGCGGCGCCTGGAACCTTCTCCCGTAACGCACCGGCCCTTCCAGGGGAAAGTTGAAGCGCTCTGACACGTGCTGGAAGATCCCTGGGCCCACGCCGAGGAGGGGATCCCCGGAGAAGCATCGCAGATCCGCACCCCAGATCCGGCTCCTCTCATAGGGGAAAGGATCTCCCGCCGTTGTGAAGCGGTGCAGAAGGGTCGCGAGAGAGGCCACGACGACCACGGTGAGAAGGAGGGCGGCGGCCCGGCGCGATCGGGAAGAAAGGTCCTTCCATTCCATCGAGGCCAGAAGGAGGCACCCCGCCACCAGACCCAAAAGCGCTCCCCGGGATGCCAGGAGTGTGAAGGCGGCAAGGCACGCCACGACCGCGGCGCAGCGAAGCCACTTCCCTTTTCCCGGGTCCCGGAGCAGTCCCGGCGCCGCGAGAAGGACCCCGAGGCCCAGATAGGCCGCTTCGTGATTGGAGTTGAGAAGACCCCAGCGGGCGACGGATAGGGCGGTTCCCACGGAAACGGAGCCGCCGAGGACCACCAGCGCCTGCAACGACGCCGACGCCAGGACGCAATCGCCGAGGATTCTCCGTCCAGCCTCCCCCCAGCCGATCCTTCGGACGAGGATAAAGAGGGCCAGCGCCATCACCAGGTCCCAGCAACGCAGGAAGGAGGCATAAGGGTACGGGGAGCCCCAGGCTGCGAGAAGTGTCGCCGCCAGGAAGACCGGGACCGCGGCCGAAAGCTCCTGGGGAAGAAGCCGCGGCCGCGGGTGCGGGTCCGGAAGGAGGGTGAACAGGAGGATCCCCAGGAGCACCAGGGTATGGATCAGGAAGAGGGCGCCGGGTGTGGCGGTCCCCTCCCCGAAGGGAAGGAGGAGCACCAGGAGGCACGCGCCCCCGAGCCCTGCAGACAGACGGTCACCGCCTGGCATCCGGCTCCTTTCCCGGACCGGGTCCGGAGGCGAGGAGTTCCCTCAGGCGCTCTTCCTCTCTCGCGTAGAGCTCCCGTGCGGGGAAAAGCTCCCGCGCCCGGGAGATCTCCGCCCAGGCCTCCCCCCTGTCTCCGGCGGACAGGCGGTAGAGGGCCAGGAGGTAATGGCCGTAGGCCCTTCCCGGCCGGAGATCCACCGCGCGCCTGGCGAACGACTCTCCCGCGCTCATCCCGACCGTTTTCCCGGCCGTCCGGGGAAAGTAGATTTCGGCCAGGAGGGCCGGAGGATCCGGGTGCGAGGGGTCCCTGCCCTCGGCGCGCCGGAGCAGAACGATCCCCTCCTCCACCTTTCCGCTGTCCACCATCGCCCGCCCGTTCTCGATGTCGATCCGGGTCCGCGCCTCCCGGACTCCCCAGACCGCGCCCCCGAGGAGGAGAAGAAGAAGGGCCCATCGCGGAAGGGCGTCCATCCGCGACCCCTTCCCGACTCCCTCGGCCGGGACCCTGCCCGGGGCGACCGCCGCGCCCGCGAGAGCCGCGAAGGTGATGGACAGGGACGCAAGGTAGGCCGAGAAGTCGAAAAGGTTGTGAACGAGGAACGCCGCGACCGGAAGGGCCGCCAGGATCCCGGTCGCTCCGCTCTCCCGGGATCCCGGCCGCGGGACAATCCTCGACAGAAGCAGGAACACTCCCAGGACGATCCACGCCAGCGCCGGCACCCCCCCCTCGGCGGCGATCTGAAGGTAGCTGTTGTGGGCGAAAGCCGTCTCGTTCATCCCGGCGGCCATCTGCTTCGGATAGGCGTCGGCAAAGCCTCCGAACCCCACGCCGAGCAGGGGCGCGCTGAGGAAGATCTTCCAGGCGGCCCCCCAGTTGCCGGCACGGAGCACCCAAGGGGAGATCCCCTCCCCTCCCCGCAGGATAAGGAAGGCGCCGCCCGCCGCCGCTGCCAGGCCCGCCGAGGAGGCCAGGATCCAACCGCGACCTCTCACGGGGGTCAGGGAGAGAAGAAGCAGAGAAGCGACGGCCAGGGAGGCGACGGCGCCGTAGGAGAGACTGGCCCCCATCCCGGCGGTCTGCAGGAGGAGCAGTCCCGCATAGAGGATTCCCCGCCACCCGCGCCACCGGCTCCGGATCCCGCAGCGCAGGGTGAGAGGAAGCGCCATCGCCAGGTAGATGCCCAGGGACGACGGGAGCAGGAATGGACCGAAGGCGCGTCCCGACTCGGCGCGGAGAATGTAGGAATCCAGTTCCGGCTGTCCCAGGCTCCGGAGCCGGCGGGCCGTGTCGGCCAGGGAAAAGGCACGCTGGGCGATCCCCCAGGCGGCAACGAGGGATCCGATCCCCACGACGGTGCCCAGGATCGCCTCCTTCGCCCGGACGTTCTCCGACACCCGGAACGCGGCTGCGAAAGCCACAAGGCAGACGCCGGCGCCGAGGAGGAACGACAGGCTGCGGTGGGGCTGGGAGGAGATCAGCACGCCGATCAGCAGGTAGGCTGAAATCATTGCCGCCGGCAGGCGCCAGTCGCGCCGGACCACCGGTGGCCCTCCGGCGGGAAAAAGAAGAAGAACGCCCGTCCCCGCCGCCAGGACCGCCGCCAGGGCGACCCCGGAGGGATTCAGCTCCGGAGGGAGAAGCGCAGCGGAAGAGACCAGCGCCGCCAGAAGGAGCGTCCGAAGATCCCGCCGCCCTTCGTCCTGCACCATGGTGATAGCGCCCCCCGCTCCTCCCGCGGCCTCAGGCTTTGCCGCCGCCGGGACTAAGCGGCGGTGATTGTAGCCGACCGGGAGCGCCTCTGCGCCACCGACCCTCCTCGCCGGCCCAAAAAGAAGGGGCGGTGCCGGGAGTCCCCGGCACCGCCCCTTGGGAGCGGAGTGGCCGCGAGCCTAGGTCTGCGTCCCCTGCGGCCACTGGAAGAACTGGCCGTTCGCGAACAGGATGTCGCAGTTGAAGTCGTTGGTCATCCCGCCGGTGACCGCGCTGGCAATCCCGTCCTTCGCCAGGCTGGTCACGGTGTAGGCCACACCATTGGTGGTGTCGCCCGCGAACGTCCAGACCTTGTTCCAGCCGTCCGCCGTCGGGGCCGTCTTGATGTAGATCGGCTGCAGGAACGGCGTCACTGCCGCGTAGGAGTTCACCTTCGGGTAGAAGTTGTTGTCCACCGCGTAGGACTCCACGGCCGTGCCGATGGAACGGATGTCGGCCATGCTCCGCTTCTGCTTCCCGCGGTCGATCGCGTTCAGCAGGTTCGGGATTGCGATGGCCGCGATGATCCCGATGATGGCGACGACGATCAGCAACTCGATCAGCGTGAATCCCTTCTGGTTCCTCATTGAGTCTCACCTCCTGCAGGGGGACTCTAGCAACCGGGGTGCCAGGGACGGCTTTGCCAGGGTATGCCAGGCAACTTGATGATATGAAGTGGTTTACTCTGCACGCCTGGAGAGGACTTGATGGAGGGAAATGGGCCGCGGGAAGCGCAATTGACAATTCCTGTCACCCCGGAAGCGCCACCACTGACACCTCCTGTCAGGGAGAGATTCCGAGAGTGGACGGGACCCCCTCGAATCGGGCGCGGAGTCTTCGCGCCGACAGACACCCGGGCTCTTCCTTGAGCTTCCGGTCGATCTCATCCAGCACGGCCCGGCGCTCCAGGTCGCCCCGGTCCAGGAGGGAGAGGGTGTGGGGAACGTCGTCGGGGTGGATCCGATACTCCCCCGTGAGGAGAGGGCGCGCCGCCGGATCGTCCCGCCGGACCAGGAGGAGGGCGTGATCGTCCCAGTAGACGAGCGCCCACTCTCCGATCGGGAAGTGGGCCGCCGAGAAGGCCCGCAATTCCGTGAGGACGCCGCCTCCCGGAGAGGCGGGCGGATACATCACTCTCTGCGTCTGGCCCCGCCTCAAAAGCGCCGCGTCGATCCCGTAGCGATCCAGGAGGGCCTTCCATTTCTCCCCGCTGTTCACCGCGTCGAAGATCTCCGCCAGGAGCGGGTCGTACACCTCATTGCGTCCGTCGATGAACACGGGGTGTTCGGGGTATCTCCTCCAGATCAGGTAGCCCCCGAAAAGGACGTCGTTGAAGAGCCTCCGGCCGATACCGCGCGCTTCGATGAAATCCACCACTCTCCGCGGCTCAATCGAATCGAGGTAGCCGCGCCGTCCCGCCTCCAGGTTTCCCCGGATGAATTGAACCGACACCAGAGCCAAAAGGGCCGCCGCCAGGATCCGACCCTCGCGCCCGGGGAGGCGAATCCTCTTCTCCAGGCAGGCCGCGGGACGGGCGAGGGCGAGGGGGAGAAGGAGGAAGAAGAAACCGAGGTTCCTCAAGTGCTGGAAGGCCAGGACCGTGACCGCCGCCGTGACCAGGACGGGCGGAAGGTCGATTCTCCTCAAGCAGGAGGCCAGCACCAGGATCCCCGCGACGACGGAAAGATGGAAGAGAGGGAACTGCTCGAAGCCGGGAGGCGCCCACTCCAGGTTCGGCGCGTGGCCGGAGAGCACGATCCTCCGGATTTCGAACGGCACCTGCAGGAGCCGCCAGCCGCCCGGGTTCGCCAGGAGCGCCAGGGGGGATAGGAGGCAGAGCAGCGCGCGCCGAAGCCCTCCCGGGAAACCGTCGCCGCGAAGCAGCCCCTGGAACCACTCCCCCAGGATCCAGAGGACCAGCAAAGCCGCCCCCAGGACCACTCCCGGGTGCGTGTTCGCCCAGAGAAGGAAGAGAGGAGGAAGAAGCCAGGCCCATCGCGCTTTGCCGGGGCGGCGGCTCCCGTGCAGAAGCGAAAGGAGGACCACCAGGAAGCAGAGGCTCGCCATCTCCGGCCGGGGATCGAAGCGGAATCGCGCCCCGGCCAGGGAGAGGACGAGCAGGATGGCAAGGACCGGCTGTCCCGCCTCTTCGCTTTTCAGCCACGCGGCGATCAGAAGATAGGCACCGAGCGCCAGGAGGAAATTCAGGGCCAGCAGCGCAGGCCACCCTCCGAGGCGGAAGAGACCGTAGGCGGCCGCCTGGAACAGCCATTCGTGATCGAGCCAGGGTGTGCCCGCCCGGGTGAAGGAAAAGGGGTCCACCCTGGGGACGCTTCCCTGCTCCAGGATCAGGCGGCCCGTGGCCAGCTGCCATCCCAGGTCGTAGCTTCGAACGGGCTGGAGGACGGCCGCGGCGATCGCAACGGCCATGAGCGCCGGAAGCACCCACGCCCAGCGGGAGGGACGGGTGGGACCCGGCGGAACGATCACCGCTTCCCTCCCCGGGACCTCAGGACCCAGGCGATTCCGGCCGCCAGCGAGGCCAGGGACCCCGCCGCTCCGAACCAGATGGAAAGGGGCCGGTAACGGAAGACGATCCGGGACTCACCCGCCGGGACCTTCACGGCGCGAAAGAGATAGTTCGCCCGGAGAATCTCCACGCGCCTCCCCTCCCGCTCGGCGACCCACCCCGGGTAGCTGTTGTCGGTCAGGACGAGCCATCCCGGCCGGCCGGTGGAGACCTCCAGCACGACCTTCTCGGGAAGATCCTCCACGACGCGCACCCTGCCCTCGCCTCCCCCCTCGCCCACGGCGTCGGAAATGCCTGCCAGGTAGGCCTCGTCGCGGGGCTCGAAGCCGGCGTCGGTCAGGGCCTCCAGGATCTCCCCGCGCTCGGGCCGGACCCGGCCGACAACGTAGGCCCTGGGGAGGGGATCCCGGCTCCGGTAGAAGCGGAGGGGAACGTTGGTCTGCCGGGCCACCTGGCCGGCGGGGATCAGGGAGGGATCTTCCATCTCGCGATAGGACATCAGGACCCCCACCGACGCCAGCTCGATGAGCCGCCGGACCTTCTCCGCATCCAGATCCTTCATCTTATCGGAGAGATCGTTGACCCGCCGGGGGCTCAGGAGGTCGGTGCTCTTGTCGTAGGCCATCCAGATCCGTTGCGGCAGCGACGTGGAGACCCTCGCCGAGACCTGGTCCCAGAAATACCCCCACCACGCCGAGTCGCTCTGGGCCATCACCGCAAAGCCCGGAGGACGGGACAGCGAGGTGACACGGGAAGGGGGCTCGGAACCGCGCACCAGATCCAGGACCGGAGAGCGGGTGTCGTAGAACGCGGCGGGGACCACCGGATTGACATGGGAGTTGGCGGAGATCAGATCGCCTCCCACCGCCAGGAGCGCGAGGACCGAGGCCAGGGTGGGTCCAAGCCGGACCCGGCGGACCGCAAGGACCATGACCGCCATTCCCGCGGCGATGAGCGCGCACCGCAGAAGACTCCCCTGGACCTTCGCTCCAATCCTGCCGAGGGCCCCCTCCCCGATCGACGCGGGTATCCCGAGTCCCTCCCGCACAAGGCTCTCCAGGGGCGATTGGAAGAGTGCCAGCCCCGCGGCGCAGAGGGCGATCAGGACGGCCCCGGCCAGGAGCAGACGGATTCCCGGTCCCGGCCGCTTCTCAGGGATCTCCTCCCGGAGACGCTCCAGGCCCAGGGCAGACAGGAGCGACAGGCAGAGGAAGGCCGGTAGAAGGAAGCGGGAGGGATAGCGGAGGCTGGCAACCAGGGGCACCGCTTCGTACAGGACCCGGTAAACGAAGGTCCCCGGCCCCAGAGAGGCCAGGACGAAGAGCACGGCGAGCCCTCCCAGGGCCTGCGCCCGCCGGTCGCCCTTCCTTCCCAGGGCGCACAGCGCCAGCAGGAGGGAGGCGACGCCGAGATAGATGCTCAGGAGGAACGGATACCCTTTCTGGAACACCAGGCCGCCCCAGTAGCTGGTGACCTTCAGGGCGGTGGGATCCCCGTAGAGAGAAGGGACGACGGTCTCCAGAAGACGCACCGGAGGGATGGACCAGACGGAGGCATCGGCATAGGGGACTCCGGCGGCCCGGCTCGACTCGGCGATCATCTCCCTCGCCGGCAGGACCTGCACCAGGGCCAGGCCGCACCCCAGAAGGGCTCCCGCGCCGAGCCGGACCGTCGCAAAGAGGCGCTTCCGTCTCGCGGCGCCTCTCCCCCAGATCGTGTCCACGAGGCCAAGAAGCAGCGAGGTGCCCGCGGCCAGTGGGTCCCCCGCCAGAAGCTGCACCGCCAGCGCCGCCGAGAAACCCAGCAGGGCCCACGGGCTTCCGCGCCGCCGGTGCCGGGCCAGGGCGAAAAGCGCCAGGGGAACCCAGGCCCAGGAGGAGAGGAGGTTCTGCAGGGATCCGCACGAGGCAAGGACCCCGGACAGGGAATAGGTGAGCGCCCCCGCGAGAGCCGATTCCTCCCCGAGTCCCTCCTCCCTCCCCCAGAGGAACACCCCCCATCCGGCCAGCAGGTACTGGAGGAGGATGGAGGCATGGAAGGCCGCCATCACCGGCATCATCAGAAAGAGGACTGTGATGGGATGGAACATCAGGTTGTTGGGATTCGCCGCCAGGGGCATTCCGCCCGAGAGATAGGGGTTCCAGAGGGGGATGTGCCCCGAGCGCAGGATCTCCGTGGTGTAGAGCCGGGTGGGGAGGTGGTTGAGGCAGATGTCCCGGAAAAAGAGGACTCCCTCCCCCAGCAGAACCCTGTGGAAAAGGAGGGCCACGGCCAGGACGAGGCAGAAGAGGGCGATTCGGCGGCGGAGCGCGGCGCTCATCGCCGTGAAGGGTGCGCCCAAGCGCATCTCCCCTATCGGCCGGGACCTTCCTTCGGGTCGCGACCTTCCATCAGGTTGTACTTCTTGGCGAAGTAGCGGAAGGAGCGGAAGCTCATTCCCAAAAGCTCCGCGGCGCGGGTCTGAATGCCGTGGGTGCGGGACAGGGCTTCGTTCATGAAGCGCTCCCGCAACTGTTCCAGTTGCGTCTCGAGGTCGATCCCCCGGTCCTCCAGCACCGCCGG
>Ga0315276_10001632_pt1 | contig 20179 bp, 20 predicted proteins | sample YL17G05_0_MG_FD_204542 | JGI IMG/M metagenome (GOLD analysis project Ga0315276, IMG submission 204542) | Sediment microbial communities from Yellowstone Lake, YNP, Wyoming, USA - YL17G05_0 | ecosystem: Environmental > Aquatic > Freshwater > Lake > Sediment | place: USA: Wyoming | collected... | reverse complement strand
CTGAGCAGTTCTGACTTATCCATCAGGACAAGAGTCTGCCACAGTCCCATGTCCGGGCGCCGCACATGGGCGGGCTTCCTAGCCAGGCCGCCAGCGGAAGCTGGCGCCGGCGATGCCGAGAAAAGCGGCGGTCATTGCGACCAGCGCCGCGAGCCGCGGCAAAATATCGGCAATACCAGCGCCGTCCAGCATGATGGCCCTGGCGGCTTCCAGCATCTGCGTCAACGGAAAGATTTCCGCGATGATTCGCAGCCATCTCGGCGCGCCTTCCAGCGAATACCAGACCCCGGACAACAACATCATCGGCCAGGACACGAGGTTGATGACGCCATTGGCGAGTTCTTCGCTGGTGAAGCGGGCTGCGACCATGAAACTCAGCGAGATCATGCACATCGCGCCGAGCATGGCCGTCACCAGCAGCAGGAGCCAACTGCCGTTGTTGCGAAAGGGGACCAGCAGCGCGAGCGTGGAGTAAACCAGCACCGAAACGCTGACCGTCAGCATCAGCCGCGACAGGATCTGCGCAGCGCCAAACTCGACAGCCGTGACCGGCGTCGCCGACAGGCGTCGCAGGAATCCCGATTTGCGATAGCGGACAACCACGTAGCCAACGCCGAACAGGCAGCTGAACATCATGTTCATGCCGAGGATGCCGGGCAGCAGCCAGTCCACGTACTGGACGGCAGCACCCGTGACCGGTTCGCGCTTCGCCACGGCGCCGGCTGACTCCAGCAGCAGTTTCTCCGCCAGATAGCCCTTTGGCGAATCGGCATTGACCCAATAGCGCGGTACCCCCCGCAGGTCGATCAGCAGGTCCGACTGGTGCCGCTCGACGGTGCGGATTGCAGCCGCGAGTTCGGCCGGGGCCACTGCGTAGAAATCCGCGTACCGCGTGCCAAGGAACGGGTGCAGGCTCACATCGAGTGCGGCTCCTGGAGGGGCGAGAACCCCGATCTTGAACATGCTGCGCGGCTGCCCGCCGAAGATGACGGCAAATGCGACAACCAGGGCGAGCGGCATCACGACGTTGAATACGAGCGTCGACCGGTCGCGCAGGAACTCGAGATTCCGTGCGCTCCAGATGGCCAGCATGCGGCGCAGGTTCATGTGCGCAGCTCGCGGCCGGTCAATTCGAGGAACAGGTCCTCCAGATTGCGCGGACGGATGCGCAGGTGGCGAACGGGGATGCCGCGATCCAGCAGCGCACGCAGCGCCAGTTCCACATCCGCCGTCGAGATCTCCACGCGATCGCCGGCCAGCAGCACCGGCAGCGGGAATGTTGCCGGGTCGATGCCAAAGTCTTCACGCGGCAATTCGAGCACGACGTCATCGAAATGTTCCTTCAGCAGGCGTGAAGGCGGACCCTCGGCGATGATCTTGCCGCGGTCCATGATGGCGACCACATCGCAGAGGAAGTAGGCCTCTTCCATGTAATGCGTCGTCAACAGGACGGTCCTGCCCTCAGCCTTGATGGCGCGGATCAGGTCCCAGAAATTATGGCGCGCCTGCGGATCCAGTCCGGTCGTCGGCTCGTCCAGGAACAGCACCTGCGGGTCATTGACCAGCGCGATTCCAAGCAGCAGCCGCTGGAGCTGCCCGCCGGACAGCTTGCGGTTGTCGCGTCCCACGAGCGGCTCGAGCGCGCACAGTCTGATCACGTCGTCCACGTCGCGACCGTGCGAGTAAAGCCTGCGGAACATCACGAGCGTCTCGCGTACGGTCAGGAAGTCCTGCAACGCCGTCTTCTGGAATTGGATCCCGGCCTCTGCGCGGAATCGCGCGCCCAGCGGCTCGCCCCGATAGAGAACGTGCCCCGAAGTCGGCGAAGTGACACCTTCCATGATCTCCACGGTCGTCGTCTTGCCGGCGCCATTAGGTCCGAGCAGGCCGAAGCAGATTCCCGGCGGGATGTCGAAGGACACGCCATCCACGGCGCGCACGCCCGGGTACTGCTTGACGAGGTCGCGAACCTGGATCACTGGTTCCATGCGGTTGATGATCCTATATGATTGCGCACGTGACGCAGAGTCCATTCCCGCACCTGCTGGCGCCACTCGACCTCGGCTTCACGATTCTCCCCAACCGGGTGTTGATGGGTTCGATGCACACCGGTCTCGAAGACCGGCGGCACGATTACCCCAAACTGGCCGCTTATTTCGCTGAACGTGCGCGCGGCGGTGTCGGACTCATCGTCACCGGCGGCATTTCGCCGAATGCGGCGGGCTGGACCAAGCCCTTTGCAGGCACCCTGAGCGGCCGCCGCCACCTGGCGCGCCACCGGCTGGTCACCGATGCGGTGCATGGTGAGGGTGGCCGTATCTGCATGCAGATCCTGCACACAGGGCGCTACGCCTATCACCCGCTCGCGGTCGCACCATCGCGCCTGAAGGCGCCGATCTCACGATTTACGCCACGCGCGCTATCCGACGGCGGCATCCGCGGCCAGATCAGTGATTTCGTCCGCTGCGCGAAGCTAGCGCAGGAAGCCGGTTATGACGGCGTCGAGATCATGGGTTCCGAAGGGTATTTCATCAATCAGTTCCTGGTCGCGAGGACCAATCATCGCGAAGACGGCTGGGGAGGGAATTGGAGTAACCGGATGCGGCTGCCGATTGAAATCGTGGCCGGCACACGCAAAGCGGTCGGTCCGTCATTCATCATCATCTACCGGCTGTCAATGCTCGATCTCGTCGAGGGCGGCAGTTCCTGGGACGAAGTCGTCGAACTCGCGCAGGCCGTCGAACGCGCCGGGGCCACGATCATCAATACCGGCATCGGCTGGCATGAGGCACGCATACCGACCATTGCGACGATGGTGCCGCGCGCAGCCTTCAGCTGGGTGACGCGACGCCTGCGGGGCAGCGTCACAATCCCGCTGATCACAAGTAACCGGATCAACGATCCCGCTGTCGCCGAAAGAGTGCTGGCAAGCGGCGACGCCGATCTCGTTTCAATGGCGCGGCCGTTGCTGGCCGACCCGGATTTCGTGCGCAAGGCTGCCGAGGGCAGGGCGGATGAGATCAACACCTGCATCGCCTGCAACCAGGCCTGCCTGGATCTTGTCTTTGAGAATCAGGTCGCGACGTGCCTCGTCAATCCACGTGCCGGCCGTGAGACCGAGCTGAATTACCGCCCCGCAGGCGCACGTCGTCGCATCGCCGTGGTCGGCGCGGGCCCCGCGGGCCTCGCCTGTGCGACGGTCGCAGCCGGTCGCGGACACCAGGTCACGCTGTTCGAGGCAAGCAATCAAATCGGCGGCCAGTTCAACATGGCCAAGGTCATTCCGGGCAAGGAGGAGTTCCGCGAGACCTTGCGATACTACGGACGCCAGATTGAGCTGACCGGCGTGAGACTCGAGTTGTCGCGGCGTGCCGGCATCGCCGAGCTGACCGGAGGCGGATTCGATGAGATCGTGCTGGCATCGGGGGTCGTGGCACGAATGCCTGCCATCGAAGGTCTGACGCATCCGAAGGTCCTGTCCTACATCGATGTGCTGCTGCATGGCAGGCAGGTCGGCAAATCAGTCGCAATCGTTGGCGCCGGCGGCATCGGCTTCGATGTCGCGGAGTACCTGAGTCACGACGCCACGCATCCGCCATCCAGTGTCGACATCCCGACGTTCATGCGTGAGTGGGGCATCGATATGGCATTCGCGAAGCGCGGTGGCCTGACTGAAGAGGCGGATCTCGCCGGCAGCATGCCGCGCACGATCTGGCTGCTGCAGCGCAAGCCAACGCCTCCCGGGCGCGATCTCGGCAAGACCACCGGCTGGGTGCACCGGCTGGCGCTGAAGCGGCGCGGCGTGCGCATGATGGCTGGCGTGAGTTACGAACGCATCGATGACGCCGGCCTGCATATTGCCGTGGGCGCCGAATCCCGTTTGCTCGCAGTGGACAATGTGGTCGTATGCGCCGGCCAGGAACCGCAACGCGAGCTCGCGGCTGGCATTGAGGCAGCGGGATTCCGGGTGCACCTGATCGGGGGGTCGAATCTCGCGACCGAGCTCGATGCCAGGCGCGCCATTGACGAAGGCTCGCGCCTCGCGGCAGCGCTATGAGTAACCGGGCCGCGCAGGCGGCACAACTCGGACTGCTCGAAGACGCGACCGGCAATCACGCTACGTGGCGCGTGCGCGCGAGCGAGCGCGCTCGCCGATTGACGGTGCGCGTATTTCCGGGAGGAGACGTCGAGATCGTGGTGCCGAATGGCACGAGTCCGCGCGCTGTCGAATTGTTCGTCGCCCGGTACCGGCCGTGGATCGACCGCAAGGTTGCCCAGTACCGGCCGCTCGAGGCATGGAACAGCGATGAATTGCCAGCGGCGGTTCAATTCCAGGCCAGCGGCGACTGCTGGCGGGTGGTCTATGTCGAAGCGCAGGGCGCGCCCCACCTGACAGTCGATGGCAATCGGCTGCTGCTGATCGGCGATTTGTCGCGGGTTGCACTCCTGCGCCATGCGCTGCAGCGCTTCACGATGCGGATGGCCCATTCGATACTGGTGCCCCAGCTCGAGCGGCTCGCCGCGGAATTCGGGCTGCAATACTCGACCGCCCAGATCCGGCGCCAGCGCACACGCTGGGGCAGTTGCTCGCGCCGCGGCACGATCAGCCTGAATGCCTGCCTCGTCTTCCAGCCGCCGGAAATCGTGCGCTACCTGTTGATACATGAACTCGCGCATACCCGTCACATGAACCATTCCCGGCGTTTCTGGGCATTGGTCGGGCAGCTGGAGCCGCGCTGGCGCGAGTTCGACGCGGGGCTTTCTCTGGGCTGGCGCGAGGTGCCTGCCTGGGTCCTGCGCTGATGCCGCGGACCCGGAACGCGGCACCCTTCCTGGTGATGGCCATCGCGCTGGCCGCCGTCTCCTTCGGGTCGATATTTGCTCGCATTGCCGAGGCCGCACCCCTCGCAATCGCCGCCTGGCGCATGGGACTGGCGGCCCTGGTCGTGATTCCGGTGGCTCTCGCGGGCAGGCCGGGCGTCGATCCCGTCGAACCGCGCCATTCGATTCTCGCTGCGGCAGCGGGCCTGTTCCTGGCCTTGCATTTCGCGACCTGGATTGCGTCACTCGATTACACGACGATCGCGAGAAGCGTACTCCTGGTCAGTACCGCACCGATCTGGGTCGCCATCCTGCAGTTCGTGAGCGGGAAAGGGACACCCCCGTTACGCACGGTGCTGGCGCTCCTGTTCGCAGTGGGCGGGGTGGTGACTGCGAGCGCGGGGCGCGCCTGGAGAGGCGGCATGCTGACGGGAGACCTGCTGGCCGTGGCCGGCGCGATTGCCATGGCAAGTTATCTCCTGTTGTCCCGGCAGGCACAGTCGCGTCTGCCATTTCGCCGCTATCTTGCAATCGCCTATGGCTCGGCCGCCGCAGTGCTATGGATTGCCGTGGCGATGACGGACACCACAGCCGGCGGCTTTACTGCGGCAACCTGGTGGGCGCTCGCGGGCATGGCGGCGATTTCGCAGTTGATCGGACACAGCGGCTACAACTGGGCGCTGCGTCATGTGGGCCCGCTGTTCGTCGCAGTCGTGCTGGTCGGCGAGCCCGTGCTCGCTTCCCTGCTGGCCTGGTGGCTACTCGGGGAGGGGCTCGACTGGCAGACCGGCGCGGGCGGACTGCTGATAATGACGGGCATCCTGCTCGGCGCGTCCGCGGCTCGCTTTGCGTCGGTGGCGGTACAGGCGCCAGCCCAATAGCACGGCGAGCACCAGGACATAGATCAGCGGCTCGCGGATATCGGCCTTCACCTGCCAGTAGAAATGCGTGCAGCCGAGAATCGCCGCCGGATAGATGAGGCGATGCAGGCGCTGCCAGCGACGCCCCATGCGCCGCATGGCGCGCTTCGTGGACGTCACGGCAAGCGGGGTGAGCAGCAGCAGCGCCGTGAACCCAACCGTGATGTAGGGGCGCTTCACGATGTCTTTGAGCAATTCACGCCAGTCGAGACTCTGGTCCACAAACAGGTAGAAAAGGAAATGCATCGAGATGTAGAAGAACGCGTACAGCCCCAGCATGCGCCGGAACAGCAACAGCCGCGGCCAGCCAAGAACTTCGCGCACTGGCGTCACAGCGAGCGTCGCCAGCAGCAGGCGCAGGCCCCAGATGCCGAGTGTGTCCTGGATCTTTTCGACCGGATTCGCGCCGAGCGTTGCTGCCGGCCAATGAGCGAAACCCGTCAGGTCCGCGAGGCCCGCGAGCAGCCAGCCCGCCGGCAGGAGGCACAGCAGGAACACGAGCGGCTTCGCGATCCACCGGGTCGCAAGGTTGGCGTTCATCTTCAGCATCAGAAATTCCGCGCCAGATCCATGCCGCTGTACAGGCTCGCGACATCCGCCGCATAGCCGTTGAACTTCACGGTCGGCTGGCGCGACAGGAAGGAATCGGATCCGATGCGCCGCTCACGCTTCTGGCTCCAGCGTGGGTGGTCTACTTCCGGATTGACGTTGGCGTAGAAGCCATATTCGCGCGGTGCCGACAACGCCCAGGTGGTCGCGGGCATGCTCTCCGTGAACCGGATGCGCACAATCGACTTGATGTTCTTGAAGCCGTACTTCCAGGGCACGACCAGGCGCAGCGGCGCGCCATTCTGATTCGGCAGTACCTTCCCGTAGAGCCCGACCGCGAGGATCGCAAGCGGATTCATCGCCTCGTCCATGCGCAGCGCCTCGACATAGGGCCAGTCGAGCACGTCCGAGCGCTGCCCGGGCATCTGCTTCGGGTCCATCAGCGTCGTAAATTCGACGAACTTCGCGCGCGAGGTCGGCTTCAGCCGCTTGACGAGGTCGCCGAGCGGGAATCCGACCCAGGGGATGACCATCGACCAGGCCTCGACACAGCGCAACCGATAGATGCGCTCCTCGAGCGCATGCGGCTTCATCAGGTCCTCGAGCGTGTAGCGGCCCTTGCCCTCGCATTCGCCGTCGACGACCACGGACCAGGGCCTTGGGCGAAGGCTGCCGGCATTGCGGGCGGGGTCGTCCTTGCCCGTACCGAACTCGTAAAAGTTGTTGTAACCGGTGATGTCGGCCAGGGAGTTGGCCGCCTCGGTCGTCGAGTAGCGCGCATTGTGCTGGTACTGCAGGCGCTCGATGAGCGTCACATTTATCACCTGCTCGGCGCTCGTGGGTTGCGCGAAAGCCGCGGCAGCGCCAAGACCGGCAATGCCTGCGAGGAACTCGCGTCGGGAGCGATAGACGGGCTCCGGCGTGATCTCCGAGGGTCGAATTCGCATGTTGGGCCTCCTGCTCATGAGACCGGAGCAGGCTGGCCTTTGTTACGCCAGTCGGCGACCGGAATCCCGAATCCACGGGCCATGCGACGGGCGTCCTTGCCACCATTGACGAGCATCGGATGCTCGACAGCCCGGAGGTGCGCGAGGTCGGAACCGGAATTGCCATAGGCCGCGATCGCGATTCCCGGGAATCGGGCGCGCAAGGATTCGACACAATGAAGTTTTTCACCGCCGCGCCGGTTCGGCGTCGTCAGCGCGCCATCCAGGTGTCCGCCGCGCCAGGCGACTCCGGTGCAGATCGTTTCATCAAAGCCGAATCGCGCGCCGATCCGGGGAACGTACAGGTCCACGCTCGCGGACAGCAGCACCAGCCGATCGCCAGCGCTCCGATGACGCTCAATGGCCTCGAGCGCACCCGGGCAAAGCATTTCATGATCCAGGCCGTCCACGAACTCGCGCGACCAATCACTGACTTCTGCTTCCGTCGCGCCGGCCATCAGCCCGCGTATCAGGTTGGTCTTGAGTCCGCCGCGGTCCCGATCACTGAAGGCATAGCGGCAGAGCGCCGTCACCGTGGCCCACATCCAGCTGCGGTGCGGATGATGCCGCAGCCAGCCGCGAAGGTAAGGCAGAAAGGTATCCCGCCGGGTGATGGTGCCGTCGAGGTCGAATACCGCGATGGAATGAGTCACGGCGCTTCAATCCGCGCGCGCGGCCGGCACTTGATCAGGCCGCCAGCTGGCGCAACACGAAATGCAGGATGCCGCCGTTGTCCATGTACTCCCATTCCTTGGGCGTATCCACGCGCACATTGACCGGGAAGCTCACCAGCTTTCCGTCGGCTTTCATCGCGCGAACGGTTGCCTTCCTGCTATTCGGCACCAGTCCATCGAAATCGTAGGTCTCTGTGCCATCGAGTCCCAGTGATTGCGCGTTCTGCCCGCCCTCGAAGGTCAACGGGAAGACCCCCATACCGACCAGATTCGCGCGATGAATACGCTCGAAGGTCTCCGCAATGACCGCCTTCACACCGAGCAGGTTCGTGCCTTTGGCAGCCCAGTCGCGCGAGGAACCCGTGCCATATTCCTTGCCGGCGATCACGACCAGCGGCACGCCGGCTGATATGTACTTCATCGCGGCGTCGTAGATCGGCAACTGCTCGCCGCCGGGCTGCATGCGTGTCACTCCGCCCTCAACACCAGGCACCATCAGGTTCTTGATGCGCGAGTTTGCGAAGGTGCCGCGCATCATGATCTCGTGATTGCCGCGCCGCGACCCATAGCTGTTGAAGTCCGCGGGCGCCACCCCATTCTGCTGCAGGTACAGGCCGGCGGGGGACTCCTTGCGGATCGCCCCCGCGGGCGAGATGTGATCGGTCGTGATCGAGTCCCCGAACAATGCCAGGCAACGCGCCCGGCTTATCTTCGGCAGCCCCGGCCGCTTGCGATTCATGCCGGTGAAGTAGGGTGGATTCTGGATATACGTGCTGGCGCCCTCCCAGCCATATGTCTGCGACTCCGGAACCTTGATGCCGCGCCAACGCTCATCGCCCTTGAAGACATCCCCGTAAGTCTTGACGAACATGTCCGCCGATACCGAGCGTCCAACCGCCTGCTGAATCTCCCTGGAGCTCGGCCAGATGTCGCGCAAGTAGACGGGCTTGCCGTCGCGGTCCTTGCCTAGCGGATCGCGCGTGAGGTTGAGATTCACGGTGCCGGCCAGCGCATAAGCGACCACGAGCGGCGGCGAGGCAAGGAAGTTCATGCGCACTTCCTGATGCACGCGGCCCTCGAAATTGCGGTTACCGGACAGCACCGAGGCAACCGACAGCTGGTTGTCGCTGATCGCCTTCGAAATCGGCGCATTGAGCGGGCCCGAGTTTCCGATGCAGGTCGTGCAGCCATAACCGACGATATTGAATCCGAGCGCCTCAAGATCCACCAGCAACCCGGCGCGCGTCAGGTATTCCGTGACGACCTTGGACCCGGGCGCCATCGAGGTCTTGACCCACGGTTGCACGGCGAGCCCGCGCTCCTTCGCCTTGCGCGCGAGCAGGCCGGCGCCGACCATGACCGCTGGATTCGACGTGTTGGTGCAGGAAGTGATCGCGGCGATGACGACCGCGCCGTCCTTCAGTTCAAAGTCCCGACCCGCGTCGCTCACCTGCGCCGGACCGCGCGAGGTCCACTTGTCCTGGTCCTTCTCGAAGGCGGAGCGGAACGCCGTCTTCATGTCGCTCAAAAGCACCCGGTCCTGCGGCCGTTTCGGGCCGGCAAGAGATGGCTGCACCGTGGACAGGTCGAGATGCAGCGTATCCGTGTAGAGCGCATCGGGCGCGCCATCGTGACGCCACATGCCCTGCGCCGTTGCATATTCGCGCACCAGCGCGATCTGGCTCTCTGGCCGCCCGGTGAGGCGCAGGTAGGTTAGCGTCTCCTCGTCGATCGGAAAGATCCCGCAGGTCGCCCCATATTCCGGGGCCATGTTGGCGATCGTCGCTCGATCGGCCAGCGGCAACTGGGCGAGGCCGTCGCCGAAGAACTCGACGAATTTCTCGACAACACCGCGCTTTCGCAACTGCTCAGTCACAGTCAGCACCAGGTCGGTCGCCGTTGCGCCCTCCGGCAGCCGCCCGGTCAGTTTCATGCCGATGACCTCGGGGATCAGCATCGTCGAAGGCTGCCCGAGCATCGCCGCTTCCGCTTCGATGCCGCCGACGCCCCAGCCCAGGACGCCGACACCATTGATCATCGTCGTGTGCGAATCGGTCCCGACGACGGTGTCCGGGTAGGCGAGACCGTGCTCGTTGACGAACACGACCCGTGCGAGGAATTCCAGATTGACCTGGTGCACGATGCCGGTGTCGGGCGGCACCACTGCAAAATTATCGAACGCAGACTGGCCCCAGCGCAGGAAGGTGTAGCGCTCCTTGTTGCGCTGGAACTCGAGAAGGGCATTGAGATTGAGCGCGTTGGCCGTGCCGTAATGATCGACCATGACGGAATGGTCGATGACGAGTTCAGCGGGAATCAGCGGATTGATCTTTCCCGGGTCGCCGCCGAGCGCTGCCATCGCGTCGCGCATTGCGGCCAGGTCGACCACCGCGGGAACGCCGGTGAAATCCTGCATGATCACCCGCGCGGGTGTGAATGCGATCTCGCGGGCAGGCAACTTGCGGGGATCGGCGCTTGCGAGTGCGATGATGTCCGCGCGGGTGACGGTCGTGCCGTCTTCGTGACGCAGCAGGTTTTCGAGCAGGATCTTCAGCGAGTAGGGCAGGCGCCCGATCTGGTATTCCGCGAGCGAGTCTAGGCTGAAGTACTCGAAACTGCGGTCACCGACGGTGAGCTTGCGGCGTGCCTTGAAGCTATCCTGCATGATTCCTCCGGGTTGATTATAAGCGAGTCGATTACCCCGCCACCCAGGCATTCCTCGTCGCGGTAGAACACGGCGTACTGGCCCGGAACCGCGCCTGCCTGCGGATCCGCAAACCGGACATCGGCGCATTCCGCGGACAGGCTGACGACGCAGCGCACATCCGGCTGGCGATATCGCAGCTTGGTCGTGCACACGAATACAGGTGCAGGTGGCTGGCCACTGATCCAGTGCAGGCTCCCGGCGCGCAGGCCCGCGCAATGGAGCGCCGGATGATCCCGGCCCTGGACGACGATGAGTGCGTTACGCGCAAGGTCCTTGCCCGCGACGAACCATGGGGCAGCCATACGGTCCTTCAGTCCGCCGACACCCAGGCCGCTCCGCTGTCCGAGCGTATAGCGTGCCAACCCCTGATGCCCGCCAATGACCACGCCGTCGGCGGTTTCGATCGGGCCCGGAATGCCCGGCAGCCAGGACTCCAGGAATTCACCGAAGGGCCGTTCGCCGATGAAGCAGATGCCGGTGGAATCGGGCTTGTCGAACACCGGCAGGCCGCGTTCGCGGGCGATGGCTCGCACTTCCGGCTTGCAGAGTGCTCCCAGCGGGAAGTCGCATCCGGCAAGCTCAACGGCGGAAAGCATGTGCAGGAAGTAGCTCTGGTCCTTCGCGGCGTCCACGCCGCGCAGCAGGCGACCGCCGCTGCCGATGCGCGCGTAATGACCGGTCGCGAAACGCTCCGCTCCCAGGCGTCGCGCATAGGCCAGGCAGAGGCCGAACTTGATCTCGCGATTGCACAGCACGTCGGGATTCGGGGTCCGGCCCGCGCGCAGCTCGGCAAGGAAATGCGCAAAGACGCGCTCCCGATACTCGGTGGCGAAGCTGACGCGATGCAGCGGAATGCCGAGCTCCGCGCAATTGCGGCGCGCGTCCTGGAAGTCGGCGGCAGTCGTGCAATAGCCGCCGCCGTCGTCCTCCCAGTTCGCCATGAAAAGGCCCTGGGCATCGTGTCCGGCATCCAGCAGCAACGATGCCGCGACCGCGGAATCGACGCCGCCCGACATTGCGACGATGTATCTGGCCACCGGCTTCAGCTGCCCGCTGCGACGGACGAGTCCGACAGTACGTGATTGAGGAGTTCGAGCGGGTATCGCGCGCCACGCAAATAGTCTTCGATGCACAGGAGCACCAGCGGACTGCGCAATTCCGCCTCGCGCTCACGAAGCAGTTCGCGGCTGATCCATGCCGTGCGGATGATCCCGCGGTCGAGTGGTGCGCCATTGACGCGGTCGCCGACCGTGCCGGCAAATGCCACACGCAGGAATGACCGTTCACCGGGGCCGCGCCAAAGGTACAGACCGGTCACTGCCTTTGGCACGAAGGGATAGCCGGTTTCTTCCAATGTCTCGCGCACTACCGCTTGCAGCAGCGATTCCCCTTCTTCGAGGTGCCCGGCCGGTTGAGTGAGGACGACGCGGCGCGCTACGCGTTCCTGCACGATCAGGAATCGCCCGTCGCGTTCGACGACGGCCGCCACGGTGACATCTGGTTTCAGTGACATGCGGCGATTATAGCGGCTGGCCCACCGGGCCAGCGGCCACCGCTAGAGGTGTTGCTGGCGCGTCTCGGCTTCCGGTTCGCTGGCGATCCAGATCTCATCGAAGTAATTGAGGTAGCGCCGGGCAACCGCGGCGTCATTCATCTCGACGATGCCTTCCCAGCGCGAAGCCTGAAGCCGGTAAACCAGCGCGCGGTCGTCGGCAATCAGGAATGCGGCCTGGTTGTCGCGGTGCTCGGACTTGACGCGCCGGATTTCGATGTGACTCGTGATGCGACGCGCGAGGTGCACGAACTTGCTGCCTTCGTATATGACCCGTGACGGGTCCGCCAGCAGCACCCGGACCTTCGCGTAGCTCCTCGAAAGAACCATCTTCTTGACGGTCTCGAGAAACTGCGGCTGGTCATAGACCGATGGCTCGAGGTCCTGCGTGTACATGGTCAGCAGCCGGCGCGCGACCAGCGCGACCTGCTGCGTTGCAATGCGGGCCTCGTCGAGTGTTGCAATGATCGAGCGCGTACCGGTCACGCTCTGCCGCTGGGTTTGCACTGCTGTCACTCCAGGGCGTGCTTCATCCTCACGTGGGAGATGCCCGCCTCGTCGAACACATCGCCCTCGATACGAAAGCCAAGCTTCTCGTAGAAGGGCACGGCCTGCACTTGTGCGTGCAGGTATGGCTCGCGAATGCCCCGATGGTAGGCCTCGTGGAGCAGCAGGCGCAGTATCAATGTGCCGATGCCCCGGCCTCGCAGTCCGGCTTTTACCGCGATCCGGCCGATTTTACCGCCCGGATTAAGTCGCCCGGTGCCAACTGGTTCACGGTTCAGGGTCGCCAGAGCGTGAACGCTGACGGTATCGTCATCATCCCATTCGTCGGATTCAGGCACCAACTGCTCGTCGATGAAGACTTCACGGCGGATATTCTGCAGCACCGGGCGATCCGTGCTCCAGGTCGTCAATACGCATTCGATGGTGTCGGCAAGCATTGCCGGCCGTCCTCAAACCGCCCTGGCGAGTGCTTCTGCAAGGCCCGTGTAGGCGGTCGGCGTCAACGACTCGAGCCTGCGCCGTGACTCGTCAGGCAATCCAAGCGTCGCGACAAAGTGACGAAGCTCCGACGCTCCAATGGCACGCCCGCGCGTAAACTCCTTGAGCTTTTCGTAGGCTCCTGCAATGCCGTGTGCGCGCATGACGGTCTGGATCGCCTCCGCGAGCACTTCCCAGTGCGCATCGAGATCCGCTGTCATACGGGCGCCGTCCGCCTCGATGCGCCCGAGGCCACGCAGCGCGGACCGCCACGCCAATGCGCTGTGTCCCAGCGCCACGCCGAGATTCCGCATCACCGTCGAGTCGCTGAGGTCGCGCTGCCAGCGCGAGACCGGCAGCTTCTCCGCGAAGTGCCTCAGCATCGCATTTGCAAGACCGGCGTTGCCTTCGGCGTTTTCAAAATCGATGGGATTCACCTTGTGCGGCATCGTCGAGGAGCCGACCTCGCCTGGCACTGGCCGCTGCCGGAAGTAGCCGAGCGAGACATAGCCCCACAGGTCGCGGCACAGGTCGATCAGCACCGTATCGGCGCGCGCGAGCGCATCGCAATATTCTGCGATCCAGTCGTGCGGTTCGATCTGCGTCGTGTACTCGTTTGGCACGAGCCCGAGTGCCAGAATGAAGCGCCGCGACTCCGCGCGCCAGTCGATCTGCGGGCCCGCCGCCACCTGCGCATTGAAGTTTCCAACCGCGCCGTTGAACTTGCCCATGAGTTCCACTCGGCCGAGCGAGGCAGCCGCCCGGCGCAGTCGCATGACGAAATTCGCGGCTTCCTTGCCGAGTGTTGTCGGTGAGGCCGGCTGGCCATGGGTACGCGACAGCATCGCCGTGGCGGCGTGCTCATGAGCCAGTCTTGCCAGCCCGTCTGCGACTTCGCCGATCAGCGGTAGCATCACGCTGCCGCGCGCGTCAGAAAGCATCATCGCGTAGCTCAGGTTATTGATGTCCTCGGACGTGCACGCAAAATGAACAAATTCAAGTTGCGCGGGCAGGGCGCCCGCCGCCGCAAGCTGCTCGCGGAGGAAGTACTCCACGGCCTTGACGTCGTGATTTGTCTCGCGCTCGATTTCCTTGACCCGCCGGACCGCGGATTCCCCGACGACTTCCGCGAGCGAGTCGACTCTGGACGCGAGCGGCGCCGGCAGCGAGCCCAGCGCGGGAAAGTGGCCCGAGGTCGCAAGTTGCCGGAGCCAGCAGGCTTCGACACGCACGCGATAGCCGATCAACGCGGCTTCGCTGAAAATGGAGGCCAGGTCGGCGCACTTGTCGGCATAGCGCCCGTCGAGCGGCGACAATGCGGTCAGGCGATGATCGGTCATGGCGCCAGGCCCAGATGGTAGAATCTGTATGTTACCCGTGAGCGATAACGACCGCATCGAAAAGGACAGTCTCGGCGAGGTCCGCGTGGCCGCGTCGGCGCTTTGGGGTGCCCAGACCCAGCGTGCTGTCGAGAATTTCCAGATCGGCAGCCTGCCCATGCCGGCCGCGTTGATCCGCGCCCTCGGCCTGATCAAGTGGGCTGCTGCCGAGGCCAATGGCGAACTCGGCGAGCTTGAGCCAGGGCTCGCGGCGGCGATCGCTGCGGCGGCACTCGAGATCGGGACTGGAAAGCACGCCGACCAGTTCCCGGTCGGCATCATGCAGACCGGCTCCGGTACCAGCACGAACATGAATGCCAATGAGGTGATCGCCCGACTGGCGGCCGCCAGGCTCGGCACCGCCGTGCACCCGAATGACCATGTCAATCGCTGCCAGAGCAGCAATGACGTCATCCCCACCGCGATCCATCTCGCGGCGGCGCTTGAGTTGCGCAACACGCTGTTGCCGGCGCTCGCCGAGCTTGCGCGCGTGATCGAGGAGAAATCTGCCCAGGTCGGCGATCACGTCAAGTCTGGGCGCACGCACCTGATGGATGCATTGCCGATCACCGTCGGCCAGGAGATGCATGCCTGGCAGACACAAATCGAGGATGCGGCCCTGCGCCTGGCTGCGGTTGCGCCGCGCCTGCAACGGCTTGCATTGGGCGCGACAGCGGTGGGCACCGGTGTCAACGCCCATCCGCAATTCGCGGCGCGTGCAATCGCACGTCTGGCGACGCGGACCGGGCTCGACCTCACCGCCGCGCCGGACCGCTTTGCGAGCCTGGCCGCGCAGGACACGGCCGTGGAACTTTCCGGCCAGCTGCGCGGCGCGGCAGTGGCGCTGCTGAAAATCGCCAATGACCTGCGCTGGATGAATTCCGGGCCGCTGGCCGGCCTTGGCGAGATTTCCTTGCCGGCCTTGCAGCCGGGCTCCAGCATCATGCCGGGCAAGGTCAATCCGGTGATCCCCGAGGCGGTCGCAATGGCCGCAACCCAGGTCATGGCCAATGATGCCGCGGTTGCGATGGCCGGCGCATCCGGCAACTTCCAGCTCAATGTGATGCTGCCGCTGATCGCGCACGGGTTGTTGCAGAACATCGGGCTGCTGGCTGATTCGTCTCGTGCACTCGCGCGCCGGGCGATCTCCGGCCTCACGGTGCAGGCTGCCGCACTTTCGGAAACGCTGGCGCGCAATCCAATGCTCCTGACTGCACTGGCGCCGGAAATCGGCTACGACCGCGCTGCGGCAATTTCGCGCCGTGCGACCGCAGAGCGCCGTCCGATCCTCGATGTCGCAATCGAGGAAACCGGCATGCCTCGCGACAAGCTCGCGCGGCTGCTCGATCCGGCGCGGTTGGCACGTGGCGGCACTGGGCAGGGCGAGCCGTGATCCATGCACCGACATCTGACTTGCACCGGCTCCCGCCGGAGGCCCTGAGGCGGGAGTTACGCAGCCGGCTAGCGGGTTGTCAATACGCGGATTCGGACTTGCGGGTCGGCGCCGTTTCGCGATCGGCAATCGAACGCTTGCGCGCGCTGCTGCCACATCAGCCGCTTCGCGCTGCCGTACTGATACCGCTGGTTGATCGCGGCGACGAACTGACCGTACTCCTCACTCACAGGGCTAACGACCTCAAGCATCACGCGGGCCAGATTTCATTTCCCGGTGGCAGGCTCGAACCCGGTGACGACGATTCCATCGCAGCAGCACTGCGCGAGACCGAGGAAGAAATCGGCCTGCGTCGCGAGTTCGTCGAGGTGATCGGCTGCCTGCCGGATCATGTCGTAATCAGCGGCTATCGCGTGACGCCTGTCGTGGGTCTTGTCAGCCCGGGCTTTGAGCTGGCGCTCGATCCCGCTGAAGTGTCCGGCACGTTCGAGGCGCCCCTGAGCCACTTGCTGAATCCCGCAACACACACGCGTCGCATGCACCGGTTCGGCGGTGAGGACCTCGAGGTACTGGAACTTCCCTGGGGTGGACATACAATCTGGGGCGCGACGGCCGGCATGCTGTTGACACTCATGGAATTGCTAGGCGGATCGCCGCTCCATGGCGATTGACCGGCTCCTGCAAATCATGATGCGCCTGCGCGACCCGGTCTCGGGTTGCCCCTGGGACCTGCAGCAGGATTTCCGGTCGATCGCCCCTCACACGATCGAGGAAGCCTATGAGGTCACCGATGCGATCGAGCGCGGCGATCTCCACTCACTGCGCGATGAACTCGGCGATCTGCTGTTCCAGGTCGCATTCCATTCCCAGCTCGCGAGCGAGCGCGGCGCATTTTCGTTCAACGATGTCATCGAAGCGATCTGCGACAAGCTGGAGCGGCGCCATCCGCATGTATTTGGAGACGCTCCTGTCGCCGATGCCGCTGAACAATCGAAGGTCTGGGAGAGACTCAAGGCCCGGGAACGCAAGGCACAGGGGCAGGGGAATGCGGCGCTTGCCGGCATTCCACTGGCATTGCCCGCCTTGTCCCGCGCCCGCAAGCTTGGCCGGCGTGCCGCCGATGCGGGTTTCGACTGGCCGGATGCCGGCGGGCCACGCGCCAAGATCGACGAGGAGCTCGCTGAACTCGACTGCGTCATCGACGAGGGCAGGAATACCGCGCGTATGGAGGCGGAACTCGGCGACCTGTTGTTCTCTGTCGTCAATCTTGCGCGGCACCTCGACATCGATCCGGAGACGGCGTTGCGTCGCGCCAATGAACGCTTCGAGCGCCGTTACGCCCATCTGGAGAATGCCCTCGCGACCCGCGGCATCGATCCCGGCACAGCCGGCCCTGAGTTACTGGACCAGCTCTGGATCGCCGCAAAGGCCGGGATTCCCTAGGAAAACCGCCTGTCCGGAGGCCCGTCGGGCGTTCAGGACGCGTTCATGGTCGCCAGCCTAGATTGGCTCCGTGCCAATGCAAGGAGACGCACCATGTTACGCAAGCTCTGGATTTCTGGCCTCGCCGTCGGTCTCGCTGCCGCGTCCGCCGGAGCCCTGGCTGACAACAATCGCGACGGCTACCGCGATGACGAGAACAGCCGTGACGACCGCTACGGCGGCGACTACGATTACGCGCGGGTCGTCAACGCCGAGGCGATCCGTCGCCGGGTCCGCACCAGCGAGCCGGTGCGCGAGTGCTGGGATGAAACGGTCTACGAATCGGACGGCCCATTCTCATCCCGTCACGTCGGCAGCACACTGCTGGGTGGCCTGATCGGTGGTGTGGTTGGCAACCAGGTCGGCAGCGGCAGTGGCCGCGATGCGGCGCGGGTCGCCGGCGCGATCATCGGTGGCGCCATCGGCAACAACGTCTCGCACCAGCGTCAGCGTGGCACCTACGACAACGAACGGCTCGTCGAGCGTTGTGAAGTTCGTTACCACGACAGCTGGGACGAGCGCATCGACGGTTACCGGGTCACATACGAGTACGCTGGTCGCGAATACACGACGCGGATGCCTTACGACCCGGGTGAGCGGGTGAGGATCCGGGTCGACGTGACGCCGGCCCGCGGATGACCTGACGACCCGGGCCGCGCTAGCGGCCCGGGTTTTTCAAGTTCCACTACAATGGCGAAATGCAGATGACGAGAGTGCGACTGCCAATGTTCCTGTGCCTGGCCCTGCTGGCCGGCATTGTTGCGTCCGGCTCGGTACAGGCATCGGAGCGCGACCGCCACCGCGAGCAGGGCGGCGAGCGGGTCATGGCGGACCGCGCCATCTCCCTCGACGAGGCTGTGGCCCGCGCGGAGCGCCGTTACGATGCGCGCGCCGTGCGAGCTGAAGAAAAGCGTGATGGCGACCGCATCGAGTACCGGATCCGGCTGTTGGGTGCGGATGGCCGCGTCTTCGAAGTAAGGATTGACGCGGAATCCGGCCAGGAACTGTGAGGCCTGGATGCGCCTCCTGATCGTCGAAGACGAACCGGCACTGCTCGAGACGCTTGCACAGCAGTTTCGCACGGCTGGCTTTGCAGTGGACCTTGCCGCCGATGGAATCGACGGCGAATTCTCGGGCAAGGAGTATCCGATCGATGTCGCCGTCGTGGACCTGGGACTCCCGGGCAAGTCCGGTCTGGACGCAATCCGGGCATGGCGCAAGGCGGACAAGTCATTCCCGGTGCTGATCCTGACTGCGCGCGACAGCTGGCAGGAAAAGGTCGCCGGGCTCGACGCCGGCGCCGACGATTACGTCACCAAGCCATTCCGGTTCGAAGAGGTTCTTGCTCGCGTGCAGGCATTGCTGCGCCGTTCCGGCGGATGGTCACAGCCATTGCTGAAGGGCGGCGGCGTCGAACTCGATACCCGCAGCCAGGAAGTCCGGGTCGCCGGTATCGCCATCGAACTGACCGCATTCGAGTACCGCCTGCTCGAATACCTGATGCTGCGTGCCGGCCAGGTCGTCTCCAAGACTGAGCTGACCGAAAAGCTCTATGAGCAGGACTTCGAGCGCGACAGCAACACGATCGAAGTCTTTGTCGGACGGCTGCGCCGCAAGCTCGACCCGGATGGAGAGCGCCAGCCGATCGAGACCCTGAGGGGTCGCGGCTACCGTATTGCACGCGACTGATCGTGGCGCGGTCAACCCCTTCGCTGAAGACCCGGTTGCTCGTGACTCTGGCCCTGCTGCTGCTGGCTGCGTCCGGTGTCGCTGCCTGGGCCCTGGATTCGATGTACCGCGACCTCGGCCTGCGCTCGCGCCAGGACGTGCTCGATGCGCAGGTGATCGCGCTGATCTCGTCGGCCGACATCGACGTGGAAGGCCGCCTCGTGCCTGAGAATCTCGCGGAACCGCGACTTGCGGCTCCTGGCTCGGGCCTGTATGCCGAGATCGTCAGTTCACGCGGCAGCTGGCGTTCGCCGTCGGCGCTCGGCAGCGGCCTCAATCTCGCGGCAGCGCCAGTGACTGGCGAGCGCAATTTCGAGTACGCGAAACTGGCCGACGGCACGCGCGTAATGGGTCTCTCGCTTGGCATTCGCTGGGTGCTCGAGGACGGTAGCAGCAGGGACTTCATCATCCGCGCGGCCGAAAGCCTGGAACCCTGGTACCACGAGGTTGCGCGCGTGCGCGCCTGGCTCTTGTCGGGCTCGATCGTGCTCGGCCTGCTGCTGCTCGCCGGTCTCGCCGTTGCAATGCGAATCGCGCTGAAGCCCCTGCACCAGCTCGAGACTGAGATCGCCGACATCGAGGCCGGGCGGCGTGACCTGCTGGGCTCCGGCTGGCCGCGCGAGCTTGCCGGCGTCACCGGCAATCTGAATGCGCTGTTGAATGGCGAGCGCAAGCGCCTGGAACGCTATCGCACGACACTCGGCAATCTCGCCCACAGTCTCAAGACGCCGCTCGCCGCCTTGCGCGGATTGATCGAGAGCGGGCAGACCGACCGGCAGTCCCAGGCACGGCAACTGGATCGCATGCAGGAAATTGTCCAGCACCAGCTCAAGCGCGCCGTGTTCGGCGGCACTGGCGCAACGATGACCGACCTGCCGGTCCAGGAGGCGCTCGAGCAACTGCGCGGCGCGCTTGCAAAGGTCTACGCCGACAAGTCGCTGCGGATATCCATTGCGGTCGCGCCGGGAACTGCCTATCCGGTCGATGCTGCCGACTTCCTGGAG
>Ga0315276_10001631_pt1 | contig 20183 bp, 18 predicted proteins | sample YL17G05_0_MG_FD_204542 | JGI IMG/M metagenome (GOLD analysis project Ga0315276, IMG submission 204542) | Sediment microbial communities from Yellowstone Lake, YNP, Wyoming, USA - YL17G05_0 | ecosystem: Environmental > Aquatic > Freshwater > Lake > Sediment | place: USA: Wyoming | collected... | reverse complement strand
AGGAAGGTCCTTCCGATCGTATGGAGCAACTGCCATCCACGGACCCGTCGGTCAGTTGGTATGCCCGCCGGGATGAACATCTGTGGCTTGTGCGCCAGGCCCTGGCCGAGGCCCTGACGGGATTGGTGGATGGATTCAAGCAATCGCTGGATTTCACGTCCCTCAAGTGCGTGGAGCTTCTGTTCTATAGTCAACTGCCCAATAGGGAGATAGCCGATATCCTGGGGCTTTCCAGCAACCAGATCGGCGTCTTCAAGCATCGCTGCCTCAAGCAGATCCGCCAGTCTGTAACCCAGTCCGGCGCGTTCCCAACAGACGACGAGTCTCCAGGCGTGGAAGACCTCCTTACTGAGATCTGGCAATCGCAGCGTCTCAGTTGCCCCAAGCGAAGCACCATTGGCGGGTATCTGCTTGGGACCTTGGATCTGGATTGGCACGCCTACGTGGATTTCCACCTGAACACCCTGGGCTGTCATTTCTGCAGGGCCAACCTCGAAGACCTCAAGCCGCAGTCCGCAGAGGACCTTCCGCCGGTGCTTCGCGCGAGGATCATGGAGTCAACCGTGGGTTTTCTGAAGAGACCGTCAGATGGGCCTCCTCCTCCGGCTTGACGCTGTGCCGCCGGGAAACTATAAGGTATTCGTTTGTATCTATCACGATACAGGTCATGAAAGGAGAATGGAAATGAGGACATGGGCTGTAACGTTTCTGGTGGGGGCAATCGTGGTCGGCGGTTGCGGTGGGGGATCATCGGCCGCAAGAAAAGAGACCTCGCTGCCCAGGACCTTCTTTAACCGCACCATCAGCTACACCGTTGACCCCGAGGCCAAGGACTACATGACCCGACTGGAGGGCCTGGTGGCCATGACCAAACCAGGCCAGGAATCCCTGACAGATCAAGACCTGCTGCCGCTCTACAGGGACACAGACGTCAACCGTGATCATCACATCACCACCGCCGAGGCAGAGGGCTTTTATCGCGATTACGTCGTGAAATTCGAGGACGCCCTGGGCCCTGTGCGGATCAAGGCCAGCCAGCCCCAGCCTCAGCCCGAGAACAAGTAGAGATGGCCTTTGTGCCTGCCGCCAGGCAGGGCATTCTTTCATTGGCGCAAACACGAAATGCCGATTCGGGATCGGCCGGACCGAACAGTTTGCCGGCGGCGCGCATCCTAAGTAAGTGTCCAGTGTCGGTCCAGACCGCGAACTGAGGTTTAAGGATTTGAAAAGTACAGGTCTTTCCACTATAATGGTTGGCGTTGTGACCTTGGTCCATAAAACGGTGATTTTGGACGATTGAACACGATCAGGAGCAGAAGGAGGTTTGTCGTATGAAGCGAATACGGGCGTTTACGCTGATCGAGTTGCTGGTGGTCATAGCCATCATCGCGATCTTGATGGGTATCCTGATGCCCGCCCTGTCGCTGGCCAGGAGGCAGGCCACTGGATCTCGATGTCTCGGCAACCAGCGGACCTTGATCCTGGCCTGGACCATGTATGCCAACGAGAACAATGGGAATATGGTCAATGGGCATACGAGTGGTTCCGGTAGCTGGATTGTACTTCCTACCGCTGTGAATGATCCGGTAACGCCGCTAGAGAAGGAATTGATCGGCTTAAGGAAGGGAAGGTTGTTTTCCTTCGTCAAAGAAACGAAGATCTACCACTGTCCAGCCGACAACCGAGGCAAGAGCAGTTTTGCCTATGCTGCGAACACCGGGAAGTTCGAGTGCTATCGCAGCTACAGCATCGTAGCGGGGCTAAATGGTGAACACTATGGCGGCATTGAGCCGTGGACTAACATGGCCCAGATCAAGAACTCCGGTCGAAAGTATGTCTTTGTAGAGGACGTGGACCCCAGAGGGTATAATCTGGGATCATGGGCTATCAGTAGGATCAGGAGCTCATACCAGTGGGTCGATCCTATAGCCATATGGCACAACAAGCGGAGCACCCTCAGCTTTGTGGACGGCCACGTGGAGATGCACAGTTGGAAGGACAAACGGACGATCGACATACCAAAGTCTTTGATGGATGTCTCGAATGCCGGGGTCTTCAACCCGCCACCGCAAAACAGCCCCCCCAACGTGGATTGGGAATACATGTACGACGGATTCACGTGCCAGAACATGCTCCCCTAGATCGACTCGTGGCTTCTACTTGAAGACTTCGCCTCCTAGCAGGAGGTTTATCAGTTCAGCTATATCCTCAATCGTGACCTTTCCATCGCCGTTGACATCGCCGGAACCGCTGATGCCTCCTCCACCTCCGCTGCTTCCACCGCCGGGTCTACTGGAGATCAGCTCAAGCGAAAGGTCCCAAGAGACGTTCTGTGGATACATCACCGGCAGGCCGTTGACAAACAGAGATCCGACCTTGGGCGGCCACTGCCCGGTCTGACCGGGAATCACGGACCCGACCATCTGAATTCGCATGGCTGGGCTGCCGTAGTCGCGTTGTCGCGTCAAGAATCCCCAAGGATGAAGGGAGGTGCCCTGGCCGTTGTACATGGCCGAGATGCTCACCCAGTACCGTGATCCCATAATGGGCGTCGGGTAGAACCACTTGTCCTGGCTGAGCAAAGAGCTCATCTCAAATACAGCCAATCCCGAGGGCTGTCCGCGGGGGTCCTGGACATAGCCTGAGAAGGCCCAGGACCAGTTGGCACAGGTGGTCTCCCAAACCAACGTGGACGGATAACTCGTGCCCATCGCGTCCGTCCAGATACCGATGTGGAAGGCACTGGGTGTGTCGGTCGGAGGATAGGGCTGCATCCATTGGTTAAAACAGCCCCACCAACGGATGCCGATGACTGGCCGCTGGTCCTGATCGGCCCAGTCGTCTGCCAGGATCGGGCCATTGAGGTACAACGAGATCTCCGGCCAGCCCTGGATGGACGATCCCATCGTCCTGGCCGGCCTGGACCACTTGGGGTAATAAGTATTCAGGGGCGATTGCTGACCATACTGCCCAGGTGGAATCGTTCCTCCACCTCCACCTCCACCTCCACCTCCACCACTACTGGTCACCTGGACCATGTAATCCTCTACCTCGCCATCGGAGGCCAGACCGGTGTAATTTAGGCCGGTGGCCGTGCTGAAACGAAACCGGGTAAACGTACTGCCTGTAGAGGCGCTCGCAGGCACTGAAAACGAGACCGTGTTCGTGCCTTTCACCACCGGCTCATCCACCAGGATCTTTTCGCCTGGATCCGCCCAATCGCCATCGCGGTTGAAGTCAATCCAGGCATTGATTACGCCATTGACCGAGGCCGTGATCCGAACCGTGGCAGAACTCCCTGGTACCAAGGCAGAGGTGAACTCAACGCCGTCATCGTAATCATCGCCTGTGGCACTTGGACTGGGCTTGCCGTCCTTTTCCTTGCTGACTACGGCACCCAAATAGATACCTGGCTTGACCGTGTGTCTGGCGCCATTCTGGCTCTGCAGCACAGGGTACGAGGAGGGTGCATCTCCGAAATCCCATGTGAAGTTCTCCACCTTACAGTCTGCACAGGTGGTCCCTACACCCAACCACACACCGGGCAATATGCAATTACTGGCCTCATAGCATTCCCCTGTCTGTTGGTTGCAGCATGCCCCCAGTTGGATGTTCGTATCGTTGCCGTCCGGATCGGTGCCGCCGCCCGTATCTGCTAAGCAGTCATGGCTGATCCAACGATAGGCATGGATATTCCTGCCCTTGACGATGATGCAGACCCACTCGGGATTGCCGCTGACTTGATTCGTCACGTGAGGTTCGATGCTGCTGGTTGCACCGAGGTACATGGAGTCTTCGTAGTAGAGCGAGATAGTCTGGAGGAAACTGCTCTGCGTGGTCTTACCGGTGTCTTGGGGTAAAGGGGGATAATTCTTGCCTAGAGCAGACCACTCGGGTGTGGACCAGCCGTACGATACCTGCAGCCCGCATGATTTGTCGGGGTCTAAGGCCTCGATATAGATCCAAACCTCGAAGACACCCATGCGACTCGGATCATAGGGCTCATTGTAGAACCACATGACGTAATCATTGGAGTCCTCGTAGTGGTACCAACTGCCCCCGTATCCGTCACCCCCTCCGCCAGCCAAGGCACCGCCACGGTCGAGAGAGATATCATATTCACTCCGTGTGGCACCCAGGGATACCCCGCCCAAAAAGAGGATAGTCGCGATAGATACCACAATCACCTTGAGTCGTTGTTCTCCAGCTCGCAGCATAGTCACACCTTCTCTACTTTAGATCGAGTTGCTCGTGCCGACGTTGTCGCGTAAAGTTCATATCCTGTTCGTACTTCGGCTTAGAGGGGACCCTTCTCAATCACAAAATATTGCCAATATGTAAAGATAGAAGCCATTCCTTGGACGTCAATGATATAAATTGGGAAACTTAGGGGAAATATACCGCACTATCTCTCAAGAGTCTAGATAAAAATGGTAAAAATGGCAGGATTCCAGGACCTGTAAGGCCTTACGGAGGAGTCATTCAGAGCTAACTTAGTTTTGCATAGGAAGATAAGGTGATTCCAGCCCCAAGGGCTTCATTTGGCCTTCTCATACACGGCCTTCGGATCATAGACCTTCTGTGCGATGAATTCGAGCATCTGAGGCTGGTCCTTTTGGATTGCCCTATAAAAACAGCAGTAGTGTCCAGTGTGACATTGCCCCTGATCGACGCTGACCTTCAGGACCAAACAGTCCTGATCACAATCGACTAGGATTTGTTGGACCCTCTGGATGTGGCCGCTCTCTTCTCCCTTCCTCCATAGCTTGCCGCGACTTCGACTGAAGTACACGGCATACCCTAGCCTGATCGTCTGTTCCAGGGCCTCCTTGTTCATGTAGGCCACCATCAAGATCCGGCCTGTCTTGGCCTCCTGGGCGATTGCTGGAATTAGTCCATTGGCGTCGAACCGTGGGACGAAATCTATTCCTTCTTCAATATTGGATTGTGTTGTCATGGGATCAGGTTCCCTTCAATCACCACCTCATTGATCGTCACTTGTGCACTGCCTGAATACCGGTTATGATCGGCGACGGCCCGGTTGTCAATGGATTTACGCCGTACCAGATAGCTGCGCAGGCATAGGGCCATGGATCGAAACTCGCAATCAAGGGATGCAACGGTGTCTATCGGGAACGGATTGGACGGCGACACAAGCGGCCAATCAAGGGGTTTACGACGATGGTTGCTAGTCCTGCGGGTAGCCGTAGCCGTCTGCGCCATGACCTGGGTTCTTCATCACCAGGATTGGGCCCAACTGGTCCAGATCGTCCTGCAGATGAACCTTGGGTATTTCGTGGTCTGCGCGGTAGTCTTCGTCATGGGCCAGGTGCTCTTGGCTACGCGATGGTGGCTGCTGCTGCGGGTTCAGGGCATTCCGATGGGGGTCGGGACGGCAGTGAAGCTGCACCTGCTAGGATTGTTTTATAACAACATCATGCCCAGCTCCATGGGAGGCGACCTATTGCGGGCGTGGTACGTGACCAAGCATACCGACAAGCGCCTTGTAGCTGCCCTCAGCGTGTTTGTGGACCGGGCGATAGCCCTTGCCAGTATGCTCCTGATGGTGGTGGCGGTATATGTGTGTCTTGTGCGCGGGCATATTGGGCAGTCCGTGCCCAGCGTAGAACCCCTTAACAGCACAGCGGCAGCCCATCTTGTTGTACTTCTTTGGATCTTGGGAGGTGTGCTCTTGGCGACGGTGGCGGTGTTCTGTTGTCGGCCGATGCGCCAGCGGATTATCCATGTGAGCCGGCCAGCCTGGGGCCATCTGATCCAGGCTGGCCGGACCATCAGGGACTCCGTTGTCGTCTACTGCGGAAAACCCTACGTCTTATTGGCAGCCATGGGACTGACCATACTGCTACAATCAATAATTATCGTGACGTTCTGGGTCCTGGGCCACAGTCTGGGCATCGACGTATCGGTAAGCTACTACTTTATCATTTTCCCCGCCACATGGCTCTTGTCGGCACTGCCCATCAGCATTGCTGGGATCGGTCTGCTTGAGGGGGGGATCGTGGTGCTTTTCACTCGCTTGGCCTCTGTTCCGACAGAACAGGCCATGGCCTTGGCCTTGTGCCAGCGGTTTGTGTGGATGCTCGCCTCCGTGCCCGGTGGGGTAATACATTTGTTGGGGGCGCACTTGCCCAAGGCGAATTCCTTTGACGGACAGCCGGCGGCCGGTTAAAATGCCCAACACCAAGGACATATCGTGGCATCGCATGTGCTAGATCAGTGGGGATTGACAGGTTGCTGACCGGCGGAACCGTCCAGCGCAGGAGGCAAGTGATTCAATAGTTTCTTGATGAAGGGAGAACGACATTGCAGTTCACAATCACAGGCAAACACATCAGTGTAACCGAGGCCATCCGGGCACACGCCCAAGAAAAGGCCTCGAAACTGCCTCGTTACTATGACGGGGTCGACCAGGTGGAGGTCATCCTTGACGGCAGCACCAAAGGTACAGTCCGTGTGGAGATCATCGTCCGAGGCAAGCCTGGCAGCGGGTTCGTGGCCACGCAGACCGGCGAGGATATCCTTGGCTGCATCGACAGCGCTGTCCACAAACTCGAAAGACAGTTAACCAAGAAGAAGGGTATGCAGCGCGACCATAGGCATACGGAAACAACTGAGCAGACGTAGGCCGCCCATGGCGTGAGAGAAACGGGGCAGTTTGGTAGGTATGGACGGCACAAGGGATATCCGTATCTTTTCGGGGCAGACAGCATGATGTTTGCGGACTTTATCTGTTTTAAGGCGACCATACCGGAGTTGGAGGTTACGGATCGGGATGGTGCCATTGAGACCCTGATATCCGCGCTCAACAAGGCCGGCAAGCTCAAGCGGGGCACCTGCAAGGAGATCATCAAGGCTGTGATTGATCGGGAGAAGGAGGCCAGCACCGGCATCGGCAAGGGCGTGGCGATCCCGCACATCAGGCATTCGTCGGTCAAGGAGGTCGTTGCAGTAGTGGGACAGAGCAGTTCCGGCATTGACTTCCATTCGCTGGACAAACAGCCGGTCTACTCCATCATCCTGCTGATCAGTCCCATGGACACATCGGATCAGCATCTACGGGCAATGGAGAGTATCTTCCGGCATCTGCAGCAGGAGAAATTCCGGCGATTCCTACGCCAGTGCCGAACTGCGGAAAGTATTGAGGATCTGCTTCGGGAGGCGGACACCCGGCAGGCCTGGTGATCGTTGGTGGGCCAGAGGCGTGTCGGTGATGACGGGGAGAGCTGAGCGATTGATAAAGAAGGTTCATGAAACGTCAGTCCAGATCAAGAACCCCCAGGGGCTACACATGCGCCCGGCCATGCAATTCGTGGATCTGGCCAACCGGTTTGCATCTGAGGTCCGCGTCAGCAACGGCCAGACTACTGTTGACGGCAAGAGCATCATGCAGATGAGCATGTTGGCCGCCACGTGTGGGACCAGGCTGACGGTCCAGGCCATTGGCGAGGATGCGGGGGAGGCGATCGAGGCCCTTCAGGACCTGGTGGAGGTGAGGATGTTCGGCGTCGATTACCCTGGAAGCAGGCAACCGGAGGTCGGACAGGGTTAGACCCATGATGGTGATACGCAAAGGCATAGCCGTGTCCCCGGGCATCTCGATTGCCGAGGCCCTGGTGATTGACTGTGAAGATTACCGAATTCCCTGCCGAACTATCGAACCGGGCCAGCGGATCGTGGAGGTCCAGCGGGTCAGAAGCGCATTCAAAGATGCGGTCCGGGAGTTGACCGAACTGGCAGCGGCCCAGGACCAGGCCTCAACTGGCAAGGTCCAGGACATCTTTGCCGTGCACCTGCGATTTCTGCGGGATCGCAGTCTCCGCAAGGAGATCAGCGACATGGTGCGCTCCCAGTCGGTGACCGCCGAATACGCGGTCTATACAGTGCTCCGTAGGATTGCCGCGCACTTTACGCACGTCAAGGATGCCTACATAAGCGAGCGAGCCGCGGACATCTACGACGTCGAGAGGCGGTTACTGAGGCCCCTGTTGGGTCGCCGTCGCGAGGATGTCGACCACCTGACCAAGGAGGCGGTGATCGTCGCCAGGGAGCTGAGCCCCACGCAGACCGCTTCCTTTAAAAAACAGTTTGTCAACGGCATCGCCACCGATGTCGGTGGACGCACCAGCCATTCGGCGATCGTAGCCCGATCGTTGGGCATCCCGGCGGTGGTGGCCCTGGAGGATTTCTCCGAGCAGGTCCGGCCTGGCGACACAGTGATCGTTGACGGCAGTCGCGGCATCGTCATTGCCGACCCGGACCCGACCACCATGACCGAGTACCGGAGGTACCTCCAGGAGTTCTACGCCCTGGAGCAACGCCTCGATGCGGTCAAGGCGGAACCGGCGATGACCCGCGACGGCACTAGGATCGATCTGTTGGGCAACATCGAGTTTCCGGAAGAGGCCGAGGATGTCCTGGATAAGGGGGGCGACGGGATCGGCCTGTACAGGACGGAGTTCCTGTATCTGAGCCACGAGACCGATCCCACCGAAGACGATCACTACAACGCCTATGCCAAGACGATCCAGGTCTTTCCCAGCCGGCCCGTGGTCATCCGGACCTTTGACTTGGGCGCAGACAAATACACCCAGCGCAAGCGTTTCATGCCGGAACGCAATCCATTCCTGGGGCTGCGATCTATCCGCTATTGCCTGCAGAACCTGCCGATGTTCAAGACCCAGTTGCGGGCGATCCTGCGGGCCTCAGCCACAGGCAAGGTCAAGGTCATGTTCCCGCTGATCACCAACCTGCAGGAGGTCCGCCAGGCCAAACTTATCATGCGGGACGTCATGGAGGACCTCGACGAAGACGGGATCGCCTACGACAAGGATGTGCAGGTCGGGATTATGGTCGAGACCCCGGCGGCTGCGCTCACTGCAGCGTCCCTGGCGAGGGAAGCCGACTTCTTCAGCATCGGGACCAACGATCTGACCCAGTACACCCTGGCGGTCGATCGCGGAAACGAGCTGGTGTCCACGCTGTATTCGGCGGTCGAACCGGCGGTGCTGCGGTTGATCCGCACGATCGTCCAGGACGCCTATAAGGCCCGCATCGAGGTCAGCGTCTGCGGCGAGATGGCCTCCGAACCGGAGTACGTCATGCTGCTGCTGGGCCTGGGCATAAAAACTTTGTCGGTGACGCCGCCAATGATCCCGGAGATAAAACAGATTATTCGGTCGGTGACCCTTGAGCAGTGCCACCTCGTGGCCCGAAAGGTCATAGCGATGAACTCCGAGCGCCATATCTCGAGCTTTCTGCGAAGCAAGGCCAGGGAGATCCTTCCCGAGGCCTTCTAGTCACTTACGAAGCGATTGTGTCGAGGCCATGAACGAATCCACGGACCATTGCAACGATTCATCGGAATCGACTCCCGTCGCGGCCTCGGAGAACGCCCCTTCGCATGGGATCGGCTCAGTGGTGGTGTTCCGGGTCTTCGGATTGGCGAGGTACTTGTCGCACGCGGAAATGATGCGGGTCTTTCACCGTGCTTGTGTGCGGGCGGAGCTGGCGTTGGTGTACAGCCACGGGTACAATCCAAGGCCGAGGTTGTCGTTGCCCTTGCCCAAGCCTGTCGGCGTGGAGTCTGAAGGCGACCTGATGTGCCTGCGATTGACGGACCTCGGCTTGACCGAGGAGGCCTTGGCCTCAAATGTAGCCCTGCGGCTGTCGGCCCAGTTGCCGCAGGGACTGGAGATCCTCTCGGTACGGATCGTTCCGCGAAGGGTATCGTATCAGGCCGAGGCGGCGCAGTATCGGTTTCCGCTCAAGGCGGCCGTGGGCCGTGACGAACTACAGGCCAAGGCCCGGGCGATGTTGGCCTGCGAGTCGCTGGTGGTGGACCGCCGCGAAGGCGACGAAGGGACGTCCTCCAGGCGGGTGGATGTACGGCCGTTCCTGGAATCCGTCGATGTGGCCGATCACGAGTTGAATGTGCATTTCCGGATCTTCCCGAACGGATCGATTCGGGTCGGAGAGATCCTGGAGTTGTTGGGATTGACGAAGGGGCAGTTGGCGGGCCCGATTCGCCGTACGGCGATTCAGTGGCGCCAAACCTTATCATAGAATGGTATTGACTCGGCCCCATGGCAGGGTCTGGAAATGGAAAGGACAACGGAAGTAGATGGCAAGAGACCTGTTGATTAACGTGGCCGAGACCGAGGAGTGCCGCGTGGCCGTGGTAGAGGACGGCTCGCTGGAAGAGCTCTATGTGGAGCGGGCGAGTCTGGCCAGCATCGTGGGCAATGTCTATAAGGGCAAGGTCGTCAACATCGAGACCGGGATCCAGGCGGCGTTTGTGGATCTGGGAATTGGGACCAACGGCTTTCTGCACATCAGCGACCTGCATCCCCGCTATTTCCCGGGGTCCCGTCAGGAGGAGGTGGAGACGGTCGGACGTCGCCAGTCCGTGAAGGATCGTCCGCTGATGCAGGAGTGCCTGCGCAAAGGTCAGGAGATCGTGGTCCAGGTGACCAAGGACGGCCTCAAGACCAAAGGCCCCACCCTGACCACGTATCCGGCCCTGCCTGGCAAGTACATCGTGCTCATGCCCTGGATGCGCCACCACGGCATCTCCCACAAGATCGAGCAGGAGGAGGAACGCAAACGCCTCCGCGAGATCCTCGACGAGGCCCATCCCCCCAAGGACATCGGCTGCATCATCCGCACGGCCGGCGAAGGCTGCGCCAAGCGAGACATCCAGAACGACCTCCGCTACCTGCTTCGCCTGTGGGATGCCATTGAGAAAAGCCTTCAGACTGAGCGGGCCCCCTGTGAGTTGTACCAGGAATCGGACCTGGTGATCCGGGCCATGCGGGACGTGTTCAACAGCCAGGTCACCCACATCGTCTGCGACTCTGAGACGGTGGTCCGCAAGATCAAGGACTTCCTGGCCCACGCCTATCCGCGTCAGAAGCGCAATGTGACCTACTACTACGACACCCTGCCGCTGTTCCACAAGTACCAGATCGAGGATCAGATCGCCCGGGTGCAGTCGCGCACCGTTCAGCTTAAGAGCGGAGGCTCGATTGTGATCGAACAGACCGAGGCCCTGGTGGCCATCGACGTCAACAGCGGCCGCCACCATGGCCAGCGGACCGCCGAGCAGACCGCCTTTGAGACCAACCTGGATGCCGCCGTGGAGATCGCCCGCCAACTGCGACTTCGCGACCTGGGCGGCCTGATCGTCTGCGATTTCATTGACATGCGGAGTCAGAAAAACCGCAAGGAGGTCGAGCGGGTTTTCCGTCAGGCGGTCAAGACCGACCGGGCGAGGTCAAAGATTCTGCCCATCAGCCGGTTTGGCATCGTGGAGATGACCCGGCAGCGGATGCGGACGTCGCTGCCGTCCAGCACCTATCTGGCATGCCCCCATTGCGGCGGGGCCGGCTTCATCAAGAGCCATGAGTCCCTGGCTATTGAACTGATTCGACTGCTCAACTACTCTGCATCCAAGAAGTCCATCAAACGGATCGATCTGTCGGTCTCTCCGGAGGTGGCCGAGTACCTGCAAAACGAGAGACGGGCGACTTTGGCCCAGATCGAGGATGGCAGTGACAAGCGGATCGTCATACATGCAGCCGCGGAGTACACCGGCGGCAAGCACGAGCTGGTCTGCACCAACGAGCGAGGTAGTGTAGTCAAGTTGTAGCACCGATGTTGGGATGTACAGACACGAGCTGCGAATTATGGATAGGCCAAAGATACAAAATCTGGGGACGATCGAGCTACTTGTCCTGGACGTCGATGGCGTGTTGACCGATGGCTCGATCATGCTTCACGCAGACGGCTCCGAGAGCAAGTCCTTCAGCCTGCTCGACGGTCACGGGATCAAGCTATGGAAACGGGCGGGCCTGGAGGTGGCCTTGCTCAGCGGCAGGCCTTCGCCCGCCACTCGCCTTCGGGCGGCACAGCTCCAGATCGAACACGTATTGGAGGGATGCCATAAGAAGCTGCCATCGCTTCAAGGGCTCCTCGATCAACTGGCCGTAGCACCTCAGAACGTGGCCTATGTGGGCGATGACCTGCTAGACCTGCCGCCGGTACGCTACGTCGGGTTTGGCGTGGCCGTGGCCAACGCGGTCGACGAACTTAAGCGCTATGCCGACTACGTCACCAGCCGGCCGGGAGGCCAAGGTGCGGTCCGTGAGGTCATCGAGGTCATCCTCAAGGGCAGTGGTCGATGGCAGGCCTTGATGGAGCTATATCTGACTGAACCGGAGTTGACTTCCCAATGAGCTGGGATCTGAGAAAGACCGTGATAGCACTGGTCTCGCTCGGGGCCCTGGTCATCGTCTACCTCGTATACACCCACTCATATCGAACGCCATGGATGGACATCCGTCCAACCGAAGACCCTCAGGGCCTGTCCGGAGGGGCCCGGTCCAGGAATCCCGGTCAGATGGGCGGCGTGAAGGTTGGCATCGTAGAGGGTTTCATCTATCAGGACCGCGACGACCAGGGCCGCGTATACCGCGAATGGGGCTTTACTGACCTATGGCACAGGCAGGACAACGTCTGGGAGGCGAAAGAGCCGTTTGTTCGGCTGTCTCTGCCGGACGCCAACTGCGCGATCACAGCGGATTGGGGCAGGTTCACGTTGCAGTCAGGGCACAATCAGGCTTTTCCTACCGACGCGGCGTTCTCAGGCCATGTGGTCCTCCAGATCCAGCCGTTGCCCGGAAGAGACGTGCCGGCCTGTAAGATAAACCTCGACGACATTACCTTTGTCGGCACTACCTCTCGATTCACGTCCTCCGGACAGATCGAGTTCGTTTCAGACACGTTTCGATGGACCGGCCGCCAAGCTGAGTTTGTGTACAACGACCAACTCAGGTGCGTCGAGTATTTTAAGCTGGCCCACTTGGACGGACTGTATCTGAAGGTCCCCAAAGACCAGTCGGTCATGGGGTCTGGGACACCAGGACTCCCTTCGCCGGCAACAGGCCAGGCACTGCCGGTTCAATCCTACCAGTGTCTTCTCCGTGACCGCGTCACGGTCCAGACGGCCCGGCAGGCCGTGTCCGCGCAGCAGTACCTCCTATTGACCGATCTGGTCTGGTCGGTATCGTCCGGCAAGCCAGGCCTTGAGCGTTCCTCTGGATCGGAGATGGACCGGCCCGGTCCATCGATCGGTGTGGCCGACGATTTGATGGAGGTGTCCGTTGTCTGCGACGGGCCTGTGGTGGTGACCCCCAACGGGGTCGCTGCACCTGCAGACGCCAACGGCCCAGGCCCTGGGCGGGCCCAGCCGACTCGCAAGGCACGGCCATCGGGGCAGACCGCGAAGGACCTGGAGCAGTTCTCTGCCCAGGCCATACGTTACAGCGTGTGGACCCGTGACGCAGTGGCCGAAGGACCTGTGGAATTGATCTTCCTTGCCAAGGACGTGATGGCCAAGGAGGGGCAAGGCCTGGTTCCGGTCCGGGTCACGGCCAGCCAACGCAGCGTGTACCAGGCCCAGGCGAATCGAATCCTCCTTGATGGTCCTTGTCTATGCACCTTGGTTCGACGGCAGGCCGGCGTCACCGAGCAGTTGTCGCTGGCGTCGCCGCGACTGATCGTGGATCTATTAGAGGACAAGGGCTCCGTCCTGAGCCGGTCAAAGGACGGCCAGCGTATCGCCTCGCCCCTCGCTTTGAAGTACCTGCGGGCCGACGGCGGAACGGTGGAACTTCGGATCGAGTCTGGGACCGGTGGCCAACCAACCGTTGGCGTCGATACAGTGGCAGCGGCCGATTCGGTGCTGCTGTCTGGGGCCAAGATGGTCTGCACCCAGTTGGACTTCGATCCGCAGTCACCCGGACAGGTCATTACGGCCATAGGGCCAGGCACGATCTGGCTGAACAACTCCACCAGCCAGAAGGCCGGGCGTCTGCTGGACAGCAACCAGCCCTTCTATGCGTTGCTCCGCCAATTTGAGACCATGCAATTTTTCCTGGCAGACAATTGTATTGTGGCTGAAGGTAAGACGCAGCCTATGCTGGTGGATTACTTCCCGATCATCGATGGTCGACAGGACCGGCACATCCGGGCCGAGGCCGACTCCGTGCAGATCGATCTGGTGCGAACCGACCGTCACGAGACTGACCTGGGTAGTCTGACGGCCAAGGGTAACGTGTACTACGACGACCAGAACCACCAGTTTGCCGCATACAAGCTGGTCTACGACCACCGTACCCACTGGATGGAGATGACCGGCCCGGACAACCAGCCGTGTACCGCCGACGGCGTGTCGGTCTGGGGCATCAGCTACAACGTGAAGACCCAGCAGGGCCAGACGCGTATCGTTGGACCAGCCATGGGGCTGATACACTAGGCTACAGCAGGAACCGGCCGTCCTGCATGATCGTCCGGCCATCCACAACGATCGTTGGCCTCAGCAGGATGCCGTCGTTGTGGGCGGAGCTGTCCCACGTTGCCCCGGTCTTGGTGGGATATGGACTGCCCAGGGCCAGGTGGATGCCGGGGAACTTCTCGTCCTGGAGCAGGTTGCCGATCAGGCCGGTCAGACCGATATTGGTCCCAATGGCGAATTCGCCCAGACGATTGGAGTTCTCGTCCGTTTCGAAGGTATACCGGATGAAGTCCTCCTCCAAGGCCTTGTTGTCGCAGCGAACGGTCTGCCTGATACTACGGCCCTCCGTGATTTCGTATAAAAGCGGCCCCTTCTCCAGTAGGCCGTACTTCTCGCTGAAGAAGTCCCCCAGGCAACCATCAACCACGACCTGGCCGTCGGCCGTCATCGGCGACGTGAAGACCTCGCCGTCCGGCAGGTTCATCCACTGATCCTCGGTGATGGAGCCGTCGCTGACGACCCATCGGATCGCCGGATCGAACCGGGCCGTCAGATCCGTGCCTGCCTGGGTGGTGACATGGATCTGGCCTGAACTGTGTACGATCTGGTAGACCTGACGGGACAGCTTTTGGATCCGGCTGTAGTCGGAGGCCATGCCCTGTGACATCATCTGTTCTGAAAAGCCCGGCATGTGGGCGTGGCGGATGCGGTAACGCTCAACAGCGGCCAACATGGGCCTTCGGAAACTCGCCAACTCTCCTTGCCTGCACTGGGCGACATAGAAGCTGACCTGGGCTGAGGCAAGGGCCTGGTGGATGGAATCGGGAAGGCCCAAGGGTGTCTTCCCATCCTGTGCCCGGTCGCCGAAGTCCTCCATGACGAACCTCTGCACCTGGCCGCCAGCAAGCTCAACCTCTCTGATGATGGCGTCGGCCAGATACCCTGTCTGGCGGTCGGTGATGACTACGACCGCCTCGCCGGGCTGCACCCGGACGCAATGGATCACGGCCTGTCGAGCGCCCTGTTCAATCGCACTGTATTCCATAGACATACCTCCATTGCTGCGCACATGGCCCCATTACAGTACGGTGTATCACGGCCTGCGCCAAGCCTTGTACCGTCCATACCCAACTCCAACATGCAGGACCTTGAGCTAACTCCATGGCTCGATACAATGGCTTGCATACGCGGACGCTGGGTTTCTTGGTGTAGGAGTCGGATATGGATTGCTCGAACATAATGAGAAGAATGCCCCGGAGGGCATCGGCGCGGAGAAGGGAGGCCGTTTCCCGCTACATCGTGTCCTGGGTGTGGGTCCTCGCCTTTATCTATCCTTCGGTTGCGCCTGCGGATACGGTTGTCCATTGGGACTTCACCAAGGGCCTGCTCGGGTGGAAGGGCAATGCCTACGTCGAGGGCCTGACCACAAGAGAGGAAGGCCTGGTATTTCGGTCAACGGGCCAGGACCCCTGGATCGAGGGGCCTGCCATGGACCTGCCCACCGACCGTCTGATCCGCGTGACCGTGCGCATGCGGTCCAACGCCAATGCCTCCGGTGAGATGTTCTATGGCCCGACGTTCCGTGCAGGGCATTCGGTCCAGTTCGTCGTACAGAGCGATGGCCGGTGGCACGACTATGAGATGGTAGTTGCAGAACCCCTTGGCAAGGGTACCCGGTTTCGACTCGATCCTGCGTCCAGTACAGGCGAGGTGGCTGTAGCCTCCATCCTAGTTGAGGCCCTTGCCAGGCCTTCCGATGTCCCCTTCGAGAAACCGGTTCGGCCAATGGACTCGGCCCGGCCCGGGGCATCCGTGATGTCCGGCCCGCTGACGCTCAATCATATGGGGCGGGGTCTGGGGGACTTTCGGGTCTGCGTAGATGGCCAGGAGGTGGCCACAGGGTATCAGGCCGAGGTAGTCGGGCTGGTTTTTGACGGCCAGGCCGGGTGGCTCAGGTTCAACGGTGCTCCGGCTGTGATCGATGATGTCAACCAAGGTCATTTCTCGGTCCGGGCCTCGCTGACCGACGGGCGAGGAGGACACTGGGCGATCCAACGTGTTGTCCATGCGGGCCCGGTCCCTGGGACGATCGTGGTGGAGAGCCGCTTTGAGGTCGATGCAGACCGAGACGTGATCTATCTGCCGTGGCTGACGGTCTACTGCGGCCTGGGGACCTTTGGGGGGCATAAGACTCAGGCCGTGTTCCCGGGTCTGGAGTACCTGGAGGATGAATTCAGCAGCAGTCAGGCGGACATCAGGACGCCGGATCATGTCCGCCGTATGCCGGACCCGGTGAAGGTGACATTCCCGCTCATGGCCTTGGTGGCCCAAGGCACATACATGGGCCTGATATGGGAACCCTCGGCCCTGGCCTCGCCCCTATTCGACTCGCCGGATCGAATGACCGGGACTGACGCACACGTCATGGCCGTTACAGGTCCCGCTGTGGGGAGACTGCGGTTCGAGAATACACTGGCTGCACACAGCCCCATGCGCCTCGGCAAGGGCCAGACCCTCAGCACACGCGTCACGATCATCGGCGGGCGAGGTGACACTGTGGCGCCTGCGGTCCAACACTACGTCACCCTCTGCGGCATGCCCGATCTGCCCTCATGGAAGGGGGGCCTACAGTCTGCTGCCGAACTGCTTAGCCACGGCTGGATAGACTCTGAGATACGCGAGGGGGGACTGTTCCGCCACGCGGTCTGGGGTGACAGCTTCAGGCCAGGGGCAGCCGCAGATGCCGCAATGTACATGGACTGGCTGGCTGCGTTGCTGGACCCCAATCATGCCGCCGTGATCGATGCGCTGAAGGCGACCAGGGACCTGGCCCATAGCGCACTCTCGGACGGTGATCCCTATGCCAGCGCGGTCTCGCACGTCAGACTGCCGGTGGCGCCGCTGGTATTCGGCCGCGTGGAGGCATTTGTCCGCGGCAAAGTAGACCACGCCCGGCGGTTGTTGAAGGGATTCGATGAGCACGGCATCAAGATCTACATGCCTGGCAAGACCGACTACGGCACCACGCACTTCGCCAGACATGCCAATGGCTATAGTGCCGGTGACCTGGCAGCGATCCTTGAGGCCGCCACCTTGTCTGGCCAGGTCGGCCTCACCCGTGACGCCATCGACCTGCTGGACAGGCAGACGGCCGCCTACCGGGGGACCGTGCCTCGCGGGGCCCAGACCTGGGAGGTCCCCCTGCACACGCCCGACATCCTGGCCTCGGCCTACATGACCAGGGCCTATTGCCTGGGATACATCCTGTCCGGCAGGCAGGAGCACCTGGACCAGGCCCGGTACTGGGCATGGACAGGCGTTCCGTTTGTGTATCTCGTCAATCCCACAGAGGGCGAGGTTGGACGCTACGCTACGATCCCCGTGTTTGGGGCCACCGATTGGCAAGGGTCCTGGTTCGGTCGGCCGGTCCAGTGGTGCGGACTGGTCTATGCCTCTGCCCTGCATCTGCTAAGCCGATACGACCCCACTGGTCCGTGGGCACAGGTTGCCAAGGGGATTACCCTGACCGGACTCCAGATGTCCTGGCCTACCACGGACAAGGCTCGGCAGGGGCTGTTGCCTGACTTCTATCACCTCAACGGCCAGATCAGCGACGGTCCTGCCATCAACCCAGGGACCGTTGGTGCCCACGTACCAGAGGTGTTTGACAAAGGGGCTATGTACGACCTGCAACGCCTGGTTAGCAGGGGATGGCTGATCCACGCTCCCTGTGCGATCCTGGACGTGAACCAATCTGCAGACACAGTGACCATGACCGTGGCAGGATGGGGGGCGTCAGGCAGCGACCGGCCGTATCGGGTGCTGATCTCAGGTGTCAGCGCCAAACCGGATGCGGTGGAGCGATGCCGTTTGGGCAGGCCCGAACAGGACCGTCTTGAGCCTGCCCCGTTCGATTTCGATGCATCGCTCGGTCTATTGATCATCGAGGCGGCGGGCCCGATGAAGATCCGAGTCAGTTCCTTCATCTCCTGTGGGATCGGCCGATCAACAATGACATCGACACAATTTAGGCGGCATGGGTCCTCCTGAGTAAAGCAGCAAGAATTGCAGTCAATAGGCCGAACAACACCATGCCAACCAAGATTGTAGGAACTCCGGCTTTGGAAACCGCCAAGAACTCACCGTCCGCAGCCTCGTCGTAAATCACCCAGTCGTGCGTATTGTCCCCCGAAGCGAGCCCCGCGATTGCGTTTGGAGGTCGTAATAGGAGATCGGCACACGACCCAGTAGCTTCAGCACCATCTCCACAGAGCTTGGAATACAGGACATGCCATACAACTGCCGATGAGCATCGATGATTCTAAGTTCAAACTGAGTCAAACCGCGTCGTGTCTGTTCGGATGCGGCTTTGTCCGGTTTTCGATCGCTTGACCCGATGTGTGTTCTGCACCCGGCGAGGAACAACGTGCTGATTGCAGCCAAAAAACAGACTGTTGATTTCATAGCGGCTGGCTCAAGGCCCAACGTTCGGCATCAGCGGCGGCGCGCAGCGCCGTCCGCTGCATGCCGTTGTTCGGCGGCTTCGTTCTCATGGCCTTTGGGCAAGGGTACCTCGTTCACTTCTCACGATCGGGCGCCCCGAGCCGTAGATGGTCAACTCCGCATGGAGACCCTGATTGCTTGACCACACAACGAAGCGCCCGCCCGCGAAGGTACCCTCACGCAGTTCATACACGATCCCCTTGGTGGCCACGGTCGTGCGGGAACCCTCAAGAGGGGGACTGCCGATGGCGACACGGGAACTTCGATCGGAAACGACGATGGGATACGTCGGACCACCCGACACGGATTGGTAGTCCGCCTCGGCCAGCTGGTCTGACGGGAAAAGCACACTGTCGTCGAGCCTCATCCAGGCTCGGTCAATCTGGAGTTCCCATGGACCGTCGACGAACTGACTCAGTGATGCCACGGGGCGGTCCCCAGCGACGTGATGGACGCCTGGGGGGCTCGATACGCATGACGCAATGGCGACCGTGACAGCTACGAGGATTGCGGATCGAGCGAACATCTCGGCTCCAGTGCCCTTGTTCGGCGCTTCCGGCATGTTCATTGTGTCGTAGTCCCTGCGTTCCAAAACGCGCGGACGTTGGTGTTGGTGCTGGCCAGGTTCTTGAAATACACGTGGTCCATGTCCTTGAAAGGCAGAGTTCCGTCCGGGTTCGGATGCAACACGGCGAGCGGGAGCTGTTTGACCTGTAGTTTCGGGCCGCTCTTGGACACGAGAAGGACGGGGCCTTGCGCCAAGCGGTAGCTCTCGCCTCCGACTTTGATGGTCTCAGGTTTCCCATCCGTCGTGCGACACTCAAACGGCACGCGCGCAAGCGAGCCAGTGAAAATGGTGAGTCTCGTTTTCGTTGCCGGGTCCACCGCCGAGGTATCACTGGAGATACTGCCGCCGCCTTCCTCGCCTACCCACACCACGAACAACGGCACGTCATACCAGACACCGCCCGCCACTGAGCCTTTGCCTATGCCCTGAACAGGGTGTTTTCCAGCGTGTTCTGAAGCAGTCCAATACGAACATGGCCCCCACACGCCAGGACTTGGACTTCGCTTGCGGCAAGCAACGAACATGACAGCGAGCAATACGGCTGCGGTGGCAAGAATGACTGACGTATTGAAACCATGTTTCTTCGTGTTCATTTCACAGGAAGGTTAGGAACGCCGAACATGATATTAGCCAACACATATGGCCACAGAATAAACTGCTGTGCGAAACAAAGCAACAGAAAAACAAGATTAAATTCCTTGCGATGCCCACCCTGTGTAGGATATTATAGCCGCACGGGAAAGGGGTCAAGCTGTGATTAGCGACATTTACTGAGTCTTTTCCATACATGACGTCTCT
>Ga0315276_10001630_pt1 | contig 20183 bp, 19 predicted proteins | sample YL17G05_0_MG_FD_204542 | JGI IMG/M metagenome (GOLD analysis project Ga0315276, IMG submission 204542) | Sediment microbial communities from Yellowstone Lake, YNP, Wyoming, USA - YL17G05_0 | ecosystem: Environmental > Aquatic > Freshwater > Lake > Sediment | place: USA: Wyoming | collected... | reverse complement strand
GTACTTAATTGTGGCTACATCGACGTAGGAGTGTGGTCCAACTTATAAACACTTGTTTCCCAATTGAGTAAAATTAAAATAAACTTTAAAAAAGGAGGAAAAGATTAGTATGGTAGAAAAGGTAGAGAAACCCTACCGCTCTTCTAAAATAATACTTTTAAATCTTAATATAATGTGTCACACAGTATTAAGTATCAAACAATACAACTGAATACTTGATATTGCATAAATAAAATATAAGATAGTGGAGGACACCATTAGAAAACTACAGCAATTTTGGATATTAAAATTCTCTTCAGATAGACTCAAAAAAAGTAATTTTAATATAAATATTTCACTAGATGATGCTAGAATTAACTCAGAAGTCATCACAATAAATTTTTCCGAACTACTTCGGGCACTGTTTCGTTATAAAAACATCGATTTTGACCAAAATTCTCTTGAAAATTTGCTATCTTTGCAAAAAAGGCTCAAAAAACACGAAAACACTGAAAAAAATCGTGAAAAACTTAAAGAAATCACGAAAAACATTGAAGAAATCTTATTTGTAGAAGATTTGGTTAGCATTGAATTTAAACACAAATCTCATTACCTGAATATTTTAAAAAGAAAAGGTTTTTATGTAAACGGCATAAAATTTACACCCTTTATGGCAAGCGCAGGAATGATTCGTAGAAATACAGCCTTGTTTATAAATAATAATATTAAACATCCCCTGATGGATATCCTTGAAAATGGCAGGAACGAAAACGTACCAATGGTAAATGCAAAATTTGGTGCGTATTTTTCGTTATATAGTTCTTCTACTTTACCCGTATCATTTCCAAGAATAGCAGTTGTTGCTGATAAGAAAATAGAGTCAATCAGAAAAGTGGATTTTGTAACTTACAAAGGAATCGATGAAGACGATGATGTAATAGAACAAGACTATAAAATGATAACTAATGCTTGGGATGGACAAGGCTTAATGACCCCTCGTTTAGCACAGCAATGGAGTGACGAATTAGAATTAGATTATACTCTCAGTTGTGCTATCATTCGTGCACCATTTACCAAAGGACTTGTAACTGTTTTTGATTTAGATGCTTTCTCTAATAAAATAGCCAAAACTAGGACTTTTAAAGACATATATGGAGACGAAATAAATATTGGTGATATTGATTTAATCATAACTGAATCAATGTTCAAATTATTCAACGCTTATAAAAATACACAGGATTTTGTAGATAAATGCAAAGTTAATGAATTAGGTTTTTCCATAGCCAAAGTAAACCAGAAAAAAGAAAAATCTCACTCGCGCACAAGTTACCAATTCTTACAAGTATTAGACTTGAATGATTGGAATATAGCTAATTTATGTGAACCTACCATAAACTGGTTCAGAGATATTAGTGGAAATAGTCCCGAAAATATGTTATTATATGCAACTGGCGAACATGAATTTGATTTAAACGAATTTAAAAAATTAGACATCGCCGTAAAAGCTATTCTTTTAAACCCAACCCTCGCTAGAGATAAATATATTCAAAATAGATTTATTAAAACAATTAGTAAAAAGAAAAAAGAATCTTATATGGGAAGTATATTAATAAACGCCAATTATCAATTTATGGTAGCCGACCCTTTTTATCAAGCTTGCCACATTTTTAATATAGAACATGAACCCCTATTAAAAGATGGAGAACACTATTCTGAATATTGGTTAGATAAAGGTATTTCTAAAATTGTGGGTATTCGAAGTCCAATCGTACACCATTCAGAACTTAACATATTAGATTTGCAAGAACGTGACGACACCAGAAAATGGTTTCAATATATTCATAGTGGTATAATTTTTCCTGCTAATGGGATAGGCATGGATTGCGCTATACACGGAGGAGCCGATTTTGATGGTGATTTAATCTGCACTATTAACAATGAAACAATGCTAAAAGGTAAAACCTACGGCATACCTATTGTTTATGAAAGCAAAAAAGCAGAAGTAACCATTGTAGATTCGAGAGATGATAAAAGTCAAGTAGAATGTCAATTAAATGGTTATAACAGCAAAGTTGGTTTTGCCACAAATATTTCTAGTTCGATGTATACTATTCTAGAAGAATTCCCAATGGGAAGTGACGAACAAGACACAATTTTAAAACGCTTAAAAATTGGAAGGGTTATACAAGGAGAAATCATAGACGGTGTAAAAGGACTTACAGTGCCACCCTTCCGTGACCACTGGACAAAATATAAAAAAATAACTCCCGATATGACCCCGGAAGAAATAACCAAGTGGGAATTTAATAATAAGATATTATGCAAAGTACGTCCCGCCTTCTTTCGTTTTTTATATCCCCATTATATGACTAGGTATAATAAAGAAATAAAAAAATATAACATATATAGTCATCTTGTTTTTAAAAAAGCATTTGGAGATATTTTAAAATCCAAAAACAAGACCGATGTTGAAGAACAAATGGTTGAAGAATATAAAACACGTTCTTTTTTCCTTGATAATAATTCAACTGTAAATCGTATTAGCAGATACATGCGAGCAAATCTTGGTCTTATTGGAAAATATTCAACCAAATCATCCCGGGATTTTGATTACACTATTTTACAAAATCAAAATAATAAACTCACTCAAGAAAATATCACACTTATGAGAGGATATCTTCAAGAATATAAAACATTTAAAAAAGATTTGAGAAATAATATGACAACATCTTATTCAAATCTAGATGCATTTATATCATATTTGCGTAAACAGTGTATTGCCAATATAAGCACTAATGATGCAGAACTTGCAGATTATGCAATAGAAGTAACCTACGGGAATGAAATAGCAATGGCAGAATTTGCGTGGCGTTTATTTCCAGACGGTTTATTAGAAAATATAATACAAAAATCAACCGGAATTATACAAATGCCCATTCAAGATGAGTATGGTGAAATAGAATATTTATGGAATCGCTATACAATAAAAGAATTTGACTTAGAGGATTTATATTATGAGAACTAAAAAATCTTTCTCATTTGATGAGGAAAAAGATGCAGAAAAATTATACAATACTGGCTTTCCTGATGGAAATATTGATTATGGAAAAATGTATATTTTGGCAAAATATATCCGACAAACATTCGACTACGGCGAGATTCGCCTAGAAAAAGCAGTAATAAAATTTTGCAAAGCCCAAAATAAAAACTTCAATCCGATAACAGAAGCAGATTCAATAAAAAAATGGGTTAGGTCTGCTCTTAATTATGATTTAAGGAAAATAGAAAACGTAACCGTTTCCGAGAAAGAAATCAATGTTCTTAAAAAAATAGAAAGCAATAAAGATAAGAAACTCTTATTTGTTTTGCTTGTTTTTTCCAAAGCATTAAAAAAAGGAAGTGTTAAAAGAGATAAGACTAATTTAAAAACATCTGATAATTACTATATTCATTACAATAACTTCCTGGATATTATAAGACTTTCTAAATTCACAAATACAAGTGAAATAGACTTGGCTGATATTATTTATAAATACAAGCACCTCTTTACTTTTTATAAACCCGAAAGAGAATTAATACGTTTAGAATTTATAGACAAAAATCCTAAAAAACAAATAATTATTTCCGATTTAAATAATATAACAAATTTTTATAGTATTCTATTTGAAAAGAAAAAAACAGAATACAAAGAACAAATAGGAAAATGTACTATCTGTGGAAAAGAATTCATAAAAAAATCTAACAGACAAAGAGTTTGTGAAGAAGATACAATTATATTAGAAAGAGAAAGAAAAACAAGATGGAGAAATAAGCAAACGGAGGATTAATGAAAATATGTGGAATATATGCTATCAAAAATATAATAAACAAGAAAGTATATATTGGACAATCTAATAATATTTTATCGCGCTTTTCAAATCACAAATATGAATTAAATAACAGCAAGCATTCCAATTCACATTTACAAAGGGCATGGCATAAATACGGTAAAGAAAATTTCATATTTGAAATACTTTGTGAATGTAGTCCAAAAGAATTAAACGAAAAAGAAATCTATTTTATAGGTTTATACTGCTCTTTTGAAAATGGTTATAATAGAACAGATGGAGGAACAAACTCAGAAGTTGTTGCGGAATTTGGCAGAAAAATGGCTAAGATTCTTCATGAAACAAAAAGAACCACAAAAAACAAATGTTTAATATGTGGAGAAGAAACGAAAGACGGATATAATAAATATTGTACTAATCATAAAAAGAAATGTATAAAATGTGGAAAAAGATTTGGAGATAATAATTTATATCTTAACGATAAAAATTTTAAGACTGGTTATTTGTGTTCCGATTGTGAGTGGAATTTAGTAGTATCAAATATTAATATTTACAACCAAACACACGAAGATAAAATAATAATAAAATACGAAGACGTTTAAGAACTATGAAAAATAATAATTGATAGAGGGTATATCATTTTTTTTGCAATTTAAGCAGTTTTACACATAATTTATTGCAAAACTGCACCAAATGGCGGACTGTTTATATTTTATCGTTTTGTTTATTAGTCCGCAACGGTAAATGGTTATTGGTTTATCCCTAAAACCTTTCCCGAACCTCTCCCGCTACTAGGGATACAAAAGAAGGTAAAGCGGGTTTCCGTGTTTATAATAGGAGGTATTTATGGCAGATGATAAAAAGCTAACTAGTTTAGACGAAATAACATCATCAAGCGGTAGCAATACCCTTCTTTATGTTGTAGATACTTCGGGAAGTGCCCCAATCCAGAAAAAAATAAAAAGCAATAATTTCTTTAATTCGGCTAAATTTGGGGATACTGTTAGCTATACCTCTTTTGAAGCAGATGGCACAATGGTGATGACAGGTAGTGCTACCGTATGGGATGATTTATTTTTTCCATTAACAACCGCAAAACAAGGACAGACCGATAAACCTCCTTTCACCAGTACCGAAATTGCTTATCTTTTTCCCTCAGCAGATACATCTAACATAATGTATATTATTGCACAATTTCCTCACTCTTATAAATTGGGAACAGACGTGCAACCACATATACACTGGAAACAAACACAAAGCGGTAGTCCTGTTTTTAAAATGAATTACAAATGGTTCAATATTGGAGACCCAGTACCATCTATTTATACCCCTTATACCATGAGTGACCGGATAATAACTTGGACAAGCGGGAGTATTCATCAATTATCTAGCGGGTCTGCTAGTATTAGCGGAAGTAGTATTACAAATGTATCTTCTATAATGCTTATAGAATTATATAGAGACGATAATGCTTATACAGGTGATTGTATTACTTATCAATTTGATATCCATTTCCAAAAAGATAGTATCGGAAGTAGAACAAATTTGTCAAAATAAAATTATTATCTCTAGATAAAGATGATTTATTATGGTAAAATTTTATATAGAAAGGATTAATATGCTTACAAAAGAAGAATTTTTTGCATTAATGCAACTCATTAATCGCATTGCCTTGACTCAAGCTGAAGCATTATGGTTAAACTCCATTATGAATAAACTTCAACCGCAAGAACCCAAAAAAGAATAATAAAATAATATTTTTTATTCAAACCTTAGACGACGATAAAAGAGGAGGATTTATTATGGCAAAATATAGAGAAAGTAGCATGTTTGTGGTCGGGCAATCAGAAACAAGTGCTATTAAATTAAACGAAAGAACAGTAACAGGTTTTATCGTCAGCGGTAGTACAATCACAGGTACCGCGGTAACTTTTTTAGTGTCTTTCGATGGTATAATTTTTTACCCGTTATATGATTATGATAGTTCGGAAGTATCAATAACAGTGGCAGGTTCTGCAAGGGGTTATAACTTAAACCCATTACTATTTACACCTTGGAATCATATTAAAGCCAGACTTGGCACAAGTGCTTCGGCTGTCTTACAAACAACCTATGATGCAGGAGTAGAATTTATAACGGATTCTATGTAAATCAAGGAGGTTAGCATGAATAAAAATAAAAAAAGAATTATGTTAACCACCGCTGAAGGACAGGCGATTAAAGCAGAGAAAGATTTTATAATTTTTCATACAAATAGTGTTGCACCTGATATATTTAGTTTCGATTGGGTTTTTTCTGATTCTTCGGTAATGACTGTAGATTGGGGAGACGGCTCATCTTTTGAAACCCATGCCACTATTCTATCGCACAGTTATTCTAATTCTGGTATAAAAACAGTAAAACTTAGTTGCCCTAATCCAGATAAATTAAAATATTTTAATTCAAACGATGATAACAATCTTGTTGGTATTATGCCTTCTTTTATAAAATTTAAAAATCTAGAAGAATTTTATATTGGAACAGGGTCTCTTGTTGGTAATTTCCCAAGTTTTAGCGGGTTATCTTCTTTATTAGTAGCAGATATTTGGGAAAATCAATTAACCGGAAATCTACCATCCTTTGAAAATTGCCCAAGTTTATCACAAATAGATTGTGATACAAATCAACTTTCTGGAACAATTCCTTCCTTGGAATCTAATGTAAATCTAAGAACATTTTATGCGTGGAATAATTCTTTTTCTGATATTATGCCGGGATGTTTTGCAACACAAAAAACTTTTATTCAATGTACGTTATATAATAATCTTCTTACTGCACAAGCTGTAGATAGTATATTGCATGATTTTGTTGTTAGTTTATCAATTCCCGATAGGGTAATAATGGGACCACCCCCTAGCCGTGGTGTCTGGTTAGACGGCACTGGTAATTCTGCACCAACAATAACAGGCATGGAAGACTACAATACCTTGATTGCTGCGGGTTGGAATGTACAAATTAATCAACCTGAACCGGATAAGCATTATATTTTAACCGTACACAACGCTGGTTCAGGACAAACAGGAACGTTCTAAAAAATATTTTATTAAAACAGGAGGCTCAAAATGAAAAATAAAAAAGCTATCCTAATATTAACAATAATAATAAGCATTCTAATATGTGTGTTTATTATTGATTCTGAAAAATTTAAAGAACAAACAAAATTTCTACTTTCGCCCCCTATAGCGGGGAAAGGGATTGCAATGCCCTATGTATTTGCAGAAGATTTGGAAAGAACGAATTCGAGTTGGTATTATAATTGGGGACCATGTTCTACCTACCCTCCTGGTTGTGTACCGATGAGTTGGGGTGGGGAAGACCCCAATCTTCCAACCGATTATTCTGACTATATTCTTTTATTTAACGAACCGGATAGACCAGACCAAGCCAATCTGACTCCTGAAAGTGGAGTTATAATTTATAAAGAATTAAAAGCAAAATATCCAAGTGCTAAGTGGATAATAGGCAATACCTTTTATCCAGAATGGCTTTATAAATTTCGAGATTTATGTTTGGTAGATACAAATTGTATAATGCCCAAATATTGGGGGCTTCATGCATATATGGGAAATATAGAATATCTTCCTAATACAATCAATAGACTTACAAGCGCTCATAATAATTTGGGGGGAATTTTTTGGATAACAGAATTTGCCGCAGTCTTTGGAGATGTAAAAGCAAACGATAGTCTGGTGAAGTTTTTTGAAAGTCAACCTTGGATTGAACGTTGGGCTATTTTTTGTAATCGGGCACAGGGTACTGAGCCTTGGTATCCTCCACATTGGGTTGTACAAATGTTTGATTGGGATACAGGCGAACCTACGAACATAGGAAATTGGTATATCAATGGTTTACAAGAGTCTTTTTTACCATTGGTAATAAAATAGGAGTAAACAAATATGGCAATTAGCTATTATCTAGCCGATTTATTATCAAGACATTTCTTTTTAGGAGAAAATTTAGCATCCCCATGTGGAACAACCCCCTACTTAGCTTTATTGACTGGTCAATCAAGTGGCAATGGAGATAATTGGATTGAAGTAGATAAAGTAACTAAACCTAGTTATCATCGGGAAGCTTTTTATCCAATCCTTGAACCAGATAGATATTATATATATCAAGTTGGAAATATAGAATTTCCAAGAGTTACAGAACCATCTGGTTGGGGTGCTGTTATAGGTGTTGGCTTATATGATAGAGACGGTATACCCGACCCAGGAAATATATTATTTGATTTACCTTGGGTTGTCCATGACACTTTTCAGAAAATACCTTCTTTTCCATTTGATAGTGGTTGTCGTGTTACTTTTCCTGCGGTAGAAAAACATATAGTGTTTAAGTTCGGGGGAAAAGAGTATGATATTGAAAACGGTAGTATATCGCAGGAATATTCCAAAGTTATAATGGATTGGATTTTTAATTTTAGAGCCGTACCGTATCCTAGAACTTATGATATGGCAATTGGAAGGGGTGCCGATTTAAATCTCGATAACTGGGGAAGATGGAATGGAATTTGGAGTGAATGTCAAGGAGAGGGTTATAACCCTATAGCTTTAACAGCCGACGATTGGGAACAAGATACACCATTATCAATTACAAATAAAAACGAAATAGTTTTCACAGAAGGAGCAACCGATGATTGGGGAAATATAACAGATATTATCCTATTCCCTCACGGTAATACAGCACATCCCGCATTTTTGGGACATTTAGGTACATCTACCTATATACATGCCGGAGATGGTTTTGCTGTAGGCGCTTCACAATTTAAGGTACTATGGGAAGGAGATAGTATAAATTAATATGGGAACATCAACAAATATAATGTCAAATTATTTAGAAAACAAAATTTTACAACACATATTACTCGGAACACCATATACTATGCCCCAAGATGTCTGGCTCGGATTACATTTTAACCTGTTGGGTGCGGGAGACGGGGACACAGGTAACGAGAGAACAGGTTTTATTACTCGTGATAGACAAAAAATCACCTGTATATCCGGTCTGGAAATAATTGATTATACTATAAAAAACATAGCTACAATATCTTTTGATGAAGCTGTTAGTGATTGGGGTACATTATATGGTTGGGGGTTTTATGATGCTTCGGTTAGTGGAAACTTGTTATTTTGGGGGGAACTGGATACTCCAGTAGCAAATCCTATTGGTCAAACTTTTAGAATTATAGCCGGGAACCTGACAATGATTTTTTCACAACCCAATATTGCTCCTCCAATGGGAGGTTGGACAACTTTCTCTTCTTTAGCAATGGCGAACTGGTTGGTGAATGGAATATCTCTTGATTCAACTCTAACAGGTGTATATATAGCTCTTGGTAGAGAAGTAATACAAAATAACCAAACCGACCACCTCTTTGACTCTTGGATAGAAATTTCTGCGAGTGATTATTCTCGTATACATATGGTTCTTGCCGATTGGGAAACATATCATTATGATGGTACTATATCAAACTTATATGAAATACCCTTTGTAAATTCAGCCATACAAAATTGGGGAATTATAAGTGATTATGTATTTTATGACAGTGGGAATAACCCGATATTATGGGGGCATTTAAATGACCCGGTAACGGTCAACACAGGAGATGGTTTTAAATTTCTCAGCAATTCATTATCAATATCATTTAATTAATAATTAATAAGGATAAACCAATATGCCAACAAAATATATAATGACTGATTATTTAGAGGGAAAAATCATAAACCATATGTTTAAAAATATTCCTTATAGTGTACCACCACATGTATACCTCGCATTATATAATTGTATACTAACAGACGAGGTCCCGCTTATGAGATATACCGAAGTACCCGAAGTGGATACTAATGGTAATGATACAGGTTATTCTTCTATACAATGTCCCGAGTTTACTATTGTAAACGGTGTTGCAACTTCTTCATTACCCATAGAATTTGAAGTCGCCAAAAAGAATTGGGGTAATATACTTAGCATTGCCCTACTGGATACTCAACATAATATATTGTTTTATGGTGTGCCGACTACCCCCATAACAATTTTAGAAGGAGATAGATTAATGTTTTCCGGTAGTAGTGTTTCAATTGGTTTAGAGGGAAACACCAATGGAGGTTGGGGAAACGAAATCGCATCAACAATATTAAATTTTATTTTGAATAATGATAGTTTTCCAACTCCTGGAAATAGTATATATCTAGCTCTTGGAAGGAGTGTTGTTACCAGCTTATCTAATAATCTTACAAGTTGGCTAGAAATAAGTGGACCAGACTATTCTCGAAAAAATATACCAAGCACAGCTTGGACTCTTCCAGATAATGGGTATATAGAAAATATTGATGAAATAATTTTTACAGAAAATGCTCTAACTAATTGGGGGAGTGTAGCCAATAGTGTTCTTTTTAATAGCTCTTCAGGGGGAGACCCTTTACTATGGGGAGTACTTGCATCTTCGAAAAATGTTTTAATGGGAGATGGATTTAAATTTAAATCTGGAAATATTGCAGCAACTATAGATTTTCAACCACCAACCCCCGATTGACAAAGCGATAATCCGATAATAAATTTAATAATTTATCAGAAGGAGTAAAAAATATGGCAACACTCGGTACACTAACAAATTATCTTGAGAACAAGCTAATAAATCATTTACTCCTAAATGTAGATTATACTTCTCCTGCCAGTGTGTGGCTTGCGTTATATACAGCTTCTCCAAGTGATACCAGAGGAGGTACAGAAGTAATAAGTGTTGGGAATTATGCTCGTCAAAGAATTACTTTTAATGTTAGTGCAAATATTGCAACTAATTCGTCAATAATATATTTCCCTGAAGCAACAACAAACTGGGGGACGATTGTTGCGGCTAGTATTATGGATGCAAGCACAAATGGAAATATGTTATTTTGGGGAGAAATAACCAATCATACAGAAATCAACACAGGAGAAAATTATACCATTAACCCATCGGCTTTGAATGTTGAACTTAGAGGAGGAGACAAAGGAGGATGGGGAGATGATGTTCCAGAAAGAATATTGAAGTATGTTTTAACTGGAGTTAACTTTAATCCTGGTGGTATATATATAGCACTTGGAAATAACCTATCGGAAGGTATTGATAATTCTTTTGTGTCTTGGACAGAGACCAATGGAACAGGATATTCCCGTAAGAAAATTTCAGGTTCAAGTTTATATTCTCCAATAAGTGGTTCTACCACTAATTTAAGCGATGTGGTTTTTTCTGCTCCACCTATTTCAGCAAATTGGGGATTAATAACACATGTTGTTATTTTTGATGCATCCTCATCGGGAAATGCACTGATGTGGGGAAAACTTCAGTCACCTATATACATTACTGCCGGAGATGGTTTAAAATTCGAAGCCGGGAATATTGATATAACATTAAATTAAAATTAATTACAGAGGAGTATAGCCTATGGGAGATTCTACTTTCAATACAATTGTTTCCAACAATTTAGAAGAAGTTCGCATGATTTCTGGTGCGGAACAAACATTTTATTATTATGTTTTTAATCGGAATGGGACTCCTATTCATTTAGAAAATTCTATATGCAATGTAAATATTTTTAAATACGGGGACCCGAGTTATATACACGAAACATTATCTGGGAGTATTGTTATGAGCAATCCTAATCATAATGAATTTTATGTTATTTTTTCTGGCTCATCATTATCTGGCGTTTATCAACAACAAATAAAAATCATAGATATACATGGGCATGTGCATATACCAAGTCAAGGAAAAATAGTGATATTTCCTAGTCCTAATGCTTAACTCGTTAAATCTAAATAGAGGAGGTCTATATGGATGGCTGATTATATATTTAATATTTATTTAAATACAGATAAAGGAGAATTTTCAGAAGACTATAGTTTAAGTGAATATACTTATAATCTTCCCCCTTTTTATTTTGTTCTTAATGAATATGTTAGTGCTAAAGCAGTAATAGATATACTTAATAGTACTTTTTCTTGTACTGGTACAAATACATATTTTGCACAAACAACTTTAGCTGGAATAAGTGTATCAACATTTGACCCCGCTTTAGAAGTATATTATGCTGTACCACAATCATATATGAGGATGGACTCCAAGGCTCTTGTAAAAGGTACTTCTGTAAAATACTCTGATATAACTGATAGTTTATATGCTTTCTTATATGCAATAGGAGTTTTTGACTATGCATAATATAATACTAAAAAATATTAAAAAAAGGAATTGAAAAATGGAAGAAAAAGAGAAAAAAAGTAAGAGGGTTAGACACCCAAAAAAGAAGGAAGAGAAAGAAGAACAACCCAAACATTTTGTTTTAGAAGTTCAAGACGGAAATGGTTTCACCAGTGATAATTTTGGAAAATAAATTTTAACCAAAAGCGCAGGATAAAGTAGTCCCTGCACCAAACTAAAAGAAAAGGAAGGTAAATAATATGGGAAAATTCGCACCAGACATGGTAATGGATATGGGTTTGGCTTGGGTATCGGGTTCTACAAACTATATGACAGTTTGTAGTGGTAGCCCTATAGCCTATGCAGACGCTAGAACAAACTTTGCTCTAGCAGGAATCGGTATGACCACTGCTTGTTTTGTACTTGCAAACGATACCAGTGGAAGAATGCTTACAATGACAGCCAAGACAAGTGCTTCTATCACAGCATCAGGTTCTGCTTTAGCTGTTTGTCTGTTAAACATCACAGCAGGTTCCGTAATGTATGTGACAACTTGTACAGAGCAATACTTGGTAAGCGGTAAAATAACTGCCGCAACATATAGTAATATATGGGGCTTATAAAGCCTAGCAGATAACTATATCGGTTAAAAGTCAGACATGACCAAGACCGAGGTAACGTGAAAGCAGTAATGCAAAAACGGAACCGTAACGACTACAGGGCGTACATAGTAATATATACGCTGAAGTTATCCTCCTTTTGTAAAAAAGGATGAATATATAGTCTGAACTGCATATATAATGTAAATATGAAAATGCAGAGTTGGGTAGAAATGCCCAACCGCCTTATTTATAAGGTTATAAAGTAACAAAATGGGTACAGTAGATATTCCTACGTTAATTTAATAGCGTCTTTACACAGGAATGTGTATAGCAAATCCCGAATATCGGGGGAACTCCGGCAGCGGACAATCCCGAGACACTCGCAAGAGGGTCGTAACGACTATCAAGGGAAATCCTGAACGGATTGTGGTATAGTCTGTCCTGCAACTATAACAAAATGAAATTGCAGAGATAAGCAGAAATGGCTTATCCTTGCGGTGAATACCGCAAAGTAACAATCGAGGGAAAATCAATATACAGGACCCGACATAATATAATGCGGGATATAATATAATAAAAAATATAATTATTAAAAGGACTATGTATGAATAATGATTCAATCCCGACAAATGTGGGGGATTTAACCGGAAAAAGATACGATAAACTTACAGTTACGCGGTTTCTTTATTCCGAGAGAATCTGGCATCCTGATGAAAAGAAAAGGCACACCAATACATATTGGGAATGTGCTTGTGATTGCGGAAATATCGTAAAAACCATGACGAGATATCTAAATTCCGGCTCTGTAAGGTCTTGCGGTTGTTTATACGAAGAAAACAGACCAAAACAAAAGCCGGAGTCAGCGTTTAATGAATTGTACAATCGATATATATGCAGAGCTAAAAATAAACATTTAGAATTTTCAATTTCTAAAGAATTTTTTAAAAAATTAACTAAAGAAAACTGTGCATATTGCGGGGAAGAGCCAAAACAGGTTCAGAACGGAGATAGAATATATCCCTATATTTATAACAGTATAGACCGAGTTGATAATACTCAAGGTTATATTGAGGGTAACTGCGTCCCCTGTTGTGGTGTATGCAACCACATGAAAAATACTCTTTCCAAAGAAGATTTTCTGCAACACATCCAAAAAATCGTAAAACACACGAACTGGTAATACCCCTCTTAAATAAGGAGGTTCTTATGCCACCAAATCAATTAAAAAGGAACACCGTAAGGTATTTCGTTTAACACAGCCATTCCTAGGTTAAGAATATTTACCTAGAAATGGCTGTTGTTAATTATAACAAAAAATAAAATTTCATAAACATAAAAGGGTTTTTATAGGAGGAATAATATTATGAATTCTTTAAAAATGTATTATTCTAATACCAAGAATCCATCTTCTTCATGCCTAACAAAATCAGATAATTTGATATTGGTATTTCATCATCCTATTTTTGTTTTGAATGTACATAACAGTGTTCTCTCTCAAAAAACAAATACTGTTATTTTGTTTTTCTTTGTGGGAAAATATTATTTCATAATACACGAAATTATTTCCCCAAGAGAACATGCCTATATAGAAGCAAACGCTCGTGCACCTCCGTCATATGAACTTATAGGGGGTCACTATGCCTAAAACTCCATATTATGTAAAAAATATTGCAGGAAATACCTTAAAATCAGCTTGTATCCAACACCCCGATAGATTTTCAGAAATACATACTTGTTCAACTGTCCTTAGAGATAATCCTCCCGAGGAGTGGATACAAGTATGTGCTTGCTGTGACGAATGCAGAGCACTTTGTCTAACTGTCCCACACGGTAGTCATGGTAGTACTCCTGAAGAAGAATGGGGAGAAAAATACTGCAAGATTTGTGGTGCTGACATAAGCAGATGGAAATAAGCTATGGCTACCACTACATTTAACTGGACAAATTGGGATACCACAAATGCGTGGGAAAATCTTGCCGATGCTGGAAATAATGCCAGTCTTACTTATGCCAGAGACGGCACTGATGTGGCAGCTAAGTTTACTGCTACAGCAAAAAATGCAACTTTTACTGAATATGGCAGAAAAAGCGGTGGTGGGGATACCTGGGCGAGCATATTTAACATCGATGAGCATGCGGTGATAAGCCAAGTTAGACTAACAACTTGGAAAAAGAAAGTTGTTACCAACACCAAGCTAACTAGCCATACAATAACTATGAAGTTTATTGATGATTCTGCTGGCACTGTTGCAACTATAATTAGTGCTAGTGCTATGGCTACTGCAACAAACGCTGGTTATGTTACAATGGCAGCAACTTCACTCGTGGCTGTTGGGGCAGCTTATACATCAGGTTCAACTCCTGTAAGATTCTCACTTGAATATGCTGTTGTTGTTGCTAATAGCTCTGGTAACTCGGCTATTGATACCCGTTTTGATGATGTTACCGTTGAAGTTACTTATGTGATTTCCTATAGCTTAACAGTTAATAGTGCAGCACAAGCTCAAACTTCAGATAATATTATATTAACTCAGCATTATATATTGTCTGCTCAAAATGCAACACAAATTCAAAGAACCAACACCGGAACATTTATCGATGGTTTTGGTGGTAATGTTCAGAGTTATATTGATAATAGTGTGGATGCCAGTATTCCGGATACTAATCTAGTCCTTTCAAATTATATAGCCTTTTCAGGTTCATATGCGGGCACGGGTGGTCATAGAGGATTTTTAAAATTTACTCTTACATCCCTTGTTGATTATACTATTATTAGTGCAAATATATATTTATATAATGGTGGTCCCCCTTCTAGTAATACAACAGGTTATATGCATAGGATTTTACCTGCTAATAATTCATGGATAGAAAATGCGATAACATGGAATCATACTGATGGTACAACACATTGGGCAGGAGATACAGGCGAGGATGGTGGTACAGATGCAGGTTGTACTGTTTCTGGTACAGATTTTTCTTCTACGATTTTAGGACAATGGAATGTAAGTACAACAGACGCTTTCGATAAAGAATATAATATTTCTCTTAATACAACTGAATTTATAACAATAATTAATGATAATAGTGGAATTGTATTAAAAGGAATAGATGGCGTTAATATTTTAGTACAGCCTTATTCATCTGATGCTGCCACAGGTGCTGTTCGCCCAAAATTGGTGGTAGTTTGGGAAAAACCACTGGCTATAACTCAGCATCAAGTATTGGCGATTAATAATACTTCTCAATTACAGACAACAGAAACAACCTTTGGTAATACTCCTATATCAGACGATTTCAGCGGAACCCTGACAACGAATTGGGATATAATAAGCGGTACTCCAACAAATTCAGGTGGAGTTTGTAGACTGAGTGGGGGAGCAATAGACTGGAAAATTCCTCAAACTAATGGTATTGATTTTTATTATACAGTCAAACAACTTTATGCCAGTCCAATTTTCTCGCACACCTATGTTGATTATTTCAAGGGAGTAACCTATTGTTATCGTTTGGTATTTTCCTTTATTACAGATACAACATCTAATGATATTACTATTCAAAAGGGTACTTATGGTGTTAGTTACACCACGATACTTACTTGTTCTCCCCAAACTTGGACTTCTAGTGACCATGTAAAAGTCGGTGTTAGACATTCTACAAACGGTGATATAACCGTTTATATTAATAAGAATGACACTGGTTGGAATTCCGTAGGATTTGTAAATGATACAACCTATGCTGAAAATGGAACATTTATAATTGAAGGTAATGGGGATTATGCTGGCGATGCATGGATAGACGATTTCAGTATTGGAAATCCCGGTTTAGGTTTGCCTCTAACTTATCATTCGGGAACTACCACATTAACAATTCAAAACGCTACCCAAGCACAAACAACGGGTAATGTAGCATTAACTCAGCATCAAGTATTAGCAATTACTACATCTACACAAATACAAAAATCTGATAAAGTAGCAATAACTTATCATTCAGAAACTGTAATATTAACAGTTCAAAATGTTACTCAATTACAGACATCTGATAATGTTCTATTAATTGTACATCAGATAATAGTTAATAATACTATTCATTTACAAATATCTGATAATGTACCAATATCTTTAGGGGTTATGTTAACAGTAGGGAATCCTACTCAATTACAGTTGTGCGATGGTGCTAACAGTTTTGGAAGTAGTCCTGTTACAGATGATTTCAATAGAGCAAGTCTAGGAACCAATTGGACAACCATTAGTGGTACACCTTCTATTTCAAGCAATCAATTGATTACATCTTCCACAGGTACTACAAACCTTCGTTGGAATGTTTCTGATTTTGGTCCAGCAGTAGATATGTATATTACAGGCAGTGGTTTGACCGCTGTTTCACAAGGTTTGTATCTTTATTATGATTATGTAGATGGAACTCATTTTTATGAAGTTTATTTACAAGGTGCTAGTTTAACAGGATGTAGCCATTTTGCGCTATATGCGGGGGCTGGTCTTGTAATCGATGTTGGTGCACTAACTTGGGCAAGCAGGGCATCTATCAAATATGGTGTTCGTCATAAAGCAAATGGAGATTTTACTCTTTATATAGATAGGGGAAGTGGTTGGGAAGTAGTTACAACTGGTAATGATACCAGTATGCTTACTAGAGGCGCTGCCGTACCTCAGTTTTATAAATCAGCCACTGTTCCTACCAACTCCTATGATGATTTTAGTGGTAGAGATTTATATCTCCTAGAATTAACTCATCATCCACCTTTACCTATAAATAACGCCACTCAATTACAGACTTCTGACAAGATTTTATTAGTTGCGCATCAAGTAGTAGTCAATAACTCTACCCAATTACAGACTTCTGATAATGTTACTTTAACTCAACATGATGTTTTATCATCAGTTAAAGATGCTACACAATTACAAACTGCCGAAAACATAGCGCTAATTCCGCATAATATATACACCTTAATTATCAATGATGCTACACAAGCAATAACATCTGATAATATAACGTTGATTTATCAGGGTTATTATAATATACTGGTCAATGATTCTACCCAAATAATAACTTCCGATAAGGTTAATTTATCCGCTCATTATGCAATCATAGTCAACAACGCAACACAGGCACAAATTGCAGACGGTAATGTTTTAACATTTATAGAAATAGAAGATATTGTATTAATTGTACACTATACTTTAGAAATACAAAATTCTACTCAAACGCAAACTTCAGATAAAGTAACAATAACCTACAACCCATCAACCACTTATTCTGCTATCGGTATTAACGCATCAGGCGATTATGTTAAGTTTGTAGGTGCGCCTGAAGCGTTTAGTATGACTGGCAATACTGATAAATGCACGATTGCAGGTTGGATGAAAGTCAGAGATATTACACCGGGTGCATGGGCATACAATCTAGGTTTTGAAAACGATGATACAACTTCCAGTTATTCTGTATTACATGGATACAGAGACACGGATGTTGCAGAATTAGCATCGACAGCCGAAAATCATACTTGGGTTAATCAGCCTTCCCAAGATACTTGGTATTATTTCTACATTACAGGTGCAAACGACGGAACCGGATATATAATATGGAAGGGCGGTTATTATACGGCGACTGGAAGTTCGCCAGTAGAAACTCATACTAACACGGCAGGTCAAAACGCGTTAGATGTTGTTAGAATATGCGTGGCGAATGACAGCTATGATGAACCACTTAACAGTTGTCTTTCAATGGTTCGGGTATGGACAGGCGTAGAATTATCCGACCCAGAATTAAGGGCGGAGCGTAATAGCGCTACAGCAGTAAAAACTTCTGGACTTTGGGCAGATTGGAAATTATCTAATAATACAGATACAACAGATTATAGTGGAGGGGGACATACGCTTACATTTGGTGGTACTATTACATCGGAAGATGGTCCACCACTTCAACCAACCCTATCAGTAAATAATGCAACCCAAACGCAGACAGCGGGAGGGGTTGCTTTAACGCAACATCAAGTATTAGTTGTTGCTATTGCCACGCAGTTACAAACTTCTGATAATATTATTTTAACTCAAGATTATACTTTATCATCGGTTAAAGATTCTACACAATTACAAACTTCCGATAGGGTATTATTAGTTGCCCATCAAGTAGTAGTCAATAACTCTACACAATTACAAGCTTCTGATAATGTAGTTTTAACTCAACATAATATTTTATCATCAGTTAAAGATTCCACACAATTACAAACTTCTAATAAGATTCTATTAGTTGCGCATCAAGTAATAGTTAATAATGCTACGCAATTACAAATTTCTGATAATGTTACTTTAACTCAGCATAATGTTTTATCTTCGGTTAAAGATTCTACACAAGCAATAACATCTGACAAGGTATTATTAGTTGCACATCAAGTAGTAGTCAATAACTCTACACAATTACAAACTTCTGGCAATATTGTTTTAACACAAGATTATACTTTATCATCCGTTAAAGATTCTACACAAGTAATAATATCTGACAAGATTCTATTAGTAGCACATCAGGTAGTAGTTAATAACGCTACGCAATTACAAACTTCTGATAATGTTACTTTAACTCAGCATAATGTTTTATCATCTGTTAAAGATTCTACTCAATTACAAACTTCTGACAAGATTCTATTAGTTGTACATCAAGTAGTAGTCAACAACTCTACACAATTACAAACTTCCGATAATATTGTTTTAACACAACATCAGATATTATTTGTTGCTATTGCTACACAATTACAAACATCTGGCAATATTGTTTTAACTCAACACCAAATATTGGTTGTTGCTATTGCTACACAATCACAAACATCTAATAACATTACTTTAGTTTCTTATAAAGGTATAATTGCAGATATCGACCATGAAACAGGCGATTTAAGTCAATATACTTTAACAAGCGGTTCAAACGTAAGCGTTTCTTCTAGTGCGGCATTGGCTGGAACCGGATATGGTTTATTAGTATATGCCCACTCCGGAAAAGGTAATATGGGATTTATAAACCATTTACCAATAACATCAAATATATATCGTGGGCGCTTTTATTTTGACCCTAATTCATTTGCGATTACAGGAGATTGGCAAAGAATAGTGCTATTTTCATGTATTGTCTCTGTTTCACCTTGGGGAATTTTTTCTATCCAGTGCAGCAAAGATGGTGCTAATTATCATATAGAATTCGCTATTCTCAATGATTCCGAAGTAGATGTGGCAAATACTGGAAATTATGCTATTACAGACGCTCCTCACTATATCGAAATCAAAGTTACTCGTGCTTCTACAGATACAAGCAGTGATGGAACTGCTGAATTATGGATAGACGGAGTATCAAAAAAGCAGGTATCGGGTGTCGATAACTATGACGCATGGAAAAACATAGTTTGGTCTAGACTTGGTGCAGACGATAATACTACAATTGGTAATCCACAGTATATATATCTAGATGAACTTATTATTAATGATACAGGGGTAGAGATTGGTCCAAACATCTACACCCCTACTCAAAACGCCGCCCAATCACAAACATCTA
>Ga0315276_10001628_pt1 | contig 20192 bp, 28 predicted proteins | sample YL17G05_0_MG_FD_204542 | JGI IMG/M metagenome (GOLD analysis project Ga0315276, IMG submission 204542) | Sediment microbial communities from Yellowstone Lake, YNP, Wyoming, USA - YL17G05_0 | ecosystem: Environmental > Aquatic > Freshwater > Lake > Sediment | place: USA: Wyoming | collected... | reverse complement strand
ATATGTTTGGATGTGTCGAGATGGTAGATTTAAAGTCACTAGATCTTCTGCGGTTAAATGTTCTGGTGGTCGTGGTCCAGGTTGGACTTTTAGGCATACTAATAAACAATTTGAAGATAAAAAGGTAAACTAATGCATTATAAAAATACATGCCCAAAATGTCAGGCTATCTCGCAATGCCGATGTAGTGCTTGTAACAAAGTAGTCACACAAAATGTATGCCCTGAATGCAAAATAAAAGAACAAAAAGTAAAAGCAGCATTGAAGAAAGTGATTGCTTTGACGTTACCTACTAGCTCTGAAAATTTAACCCAAGATGAAGTAGTTAAAATGCTCTATTTGGCTTCTGGTTGGGTTAAAGATAACTTAGCACCCAAGTCAACAGGAGCTAGGTTTGAAGCTGACTTGGAGAAGATGGCCCTTATTGTGCATGATTTTGAAAGATCAGACGTTACCTACGCAGCAGCTAAAAAACCCCCGGAGATGGAAACCCTAAAGAAAAACAAAGTTAAACTAACCCCAGATGAGCGTAATGAGGTCATGAAGGCGAAAGCGGTGTGGCACCATGGAATAGATGGAGCAGAAACCCCGGCTGTGTGGAAGGCTGTGGTGAAAGGTCAAACGTGGTATGTGACCGATACACATAGGGCATACCAAGCAAAGAAAACATTAAAATCTGCCATAAATGCATATCATAATTTTATAAAAAGTACTGCTTAAGTTAATCTTAACCGTGGTGCTAATTTCAAAGAATGCTTGACACTCTCTATAACATCCTTTAAACTATTTTTGTTTGGTTCACTTGTATTCACATACAAGCACACCAGGGTTCGACTCCCTGTTTTTCCGAGAAATTGGGAAAATAGCCTAGTGGTTAAGGCATTTGACTTAGGATCAAAACAAAAGTTTTAATGTGAATACTACTCGAACCAAACACTTATGGCGGGGCTGGAGTAAAAGAGGCTCATTTGGCTCATAACCAAAAAATCAAAAGGTGCAAATCCTTTCCCCGCAATTCTTAAAACCTATTATGCCAACCATTCAGACATACTGTATTCGATTAAATGAGTAGCTATTTCTTTGTCGTCAGGATATTCATAATCATATTCTTCATATTTTAAATCTGTTCCTTCTTCGTAATCAGAAATGTCTAATATTTGAGAAGAAGGCAAACCTTCTAATATTTTATCAAAAATCGAGTCTGTTGTTAGCATAATAAAAGCATTGTTTTTTAATAAGTTTTTTAACTCTTTAAGCACCATGTTTTCAGTAGCAGAACGAACACCATCAAAAAAGGCTCTTTCAAAAATACCTTTTATACCATTTGTATCATCTGTATCATCTTTAATGTAATCAGCTAATATGCTCAGTTTTCTACTCCTTACTCCTTGTAGTAGATTGGCCATCATTTCTGGTGTTATTTTGTCATCGGTATCTTCATTTTGTTGGTTAACCCAACTCACAAAATCAGTATCTTTAATTACTTTTTCAATAAATTTTGTATACATTTCAGGATCGAGTTTTTCAACTTCCCCAAGAATAGACTCAAAATCCAAATCAGATACTTCAACATTAACATCCCAATAACCATCTTCTAATTGTTTTGCTATCCATTTTAATCCTTTATGGTGTTTAGCGAATTCATTAAACTCGTCATATTCATCCATTACAAAAAAATCGAATTGTGAATCATATCTTTTTATATCAAACTCGCCATTGCTATCTTCATATATTTCATCTTTGAAATATTTAAACTCTTCAGCGTTTGCCGTACCTTCTTTTATTTTTTCTAACACTTGATTGAGAGGGTGTTCTGGGAAAACAATATCGAATTTGGGGATAGTGTCTATAGCGATATTAGGCTTATTATGCGCCTTGTCGTTAGCATCCCACCATATTTTCTCACCCTTCTTAGACACTTGTAATGCGATTCGATGCCACACATCCTCGTAATCAATATGGCCGTCATCTCTTTTGTTTAACTCTTTATAGCTTTTGGTTTTAGAAAGCAGATAATAAAATTGCATTCCTTTAGTTTGAGAAGCCCAATGCTCATCATTTCTAGAGATACACCAATTCCTAGTACCAAGTTTTTGAGAAGCCTCAAAAGTATCCACCCGATAAACCACCCACTCATCGTTCTCAGCAACCTTCTCAGCACCTTCAGGGGTTTCCATTTTCCAGGGAGCTTTTTTAATCTGTCTTTTTGACTTAATCTCTTTTAAGTGATCTACAAAAGTTTTGAATTCATTAAAATCTTTAGATCCCCAATAGTCGATGTTTTTCTTTTCGACATCTTTAATTCGATTTTTTAGTTTTTTGAATTCTTCCATATACAATTTCAGAGAAAGCGTATCGACTTTTTGCTCTTTGAATTTCTTTTCAACAGTTTTATAATCGCTGGTTATCAACACCCGTTGTAATGCAGCTATTAATCTATATCGCATATTATCTCCACGTTCCCTGATACAGAGTTACACTCTTAATATAACAAAGAGAACAAGGAGAACATTTAAAACAGCATTATTTTTAACTTAGTAAGATTTAATAAAGCAAAAACTCGAAGGGAGTTACAAATATGTCATCCTTAAGCAAGGTGGATTTGAAAACACAATTGCAAAATCTTGGCATTAAAGTTGAAGGTAATTATGTTAGAAAAAAAGAAGTTGAGAAAATTCTCAAAAAAGTTCAAGCGGCTGATATACTTAAATTTGAGCCTAAAAAAAACCGATTACAAGAGCATAATAAACAAGTTCTTGATAATGAAAAAAAGTTCTTGAGAATGAAAAAATTTTTAAGGAAGCAAGAAAAATCCACGATGACAAGCAAACTATGCAAGAAATATTGAGTGAAAGTATAGCCTTACGAAAAATAGAAAAATATGTGAAGGATTTTGAAAAAAAGACTTCACTAACACCATTTTTATTAGAAATGGTATATAACCGTTTAAGGGATCTTCACAAACAGGTAAAAGACCAGACAAAAACCAGTTAAAAGGATTTACTGCAATGAGTTTAATAAGTACACTACGAAAGATTGTAGCCCTAACAGAAAAAGAGGTTAAAACTTTCATCGATTCACTCGGTGGTAAAGTAAGCCAAAAAGACTTACAAGATTTTACAGATCGTAAGGGACTAACTATTATTGAAATAGATGAATTGATGTACGATTTGCATAAACACGGTATTTCAAATTTGAAAAAACCTACTGTTCCAAATAAAGGAACCCCACCGGCCAAAATTAGACAAATTGTAAAGACCTTTACTAACATGAATGGTGACGAGTTTGCAGTGAGGATTGTGCATAAAGGTGACAAGTACGGTGCTAACTTTGATATAGTACACGACGAAGAAGATCCCTTAGTAGAGTTTTACGACACGGCATATCAACATACTACCTATGGGCAATTCGTCAGTCGCTATTATTTTTCCACGCTCATTAGGGATGTGCATAATACTGGATTGGATCTCTTAGGTCATGTACCCAAATGGAAAATAGATGCCCCTACAATGCAAAAAATTATTAGTTGGCTTAAACAAGAAAAATAAGGCGGTGGTCTTACATTTTTTTCTTCATATGTTTATATTCAATCTTAATCCTTCTTTTATGTCTTTGGTAAATTTTCTGGTGTCAGGGTCATATACCATAAAAACATCATTAATATTAAATGGTTTAGATTTCGTAATTAGTTCATTAGCAGAATCAGGACCGCCATATTGTATTAGTTCTGGAAGGTAGCATACTCGTTGATTTGTCGGAGGTATTTTTTTTAAAATGAATATGCCGTATAAACGTGGTACTTCTAGGTTTGAACTCCAACTCTCATAGGCATATATAGGTTGTATAGTAGCACCGTTTAGAAGCGATAACAGTTTTGAACGACTAAGGTTTACCCCTCTGTAGAATGGTTTATTTGGTCCTAAAGATAACTTTAATTTTTTTACAATTTCGTAAAGTCGATCACATTGTTTATCCATTTTTTTTCTATTAGAACTCGCAGAACCTTTTCCATAACAAAATGGCCCCGCTGCCCAGCGTTTCGCTATTTTTATCGCTTCATTTAAATATTCTGTTCTCGATGGTGGTTCAACATTTGCTAGTGTTTTTAACACGTTTATTAAATTCATAGTGGTCCCTACAGCAAGTAACTACTTAGTAAGATAGTCCAAAGATATGTCAGCATCTACACGCACGATTACTACTTCCCCTGAAGCATAGTCAATGAGATCGGTATATTTTTTCCCATATTTATTTTTAAGAGCTATATCGAACTCGTTAAACGCCTCAACTACTTGGTCATCAAATAATTTAAGTCCACGGCTCATATCATCTGAGATTGGTAACTTCGCCCAACTCCAATCTTGACGAGTTACTCCGAATTCTTCGTCCAGCCCTTCATCCTGAATGCAACGCCATATTTTAGCGGTAACTATAGAGAATGGAAGTGTAGGAACCTTTTGTAACAAAGCTGCTATGGAATCAACATTAGTAGCAATAATTTTATTCAAAGCAGCAATTAATATATTAGATGATGCTATAGCTCTTTTCCAGGCTGTGAACTCTTTACCCTCTATTTTTAGCACATCTCGTTTGAATCCTAGATTTCTAGGTACTTCTTTATAGAACCTATTTTTCTTAGACATTGATAATCCGGTTTCTTCTTTAACGTCCTCATCGAAGATCCAGATCGTATCAATATCTTCTCTCCTAGCCATGGAGATTAGCGAAGACATTAATTTCATATCCCAATCCTTGAAGTTTTCAACCCAGAAGTCTTCTAGATGTTTTTTATTTTCTTCACTGAATTTTTCAGCTATAGCGTCAACCCTGCTACTGGCTAAGTCTGCCAATTTGGTACTTTTGCCAAAAAGATCCGATTGGATTTCTTCGACAACCCAAAACGTAGGAAATTTATAATAACGTATCCAAGCCAAGGTTTGAGTATGGGCCGGATGCATTGAACCGCCCATTAGCCTGGAAAACTCACTAAAAAAATCATCTAAGATAGGATCTTTTTTGATCTTACCTATTAGTTCAGTGCCTATATTCAATTGTAGAACTTTTTGGGTTTCTTTGCAGATATCATATAATTCAGCCTGTAGATTATCATCCCAAATATCCTCAGACAACCACAGTAATTCATCTTTTTGATGGACTAATTCTTTTTTTAGATCACCTATGCTTATTGAATCTTTGCCTTTGAATAAAAATTTAATCTTCTCAGATATCTCCGGGTATGCTCTTTTTACGTCTACCCAATATACTTTTTTATCATCGGGTACGTTTTCAATAGTTACCTTACCCACCTTGTCCACTAATTTCTTAACGACAGGCGTTAGATCCTTTTTTGTTTCTTGTCTAGCAATAATGGTAGTCATAATGCATATCCTTCTTATCGAGCTAAATGAACTAAAAGTCGGAATAATTGAAGTATAGGTACTTTCTCTACATCCTGCTTTAATGGCGTATATATCTTTTCATTTTTCTTGGGGGTTAAGTAAGGACGTTCTAAAGCATCTCTATGTCTTTCATTTAAATATTTAGTATCTAAATAACTAGCTACTTGATCTTGTTGTGCATCTGAAGCTACATCGTAAATCCTCTTAACAATCGTTTTAGATATCTCGTAGGGTCTATCTGTTTGCTGCATACCACTTATAAAAGAGTTGATCATATTTTCTGTAATGTTTTCTGGGAAGTCTTCGGGTTCTATCTGTAGAATAGCTACACTTTTAACTATGTCTGATTTAGCTGTATTATATAATGCAAGTGGGTTTATACCTAATTGATTGGTTAGTTTACCTCGAACATAAGCGTAAACACCCTGTACTGTGTTAAACTCAATGTCTTTTTGATCTTTTGTAGTTAAAAGCCATTCATATAAAATGCCACGGTCTATCTGGGTTAGTTGACGACTAGTAAGGTGGGGGATCATTCCCATGATTTGTTTTTTATCCTCTAAAAGAGAAATCGCCTTTACTACTAAGTTTTCTGCTTGCCAACCCCTATCTTTTAAATTTTTAACTATTTTGATTAGTTGGTTATCTTGGTTAGCTAAATGAGGTAATAATTTTTCTATTACGTCTATATTTTTTGTATTGGCCATTTTCTTGATCTGTTCTTCATTACCCTTAACTTGGGTCCATATTTTTTTAAATATATAAAAGGGTAAACTACGAGAAGACTCTTTTTCTTTTGCAACGATAGATACTAGAAAATCAATATCCGTAATATATTTTACAGTCTCTTCGGCTACGCTTTCAGAGGCATTTTCAATTATTTTAATCAAGAAATCTTGCGAAGGATTTAGTTGTATAAGAATATCAGATACGTCCTTATAGTACATGTGTTCTTTATTCAGAAGAATGTATTCCAAATATTTAGGATCTGCTATTTTCTCGTAGGAATTAAACTCATTTAAAAACTTACCATCAGTTAGCAATTCAGTAATAACATTTTCGCTATCAATGTCGTTTGCAACATCTACAGCCAGATTAGGATATTTTTTAAGTATCCGAACTAGAAAATCTTGATCGTCAGTTACTAAAGAAATATACCTACCCGCAATCGAAGCATCGGGGTAGCGGTACTCCGCTGCCCAAGACTTAACTTCTTCACTAATTAATTTTTTTAATACTTTCAAGTCCATTTTTTGGACTATATCTTTAGGAACATCTAAGCCCTCAGAAACTAATTCAGTGATTGAGTTCACATCTAACTTATAATATGCCTGACTCGCTATTTCTGGATCTTTTTGCTTTTTAATGAAATTCATTAAGACATCTTGATTATCGATGATCTCTAAAATTTTCATTTTTCCTGTTTTACTGGTTTCTCTTAGAAGAAATTTTTCAACAGTTTCTATATCGGTAATATTTTTAATAGCGGCTTTTCTTACGATAAAACTACTATCCTTTTTGGCTACTTTAATTAAAAAATCTTGGTCTTTAATATTGTTAAGGGAGTTTGCTCTTATTTTGGCTTCTTTATCTCTGTCAAAATGACTAGATTCTGGGTGGGGGTTTTCCGCCAAGTTTTGATATGCTTCTTTAAGAAAACTCTCATCTTTGACATATTTCAAATAATGTGGATCTTTTTTAGCTAGTTTAATTAGAAGGTCGTTATCTGTAATATTTATTAAAGCATTCGCATCTAAAGTTGTTTTGAAATATTCTTTTAAGAAGTCGTTGTCTTTTATCTTTTTAACTACCGTAGGAACAATTAAATTAAATTTATTTATTGTGTTTTTGATGAATTTTTCATCTTTGATATTGTTTAGACAAAAAGGTACTAACTGATCGTAACTAAAGTCTAACAACTTTTTCCCTTTATGGGTAATCTGATCTGGCTGTATATCATCGTCATCGTCGTATTTTTTCTTTTTCCCTGATTTTCCTGCTAAAATATTTTCTATTGCTGTATCTTTATAGAGTTTCTGATCGTCTAAAATTTCTAAAATTAATTTTCTAATATCATCTTTTAAGTAAGGGGTATCTAATAATTCTTTGATGGTTTTCTTATCATCCTTAAGATACATTACAATATACGCTTGATTATCCTTATCGAATTCTTTTGTAGTTATCCATTCTTTAAATATCTTCTTATCTTTAATTTTGTTTAAACATTCAAAAAGAGTATGTTCAAAGAAATATGCTGTTTTCCATTCATCATCAGCAAAACATTTCTCTAAAACAAATATTATGTCTTTTGGGTTTTTTAACTTACTAACAAATACCCTAAAATAATCATTCTGACTTCTACCTCGCCAGTCACGGCCTTTCAACATATCGAATTCAAAATTTTCGGGGAAATTGTCTAAAATGGTTTTAGGATCTAGTTTCCATAGCTGCTGATAATAACCAGTATCCTTAATATATTTTAAAATGATATCTTTGTTATGACATTTTTCAATGGCTTTTTTTCTTATTTCTTCTTCTTCACAAGTCTTTGCAATATCATCTATCACTTCTTTAGGAGCATAATCTAAGGCATATAGTCTTATCCGCATCATTTGTTTAGGGTTTTTTATTTGCTCCACCAGAAAGTTATCATCTAGTCTAGTAATGGCATGTTCTCGTTCTATTGGGCTTCTGCTTTTGAGAACAACCTTCTTCAATTGTTCTTGCATCTCTTTTGGGGCTATTTTTCTTTCTTTTGCTGCGATATTTTCTTCTTCTTTTTCTTCATCTTCTTCTACTTTTCGCTCGTTTAATTCTCTAGTGAAGTAATTGTAATAGGTTTCGTCATCTTTTTTACCTTCACCATAATAACCGACAACATTAAACGAAACTAATTCCCTCAATGTCGATAGAAGTACGTCATTTGCACTATTCCTGGAAATAACTTTTTTTAATGCAGCTATCAAAGAAAACATACGAACTCCAAATTTAGGGAGAAAGCTCGTTATCAACCTCAAACAGAACGCCATTCCCCATTTCTTTTATAAGATAAGCCTGTAGTTATCTCGGTTATCTTAAGAGTAGCAAAGCCTTGGGTACTAACTAAGAGTGTCTTTTGGATCTTTGAGGGGGAGAGAAAAGTAGGATTAAGATATGTCTAGACGAACATTTATGCTCTTTTGCTTTTAACCAAGTTAAATCTGCTAGATTATTAAGCTGAGTAAAGGTGCCTTCATAATTTGGCAGTTGTGTTATTTTTCTTGTTTTCGCTTCCTCTCTTTTTTGTTGCGAAAATTGACGTACTTTTTCGATAGCATCTTGAAATGCTTTTTCATGCTCAAGTAATTCGGAAAACATAGCAATCAAATCTGTTTTCTTTTTCTTCTTTTTTAATTGGATACATTTTAAACATAATTTAGCATATTCAACAGATTTATTTGTAAACTCCAAATCAATTTCATTGACATATGCCACAAGATCGTCCAAAAAATCTTTATTGTTCTTTTCAAGAATTTTATCTGTCAAGTTTATAACAACAGAAGCTGAAATTTCAAATTTATGTGCCTTATACACATCCACAATCTCGCTCAAATTGTGTGCCATATTTTTTATTAATCTAGTAAATGCAGATTCGATAGTTTCAAAGTCTAAGGTATTAAGATCCTCAAGAGCAGAGATAACTCGTTTTAAAAAAGGTTTATTATCTAAGTAAGAAACTGACATTTGTCGCCCCTTTAGTCTTACTTTACAATAAGCAATTAATATACCAAAAAAACACTTAATTATTCTAGCATATTACAACAAGGTTTTGAGCTAATGTCAAGTGTATATGCAGATATCTGTAAAATTGTTATACATTCTCTAAAAAGACCAATCAAGTAGTCCACCCTTAAATAAATACATATAATGCTTCTCGAAGTTTGGGCGCTAGAAATTGGTGCATCTCACGTTCAAAAGGCGATTGGGATGATTATACACAGTCTGAGTATAACTACACCTTCTACTTTGCGTTATCCAAAACACGAAGCTATAAAGTGAAAGACACGACTCCGCTACGAGTAATTTATGAGGAACCCTTACATCGACTCGCATTGATTAACGGCTCCCCTGAAAATGAATGGGATTTAGTCCTAGACGCAAACGACGATGAAGCTAATGTATCTGCGTTAAATCTGCCCAAGATTATTTCCAATCCTGAGTAAGATACTCAAGCGCCCTAATTGGACCACCTATGGAGAAATGGTGAATACTGCGTTTGCTTGTTTCTTTTCTCAGTGATAACTGAAAACTCCATTCTTTGAAGTTTGCTGCCGACAAAGTGAGGGTATCTAAAACTATGCTGTAAAATTTCCTGTTCGAGATCAAATCGAGAAATTCTTTTCGGTAGTCATCTGATACGATTACTGTACCACCATCCGATTTTTGATTTCTGTACCATTCCAGTTTTTCTTCATCACTTGCTGATTCCCGTATTGCAGCATCATGAGTACGTTGTTCTATTTCAGTAGAAGATACATGACGTTTAAGGATTTTTTCTTTTTCTTGATCTTCTTTTGCTTTTTCTACCTTGAATTTTGCAATGCGTTCATTTTCTTCAGCCTGTAGAATTTTGCCTTTTGCTACTATTTCCGCCAGATCCTTTACCCTTTCTTCGATAACGGCAAAGGTTAATGCTTTCAGTTCATCAAGTTCAATACGGAAAGAAGTGAAACAATTTGGGTGGTCGGAATATTCACCATCATCTCTCATGTATGAGGTCGTACCACAACCAGATAAACGGACACTGTAAAATTTCACTTTCTCAGCATGTCTAATTGCCGCTGTCGAGTAGCCTAGATCGTTTGCCAATCCTTGATCTAGATTGTACCCATACTCTTTTTTGATTCTGACATTCATTTCAGGGTATTTTGCTTTTAACTCAGCATAAACATTTGCGGTTGCTGCTAAAATGGTTTTTTCACTTGCGTATCTTTTCATGTTTTACCCCTTTGTTGTGACTTTTTTTTCTTCTTCATGGATATTTTCTATACACTCTTTTTTGGTATTAAAAGAATTTCTCCAATAATCAACATCGCCATAATTTTTGTAAGTGACTGACCATTTTTCATTGTCAGATTTATTTATATAATAGATGCCTCGCAACCCCTCAATGGAATATTCCCCTGCACCGATTTTTCTTATTTTTACCCTAGCTTGTGCCAGCGTAATTTTCAAGGTTTCCCCACAATCATCACACACCACTGAAGGGGGAATAGCTGCATTAAGCTCCCAGTTTAAAGACCCTGATTCTGGGTTTGGAATTTGGCTACCGCATGGGCATGTAATATCTATAGTTACAACGCTAACCTTCGCAATTTTCATAACAAGCCTCATTCTGTTAACTGTGCTGCTGCTTACCTTCTACTAATCTTATCGGAATTTTTAAACGAAACTTTAGGGGGATATGACTTTTTCTTTAAAAAGTTATAAGTACCTATAATTACTTAAGTTCAATAACTAAAGCGTTTGATTGGTTTGCGCTTATGAGATTCACCTTTTGGCAACTCATCATATACATTCAATGAAAAGCTGTTGAATTTATTGACACTATGTTCGCTACCAAAATAGTCAATATCCGAAGGAGCTAAATCAATCTGAACATTTGGTAATAATTGACGAAAAAGATTAATGCCCATAAATTCGCTAAGGGTATGGCCTGTTTCAATGATAGCCTTAAAACGTCCACGATGTGAAGAGGTTAATTCGCCAGTAATATAGCAATCGGCCATGGTAGCTTCCGCTTCTCGGAATACCAAACCTCCTAAGCCAGTACATATAACTACCGATTTGATCGTAGATCCATCACTAGCACTGAACCCTTGAATTTGATGCCCTATAAACTGCTCTACAGCAGCCAACAGAGCATCAAAACTCAAAGGGGCTATCTGACCTGCCCACCCCAGATTTTTGTCGAAATGGTGGGCATTTTGCACGTTAAGGGCTACTTTCCACATATCGTTCAAACCACCCTCACAACAATCTAGTGCAGTATGATAAACCAACATAGGTACTGGTTTAGTATATGGGTGGTGGGAAATCAGTAAGTCATAGTTATTTTTACGGAAATACTGAACTACTTCGTTGGTAGCTGTCACACAATACAAAAGTTTACCCACTTCCGCATTAAAATCCCTAATATTATAGGGGCCATATTCTTCAGTAGCACAAGGCCATGAGTCTTTTTTAGGTATCACGTTGTTTAGGATAGTTATAATCTCGTTTATTTTCATTTTGATCCCCTTGCTAAATGCTCCTACTATACTATTCGGCACTTTGGCGAAAAACTTTAGGGGTTTAAGACTTTTATGTTTTAAAGTTCTAACTTAGTGTTTTAATGTTAACATTGCTAGGGGGTGCTATGTAGTTAGTAAGTTTTTCGTTTTGTGGTTACTATTCTAATTGGAGTTTCACAAAATATAGATAGGAGAACCTAGAAATGGCAAGTAAAGAACAGGGCAAAAAAAAGACAGACAAAAAACAGCCACAGAAAACAGACAAGGAAAAGAAAGCAGAAAAGAAAGCTAAAAAAGAAGCAAGTAAGAAATAAAGAACCTAAATCGGGTTTTTAAACAAAAATAAGGTTTCAAGAACCCGATTTTGGATTGTTATCATTCGTCTTCTGTTACAGTATGTAAATCAACTACCTTAGCTACCTCTTTAACTACTTCTTCATTACTCTTTTTTGCCATTTCTACAATATCACCATTGAGTTTCGTTACTATTTTTTCTAACGAATTACTTATTCTTGACAAGGTTTGAGTGCGCTGGTGATAAAGCAAAAGTTCTGATGCTTTTAGCAGATGATCTCTATTAGTATTACTGACTGTTAAGGCTTCAAGTAGTTCTAATGCTTCTTTGGAAAAATTCGTATTTTTATTTACTTTCATCATTTTCTCTACTCCGTTACTATTTAGATTGTCATGAAAAGATACCACACTTAATCATAAGATCCCAGCGATCTTTATTACTCAATACCGATTTACTTTCAAGTTTCTTACCGCCCTCGTCATCATAAATTAATGCAGTTAATTCTTTTACTAGATCTTTTTCTTTAGAATTGGAATTAATATAAATTTTGTTTAGATGTTTATAGTTACCCTCAACTAGAAAGAAATTAGATTCTTCGGGAATTTCCTCAAAAAGAATAGCTGTTATAAATTTCTTTTCTTTGATCTCTTTCTCTTTGATCTCTTTGATCTCTTTAATCTCGTCTTTAATTAAGGTCGTAGCAAATAAATTAAATTTGACTATTGGATCTTTCACAGGAGTATCTGCACACTTCTCGACATTCTTATTGAAATCTGAAGTAAATGGAAAAACTTCTACGCCACATTCGCTACAATGTCTTTTGCTATTTCCCAATTTGACATTCTCGTCAGTAGTTAAGAATGAATTATGCCCACAAGGAAAACAATTATCAGAACCCTTAAGAAACGATATCGACATATGACCCTTTCTATATACAACAAGTTAATCAGCTAATACCTTTTTTAATATCTTTTGTCAAATTCGATTTCCAGATGGTTACTTAGGGGGTAGTCCTTTTTAGGTTTTTTGCGGTTCGTGGTTATTTTTATATTGATTTAAACATCTTGGAGTATTTATGCATTACCCTTATAAACTTATTATGGTTCTTAAAAAAGTAATTGTTCAAGCTGATTTCAAAACAGTGGAAAAGAAGTTTATAGCTACTGAAGATCCGGCTTCTGTTACAGAATATATAAACCTATTTAAGAAACTTAAAGATCAAAACCGAATCCAAGATATTAAAAAGAAAAACATAGATTTTTGGGGTAAGAAAACTTTTGAAGAATTTAAAAATTTTGTAGACTCTTTATCTCGTCAAAAAAGCATGAGACAAATGAAAAAAAGTATTTATCGAGAACCGGTAAATATTGAGGGTGCAAAATTAATCACTGAGAACGATGATTGGTTTATGTATGAAATTACTAGCTATGAAGCATGTAAGTTCTTAGGTAGTAGGAATTGGTGCATAGTTAGAGATGAAAAAACATGGGATGAATATAAAGTAGAAAATAATTTTTATTTCTTTATCGCTAAAAATAGACCCGAAGATGAATGGCACAAGATAGCATTACAAGTTGAATATGATGATTTCACAATTTGGAATGCTTTAGATGAAAGTTATGGTTCTGTAACCTCCCACATAGGAGATACCCTGAACTTACCTAAATATCGTAGTCTTATAAAATATCCTGTTGAATTATGTGCTACCTGTGGTTATTCTGTTAATGATTGTCAATGTTGTCCTAATTGTGGACATACTTACGATGATTGTCGTTGTTGTTCCATTTGTGAAAGTTCGGACAGCGATCAGTGTGGTTGTTGCCCGGTCTGTGAGAATACAGCAGAGGACTGTACCTGTTGTAACATTTGCGGTAGTGATGATAAAGAAAGTTGTGGCTGTTGCCAAGAATGTAATGAAAAAGAAGAAGATTGTACTTGTGAAGACGAGGATGCTGCTCTGATAGATAAAGAAATGAAAAAGATGGATGAAATTAAAGATTGAACTCTCAAAAACTACTCTTTCTTTTTTCCCTTTCTGTTTCTCTCTTTTCTTCACATTCTTCACATGCGGTATAGTACCAACCTTGTCCTCTTGTTTTCCCTGGCGCTCCACAAGTCTCACAGGTTACTTCACTCTTTTGTTCAGCTTCATTAATAAGTCTATACATTTCATCTGTGCCGCTTGCTATATAAAAATGTAAATAACCAAACTTTTCTTTAACTTGTGATGCGGAACAATAAATTCTTTTGTCTTCGGGCTGTTTCAATATTTCTTTTTCTAAGGCTTCTGAAAGATCCCATATAATTTGAAACCAGCCTTCATCACAATCAAATCCCCAGCACATACAGGTTTCCATCATGGATTTATGACGATTCCGATATAAATTAGGGAATGCTGTAACTAATTTATCATCTAATTCTTTTCGCATATATTAGCTCCTAATGAATTCATCCAATGGTTTGAATTCTACCTTTTCACCTTTAATAAAAGGTTTTGAATAGAAAGAGAAAATTTCATCTCTACTACTTTTGAGCTTAACAAAAGTATAGTCATCAGCTACTTCTAAAAATTCTTTTATGCTTTGAACTATTCCGGTGGTTTCAGTATGCGCCAAAAAAATAAAACCATTTAAGTGTAATTCATTTTTGTTTCCTGTTTGGCCAAAAATAACAGATGAAATAAAGGTAGACCCCTTAAATACCTTATTATCTTTTTCCCTTAAAATTTCAAAATAACCTAATTTCGGCATAGGTATAACAGTAAGTTTCGCTATTTTTTCGTTACTCAAAAGATTCATATGGATTCTTTCTTAATCATCCATTACTATTATTTTCTTTTTGCCCATATTCTTATGCAATTCACGACAAAGAGAAGCCGCTAACTCTTCTCGACCTTCTTTATATGCAGCTACCCAGCCAGCATTCCAAGCCCACCATAGCATCGTTTTTCGACTCACTATTGTCTGATCGTCTGGATTCCATTTAGAATATTCGCCATTCCTATAAAACTTATCAAATTCTCTGTTTGATCTAATCTCGTTAGACCCACATGCGGTTTCTTTATGATCTTCCATAGTAACCTCATAAATGTATAATAACAGGCTTTACTGGCCAACATGAGGGAATACGCACTTCAAATGGTTTCTCATTAGGCGTAGCAGTACTTGTAAGTATAGGCTCTTTTTTATAAAATTGCTCTATTATTTTTTTATGGTCAAAAACAATATCCCCTAATTGACCCGCATTATTTGCTACCTTCCATCCATGAGCATACTCATGAGATGATACATTGATTTCACAAAAGGAGGCTGGAAAAATATGCTTTTGTGAAAACCATCCAAACATTTCAGCGTCATCAGCCGCTTGAGGTGTACCTAAATATGAATCAATTTGATATACCAAAGATACTGCATGAAATCGAGGATCTCGGTTAGGATCAGATGCAACACAAAACAAGGATACATCTACCGCAATTAAACCAGTTTCTTCTTTTAACTCTCGTCTAACCGCAGTAATAACATCCTCACCATAGTCAACCAAACCCCCCGGTAAGGCCCAACCGTATGGTGGGTTCTTTCGCTTAATTAAAAGCAATTCCCCTTGCATATTTTTAACAAGCGCATCTACTGTCAAAATAGGATATTTCTTAACAATAACGTCCTCTGGATTTTTTGTCATTTGTACTACCTTAGTTATTCATCGTTAAATTTTTCATCTGATGATTTAGGGTAAACCAGTCTCTGAGAATTAATATGGTCTATCTTAGTGATACCATCTTGAGTAATTATAAAGTCTGAGAATTCCTTCCAGTCTCTATAATCAACTGTTAAACATTTCTGATTTGATCCATTTAAAGTCATATAATAACAATGTTCCCAAGCTACTGTATCAAGTGATCCGTTAGGTACACTCATTCAATCTCCCCCTCTACTTTATTGTCCTCCACAAGTTCTGCAAGATAGTCTTTCCAGAAGGATGATTTGTTTAAGAGTCGGGCAATAATTTCTTCATTAGCCCTGTCCATTATAATATTACGTTGTCTCTGGGCCTCAACCAGTGCCTCAAAGTATTCCAGTCCTGAGTAAAAAGGCCCGTCTACGTCCTCCTTATTACGACTCTCCTCAAACTTTTTATTGAGATATAACATTTTCTCCTTCCACTCAAAGGGTTCTTTCTTAAGATCGTCTATGGTGGCCTTAGTCAACAAACCACTTCATAAATCTGTCATCGCCCTTTTTAACCTTCCTCCACGCATAATGGGCAAAGCTCATGCCTTATTTCTTCCTTTATGTGGAAGGTTACAACAAAATGAGAACAACTTAGGTTACAGCGAGCAATGAAATGGCTAGGCCATACCACAAGGGGGCAGCCAGCACAACTCCCGTCAAAGTCGAAGTGGGCGATAGCGTGTACGGTCTTTTTAGGTGCATCATCTTGGCTCACTACTACTCCTATTAAGGTAGCTTCTTCGTCTGTAAGTGTACTTGATCTCGGACAACATATCTCGCCACATGAAAGTCCCGTTTTTTAGAAGTATTTCTTCAGGGTCACCAATCCCAACATATTCAAATATAGAATCTGCTACCCTATTAAATCCCGGTATTTTAGGATCGAATTCACTTGAGTCATACAAGAACCCGCCTAAAGGACATTTGGCCGACATTGCATACATCAGGGGTATAGAGCGTGACGATACTAGGGACGAATCTAGGAGATCCGTTATGGCTACTGTAGCTCGTTGTGCCAAGGATAGGATCACCGTAGCGGCTGACGCTCTTGCTTGCTACCCAAAGGTCATTAAGGCAGCTATGCCGCAAGCTGACATTAAACAGATTCCAGCAGGAAGAAAAGATCCTGACGGTAAATTTGATAGCTTATTTGGCATCAATCATACTTGTGCTTTACTTCGGCACGATTTGTCAAGATTACGCAGGAAAACATGGGTTACAACCAAGCGTCTTGATCGGTTATTTTTGCATCTTTATTTGTACATAGCCTACCACAACAAGTATTCCAAGCAGATGTTCTCGTACCGTTGAAACAAGTAAAACATCGTTAAGTTAACTCCAAAGATTAAATATTTTTGGAGTAATTGATGCAGTATGATGAAAATGCTTTTGATGATGAAATTTATTTGGAGTAATTGATGCAGTATGATGAAAATGCTTTTGATGATGAAATTTATGACCTTTGTGACGATTTAAGTACAATAAAAGTTACTAATTTTGTAGTCGAGAGTATCGAAGCTAAATACGCTAGAGAATTCACAAAAAAGCATCATTACAGCAAAACTTGCCCTAACGGTATAGTAAATTTTGGCTTGTTTTATAACGGGAACTTGATTGGTGCGGCTGTATTTGGTCAGGTTATTGGTAGGTTTCAAGCACAAAAATATTACCCACAAAATCCTGATAAACTTATCGAATTAAGAAGGTTGTGTTGCATAGACAAAACTAAACGAAATACAGAAAGTTTTTTCTTAGGTAAATGTTTCAAATTACTTAAAAAAACGGAATATGAAGCAATTTTATCGCTGGCAGATACTAATTATGGTCATGAGGGTACTATTTATAAAGCCACAAATTTTACGCTACTAGGGCAGACTGAAAAAGACGGTCACCCAAGAGTATTTATTGACGATGTAGAACGCCATCCGAGGGATTTGTATGACAAGCATGGTAGTTCTTCAATACCCTTACTAAAAAGCGTCTACGGTGATAGAATCCAATTTAGGGACAAAAAACCTAAGAATATTTACATCTTATATCTAAAGAAACAAAAGCTAGTTTAAGACCAGCATTCTAGGGCAGGTACATACGTTTATATGATTCATCTTTAGTTTCTTTATCAAATCCCAATCTTTCTTATACGAGCATTATCTCGGCTGCTCATCTTTTATCTCCACATAATGTATATCGTCATCGTAGCGTTGTATTGCTACCTGTATCAGTGGACAAAAAGTAGGTCTTGAACTTAAATCGCCATCACATAATCTTTCAGGTCTTTCTACAATGTCTACAATGACATTTGTGCAAAAAAGTTTGCCCCTATAATTTGCACAAAAATCGCAACGGTTTCTTCTTTTCATTTTAGTCACGAATGACATTAAGAGTAAATTATTTTGACTCATTCAATCCTCGGAGAGTGGAGAGCTGAATATCTCCGCTTTAATTGTTGTCATCTCCTCATGGGAAATTATCCCCTCTGTTGGGTAAAGAGTGCCAGTACATGCGTACAAACCATTTTCTAAATGTCTGCGTCCCACATGCTTTTTAGCTTCGTTCATCTCGATAAGAGCATGTTGAATTCTGTACAAAAGATACTTATATTTCTTTTCGTAGCTAACATCTTTTCGACTCATTTGCTTCTCCTCCTTATAGGGACATGTTTCCAATTCTGCTTCGACAGCATTCCAATCTATTTGCTGGATCATATGCTTACTCATCTCTTCTTCCACTTTATGTTTGCAAACATTTCATGCTTACTTTTTTTTGCTAATTTTTTTAAAATACCTATTTGTGTTGCTCTTGATTTTTCTTTCCGATCTTCTTTGATTTCACGGTATACTTTGTATGCGGCTACTCGCATCTTAGTACCGTTGTAATCATTAGGAACGCAAACAACATCTTTAGGATCTACTAACACTTCAAAATAACGTGAACAACCTTTATAAAAATTCTCGGTATACTTAAATGAACAAACATGCAAACCTGTAGAACAAGTTTCATTTGGATTAGAATCAACTTTTTCTCTTGCCATTCGTATAATTTTGCCAACTTTATGTTCATTGGTTTTAGTGTGATGGTCTTTACAATCCATTGTTACTGCCTTATAGGCAATGAAATTGCCATCAGCCATAATAGGATGTCCATTATGTTCTAAGAAGTGATACAGCATCTTAATTGATTCTTGATTGGGATTCTTTTGCAGTTTATCCCAAAATTTTAAAAGATAACTTCTAGGTTTATGTCTGCGCTGTAACTCTACGAATTGTTTCTTCAAACCAGAAGGCATTTCAATTTTATCGATTAAGAGCTTATCTTCTTCAGGTTTAACTTCAATTCTTTCTTTTTCTTTTACTCTTTCCCTGGCTCGTCTTTCATGGGTGACCTGTTCTTTTGGGATCTTGTCACTTTTACTTTCGTCTGTAGTATCTTGAAACCTCAATATATTTGTAATTTTGATTCCATCAAATCCATCACTTAAAACTTTCAAGATTTGTGAATAGCGAGGATCTTCAGCAGGAACAACAAAAGAAAAAGGTATTGTACCTATTGCGCTATTATCTTGCACAACTGCAATCAGCGAATGAGTCATTATGTGTAAGTTGACGTTCATGGTGTGATCCCTTCTTTAATGTCCTCTGCAATCTGATTTATTAATATTTCAGTCATTACGTCCTCACCAGTCAACCGTAATGGTTTTGGCGTGTCTGATATCCTCTCGTTGTTAGAATAACAGGCGTGACATGCAAGGCATCTCTCATACGTTCCAAGACCAACAACCAATGACGACTCGCATATTCGACATCTTTTCATTTCACACCCTCATCAATGGCTTTAATGTATAAATTAATATGTGCTACCATTTCTTGGGGCATATCATAACACGTTATACATTTCAATAAAGGATAGCGATCTAAAAACTCAATGAGATCTATTTTAAAATCCTCTACTTGAAGTCCATCTAGCCTATAATCATGATTTTGCACTATTTTTAATCTTTTTATTTTGTTGTAAATCTTAGCTATGTCAAATTTGTCAGATACAATATATTCCTTTTTATCTGCTGCTGCTTCCAGACTATTCCAAAAGTGTCTGTGCTTATTATAGCAAGACTTTTCCACCAGTATTTCTTGAATTTCTGCATGGTTTTTAACAAAATCAATAAATTGGTCTATTGGTTTAATATTTGGATTATCTAATGCCTGTAATTTATTAATTGTGCTATTAGACGCAAATACCATATGGATTTTTAAAGAAGAAATATTTTGTAAGGCTTGCGCTTTGGCGCATATATCTGATCTACAACAATCACCGTAAAAGATCATCCCTGTCAACGAATCAATATTTATTGCTGATTGCTTCTTACACCATTCCCTTCGTCGTATCAGTTTAAACAATTGCACGATTACTTTTTTTGGTTGTCGTGGTTGTCGTTTTTCTACTATTGGCCGGGGGGTGATATCTATTTGTTTTAACTCTTTCCATTGTTTTAAATAATCCT
>Ga0315276_10001627_pt1 | contig 20195 bp, 18 predicted proteins | sample YL17G05_0_MG_FD_204542 | JGI IMG/M metagenome (GOLD analysis project Ga0315276, IMG submission 204542) | Sediment microbial communities from Yellowstone Lake, YNP, Wyoming, USA - YL17G05_0 | ecosystem: Environmental > Aquatic > Freshwater > Lake > Sediment | place: USA: Wyoming | collected... | reverse complement strand
CCATCGCGAGAATGTTGTCGATGCACCGGCCGAGCTATTTAACGTCCTGGCCCAGCAACGGCAGCGACTCGAAACAGCAATTAAAAAACACGGAGATTACGTCTCGCCATTCGACCTGACATCTCGATAAATATAGACGTATAATCCCCTAAAATTCTATAACACTATAGAAATAAGGCACTTACAGCCACAAGGCCGCTGTCTGTGCCATTTAAAACCCAATTTTTAACCAAAAAAGGGCATTTCCGCCTTATTGCAGATAAGGCCCTAAGACAAGAAAAATCCAAAATATGCAAAAAAAATGGGGAAGTCCGATAATTCTTCTTGCTTTTTACGTCCTAAAATATTAGACTTTTTCTTGAAGAAGTAGGAGAGATTGCCCTTGAAACAGCACTTTCAGGACAAAATCTCCCTATACAAGCAGTTATTTTTACTGTGAGGGTGGTATTTTGCCCACACACAGAAAAGTTTTGTAAGACCGAGATGATGCAAAACAACGATGGTGACATAGCGCGCAAGATGGCGACAGACTTGAACAGGCCCGACAAAAACAAGGGTTTGCGGTTTTCTGCGCCCGGAAATAGTCGCATGGCGGAGCTTGTAGGCCAATCTGCCGCCCTTACTTCGATTCTTGAAACTGTCGAAGCAATTGCCGCACGAAAATGTTCGGTAATAATAACCGGCGAAACTGGCGTAGGCAAAGAGATGGTAGCTCGACAAATCCACTATGCCAGCGACCGTTCAGACAAGGTTTTTGTACCAGTCGATTGCACCACACTAACTGGTCAGCTATTTGAAAGTCAATTGTTCGGCCATGTAAAAGGCGCATTCACTGGCGCCGTTGATGCTACATTGGGCTTTTTCAGGGCCGCTAATGGCGGAACTGTCTTTCTCGACGAAGTAGGCGAAATCCCAATTGAACTGCAGGCCAAGCTCTTACGCGTCCTGCAGGAAGGCGCCGTAACGCCATTAGGCTCAACAAAATCCTGCCCTATTGACGTCCGCGTCCTCTGTGCCACTAACACCAACCTGTCCGAAATGCTCAAAGAAGGCACTTTCCGTGCCGATTTATACTATCGGCTGAATGTGGTCACTCTCGAAGTCCCGCCGCTTCGCCAGCGAAAAGAAGATATTCTGCCTTTGGCCGAATACTTCCTGACGAACCAGTCAATATTTTACGGCGAACCGCTAAAGATCCTCAGTCCGACCGCCAAAGAACTCCTGTTGAACTACGCCTGGCCAGGCAATGTCCGTGAGCTTGCAAACGCCATGGAACGTGCCTACGTCCTGACCACAGGCGTAGAAATTCAGCCCGTTGTATTGCCGTTCGAAGTCATAATAGCCGATTCCCCAGCTTATCCGAAACACGAGATGCCGACCCTCGATGAAGTAAAACGAAAGATTATCACCCAAACGCTTGAATTCACCAAAGGCCGCAAGATCGCCGCCGCGAAAATCCTCGGCGTCGAACGCCGCTGCCTGAATCGCCTGATCGACAAGTTAAACATCTCTCTCTCGCAGTCAAAGAAAAACGCCGGCAGCTAAAACCAGCTCTCCGCCGCCATCCCCTTTCAGAAAAATCTAAAGACGAGCGCAGTTTCTCTATCCATTTGAAATGAAATCAACACCGCTTTAATCGCACCGACCAATATAGCCACCCCCAGCCAGACTGGTCGATTGTTTCCTAACGTACCCGCATACAAAAACTTGCCGCGATAAATTCCGCTTTTCATCGACCATATCGGCCGACTCACTCACAAAAGCATTTTCAGGACAAATAAAAATTCGTGACACATAGCTGCCGTCATAACAAGCACTTAAGAAATTCTTTTCGCGCGTGCCAAACTTTGGCACGCTGCTCGCTATTTATGTCTAATGCAACACGACGAGGCAACTGAGAATGCAAAAAAGTTTTTCGCTCTTTGAAAAACCAGGAAGTCGAGAGCATACACCCTTCGAGGGTGATAATGATAAATCCGCAGAAGACGGATAAATGCTCGTGAGGAGTTTTCTCCCCCCCAAGCTGGACCTTGATAGCTGAAAAGAAACTAATCTAAAGAAGTTATAAGGTCCGGCGGAAAGTTGACACCCCTGCCGTCCCTAAGGGACAGCAGGGGTGATAAGAATACTAAAAAGCATTTTCTCTCCTCTTCTTCCGCTGGGTTTGGAATATCAGCAAACCCAGCAAAATCATAACCACGGCCATGTGAAGGTCGTGACACTAAATATATATGAACATGAATCTGTAACAAGGAATAGGGATACAAAAATGATCGTTCTGGTACAGGCAAGTGTGTTAACGGTAGGTCTCAATGGCAAAAATGAAGTGCTGCGAGAACTGCCGATTCGTTTAATAACAATGCAGTCAGGAAAAAAGGCTGCCCGCTCTTTAAAAAATGAAAAGATTGACAGCGTTATCAGCAAGTGGGACCTGTGTGATATGGAGAACGGCCAATTTCTCAGGACTCTGCGAGCCGTAAAGCCCGAGATTCCTACCATAGCTTTCGTAAAGGCCGGAGACCAGGCACAGGAAATAGCTGCGAGAAGTCTCGGTGTCTCGGCGGTTCTGACTGAAGAAGCCAGTGATGGGCTCTTCCGTGAAACCGTCGCCAATGTACTTGGCCTTAGGGACATCGTCTCGATAAAAGCTATTGCCGCTGCTGAAAACGAAAAACGCCGCTACCAAAAAGCAAAAGTTGCAAAGTAGTCGGCTTTCGTGAACGTAAAGAGGAGATACTGATATTTGAGAGCATCCACCCTTAAAGGGTGATAAAGATATATGCTCGTGAGGAGTTTTCTCCCCCCCAAGCTGGACCTCGGCAAAACCCTAATAGCCCAAACAAATTGTTGGCATAAAGAGTGGTTTCCTGGTCCGGCAGAAAATTAACCCGCCCCTTGGCGGGATAATAATAAACAACCGAAGGGTTAAGAATTCTCTCTCCTCCTCCTTTGCTGGGTTTGAAAAAGCCCAGCACTAAAAACAGCACCCCCGCCGTCCCTTAGGGACAGCGGGGGTGATAACTATACGAAGAAGAAAAAAAAGAAGACTGCGTTCGGAAGAGGGTAAACGAAAAGAAAGCAGTGGAGAGAAAAATGAAAACTAAAATTATTTTCCTATCAGCGATTATTATAACCACCACTTGTATCGCAAGAGCCGTCCCCGTTGGCACCATAAACATAATCCACACAGGCTTTGGGGCAAAAGCCCCGGTTAGAGTCTGGGGAGGTGGATTCACCAACGTAAATATGTATGGCGGCGTTTATATGTTCAAAAAAACCGCAGGCACAGGCCAGGGTGAACTTTTGGATAACGGCTCTTTTGCGGGGGTATGCATGGAAATACCACAGGGTGCACCGGTCGGCCTGACAACTTACAATGTAGTTATGCCTGAAGAGGCACAGAATCCTCCCGATTTTCTTGGCGGACCCATAGGCGCTCAAAAAGCCGAATACCTCACAGAGCTTTGGGGGAGATTTTTTGACAATAACTGGATGGGCAGCGGGCCGTTTACCAGCTTGCAAAATAGCAACGCCGCGGCCTTTTCTGCCGCCGTATGGGAAATCGTTTATGAAGACCTGCCTGCTTCATCGGCCGGATGGGACGTTACGGTAGACGGCACGGCAGGTAACCGTGGTTTCCACTGTACAAGTGCTGGCACAACAACCACAACCGCTAACAACTGGTTGCAGTCATTGGACGGTAGTAACGGAGCGGACCTGCGAGCTTTGGTCTATCCGACTAAACAGGACTACCTCGTAGAGGTGCCTGAGCCGGCGACAATGATTTTCCTCGGCATGGGGACGCTGCTTCTCATCAGAAAGCACAGAACAAAATCTAACTAAATTAAACAAAACTTACTGCGGTTGGTCCGCAGCGGAAAAGCAATGTTAACTAATTAAGAAATAAGGAGAACTGAAATGAAAAAGGTAATTACAATTTGTGCAATTTTAACCGTGTTGGCGCTGGGCACCAGCCAGGCGATGATCGAGTTGCCGCCAACGATCAGTTTCGACGAGAATGGCAACGGCAACTACTCCTACGATGGGGAGATGACATACCCCCTTATTGGTCAAATGTTCGTGGGAAGCCCCAGCGGCCTCGGGTACTACGGACTTCCGTGGGGACCCGACGATATGACCCCGGGAGATGTGGTTATTATCGAGCCTGTGGCCACCAATAAGGAAATCAGCGACGTTTTGCATTTCACCACTATGGGATGGCATACGGATCTGGGTGATGTATCTTACGCCACCATTTTCGTATTCTCCGAGTTGCCTGAGAATGGCGAAATACCCGAGTTGGCGGACATTGGTATTCCCAATGGACCGTATTCAACCAACATGGTGGAACTGATTGAAGAAGGAACCGAGAATGGCTGGAACGGTTTGCACTATACGCCTCTGCAGGGTCAGCCGGGATATATCAGTGGTCAAAATGCAACCTACGTCTTCACCAGCGATGTCCCTGAGCCGGCAACGATTTGTATGCTTGGCCTCGGAGCTTTGAGTCTGCTTCGTAAAAGAAAATAACAACAACTTTCATGTTTATTAGGAAAAACTAAAATGAAAAGACTACTGACGCTTTGTGCAATAACAGGATTTATCCTTGCCGCCGCAGGCCCGACCGCGGCAGACAATGTAATAACGCCGCCGTGGGCAGGGTTAGATAGAACCGTACACGCGGAATGGGACAACTGGACAAACTTCCCCAACACAATGCCGCCAGATAATTGGGATAGTCTTCCGGGTGGACTTGACTCTCCATCTGCCAGTGCAGGACAAACCGCCTCTCTATTGTCAAGTCTCGAAGGAAGAAACAACGTTATTGAATTAACCGGAGATGGAGGACTGCTATTCGATATGCCGAATTTTGTGGGAGGTGATTATAAGGAAGTCTGGATTCAGGTTACCTACTACAAAATGCCGGATCAATCCCCGTTTTTCAATGTTTACACTGAAGAAGAAAACGGGTACGTGACTGAATCTGTCCTCGAAGGCTCTACCCAACCAGATGTAAACGGCTGGGTTACCGAGGCCTGGAGTTTTCAAATCTACCCAAATCCTGACTGGGAAGCAATCACGCTGAGTTTTTCTATAAGTGATGGCAACCCTCCTGTGATTCAAGCTGCCGGTGGTACACCGCCATTGCCGTACCCCGCCTACATTGACCAGGTGGTAATTGATACCATGTGCGTCCCCGAACCGGCAACAATGGCGCTGTTGGGCTTAGGGTCTCTGGCTTTGCTCAGAAAACGCAGAGCAGGATGTAATTAATTAAAACAAGAACAGAAATGTTAACTGTTGCAAAAAAGGGCTAAAATGAAAAAGCGAATACTCATGATACTTGCCGTATGTGTAGCGATGGCTCAAATAACTGTCGCCGAAGTATCACCATCGTGGCGGGGACTGCCGGGCACCACTTCGCAGGTATGGCAGTTCGATTTCCCGATGACACCGGGGGCAACGTACCCCTACTCACCGGATGGACCGGCTGCCGGCGGCCTGTCTCCTCTGCCGGGCACGAAACTGCACTGGCTGATTGGGTCATCGCCACAGAACCATTGGTTAACTGATGATACCGGACACTACGGCGTTGTCCCCCTTTCAGGCTCCCTCGACATCCTTGTCGATAACTACGACCAGAACCCTAATAACATCAAGTTAATCAGGCTGCAGCTTACCTGGCGACCACAGGACCAAACTAATGGCGAACCTCTCTTCACATACTTTGACCCCCTGCCGACACAACTGCCGGTGCTTATCGATGAAATCCCGCTCAACCTCAACTGGAGACAAAGCACATACGCCTGGCAGCTCGATTGGAACCCTCCGCAAGAGCGAATTATCATCGGCGGAACTATCAACGTCGATGAGCTGGTCATAGATACATGGTGTGTCCCCGAACCGACAACGGTTTGCCTTCTCGGCCTTGGAGCTTTGAGTCTGATTCGCAGAAAAAATAGTAGAAAAATCAAATAAAGCAGAAAAAGGAAAAAATATGAAGAAGTTAATCGTAGGCTGCAATAGAAACGTGTGCTTAGCGTTTTTCGCGGTGATGGTCCTTGCAGTCATCTCAGTAAGCCAGGCGAGGGGAACAACCTACACAGCAACAGTTTTGAACCCAAGCGGATTCGATGGGTCTCGGGCTTACGGGACCGACGGCACGCAACAGGTCGGCTATGGTTACACGGGCGGCAACACCCACGCCTTGCTTTGGAGCGGCAGTGCCGCAGGCTATGCCGATTTGAACCCAAGCGGATTCGATTCGTCTACGGCTCGGGGGATCAGCGGCACGCAACAGGTCGGCGATGGTGCGGTTACGGCCACAGGAAACTACTCACAAGCCTTGCTCTGGAGCGGTAGCGCCGCAACCTGTGTCAATTTGAACCCGAGCACATGCTGGTATTCTTCTGCCTACGGGACCAACGGCACACAGCAGGTCGGACAGGGTTTTGGCCCGCTCACGGGCTACCAAGACCACGCCTTGCTTTGGAGCGGAACTCCAGGTAGCGCTGTCGATTTGAACCCCCCAAGCGGATTCAATATCGCTACGTCTACGGCTTTAGGAATCAGCGGCTCGCAGCAGGTCGGCTACGGTTATGTCGGAGGAGGCTACATCAACACTCACGCCTTACTTTGGAGCGGAACTTCAGGTAGTTGTGTCGATTTGAACCCAAGCGGATTCAATTCTTCTGAGGCTTTAGGAATAAGCGGCTCGCAGCAGGTCGGCTTTGGTTCCGGCTCGCCCACAGGCAGCTACTCACACGCCTTGCTTTGGAACGGCAGTGCCGCAGACTATGTCGATTTGAACCACTGGACATTCGATTCTTCTGTTGCCAATGGGACCAACGGCACGCAGCAGGTCGGCTATGGTACGGGTTCGGCCACAAATGGCTACGAACACGCCTTGCTCTGGAGCGGAACTGAGGGTAGCTGTGTTGACCTGCATGATTTCCTGCCGGCAGGGTTTACCCGTTCTTACGCTGAGGCTATCGATAGCAGCGGGAACATCGTTGGCTATGCAATTAACAGCGCTTCGGGGAGCTACGGCCACGCTATCCTTTGGCAACCCATTCCAGAGCCGACAACTATTTGCCTCCTCGGATTCGGCGCTTTAAGTCTCGTTAGCAGAAAGAACAGGCTAAACAAAAAGTCATAAATTAAAGGATTAACTTTATGAGTTTTATACAAAAATCGACATTGAGGTTGATTGCAACCAGTGCGGTGCTACTGGGTTACTTGTCGGTTCAAACGGTGACTAACGCGTCCATAAGCATAATGCCGCTCGGTGATTCTATAACCTACGGCGCAGGTTCGACAGATAATGGGTACCGCAAGCCTTTATATCAGAAACTGACAGACGCCGGTTACGACTTCGATTTCGTAGGCAGCCAGACAACTGGCGACTTCGGGGACCCCCAACACGAGGGACACCCAGGCTGGCACGCCGATGATGCGGGTACAGATGATATTTTAGGACAAGTGTATAACTGGCTTGTAACCAATCCCGCGGATATCATTCTGCTGCACATAGGAACAAATGATATCACCGCTGGCGGACAGAACGCTAATGAGGTCGGTAGTATCCTCGACGAAATTGACAGATTCAGCACTGATACAAAGGTCATCCTCGCTCTCATAATAGACCGACAAACCCACAGTCCGGCGACGGCACAGTTTAACATCGATGTTAATTATATGGCCCAAAGTCGTATCGATGCTGGTGATGACATCTTTGTCGTTAATATGGAAAGTGCATTAAACTATACAACTGATATGACTGATAACCTGCATCCCAATGATGCTGGCTATGCCAAAATGGCCGACGTCTGGTATGACGCCTTGGTAACAACAACAGTCCCCGAGCCGACAACGATTTGTCTCCTCGGCCTCGGAGCGTTGGGGCTGCTTCGAAGAAAAAAATAACAAATGGAAATAAGGAGTAAACTCAAATGAAAAAGTTAATTACGATTTGTTTAGTAGTATTGTTTGCAGTTAATACATATCCGGTTCATGCAACTATTATGGCATCGTCTCTGGGGACTGGTGCTCCACCCTCAATGTTGGGGCTTAACACTATGACCCCTTTCGGCGCCGACTCACAGTCAGAGTATGCATCTGTTACATCGGTCGCTTCGCCGCTGGGCGGAATGGTAGATTTCAGTATTGCAATGAGCCATTTAAAGGTCGGGGTCGGAGGTAGTTGGGGAAGTTGGAGTCACGGCTATACCGGCGACGTTTACTACACAAATGGTGTACAGTCGGTGACATTGACACTGCCTTCTAATACGGCTGCATTCTATTTCTATGCTGAACCGGCGGCGCTTGCGATTTATACAATCACCGCTACCACACCGAATCCTATGTATCCTATATCTATATCTCAATCGGTGAATGGAGATGGCGGCGCTTGCGGCTATGCCTTCTGGGCAGATGGCGGAGATACGATCTCCACAATTAACGTCGTATGTCCTAGCACAGCCGGTTTCGCCGTCGGCGAATTCGGCATTGCCGCGATTCCCGAACCGGCAACAGTTTGCCTCCTCGGACTCGGAGCGTTGGGACTTGTAAAAAGAAAGAAATAATAAACTAAATTAAAAATAAAAAGGAAAACCTCAAATGAAGAAAGTAATTACGTCTTGTTTAGTAGCTGGAATAATGCTGGCAGCAGTGAATTTTGTTTCGGCTGACATCATACGCGGAATTGAAATGGATTTTGTAACTATCGGCAATGCGGGGAATGCGGCCGACACAGGCGGTACTCCCGGCTGTGGTGCAGTTAGTTCTAATTACCGTATTGGTAAGTACGAGGTTACTGCTGCTCAATGGCAGACAATAGATACTGCCGCAGGAATCGGGGATTCAGGACTTTGGAGCGGAAATCTGCCGACAGCTTTGATTTCATGGTATGACGCAACCCAGTTCTGCAATTACCTGACCAGCGGCAATAAGTATTCAGGAGCATACAATTTCGACCAGAGCGGTAATTTTCTCGGAATTGACAGGGTTTCATCAATTTCGACTTATGGAACAACTTACGTAATCCCAACCGAAGATGAATGGTACAAGGCCGCTTATTTCAAACCCAACGCCAGCGGCTATTCGCTCTATGCCAATGGCACAGATACCGCTCCTGTTGCCAGTGCGCAATCGAATTATGGCCAGGGGGGACCTCCATTCGCTGGGCCGTGGAATGTAGGCAGCGGTGCACAAGAGCAGAACGGCACTTTTGATATGATGGGCAATGTCGTTGAATGGAACGAGACGCTGTTCGGCATTATCAATCGTGGCTGTCGCGGTGGGGCGTTCCCCAACGACGTTGACTACCTCGCGTCGTCCAAACGGGACAACGCCACCCAGGACACCGAGAACGGCATTATCGGGTTCCGTGTTGCCTCAGTCCCCGAGCCGACAACGATTTGCCTCCTCGGCCTCGGAGCTATTGCTCTGCTCAGAAAACACAAAATGAGACGTAACTAAATTGGGAAAAAATTACTGCGGATTGTCCGCAGCGGAAAAAGCGAACATTAGTTAATAAAATAAGGGAGGTTTAAAATGAAAAAGTTAATTCTGACAAGCTTGTATGTATTGCTGTTTGGGACACTGTGTTCGGTATCGGCGGCGCCGCTGCAGCCGGTTAATACATCAATCAATACCTCAATTAACGGCACGGTCAATATCAGCGGTAATTTCCCCCCGCAAAACGCCGATTATTCCCAGCAGGGAATTTCGCACGGATTTACCTCTGTGGATACATCTTTAGCAGCCTCGGTAACGACCGGCGGCGTACCACTATGTCCCCATAACGGCGCCGTGGGGTCGTCCGCCGGTGTAACATTCGAACAGATTGCGCTTAACGAGTATGTCCTCACCCTGACATCGACCGCAATGGGGCAGTTATCGAGAACAGAAGCTCCTGGATTCGGAACTGGCAATCTTGATGGGCACTCGTCTCTCGATGTCCAAAGTGATTTCCTGATAATGGCTCTGCCGTTTCAGCAGCAAGGCGACGTATCGACAATTCTGCTCGAACTTGAACACTTTGGAACTCTGTCGAGCGTTAATAACGGCTTGGCGCACAACCAAACCCATCTAAGTGTCTTCGCTCCGGGGCCAGGCGATGGTTTTATTTATAACAGCATCTTGAATACGCCACTGCTGCCTATGACAGAATTCGAGCAGGCCGAATTCATTGGAACCCGCAACATAACCAGAAACTGGAGCATCCTGTCGTCCGTCGGCCAAACGATAAACCTCTCCGCAGGATTTGACAGCGATGTATTTGCTGACTTAATCAGCGAAGATGATTTTAACCACATTTCTGCGGACAGCGATTTCCAATCAGGCATCCGCCTGCACATGATTGTAATGCCCGAGCCGACAACTATTTGCCTCCTCGGACTCGGCGGACTGTTGCTCAGTCGAAACAGAAAATCCAAAAAAAGGAAATAACCTCGGCCCATTAAGCGGTCGTGTTTAACATATACTTGTCCGCCGAAGCCCTTGTCCTTCGTAGCTTTAGCGAAGAAGGATTGGCGAAGGTGGATTTGTACCCGACCCCCGCTGCTTCGCAAAGCGAAGCAGCGGGGGTCAGCCTTTCAAGCCGCCCATCGCACAATCATCGCTATAAATGGCAAACATACGCCAAAAAAAATTAAACGCCGGTCCTATAATTGATTTATTTAATAAAATCTTCAGTAGCTTTTTCATCGTAAAACACCTTAAAGCATAACTCGCTTCGTTTTTTTCTGTACTTCTGTTAAAATAGGCAAAACAGGCAGAATGGGGGTATACATTCTGGTAAATCAGTAAGAAGAGAAAATCAAGAAGAGGAGAATATGATGAAAAAGTTAATTACTCTGTGTTTATTTTTGAGCTGTATCTTTCCTGGACCAGATAGCGCTATCGCACAGGCCGACATCGCCATCGACGTCATCTACGTATCAGGCGGTGGCGGCGGCGAAAACAACACCATCTGGCAAATCGATTCGAGCGGAATGAGTTTCTCTTTCACCCCACACGAAAGCACCTGGGGACTTGCGCTTGACGGCAGCGGCAATCTGCTGGCGACTAATTATGGCGCAAAGAAGCTTGAAAAATTCGATTATAATGGAAACGCTGATATTGTCGCCTCAACCGAAGGCTTTCCTCAGGCCCTTACGTTAGACGCCGCCGGAAATATCTATGTTGCCAATTGGGACACAGGAACGGTTGAAAAATTCAATTCGAGCGGAACTGGTTCCGTTTTTGCTTCAGGCCTTACTAATCCTCGAGGCCTCGCGTTCAACAACGGCTATCTCTACGTGGCTGATTATACGGCAGGAACTATTGTAAAATTTAATTCGAGCGGAACTGGCTCTGTTTTCGCTTCAGGCCTGGCCAAACCAGTCGCTCTTGCGTTTGATAGCGAAGGTTATCTCTATGTCGCCAACCACGTGCAGGATTTGACGCCATACGTGGGAACAATCGAAAAATTCGACTCGAGTGGAAACAGTTCTCTCTTCGCCCAGGGCTTGAGCGGTCCTTCTGGTCTTGCCTTTGACAGCAGCGGTAATCTCTATGTGACCAACTACCTGATAGGAACTATTGAAAAATTCGATTCGAGCGGAACGCAGTCAACCTTCGCCACCGGCATAAGTTATCCGGTAGGTATCGCTGCGCAGGTACCTGAGCCTGCAACGGTTGCGCTGCTTGGGCTTGGTTCGCTAACCGTGATACGAAGACGCCTGGCGAGAAGAAAATTTTAGAATTGCGAATTAAAAACTGGGCCGTGTTTTTGGTGATACTGCCCTTTGGTTTTAAATCATCAATAATCAATCATCAATAAAAAATGATAAAAAGGGTGAAAGACGGGATTTGAACCCGCGACCCCTGGATCCACAATCCAGTGCTCTAACCAACTGAGCTACTCTCACCAGAATAATTATATTGTCTGCCGATTACTGACAATTGTCAATAGCCGGCTTGTCGGAATAACAAAAAGGGCGCCAGTATCGACCGGCGCCCTTAGCTTTACAAAACATGCTATTTAACCGTTTGTTACCATCGCCTGCGCTGCCGCTAATCTCGCTATCGGCACCCTGAACGGCGAACACGATACATAATTCATCCCGACTCGATGACAGAAATCAATACTCGCCGGCTCGCCGCCGTGTTCTCCGCAAATACCAACTTCCAGGCCTTTACGGCCCTTACGACCGCGCTGAATACCTATCTTTATCAATTCGCCGATGCCTTCCTGGTCGATTGATTGGAACGGGTCCTGTGGCAGGATACCTTTTGCCAGATAATCAGGCAAAAATCCGCCGATGTCATCCCGCGAGAACCCAAATCCCATCTGTGTCATATCATTGGTGCCGAACGAGAAGAATTCCGCCACCTCCGCTATTTTTTCCGCCACAAGCGAAGCGCGAGGAATTTCAATCATTGTGCCAATCATATGCTTGATTTTCTTCAGGTTGAATTTGGCCAGAACCTCTTTATACACTTCTTTCGCAATCGCCATCTGGTCGTTTATCTCTTTTACGTCGCAGACGACCGGTATCATTATTTCCGGATATGGCTTTTTGCCTTCCTTAAGAAGCTCGGCAGCCGCTTCGAATACCGCACGCATCTGCATTCGGCTGACCTCAGGATATGTAACGCCAAGACGCACGCCTCTGTGTCCCATCATCGGATTCGATTCGTGCAGATTACCGGCACGTTTGGATAACTCCTCAAGACTTATATTTAGCTCGCCGGCCAACTGCTGCAATTTGCCGGGGTCGCGAGGAACAAACTCGTGCAGCGGCGGGTCAAGCAGACGAATTACCACCGGCAAACCGTCCATCGCTTCCAGCGTCCCCTTGATGTCCCTCTTGACGAATGGGAACAGCTCGTCCAGCGCCTTGATTCTCTCCTGCTGATTACCGGAAACAATCATCTTGCGAAGCGCGAACAACGGCTCATCCGAACCTTTGCCGTAGAACATATGCTCAGTCCTGAATAGTCCGATGCCTTCAGCTCCGAACGCCCTGGCCCTTCGTGCGTCTTCAGGCGTATCAGCGTTTGTGCGTACCCCAAGTTTCTTTACGGAATCACATATCTTCAGGAAACTATTGAAAGTTTTATTTTCTTCCGACGCGTTCATCATCGGCAGCTGGCCTTCGTAAACGTTGCCTTTCGTGCCGTTCAGCGTAATCCAGTCGCCTTGCTTTAACATCTTCTCGCCAGCCTTGACTTCCTTTTTGGCATGATCAACGTGCAAAGCCCCGCATCCAACGATGCAGCACTTGCCCCAGCCGCGAGCTACCAGCGCGGCGTGCGAAGTCATTCCGCCGCGCGCCGTCAAAATAGCCTCAGCCGCCTGCATACCTTCGACGTCTTCCGGATTAGTTTCTTCGCGGACAAGTATTACTTTCTTGCCCTGTTTTTTCCATTCGACCGCGTCGACAGCGGAGAATACGATTTGCCCGCTCGCCCCGCCCGGACCCGCAGGCAGCCCCTTGGCCAATGGCTTATGGTCCTTCTCCGTCTTTGGGTCGATTATCGGGTGAAGCAGTTCGTCGAGCTGCGATGGTGTCACCCGCATTACCGCTTCTTCCTTCTTTATTAACTTTTCCTTGAGCATGTCCACCGCCATTTGGACCGCTGCCGGGCCGTTGCGCTTCCCGACTCGGCACTGCAGCATAAAGAATAGGCCTTTCTCAATTGTAAACTCGATGTCTAACATATCGCGGTAATGCTTCTCAAGCCGTTTCTGAACAGCGTACAGTTCCTTGTAAATCTTAGGCATCGCCTTTTCCAGCGAAACCAGCTCCTTATTATGCTCGCTCTTTGAGGACTCATTCACCGGCGCAGGCGTCCGAGTGCCGGCGACAACATCTTCGCCCTGTGCGTCGATTAGATATTCGCCGTAGAACTTGTTCTCGCCGTTGCCGGGGTTGCGCGTGAACGCGACGCCGGTAGCCGAATCACTTCCCATATTGCCGAACACCATCGTCTGAACGTTGACCGCTGTGCCCCATTCGTCCGGTATGCTTTCTATTCGTCGATAACTTATCGCTCGTTTGCCGTTCCACGAAGCAAATACCGCATGAATGCCTCCCCATAATTGTTCGTTCGGCTCGTCAGGAAAATCCTTGCCGAGCATTTCTTTGATTTTCTTTTTGAACTGGCTGCAGAGCTGCTTCAAATCGTCAGCCGTCATGTCAGTATCGCCTTTGTAGCCCTTGCGTTTTTTCAGATCCGCCATAATTCTTTCCATCTGCTTGCGGACACCTTCCTCCTCCTTCGGCTCGATACCCGCTGCCTTTTCCATCACCACGTCGGCATACATCATAATCAGCCGGCGGTAAGCATCGTAAACAAAACGGGCGTTCCCGCCGCTCTGCTCTATCAGGCCGGGTATGGTCTTTTCCGTCAACCCGACGTTCAGTACCGTCTCCATCATTCCGGGCATCGACTTCCGGGCGCCCGAACGTACCGAAACCAAAAGCGGGTTTTTAACGTCGCCGAATTTCTTGCTCATCAGCTTCTCGATTTTCTTCATCGATTCTGCCACACTCTCTTTAAGCCCTTTCGGGTCTTTCTTTTTGTTCTTATAGTAATAAGTGCAGACTTCCGTCGTAATCGTAAACCCCGGAGGAACAGGCACGCCAAGCTTGGCCATCTCCGCCAAATTCGCGCCCTTGCCGCCCAATAGTTCCTTCATCTTCGCGTTACCGTCGGCTTTACCGCCGCCGAAGAAGTAAACCTGTTTCGTTGCCATTGTGAAAAATCTCCTTATCTATTTGATTAAGCAATATACGTTGCTGTAAAAACGGGATAGTATATTACTCCAAACCGGATATGTCAACACCCAAAGAGGTATTCTCTTGCAAACTTTGCCGACCGAAACTCTCCGCGATATGTGCTTATTTTTTCTTCTCGGTTTTTATATCTCTCGGGTCCAGGCCTTCTTCAATCGCCGTTATTTTCTCAATCCTTCTTTGGTGTCTTCCGCCGCTGAATTCAGTCTCCAGCCAGACCTCGACTATTTTCCGCAATAACACCTCGCCTGTCAGGTCCCCTGAGATACAAAGCACATTCGCGTCATTATGATGACGTGAAACCCGTGCGCTTAGTTCGTCATTGCACAACGCCGCCCTGATTCCCTTAATTTTATTTGCGGATATGCACATCCCTATTCCCGTTCCGCAGACCAAAATAGCCCTGTCCGCCTGCTTCTTCGATACCGCCGTTGCCGCTACATAAGCCGGGTCAGGATAATCAGTCGGATTGTTGTTGTCGCCGCCGACATCAATACACTCATGGCCCAGTTGGGCTAATATGGCTTTGATTTGCTCCTTCGCTTCGAACCCGCGATGGTCATTTCCTACTGCTACCTTCATATCGCAATCTCACTAATTCTTTCTTTAATTGCTTCTTCTATCGATTTTTCGCAATCGTTAAATGTTCCCTGCCCCAGACCGATGGGGTCTGGAACTTCCTTGCTGCCTTTTAATAACATACACTTATTTGCCGCCGCAGGTTCGATAGAAACTATTTGCTCGCAGTGCATTCGCGTCATCGCAAATATAAAATCGCTCTCTTCAATAAGCTGCCGCGTCAACGCACTGCTCTTATGAGCTTTTATATCAACTCCCCTGGCTGCACAGGCTATTATCGCTTCCTCGCTTGCGGGAAAACCTGACATGCCCATCAAGCCAGCAGAGGATACCTTATAACCTTTTTCGCCGAGCCGGTCAACCTCGCACCCCAATTTTTCTGCCAGTTTCTTGCGGAACAATCCCTCCGCCATAGCGCTTCTGCACGTATTTCCCGTGCAGACAAACAAAAATTTGACCTCCGATGCCTCTTCCAGCTCCTGCCGTGAATATACGCCCTCCCTCAAAATCTCCAGCCCATTCTTACCCATCTTAACAACCGTACTGCTTTTTTTGTATTTGCAAGGCCCCCCATCCAGCAATAAATCAATCTGACCCGAAAACTGGGCCAAAACCTGCCCCGCTTCCGTCGCAGGCGACTGACCCGTTAAATTCGCGCTCGGTGCAACCACAGGATTCTTCGTTGTCTGCAAAAGCATCGCCGCTATCGCGTTATCAGGACAGCGAACCCCTATGGAATTATCTCTATATAAATATTCAAGCGCCTCTTTTTTAAATCTTTTTCGCTGCTTTTTAATATCGCCCTCAGCCAATTCGAAAACTATTGTCAAAGGCCCGGGCCAAACCTTATTAATCAGATTCCGCGCCCTCAACCCGATGGTAGGCACATATTTTTCAACATCCGTTTTTTGGCCGATATGCAATGTGTAATACTTTTCAGGCCCCCTGCCTTTAATGCTGTCGAGCTTAGCTAATGACTTAGCTCCAACCTTGCAGGCGATTCCATAGACCGTTTCGGTGGGAAACGCAACGAGCCTTCCGTCATCGACTAATCGTGCTGCTTCCCTGATTTCCGCCGAATCAATCTTCCCCGGCTCAATTTTTACAACCTTCGTCTCCATAAGTCCTGCCTGTCATTCCCGCGAAAGCGGGAATCCAGTTTCTTTAAAAGTAAGCTTCAATAAAAATACACTAATCCACCCCAAATTACAATACTTCCTTCCCTCTTAGCCCCCTGCATCGCAGGGGGTTTCCATGCGATGTCGAATGTTCCTTCGCTTCGTCCCTCTTCCCTCGTCCATCCTCAATCGTTTTCCTTCCATTGGGGGTTACTTTGTCTTAATCGTTTAGCCCCTCGGCCTTCATCCTGAGCGCAGTCGAAGGAGCGCGGCAAACCCAAAAATATTTAGCCCCACGTTTCACGTGGGGTTGCAGGCGTGAGGTTCGCTTATCCGTTTAGCCCTGCCGCTCGCGGCAGGGGTCGGTCATTGCGAGCGCACCTGTCCTGAGCGCAGTCGAAGGAGCGCGGCAAACCCAAAAATATTTAGCCCCACGTTTCACGTGGGGTTCGGTTAGCCCTCAACTTTATGTTGAGGGTTGCTTTCCGGAGGTTTGCTTCTTCCCCACCAAGGGCGAGAGAGTTATTGTACCTGCTTGTGCTGCCTACTGCTCGGATACTGTTTTACCTACTGTTAGTTTCCTCATACCGGCCTCCGGCACCACTACGCAACCACATACCGCCGACTCCTCGGCGGTTGTATTTAGCCCCACGTTTCACGTGGGGTTCGGTTAGCCCTCAACTTTATGTTGAGGGTTGCTTTCCGGAGGTTTGCTTCTTCCCCACCTTAGGGCGAGAGAGTTATTATTTCAGTGTTTTTGCGAGTTCTCGCAGAGGAAGTTGCTTTCCCCTTCTATATAGGAATGTGTACCCTGTTGGACTGCGGTCTTCTAAATCGGATAGTTTATCGAACAACTCAGGCTTAATTTCCTTGAGCTTAAGAAAATCTGATGGAGTTTTATACGCACCGCACCAACATTCAGCTGAACAACCCAACTGTCTCACTGGATTTTCAGGTAAACCTGCTGACTCGACATATTTTATCACCTTCTTTTTAGTCCAGCGGAAAATGGGGCTTACAGATAAAGATTTGAACCCCGGATGATACCAAATAGGCAGATATTTAGCCCGCTGATTTGATTCCTGCGCACGAATTCCATCAATTACAACTTTCTGTCCACCAATCTTAGACAAAAAATCCTGCACCGGCTTTATCTTTAACTCTCTACAGCACCACCGAAATCTGAAACTCGGTATCCCCCAGTCTTTTGCTAACTCGAAAAAATCCACCTCTGGCCGAACGATAGATAAACTAACATTAAGTTGTCGGCATACCTTTCGAACGTATCTTGTTACCTCTGGAAAGCCAACTGTAGTATCAACATGAATGGCTCTAAAGTCAGCCCCAACTTCCTTTGCTATCTTTTGCGTATATAATAACGTTGCTAAACTGTCTTTGCCTCCGCTTATTAGAACAAAACATTTAGCGCCACTTAAAATCTTACCAAGATCATTCTTAGAAACCTTAGCTTCTGGGCGAACCTGTTTCGCCTGTTCTTCATCCAGTCCGCATACACTCTTCACGGCTCCGTTTCTATTATGAATAACATAGACCGGTTTTACTGTAGGCCCTTTAATCCACCTTGATGTTACGTTGCCCCTCTCCCCGCAAACCGGACACGCTATTTGAATCCCCCTCAAATGAAAAGGAGATATCATACTATGGAGCTTATCAGCCCATTTGGATACATGATTCATCAAATTGACCATTACGAACTTTTACTGAATTATTTCAACAACCCATTTCATCGCTACAGCCCATTTCATAACCTCGAAAATAGCGGTTTTTGATACTGATAACGCGGCTCTGGGAGGTTATGAAATGGCTTCTAGCTACTATCGAGGCGTACTCATCTTTTATTAGCTCTGGCGCGTCTAACGCCGAACTTTTTTTATTCACCCCTTATCTCACTTGCGCTTTGTCTTCCTTCTTCTTACACTCTTCCAAATCTATCCTGTCAATTCCCATCTTTATTTTCTGCACTGCCGATTCGATCCTGCAAAGGTCATCGTGAAAGTTGTCCATAGCTCTCCCCGTCTGATTGGGAACCGCTTTAATAAAAGCCGTCTGCTCGAAAACCAATTTTTCAATGTTCTCAAGTAACTTCTCAGTATTCTGAGATGATCCTCCGTGATTCGGGCTGTATGTCGCCATAAAAATCGCCATAAGGAAGAACAAAGCAAATGCTGCTTGAATCAACCAAATCCAATATTTGTGCTTCAGTACGTTTGACCTTAACGGCCGTTTCTGTCCCTCTCTCATCTCCTTTCTTCTCTCTACGCACAACGGGCCCAACTTCTCGCCTTTGTTATTTACAAAATCTTCTGGAAAAATCACCTCATTTTCTAGCTTTTCAAGTATGTCCTCTCCTATCGCTGCCATCCCCCTGTTCCGGACATCGAAACTAAGAAAGCCTAAAGATGTTAGTATTCCGATCACACCAATCGCCACCGTGATAACAGAGTAGCCTTCTTTATAAGAAACAACCAAAGCATTTGCTAAGATACCCGTGATGATAAGATAATAATTGAACATAGTCATCCTCTGCCGGGCGGCTGATTCAAACCATTTCCATCCGTAGTCAAATTGCAATTTGGCTCTTTCGTCTACTTGCCGTAATCCCATTTAATTACCCCTAATTTTAGACCTACTCCACATTCCCTTGACACATCAAACTTGCCTGAAATGGCAATCCCAGTCAAAGCAAATACCAACATACTAAAGAATCAACCCTGCGATGCTTCTCGTAGTGAAACGAAGACCTCGGCGTAGTTCTTCAACGTAGACGGGTAGCCATAGGCGGAGACGGGCCTCCGCCGTTGCTCACCCCATTTTACCCAATTTTCTAATTTCCCGCAACTCTGGAAATTAAATACGTAACCAATATCATCACAACGATAATAACAAAAATACCCAACAGCAAAAAAAGAATCGACAGCACAGGAATTTTGATCCATTTAGGGATTTTAGCATTGGGATTCGCAGCATTGAATGGAAGCCCGATTAAATCCTTTATAGTCAGCTTTTGAAGCATCTGACCTTTTCTTTCTTCCCTGTCAAAAACCAGAATCTGAATTGGAACCAAAACTGCCAGTGACACGCACCAGATAACAACAAAGACCATCGTAACCTTTGACAAATCACTCCCTGAAATGATAAGCTCAATAATCTTGCAGAGTACCCCGCCTAAGAAAGAAAATGAAAGTAAAAATGCAATGACCCGCCAATGAGTTCTATTGCTCTCTTTTGACATATTGCTTTTCCGCATCGATAATATATTAATTTTACTGTCCCCCATTATTCTCCAAATTCTCATTGAACACAAGCTGGAAATTAACTAACCCCAAGATGCTTCTCGAAGCGCAGCGTAGATCCTCGATTGCTTGCTCACTCGGTCTGCTGTCGGGGACTCTAATCAATTTAATTAACTCCTACCGCCCTTGCTCACCCAATTGTCCCCTAATTCCCCCAATCCGTCAACACCAAAAAATCAGTGAAATCCGCGTAATCTGCGTCTAAAAAATTTATGCTTTTTTGTGCCCAAATATATCTGTGAAATCCGTGAAATCTGTGGCTAATTAAAAATCAATTGAGGTGCTAAACAAATGGCGGACACTCGGCGGGAGGATATAATGCCTTCCAAGAAAGGAGTGTGTCCGATATGGCAGAACAGAAACGGTACAATAAGGACTTTAAATTACAGGCAGCT
>Ga0315276_10001626_pt1 | contig 20196 bp, 12 predicted proteins | sample YL17G05_0_MG_FD_204542 | JGI IMG/M metagenome (GOLD analysis project Ga0315276, IMG submission 204542) | Sediment microbial communities from Yellowstone Lake, YNP, Wyoming, USA - YL17G05_0 | ecosystem: Environmental > Aquatic > Freshwater > Lake > Sediment | place: USA: Wyoming | collected... | reverse complement strand
AACCGACGCCTATCCCGACGACGCCAAATTCCGCTGGAATATCGAGATCTCCTGGGCCCTCCAGAATTTCATCCGGACCAGGCCCGAGGCCGATGTCCGCGCCCTGGCCGACCTCATCCGGGCCGGCCGCGTCGAGCTGTCCGGGCTCTACCTCAACCAGTCCGACGGCTTTTCCCACGAGGAACTCCTGCGTTCCGTCGACCTGGCCAAGCAGTACTCCGGGACCTTCGGGTTCGACGTCCGCGCCGCCATGAACAACGACGTCACCGGCTTTTCCTGGGCCCTGCCCCAGGTCTTCGCCCAGGCGGGCATCCGCTATTTCGCCACCGGCATCAACGAGACGCGCTCCCGGGCCCCGCTCCGCCGGCCCAACGCCTTCTGGTGGGAATCGCCCGACGGCAGCCGCATCCTCCACTGGAACGGCGAGCACTACCTGTTCGCGAACTACGAGCTCCTCCTCCACGAACCGGTCGCGAAAAGCGCCCCGAAAGTCGGGGACTATCTGGCCAAGCTCGAGGCGCGCGGCGATTACCCCTACGACATCATCGCCTTCAACATCGGCGCCTGGACGACGGACAACTGCCCGCCCGGGCGCGGTCTCTCCGACCTGGTCAGGGAATGGAACGAGCGCTACGTTTCGCCGCGGCTGAGGCTGGCGACCATGAGCGAATTCTTCGAGCGTTTGGAGAAGGACTACGGGAGCTCGCTTCCCGTCCATAAGCTCGGCTGGCCCGACTACTGGACCGACGGCGTCGCCTCGACGTCCTTCGAGACCGGGCTCAACCGCATGACCCACAGCGACCTCGTTTCGGCCGAGAAGATCTCGACGCTGGCGGCGAAACTCGACCTGGCCAAGGCCTTTCGTTTTCCGGAGGGCCGTATCCGGGAGGCCCACGAGTTGGCCATGCTCTACGACGAGCACACCTGGGGGGCCTACAATTCGATCGACGAACCGCAGTCGGAACTGGCCCGAAGCCAGTGGGCCGTGAAGTCGAGCTTCGCTTACGAGGCGCGGGAGGCCTCGCGGACTCTCCTGCGGCGCGGGACCGAGGCGCTGGCCCGGCTCGTCAGCGCCGACGGCGAATTCGAGTTCGCCGTCTTCAATCCGCTCTCCTGGACGAGGACGGACGTCGTCCGCGTGACGCTTCCGGCCGGGCCCCTGCGCGAGGCGAAGGGCAAGGTCCGGGTCGTCGATCGGCGCCTCGGCAGCGGCGCGAAATTCCAGATGCTGGGCGATGACGCCATGCTGGTCCTCGCGCCGGACGTCCCGTCGATGGGCTATGCCGTATTCGCGGTGACGGCGGGGGAGGCGCTCCCGGGCACGAGCGCCGAGGGCCCCGGATCGGAGGTCCGCGGCAACACCATCGAAAATCGCTTCTACCGCGTCACCGTGGACGCGAAAACGGGAGGCATCTCGAGTCTTTACGACAAGGAGCTCGGCCGTGAGCTCGTCGACAAGACCTGTCCCTGGCCGCTCAACGCGTACATCTATGAGCAGCCCGAGGGCGGCCGTAAGGCCGTGGATGACATGACCAAGCGGGCGAGGTTCAACCGTTGGGCGCCCGAGTCGGCCAAGGTCGAGGCCGGTTGGAGGGGCCCGGTAGCGTCCAGCCTCATCGTCAAGAGCTCGCCCAAGATGTGCGCGGCGCTCGAGCAAAGGATCGTCCTCTACGACGACGTCAAGCGTGTCGACCTCGTCAACGTGCTCGATAAAGAGGAAACGTTCGCGCCCGAGGCCGTCTATTTCGCCTTTCCGTTCGAAGTCGGGCCGGGGCTCCCGGCGGCTCTCGGCGCCAAGCCCGGCAGGGTCCCGCCCGGCGTCCGCTTCGAGATCGCCGACGCCGACATGGCCCCGGGCGCGGAGCAGCTCCCCGGGACGACCCTCGACTGGCACACCGTCCAGAACTGGGTCGAATTCTCCGGGAAAAACGTGCGTGTCGTCTGGTCTCCGGTCGAGGCGCCGCTCGTCCAGTTCGGGGACATCAACACGGGGAAATGGCTCAAGACGCTCGGCCTCGCGAACGCCTGGGTCTTTTCCTACGCCATGAACAACTACTGGATGACGAATTTCAAGGCGAGCCAGGAGGGGCGGGTGGAGTTCCGCTACAGCCTGACGAGCGCTCCGCCCGCCGGGACGGGCGCCGGGGCGGAATCCGCGTCGGACCGTGTCGCGGCCTCCCGATTCGGCTGGGATGTCCACACGCCGCTCGTTCCGACCTGGCTCCCGGCCCGGAACAAGGGCCGGCTCGAGAAAGCGGGGGAATCGTTCCTGTCGGTTGACAAGCCCAATATCATCGTCCAGGCGCTCTGGCTCGACGCCGACGGGACGCCCGTCGCCCGCCTTCGCGAGATCGCCGGGAAGGATACGGAAGCCCGGCTGGCGAGCGCCGTGTTCTTGGGCTTTTCGACATTCACATCGGGCGGCCAGGAAACCGTCGAGATCGAGTCGATCCCCGTCCGGCTCAAGCCCTTCGAGATTCAAAGGGTCCGGCTGGTCGCGCGGTAGGCGATGATTAAAGGCTATTAAGATATTTCCCAAAAGTGCAGCTCCGAGCCACTCCGCCGCACTTCTGTTGGTCGCTCCTCAGAATCCGCTCCCGGCCGTAGGTTTGACCCCCTCCGGAACGCCTTCTTCAGGTTTGACCCCCTCTTGCCTGGGGCGGGCGTTCGGTCTACAATGGACGCACGAAAAGCGAAGCTATGGACAAAACGCCCCTGACCCCGGAAGAGACCGCCCGGCTGCGCCGGCGCGAGGCGGAGATCCTCGCCCGTATCGACCTCTTGAAAAGGACCATGAGCGAAACCAAGGCGCTCGACACTCTGGCCTATAAGGCGAAGCTGTTCAAAGAGGCCCAGGACGAGCTCCGCCGCGTCCAAGATAAGCTGGCCGGAGTTTCCGAGGAATAAAGCCCGGCCTATTGCCGCATCGCGGGTGAATGGGCCAATTCAATAACGTCCGGAATAGGACGTTCCCTGTCTAAAACCGGACAGTCCTTCTGTGTAAATTCATTTTACGAAATTCTCTGATTCAGTGGTTGTCAGTCCGAAGCATGAAGATGGGGTCAAACCTACCTTTTGCAGCAAAAGGTAGGTTTGACCCCATCTTGGCCTTCCCGGGATCCGGGAGCATCCCCCCGCGGGGGTTAGGTCCCGGACTTGGCCTGAACCTTGCTGTACTCCTCTCCGGAGTGATGTAGTGAATAAAATTCTCGCTGCCGCCCTGATTCTCGTCCTCGCGGCCGCGGCTTTGGCCGGCCCGGGCCAGTGGAAGGCCCAGGACCCGATCGAACCGCTCTTCCGTCTGTATAAGGACTGCCGCTATTTCGAGCTGCGCGAGGCCGTGGCCAAGCTCGAAAACAACACATCGGTCGAGGTGGAATTTTTCCGCGGCGCGGTGGCCAACGCCTTCAACCGGCTGGATCTTGCGGTCTCCGGCCTCCTCCGCTATCTCGACGGGGCTTCGGCCGACACGAAACGGCCCCTGGCCAAGGAAGCCTGGGCCCTTCTCGCCGATTGCTACCGCCGGCAAGGCCAGTACCGCAAATCGGCCGAGGCCCAGCGGACGATCCTCGAGCGCTACGGAGCCGTGCTCGACGCGCCGGAGAAGGCCAACCGCGAGAACCAGGATGTCATCTGGTCGGCGCTCTCCGACGTCCCGCCTCAGACGGTCGAGATCAGCGGCGACTCGGCCATCCGGATGGAGAGGCGCCTGCTTCCCGTCCGCGTCAAGGACCAGGCCATTTACGTCGCCTACGATACGGGCGCCAACCTCTCCGTCCTTTACCGGTCGGCCGCCGACGACCTGGGGCTAGCCCTTTATGGCTCGGGATTCAAGATCCAGTCGGCCACGGGAAAATGGATCGACAGCCGCATGACCGTGGTGCCCGAAATGCGCCTGGGCGAGGCCGTCGTCCGGAACGCCGTCTTTCTCGTCCTGCCAGACGACTATTTTCCGCCGCGGCGGGCTCGCCCCGGCGTCGAACGCCGCGGCCTCCTTGGCGCCCCGATCCTGGCCGCCCTCAAGGAAATCACCGAGACCCGGGACGGGCTTTTCCTTGTCCCGGCTTCGCCGCGTCCCCGGCCCGAACACAATATGTGCTTTTTCGGGTTCATGCCCGTCGTGGAGGTTTTCCATCGCGGGGCCCGGTTCTCCTTCTGCCTGGATACCGGGTCCTCGGAGACCTTCCTTTATCCGCCGTTCTTTCGCCGCTACCGGGGGGAGATCCGGGCCCGTTCGAGACCGCGGAAGACCACGATGGGCGGCGTCGGCGATGAGCGGCCTGTGGTGATCCATGTCCTCAACGAGTTCGCCTTCAAGGCGGGCGGCTTGGACGTCTCCCTGAAAAAGATCAGCGTTCATACCCAGGTCACCCATTCGAGCACGGAGCTTTTTTTCGGCACTCTCGGCCTCGATATCCTGGCGCAGTGCTCGCGGATGACATTCAACTTCGAATCCATGAGCTTCATTCTGGAATGAATTAAAGAAAGGATCGACCTCCATGAAAAAATCTGCCCTGGCCCTCTCCCTCGTCCTGGCCCTGGCGGCGCCGGCGCGCTCGCAGGAGATCTTCGATGCGCTCCGCAAGGGCGACGTCCCAACGGCCAAGGCGCTCGTCGAGAGGACACCCCAGGTGCTCGATGCCCGCGACGGCGACGGCATGACGCCTCTTCATTACGCCGCGATGGGCGGGAACGCGGACCTGATCAATTACTTCGTCGATAAGGGCGCCAAGCTCGAGCTCAAAAGCGTGGAAGGTGAGACGCCTCTTCTCCTGGCCGCCTCTCTTGACCGCCGGGGCGCCGTGGACGCTCTCCTCAAGCGGGGGGCGGCGTTCGAGGCGAGGAACAATTATCTGCGGACGGCCCTTATCCTCTGTGCCCGGGAGCGGGGACAGGCGGCCACGGGCCGCGTCCTCATCGAAGCAGGCGCCGACGTCAACGCCGTCGACAAGTTCGGAGACAGGGCGCTCGACCTCGCCGCCTGGCGTGGCAAACGCGAGTTCGTCGACCTTCTCCTCGATAATGGCGCCCGGGTGCCGGAGACCGGGCCGAAGTGGCGGGAGATGCTGTCCCAGTCCGCCTCCCAGGGATTGACGACGCTCTTCCAGCGTTTGACCCGCGGGGCCAAGGACCTGAAGGCCGCCGGCGCCTCCGGCGAATCGCTCCTCCATGCCGCGGCGGCGGGCGGGTCCGCGGAGATCGTCGCGGCCCTCCTCGACAAAGGGTTCGACCCGGCCCGTCCCGACCGGTTCGGTTGGACGCCGCTCCATTATGCCGCCCGGGACGGCCGAACCGACGCCGTCCGGATCCTTGTCGAGAAGGGCGCGCCGCTCGACGCCCGGACCCTCATGGGCCAGACGGCCTACAACGTTTCTCTAGAGCGTGCGATGGAGACCGTGGCCGCTCTCCTGACCGCGAAGGGCGCCGACACGTCCGGCATCCGGTTCCCCGTCCTTGAAGGAGACTTTCTCGGTCAGAAGCCGCCGGCCGGAGGAGCCGAGATCTTCGCGCCGGGCATCATCTCCTCGATCTGGGGCCTCCACAGCACGGCGGTCTTTTCCCCGGACGGGAACGAGGTCTATTGGGCGCCGATGATGACCTTCCCGGGGGAGATCTATTCCCGCGGCGGCCTGCTCATGATGAAACGCGTGAACGGGCGCTGGACGGCGCCGGCCTGGGCCCCGTTCTCCGGACCGGACGTCAACGATGACGTTCCCTTCTTCTCGCCTGACGGGAAAAGGATCTATTTCATCTCGTCAAGGCCCCTTCCGGGGGGAAACCAGGGCCGGGCCGAGAGGATCTGGTTCGCGGACAGAGCGGCCGCCGGCTGGTCCGAGCCCCGGCCGTTGGACGCCAGCGTCAACGCGTTCGGCATGCACTGGGAATTCTCATTGGACAAGCAGGGGAACCTCTATTTCGGAGGACAGGCCGCGGACAGCCGCGGCATGGGCGACATTTATCTGGCCCGCTTCGCCGACGGGAAATACGAAAAGCCGGTCAACTTGGGTGAGCCCATCAATTCCGCGGAGGAAGAGAACACGCCCTTCATCGCGCCCGACGGGAGCTATCTCCTGTTCTCTCGCCAATACGACCTCTGGGTGAGCTTCCGGGCCGCGGGGAACGCGTGGTCCGAGCCGGTCAAGCTCGGCCCCGATGTCAACAGCGCCTCGGTCGAGCTGTGCCCGATCGTCACGGCCGACGGCAAGTACCTTTTCTTCGTGAGCCAGCGCGACGGCGAAAACCGCGCCTGTTGGGTCCGCGCGGACGTCATCGAGAAGGTCCGGCCGGCCGCACTCAAGAAATAATTTAACGGCGGGTTCTGATGAGCAAGATATTGCGGAAGGTCGCCACCGTGCCGCGGAAGTCGAGCGCTTCCCCGTCGTAGGTGAAGAAAAGCCCCGTTAAGTATTCGCGGCAGCGTGTCCCGTTGAACGCCAGGTATCCGTCGGCGACGGCGATATTGACCATGAAGCCGAACGTCCTTCCCCATGTCAGAGCCTTGTAAGTCCCGAGGAAGGGCTTCCATTCAGGTCTATTCGGTCCCGGCTTGTCCCGCGCGGGCTCCGGCTTATGGAAATCGTAATTTTCGCAGGTGCCCGTGAGCCTGTTCATGATGATGATCGCGCCGGGCTCGCCCTCCCCGAGCGGCGGCTTGGCGCGGAGCTCGGAGTACTTGCCGAACAACCCGACGACCTCGCCCGCGTCGGCGTAAAACGTCAGCGGGTAGAACTGTTTGGCCAGGGTGATGCCGAAGGCGCCGTCCTTCGTCCCGAGGGCCGCCCCCCCCGCGTAGGAGCCCGCGAGCCTTCGCACCCGCTCGTCCGTTGCCGGAACCGGGTCTTTCGTGTCCACCGTGGGTCGTTCGAGCTCCCGGCCGGGCGGGGCGATCCCATCCTGGATGATCTTGTCGACGAGCTCGCTGACGGGACCGGTGACCGAGCTCTGATCCCCGTTGGTCAGGACCACGACCCCCAGCTTCAACCCGGGATACATGGCCATGTAGCTTATGAAGCCGTAGCCGCCTCCCCCGTGTGTAAGATAAACGTGCGGCCCGATATGACTCGAGACGAGGCCGAGCCCATAGCCGAACCGCTCGTTTTTTTCGGGGAACTGGACGGTATGCATGGCCTCGATGAGGTCCCGCCTCAACAGTTGTGCCTCGCCGACCCGGCCCTTGTTGATGTGGAACATCAGATAGCGGGCCATGTCGAGGATGTTCGTGTAAACACCCCCGGCCGGGACCATCGGCACTTCGGCCGGGATGCCTCCGGCGACCTTGAACGAAGGCGCGACGTGCCCGAGGGCCCGGTCTTCCGCCTTGAGGATGGCCTCGATGTCGAGCGTGCTGTCGGCCATGCCCAGGGGCGCGAGGACCTTGTCCCGGACGTATTTCGCGAACGCCGCGCCGCTTTTCTTCTCCAGGATCCAGCCGGCCAGGTCGATGCCCAGATTGGAATAACTGTAGCGGTAGCCGACGGGGTAACGGAGCCAGGTGTCGGAAATGCTCAGAATGTGCTCGCTGAAGGTGTGGGGGCGGCTGTCGAAGTTCCCGCCGACGGGCGCCTCGTGGGTGAACCCTGCCCGATGGGAGAGAAGGTGGCGCAGGGTCATCTTTCTCTCGGGGCTATCCTCGAACCGGCTGTGGACCGTGAAGTCCGGGAGGTACTCTGTGATCGGGCGGTCGAGGTCGAGGAGGCCGTCTTGGACGGCCATGAGCACGGCCAGGGCCGTGAAGCTCTTGGACATCGACTGGATGCTGAAGAGGGTTCGCGGCGTCACCGGCTTGTCCTTGGCCCGGCTGGTGGATCCGTAGACTCCCTGCCACAGGATGGCCTTGTCGTCGACGACGGCGACGGCGACGCCGGGCACGTCCTTCTCCTTGACCCAGACGGAGAGGCCGGCCTGGAGCTCCTTGACGACCTGGGCGGCGACGGGATCCCGCGCGGGGGCCGCGGCCTGGCGCCGGGGCGATCCTCCGGTGGAAGATGGCAAGGGGGCGGCCATGGAGAATAGCAGGGCCGCTAACAGGATGGACCGTGATCGCTTCATGAGGGAATTCTCCTGTGACCGGTCCTTCATCCCGTCACTTGATGTTCTGGGCGAGCGTCTCTTGGGTGGTGCCGATCTTCTTCATGATGTTGGAGAGGGTCTCGATGAACTTGGAGCGGCGGTCCATGGTCATCTGGAGCCGTAGCGAGGTCATCTCCGACATCTCGTTCAGGCCATCGAGTTTCCCTTTGAGGTCGTCCAACAGGGACTTGAGTCCGGAGACCGTCTGGCCGGGATCCTGCGGCGGGAGCGGTGGAATGACGGGCGCTTTGACGTATTCGAGATGGATCACGGGCGACGTTTTGGTCTCGAGGGTGATCCAGCGAAGGGGAGGGGCCGTCGCTTTCGCCGCGGGCCGGGGGGCCCAGGCCTTCGTCTTCGGATCCGCCACTTTTTCGTTGTCGATGTCCTCGGACCCGGCGTGCTTGGCCATCTCCCGGGAGATCCAGCCGTTGAGCTCCTTGATCAACTCCCGCAACTTCTGCTTGGAGGCGTTCATCGCCTTGATCTCGGCCACGATCATGCGGATGTCGTCATCCATGTCCTTGGTCGCCATGGACAAGACGATGAAAGCCGTTTCCGAGATGTCCATCTGGGACAGCCCGGCGAATGACGCGGCCACCTCACGCTCGGCCTGGTCGCGGAGCGAAGGGACTCCGGTTCCGGCGGCGACGGCCGGCGCCAGCGCGCGTCCCATCTTCTCGAGTTTCCGGAGCCCCGAGGGCCTGAGCCGCCTTTGCGCCCAGGTCAACCGGGAGAAAATCTGCGGTGGCAGGACGAGTTCTTTTTCCCAGGTGCCGAGGCGACTGTCGGGGTTGGATCCGCGGGGGCCAGTTTGGCCTTCCGCGGGCATCGCCATGGCGATCCAGGTGGAAAAGACCAATAGCAGGACCGCGGATCTGGATAGGATCATGCCCCGCCCTTTTCATCCATGTGAGCCATCATACTCGTGATGCGCTCTTTTTGGCAAGCCGCCGTCCGCGGCATCCGGCTCGAAGGACGCTTCGGCGCGCGGGCGCGTAACAAGAGCCGGACTTCGCGCGTATAATGGACGTGCGCCGGCGTCGGCGCCCGAGGAGGAGACTATGCGACGTTCGGTTCTCTGCCTGATGACCGCGACCATGCTGCTGGGATCGGTTCCTCCCGTTTCGGAGGTCATGCCCACGGCCCGTTTCGACGCCAACTTCCTGAATTTTCCCCGGGGCTGGACGGTCAGCACGGGAAAAGGGATCACGATCGTGGTCGTCGAGAGCGGAGCCGCAGTTCCGGTTGCGGGCGCGGCGGCGCCGTTCGCCGTCGATGCCGTCGCTTTGATCAAGCGGCTCGCTCCCGACGCCCGTGTCGAGCGAACGTCGCTGGCCGATTTTCTCGGCGCCGGCCCGCTCCTCGCCGAAAAGACGGCGCCCAAGGCGCCGGCCCCGGATGTCATCCTGCTCATGACCCGGCAGCTCCCGGCGGATCGCGCGGCCGCCCTGCGGTCCATAGAGCGTCTCTCCGGTCGCGGCGCATCCATCGTCGTCCCGGCCTGGTTCGGGCCGATGGAAAACGCCGCGGACGATGATCCGCGGATCGTCTTCGTCCGCGAGGCCTCGGCGAGAGGAGCGGTCATCGTCGGTGCGCACGGCCGGGCCTACCAGATCGGAAGCCTCGATTTCTGGAAAAAGATGCCCGTCGACACGTTCGCCCTTCACGAGGGCATCGATGGCGACGATTATTCCGGTCCGGACGCTCTTCTCGACAGGCCGCTCGAATCTCCGGCTCCCTACGCCGCGGCGGCCGTCGCCCTCCTCAAGAGCGTCGAGACGGGGCTTCGACCCGCCCTGGTCAAAGAGAAGCTCCGGGAGAACGGGCGTCGGGTGATCTGGACGCGGATCCGGTTTGCCGGAGAGGACGGCAAAGCGCGAGACTGGGTACTGCCGGCGATGAGCCGGGCCGCTTGCGACCGGCGCCTTCGCGCCTGGGGCGAGCCGAAGCCCGAGGTCGGAGAGAGGTTCGCGGCCTCGTCGCTCGACGTCTCCCTTCTCCTCGGACTTCCGCCCCTTGCCGGCGGCGAGTGGTCACGCGCCGTGCTCCGGGCGGCCGAAGCCCGCCGGAAGGCGACGGGCAAGGGCGTTACCGTGGCCATCCTCGACCACATGTTCGACGAAAAGGACCCGTTGATGGCCGGCCAATGGGTCAAGCCGGGAAGCGTCATCGAAGGCCTGCCCGCTTTTGGCGAGTCCGGCCATGGAACCTGGATGGCCCACGACCTCATCGCGGTGGCGCCCGCCGTCCAGGTCATGCCGGTTCGGATCTGCGGTCCCGGGCATGATGGCGCCGCCCGGGATTATGCCGCGGGAATCGATTATGCCGTGGCCCATGGCGCCAAGATTATCAGCCTCAGCCACCGCGCGGTCGAGCCCGGAGAAAAGGCCATTCTCGACGCGGCCGTCGACAGGGCGACCCGGGCGGGCGCGACGTTCGTTTTTATCCACTATCAGGGTAACAGACCAGAGGTCGTCGTGCCTTGCCCGATCGAGTTCGCCGCCTATCACGAAGATCGGGCGACCGTCTTCGTCATCGGGACGAACTTCACCGACGACGGGTCGTTCCCCTATACTTGGGGATTGTCGCAGACGGCCCCGATGGTCGCTGGCGTCGCGGCCATGATGCTCGAAGTGAACCCGGCGCTCACGCCCGTCAGGATCAAAGAGATCCTTTCCGGCGCCGGCCGCGATATCGGCTCGGGCCACACGGTCCTCGACGCCGCGATGGCCGTCAAGAATTGCGCCGTAGCCGGAGCGACTCGCTGATCCGGATCGCAGCGGCCTCTTCGGGAGGGCGTTCCCGATGATCCGAAAGCCGCTCACACGCAAAAAAGAATTTTCTTCGCCTTTCTTTTGGTATAATCTTTGGCTGAGCGTTAGAAAGACATGAGCGGCATGGCCCGGCCCATCAAGCGGAGATCGAAGAAGGGTCCGAGTCCGTCCGCCGGCCTGCCCGCGGCGCCCGAGCCTTCCCCGCGCCCCGCCGAGCGGTCGCTTTCGCGCCTGCGGCGGGCGGCCGACGTCGCCCTCATCGTCCTGGCCCTCGCCGCCATAGGCCTCTTCGTGGCCACGAAGATCATCGGCGGACGGGCCGACGGCCCCATCGGGGATAACAGAAAGAACGGGGACGGCGCCGGCGTGCCGTCCGCGTCCATCGGGCCGGAAGGCGGCTCGGGTCAGACGGGCGCTTTCGCCGACCTCGAGACCGGCCCCGACGAGTACGAGGGCGACGACGCGGGCGATCCCATCCTGGGGCCGGCCATCGTCTCCGACCCGGCCGCGGCGCGCCCCTTTTCGCCCATCGACGACCCGCGCCTCGCCGCCGTCCTCGACCCCGAGATCGAGCGCGCCCTCAAGGCCGGCCGCATCCCGTCCATGGCCGTCGTCCTCGTCTCCGGCGACCGCATCGTCTGGACGCGTTCGGCGGGCCTGGCCAACGTCCGGGTCAAGACGCCGGCCGCCTGCGACACCGTCTACCTCATCGCCTCGACCTTCAAGACGATGTCGGCGACGGCGCTCCTCCAGCAAATGGAGCGGGGCAAGTTCAAGCTCGACGACCGGGTCAACGATTATCTCTCGGACCTGAAGATCGAGGGCGAGAACAAGCGTTACCCCGTGACCTTCCGCAACCTCCTGACCCACACTTCGGGCCTGCCGACCGATTTCGGCCGGCACGCCGTCTGGGAAGACCAGGCGCCGCTATCGCTCGTCGATTACCTCCGCGGCCGGCTCCGGCTGGCCCGGCGGCCGGGTCAGCGCGTCGTCTATTCCAACATCGCTTTCACCCTCGTCGCCCACCTCGTCGAAAAATTCTCGGGCGTCCCTTTCCGGGAGTACATGCGGAAGAACGTCTTCGCCCCCGTCGAGATGCGCGACACGGCCTTCGAACCCCGGGCCGACATGGCCGAACGTCTGGCCATCCCCTACATGCCCGTGCGGCGCCGCGGCGGCGTCTTCCGGCCCGTGGACTGGGTCAAGGCCGACGCCTGGCCGGCCGGCGTCGTCTACGGCACGGCCATCGACCAGGCCCACTGGCTCATGGCCAACCTCAACGGCGGGGTCTACAAGGGACGCCGGCTTTTAAGCGAGCCGACCTTCCGCGAGATGATGAAGCGGCAGTACGACCGCTTCGCCGGGCCGATCAACGGCGGCTGGCTCAACGAGACGTCCGGTTATGGCCTGGCCTGGTGGATATCGACCGTGAACGGCGAAACGATCATCGCCCACAGCGGCAGCGTCAACGGGTACACGGCCTTCCTGGCGGGAAACCTCGATCGCAAGACCGGCGTGGCTATCCTGACCAACGGCAACAAGGCCCACCGCTGGCTCTATAGCCTGGCCCTCAAGGCCCTGGCCGCCCTCCAGGAATGATCGTCACCGGGCCGGCGTTGACTCGGTGACCCGGTTCTGTTACTCTCGGGCCAGCAAGGGATAATCCTCAGATCCGTGAAGGCGGTTTGCTCCGTGAAGTGTTCGCGTTGCGGCTCCGATAATCCGTCCGGCACGCGTTTCTGCGGCCGGTGCGCCGCCCCTCTCCGCGCCGAAAGCGGCCCGCCGGCCGCGACCGAAACCCTGCGCACGCCCATCCGCGAGCTCACGACCGGGACGACCTTCGCCCGCCGCTACCAGGTCATCGAGGAGCTGGGCAAGGGCGGCATGGGCCGGGTCTACAAGGTCTTTGATGCCGAGGTCCGGGAGAAGCTGGCCCTCAAGCTCCTCAATCCCGAGATCGCCACGGACGCCGACACGATCGAGCGCTTTCGGAGCGAGCTCCGTTTGGCCCGGACCGTCTCCCACCGCCATATTTGCCGCATGCACGACCTGGGCCGCGAGGAGGAGACGGGGACATATTTCATCACCATGGAATACGTCCCGGGCGAAGACCTCAAGAGCCTCATCCACAGGATCGGGGCCCTGCCTGTCGGCAAGGCCGTCGCCATCGCCCGTCAGGCCGCCGAGGGACTGGCCGAGGCCCATCGCCTGGGCGTCGTCCACCGCGACCTCAAGCCCCAGAACATCATGATCGACCGCGAGGGGGGCGCCCGGGTCATGGATTTCGGGATAGCCCGCTCGGTCAAAGCGAAAGGGATCACGGGCGCCGGAGTGATGATCGGCACGCCCGAATACATGTCGCCCGAGCAGGTGGACGGAAAGGAGGCGGACGCGCGCTCGGACATCTACTCGCTGGGCGTCGTCCTCTTCGAGATGCTGACGGGCCGCCTGCCCTTCGAAGGCGATACGCCGCTCAGCATCGCCGTCAAACAAAAAAGCGCGACGCCGCCCGACCCGGGCACGATCAACGCCCAGATCCCGGAAGATGTCCGGCGGCTCGTCCTGAAATGCCTGGAAAAAGAGAAGGCGAAACGCTATCAGAGCGCGGACGACCTGCTCGCAGAGCTTGTCCGGGTCGAAAAGAACCTGCCCGCGACGGCCCACGCCCTGCCGCTTCGCAGGCCCCAGACCTCCAAGCAGATCACGGTCCGGCTGCCGCCGAAGAAGGTCTGGATCCCGGCCGCGGCGGCGTTGCTGGCCTTGGCCGCGCTCCTCGTCTGGCAGTTCATTCCGGAAAGCGAGGGCTCGAAGCGCACCGTCGCCGTCCTCGGCTTCAAGAACCAGACCGGCGACGCGGGCCTCGACTATCTCCGCGAGGCCATCCCCAACCTGCTCATCACAAGTCTGGAGCAGTCGAAACATCTCCGGGTCACGTCTTGGGAACGGCTCAAGGACCTCCTGAAGCAGGCCGGCCGGGACCCGGCGGCCGCGTTCGATGAGGAGGCGGGCTTCGAGGTCTGCCGCAAGGGAGGCATCGAGGCCCTGGTCGTCGGGTCGTACGTCAAGGCCGGCGAGACCTTCGTTACCGACGTCAAGGTCCTCGACGCCGGGACGCGGGAGTCGCTCCGGAGCGCGTCGGCCCGCGGCGAGGGCGTGGCCAGCATCCTCAAGTCCCAGATTGACGAGATCAGCCGGGCCGTGGGCCGCGGCATCGGCAAGCCCCTTCTGAAGCTCGATGCGCCGACGCGGCCGATCGTGGACCTGACGACGAGCTCCTTGGAGGCTTACGAATACTACCTCCGAGGGCGGAGCGATTTCGAGAAGTACTATAACGAAGACGCCCAGAGATCCCTAGAACAGGCGGTCGCCATCGACCCCGAATTCGCCATGGCCTACCTGCTGATGTCCCGGACGGCCGAGAATCTCCTCGATTTGGATCGCAGTCATGAGGCTATGGAATACGCTTTCCGCTATGCGGCCAAGACGAGCGAAAAGGAAAGGCTCTATATCGCGGCCGGGTACGCCGAGACCATCGAAAAAGATACGGACAAGCAGGGGCGCCTTCTCCAGGAACTCGTCCGGAAGTACCCGGACGAAAAATACGCCTTCTTCGCCCTGGGGCGGTGTTTTCAGGAACGCCGGGCTTACCCCGAAGCCATCGCCGCGATGGAAAGGTCCGTCGCCTTGGACCCGGCGTTCGGCTTTGCCATCAACCAGTTGGCCTACGCGCACGCCATGAGTGGGAATTTCAACGCGGCCCTCCGTCTCTTCGAGCGCTACGCGGCGCTCAACCCCGCCGACGCCAACCCGCTCGACTCGATGGGAGAGACCTACATCAGGATGGGCCGACTGGACTTGGCCGAAGCGAAATTTCGCGAGGCCCTGGAGCTGAAGCCGGACTTCTACTCCGCCTGCCCGTCCCTGCTGTACATCGACTGTCTCCGGGAGGACTACGCCGGGGCCGAGCACTGGGTCGAGGAGTTCGGCCAACGGGCCCCCTCCACGTCGGCCAGGGGGGCGGTCGTCTGGATCAAAGCGTTCATGAATTACTTTCTCGGCCGATGGGACGCGGCCTTGGACGGTTACGAGGGGATCATGGCCCGGGGCCGGGCCGCGGGCCAGGCCCAGGCCGTCGCGTTTGCGGATTGGATCACGGCGTTCATTCTTCGCGATCGGGGCCAGCCCGACGCCGCGAGCGAAGCGATGCAGCGCTATCTCGACCAGAATGGGAAGAGCGGCTCAGGCCTTACCGCGTTCGAGGAGGCCGGCCGGATCTTTTTCCAAGGGTGGGTCGATCTCGTCAAGAAAAGGCCCGAGGACGCGGCCCGGCGTGCGGCCGAGATGGAACCCTGGCTCTCCCGGGTCGATCCCGCCGACGCGGCCAACGCGACGTTCCTCTATCGGCTGCTGCGGGCCGAAGCGGCGCTGGCCGGGGACGACGTCGACCGCGCGATCTCTTTCGGCCGCGCGATCGTTCCCCTCGACCTCCCGAGAATGGCGTTGGATACGGTCCCCATCTACAACCAGCCATGGCTCAAGGATGTCCTCGCCCGGGCCTATTGGAAGAAAGGTGACCTGGACGCGGCCGCCGCCGAGTACAGGAAGCTCATGACGATCGACTCGGCCAACCAGGTCCGGCTGATGATTCCTCCTCTCTATCATTACCGGTTGGGGCGCGTCCTCGAGGAAAAGGGGGACAAGGCCGGGGCGGCTGTCGAGTACCGGAAATTCCTCGAATACTGGAAGGACGCCGACAAAACCCACCCGGAATTGGCCGACGCCCGAACTCGCCTGGCCGCGCTCTAGCGTCCAGGCGTCGGCCGGCGGCTGACCCTTCAGATCCTGAAGCCGAAGTTCAGCCCGAGGACGAAATGGTCGGTCCGGTTGAGGAGCAGGAGGGCGACCGACAGCCTGACGGGGCCGGAGGCGAAGCCCGCCTGGAACTTGGGGACGACCGAACCGCTTGCCTCCTCGGCCCAGTCGGCTATCCGCTTGATGACCCCGCCGCCGACGAAGAAACTCCGGATCCTGAGATTGACGGTCCCGCCCGGGACGATGTAGACGGTATCGCCGAAGGAGCTCCGGAACCAGAACGAGACCTCGGGGTTGAGGCTGACGAAATTCCCGAGGCGCAGCTCGAGTTCCGGGCCGAGCGTCACCCACTTGGGAACGCTGTTGAGGTTCATGTAGCCGAGGTCGATGTACAGCTCGATAGGCCGGTACCGTTCCTGGAACTGGGCCTCGGCCGGCCGCGCGGCGGCCAACCCGATGAACATCCCCGCCGCCATCATGAAAGCGATCGTTTTTCGAGTCATTTCCGCACGCTCCGTACGATATGATCCTGCGGGGATATTATACTCCAAGAACACGATCCCGTTGCGTCAGGCCGAGGCGTCCCCGTTCTGTTCTCTTCCTCAGTTCGAGGGCCGGGTCCCGACGACCGTGACGCTCAGGACGGCGGCGCCGGAGGCGCGGTAGGCGGCGAGCTCATCGGCGCCGATGTACTTCAGCATGTAATCGTCCGGGAGGTCGAGCCTTTTGACGGCCTTGATATCGATAGCGGTGAATCCCGTTTCGTGGATGATGCCCAGGTACGCTTCGGCGGCAAGCGCCCCGGCCACGCAGCCGACGTAGAGCTCGGCCACGCCCCGGAGCTTCGCGGGCAGCTCGCCCTGGATGACGATGTCCGAAACGCAAAACCGGCCGCCCGGCTTGAGGACGCGGAAGATCTCGGCGAAGGCCAGGCGCTTGTCGGGGACGAGGTTGAGGACGCAGTTGCTGACGACGACGTCGGCCGCCGCGTCGTCGATCGGGAGGGATTCGATGTCGCCGAGGCGGAACTCGACGTTCTTGAAGCCGCGGTGTCCGGCGTTCGCGCGGGCCTTGTCGATCATCTCGGGCGTCATGTCGACGCCGATGACCCGGCCCGTTTCGCCGACGACGGAGCGGGCGATGAAGACGTCGTTCCCGGCGCCCGAACCGAGGTCGACGACGGTCTGGCCGGGGGCGAGGCCGGCGTGCTCGGTCGGCAGTCCGCAGCCGAGGCCGAGGTCGGCCTCGTCCATGTGCCCGTCGAGCTTCTCGTAGGCCTCTTTGAGGCCGGCGACGTCCTCGCTGTAGTACGTCGAGACGGACGGCTCCGCCGCGGGCGCGCAGCAGCAAGGGCTCGCGGCCGGGCTGCAGCACGGGGAAGCGGCCCGGGCGGCGGGGGAGCTTCCGGGCTTGGGCGCCTCCCGGGCGATCTGGGCGTATTTCTCGCGGACGAGCTCCTTGAGGCGCTCGCTCTCGTTTTCCTTAGGCTTGGCTTTTTTCATGGTGTCTCCTTGTTTATTTATGGCTTCTTGATTTTGCCGGGCGTTCGTTCATGGACGGAGGACCGTCTTCCGCATCGTCCTGTCCGCCGGGCCGGGAAGGCGCAAGTTCCGGAGCGTGGGCTTTTCGGGATTTCACCGGCCGACCCGCAGATCCGATGGAACATGTCCTTGAAGGCCGCCCAAGAATCGGCGATCGCCTCGGCGTTGAGGCAGTAGCAGATCCGGGGCCCGTCGACGTCCCCGCGGATGAGGCCGGCGTCCTGGAGCTCCCGGAGGTGCTGGGATACCGTCGACTGGGCGAGAGGCAGGAGCTCGACGAGACCGCCGCAGACGCAGCCCTTGCCGCCGGCGAGGATCTCGAGGATGCGGATGCGGACCGGATGGCTCAGGGCCTTGGCCAGGCACGCCGTCCGGACGAGGGCCGGGTCGAACGCTTCGGTCTTCGCTTGGGCCATGGTCGTTCCTCTCTAATTATCGTATATCGTAAATATACGATAAAAGAGGGGTCCTGTCAAGTGAAAATGTGCGCTTTCGAAAAAAAGGCCGCTCGACGACCTTCGGCCCGGACCCGCGGGGCCGCCGGGTCAATCGCCCTTTTTATAGACGACCTTGCCGCCGATGATGGTGTAAAGGACCCCGGTCCCCGGGATGTCGTCCTCGGGGCAGGTCAGGATGTCGCGGTCGAGGACGGTGATGTCGGCGAGCTTGCCCACCGTGAGAGAGCCCTTGATGCCCTCTTCGAAGCCGGCGTAGGCGCCGTTGATGGTGTAGGAGCGCAGGGCCTCCTCGCGGGTCATCCTCTGGTCGGCGAAGAACGTCGTCCCGTCCTTGAGCTTGCGGGTCACCGCGGCGTAGAAACAGGACATGGGGTCGATGGGCTCGACCGGGACGTCGGTCCCGTTGGGGATGACGACCCCCGTGTCCATGAGCTTCCGCCAGACGTAGGCGCCTTCCCCGGCCCGCTTCTCGCCGAGGCGCTTGTACACCCACGGCGCGTCCGAGGTGCAGTGGATGGCCTGCATGGCCGGGATGACGCCGAGCTTGCGGAAGCGCGGGATGTCGTCGAGGCCGAGGTGCTGGGCGTGCTCGATGCGCCAACGCAGGTCGGTTTTTTCCGGATGGGCCTTGAACGCTTCCTCGTAGACGTCGAGCGTCTCGCGGTTCCCCCGGTCGCCGATGGCATGGGTCGCGAGCTGGAAGCCGTTGGCGATGGCGAATTCCGCCGTGGCCCTCATTTCCTCGATCGACTCCGTGTTGAGGCCTGTCGATGTCGGAAGGTCGGCGTAGGGCTCGAGGAGCCAGGCGCCATGGGCGCCGAGCGCGCCATCGATGAGCCGTTTGATGGTCCGGACGGTCAGATGGCCGTCGACGGCGCCGATCATCCGGTAGGAGGCGCCCTTCTCGGCCAGGGCCTTGCTGCCGGCGCCGAGCATGACGTAAAGACGGACGGGGAGGGCTCCCTCCTCGGCCATCTTCTTGTAGAGGTCGATGGTCGCGAACGAATTGCCGGCGTCGTGGAAGGTCGTGATGCCATGGACGAGACACTCCCGGGCGGCGAGCTCGATCTGCTTGCGCGTCCGCGCCTGGGCTTCTTTGGGAGTGTAAGGGCCGGCCTGGTAGCGGACGAGGCTCTGCGCGGTTTCGAGGAATGCGCCGATGGCGTTCCCCTGGGCGTCGCGGATGATCTCCCCGCCGGCGGGATCGGCCGTGGCCTTGGTGATCCTGGAGAGCTCCATAGCCTTGGCGTTGGCGAGCGACGAGTGGCCGCTGGCGTGGGTCAGGAGGACCGGGTTGTTCGGGGTCGCCTTGCTCAGGGCGCTATGGATGGGCAGGCCGTTGACGTTGGGCTCGGGCGCGCGGTCCCACTTGTCCTGGTGCCAGCCGCGGCCCATGATCCAGTCGCCGGGTTTGGCTGCTGCGGCGGCCTCGGCGACCATGGCCACGATATCGTCCCAGGAGCGGGCCTTGGTCAGGTCGAGGATCAGCTTGGAGGAGCCGAGGCTCGTGAAGTGGCCGTGGCTCTCGATGAGCCCCGGGACGGCCAGGGCGCCGCCGAGATCGATGATCGCGGTCCCGTCGCCGACATGGTCCTTGTAGTCCTTCGGGTCGGCGCCGAGGGCGGCGATGCGGCCGCCGCGGACGGCGATCCAGGCGGCCGCGGGGACGGCCGCGTCCACAGTCACGATCTTGCCATTGATGAGGACGAGGTCGGCCGGTTCGGGCCGGGGGACGCAGGCGGCCGAAGCGAGCAGGACGGCGGACAGGACGGCGAGTGAAAGAATAGCGGCTCCGGCGGCGAGGGCCTTACGGCGGGATCTGTCGATCATGATCATTCCCTGGCTCCTTTATTCACGTTCCCGACAGGGTCATTTCGTGCGCGCCCATTATAAGGAGCGATCGCGGCCTTTGTCCATAGACCGCATGGACTCACGTCAAATGTTATCGGAGGCGCGGCGGGAGATTGATTTTGGGGCACCCCCTGAATAAAATAGCCCCATGTCCAGCAGCGATAACGATCTCAAAGGCAAACCGGCCGCGGCGGCTGCAACAGCTTCCGCGACAGGCTCCCAGCTCTCCCGGGTCCTCGGCACGGGGAGCATCATCGGCATCGTCGTCGGCACGATGATCGGATCGGGCATCTTCATCGTGCCGGCCACCGTGGCCGCCGAGGTCAAGGCGCCGCTCATCATGCTCGCCGTGTGGATCGTGGGCGGCCTTTTGAGCGTTTTCGGCGCCCTCTCTCTGGCCGAGCTGGCCGCGGCCTATTCGGAGACCGGCGGCATCTACGTTTACCTGCGGGAGGCGTACGGTCCGCTGGCCGGCTTCCTCTTCGGCTGGACGCTGTTCCTCGTCATCGATTCGGGGAGCATCGCGGCGCTGTCCGTGGCCTTCGCCTCGAAATACCTGCCCCATTTCTTTCGCGTGACGCCGGTCGTCCAGAAGGCGGCGGCCATCCTGTTCATCCTGATCTTGATGGGGATCAACTACCTCGGGGTCAAGCGCGGCGCTTTCTTCCAGAACCTGCTGACAACGCT
>Ga0315276_10001625_pt1 | contig 20205 bp, 18 predicted proteins | sample YL17G05_0_MG_FD_204542 | JGI IMG/M metagenome (GOLD analysis project Ga0315276, IMG submission 204542) | Sediment microbial communities from Yellowstone Lake, YNP, Wyoming, USA - YL17G05_0 | ecosystem: Environmental > Aquatic > Freshwater > Lake > Sediment | place: USA: Wyoming | collected... | reverse complement strand
GAAATGCTCACCTACTCCTCCACCCTGAAATCCATCACCGGCGGGCGTGGGTCCTACCACATGGAGGTCTCCCACTACGAGGAGGTCCCGGCGCAGATCCAGACCAAGATCATCGCCGAGCACAAGCCCCAGAAGGCCGAAGAAGAGGAAGCCTGAGCGGATGAAGGGCCACACGGAGATCCGCGACCTTTCCCTCCTGGAGGACCGGGAGGCGGTGGTCCGCGGCTGGCTCTACGCCCGCCGGGAGTCCGGCAAGATCCGCTTCCTCGTGGTCCGGGACGGGACCGGATACCTGCAGTGCGTGGCGGTGGCGAAGGAGGTCTCCCCCGAGATCTTCGCCCTGTGCGGCACCCTCGGGCAGGAATCCTCCCTGGAGGTGCGGGGCACCATCCGCCGGGAGCCCCGGGCCCCCGGCGGCCACGAGATGGGGCTTAAGGACCTGAGGGTCTTTCACGCCGCCCAGGAGTATCCCATCACGCCGAAGGAGCACGGGCCCGAATTCCTCCTGGACCACCGGCACCTCTGGCTCCGGTCTTCCCGCCCCCACGCCCTTCTGAGGATCCGCCACGAGGTGTGCCAGGGGTGCCGGGATTTCTTCTATGAGCGGGGCTACGTCCTCATCGACAGTCCCATGTTCACGCCCGCCGCCTGCGAGGGGACCTCCACCCTCTTCGAGACCGACTACTTCGGCGAGAAGGCGTTCCTGACCCAGTCCGGCCAGCTCTATCTCGAGCCGGCCTGCATGGCCTTCGGAAAGGTCTACTGCTTCGGCCCCACCTTTCGCGCGGAGAAATCCAAGACGCGACGCCACCTCACCGAGTTCTGGATGCTGGAGCCCGAGGTGGCCTTCGCCGAGCTTCCCGAAATCCTGGAGCTGGCCGAGGATTTGATCTCCAGCCTGGTGGCACGGGTCCTGGATCGGAACCGGGAGGACCTCAAGATCCTGGAGAGGGACACCTCCCGGCTCGAGAAGGTGAAGACGCCGTTTGGCCGGATGACCTACGACGATGCCGCGAAGGTCCTGCTGGACCCGGCCGTTCAGGCCCGGGCCCGGGAGCAGGGGGCGCCCCCATTCGAGATGGGGAACGACTTCGGCGGGTTCGACGAGACCGTCCTCACCGAGTCGGCGGACCGCCCCGTCATGATCACCCACTATCCCACGGCGCTGAAGGCCTTCTACATGCAGCCCGATCCCGCCGACCCGGACCGGGCGCTCTGCGTGGACGTGCTGGCCCCCGAAGGATACGGCGAGATCATCGGCGGCAGCCAGCGCATCCACGACCACGATCTCCTCCTCTCGCGCATCCGGCAGCACGGACTCCCGGAAGAGGCGTTCCGCTGGTATCTGGAGATCCGGAAGTACGGCACCGTGCCCCATGCCGGCTTCGGAATGGGGATCGAGCGGGTCGTGTCCTGGCTCGGGGGCGTACGCCATCTCCGCGAGGCGATCCCCTACCCCCGGATGCTCCACCGCCTCTACCCCTGAACAACGCCCGGAGAGACTTCTCCCATGCCTGCGCCGGAACCGGTCCGCGTCGGCTTCGTGAGCCTCGGGTGTCCCAAGAACCTGGTGGACACCGAGATCATGCTGGGGAGCCTCCGGAATTCGGGCTTCGCCCTGTCCGGCGACGTGGGGGACTGCGACGTCATCGTGGTGAACACCTGCGGCTTCATCGACCCCGCCCGGCGGGAGTCCGTGAACACAATTCTGGAGATGGCGGAGCACAAGAAGAAGGGACGCTGCCGCCGGCTGGTGGTGGCGGGGTGCATGGTCCAGCGTTATCACCGCGAGCTCCGGGAGGAGATTCCGGAGATCGACGCCTTCGTGGGCCTCGACGGACTGGAGAAGATCGTGCAGGCGGTGAGGCTGGACGGGTATCCCACTGCTGCGGATCCCGCCGTTCCCATCTCCGGAATGGCCCGCGCCCTGTACGACCATCGGGCCGCCCGCGTCCTGGCCACCCCTCCCCACACCGCTTACCTGAAAATCTCCGAGGGGTGTGATCGTCCCTGCTCCTTCTGCGCCATCCCTTCCATCCGGGGCCGGATGCGTTCCCGCACGCCGGATTCGGTCCGGCTGGAGGCGGAAGACCTGGCGCGGCGAGGAGTGAAGGAGCTGATCCTCATCGCCCAGGACAGCACCGACTACGGGAGGGACCTCGCGGACGGCACCGACCTGGCGGCCCTGCTCCGGACCCTGGAGCCCGTCCCGGGGATCGAGTGGATCCGGATCCACTATGCCTACCCCAGCCGGGTCACCCGCCCGCTCCTCGAGGCCATGGCCGGATCGTCCAAGGCCTGCCGCTACCTCGACATTCCGCTCCAGCATTCGGATGGAGCCATCCTGAAGGCCATGAAACGCGGGGGCAATGGCGCCGTTTTCCACCGGATGATCCGCAGGATTCGCCGATATCTCCCCGGCTGCGCCCTGCGCACCACCTTCATCGTCGGCTTCCCCGGTGAGAGCCGCCAGGCCTTCGAGGGGTTGTGCGAGTTCGTCCGCGAGGCCCAGTTCGATCACGCAGGCGTCTTCACCTACTCCGGCGAGGAAGGGACCCCCGCCTTCGCACTGAAGGACGACGTCCCGGCCGGCCTCAAGGAGGCCCGGTGGGCGCGCCTGATGGAGATCCAGTCCCGGATCTCCCTGGCGAAGAACCGCGCCCGGCTGGGAAAGGTCCTTCCGGTCCGGGTCGACGGACTCGAGCCCGACACCCGGATGCTCCTGGTGGGACGCACCGAGTTCCAGTCCCCGGAGGTGGACGGCCGCGTCCTGATCACCGACGGGACCGCCGTGCCGGGACAGCTCGTCCCGGTGCGGATGGAAGAGGCCCACCCTTACGATCTGGTCGGGCGCATCGACCGGACGTAAGGGCCGGCTCCATGGAGGTTCCCATGCTTCGCTCCGGCGGGACCCAACAGATCGCCTACCTGGTCGCCACCTTCGGCAACGTGGGCCGCATTCCGGTGGTGCCGGGCACCTTCGGGACCCTGGCGGCGCTCCCCCTCGCCTACGCCCTGGCCCTGGCGGGCAATCCCCTCCTCTTCGGAATCGTCCTGTCCCTGGTGGTGATCCTGGGGATCTGGTCAGCGGGGGTGGTGGAAGAGGGAGAGGGAACGACGGACCCCTCCCTGGTGGTGGTGGACGAGGCGGCAGGGTTCCTGGTCACCGTCGCCTTCCTTCCGCCGGCCCCCCTCACCTATCTCGCCGCCTTCGTTCTTTTCCGCATCCTGGATATCACCAAGCCGCCCCCCGCGCGCCGGGCAGAGAAGTTCCGCGGCGGATTGGGTATCATGGCGGACGACCTTATCGTGGGGATCTACGGAAACCTGATTCTGCGGGCGGGGCTCTATTTCATCGGCCGAACATGAAGACCTACTCCAGCGTGGGCGCGATCCGGCCGAAGCTGGATCGCCCCCTGGTGACCCTGGGAAACTTCGACGGGGTCCACCGGGGGCACGAGTCCGTGATCCGGAAGGTCCTGGAGCGCTCCCGGCGCTCGGGAAGGCCCGCGCTCCTCGTGACCTTCCATCCCCATCCCCTCAAGGTCGTCCGCCCCGAATCGGCTCCTCCCCTCCTCCAGACCCACGAGGAGAAGATGGCCCGGATCGAGGCACTGGGGGTGGAGCATGTCCTGGTGATCCCGTTCACGCCGGAGTTCGCCGAAATTCCGGCGGAGACTTTCGTCCGGGAGATTCTCCGGGACGGTCTCGGCGCTTCGGCGGTCTACGTGGGGAACAACTTCAATTTCGGCCGGGGCCGGGAAGGAAACCTGGAGCTCCTGCAGAAAATGGGCCGGGAACAGGGATTCGACGTCCCCGAGGTCCCGGACTTCCTGGTCCTGGGCAGTCCCGTCAGCTCCAGCCGGGTCCGGCGTGCCGTGAGGTCGGGGGAAGTGGAGCTGGCCCAGGAGCTCCTGGGCCGTCCCTTCGCCGTCACGGGCATCGTCGTGCACGGCGATTCCCGCGGCACCTCTCTGGGCTACCCGACCGCCAACCTGGAGACCTCGGCGGAGCTGGTGCCCGCCGACGGGGTCTACGTCACCCGGGCCCGGGTGGAGGCCGGTGAGCGGGACGCGGTGACCAACGTCGGGAGCCGGCCCACCTTTCAAGGCGCGACCTTCGCCATCGAGACCCATTTCCTGATCCCGGCCGGAGACCTTTACGGACTTCCCATGGAAATCCGCTTTCTGGGACGTCTTCGCCCGGAGGTCCGCTTCCATTCCGCGGAACAGCTCCGCAGGCAGATTGCGGCCGACGTGGACAGGGCGCGCAGGTTTCTGCAGGGAGTCCCGTCAGAAGACGGCGACTGATGGAGGGACTGGACGCCGGCTTCCGGCCCCCTCAGCCGCCCCGGACGGTGTGCTATCATTCGCCTGGCTTCTCTCAGAACCGCGACGGGTGCCGGCCATCCGGAGGAAGAATCCTTGCGGGCCTTTATCACGTTCGAGGGAATCGAGGGTTCCGGGAAGACCACCCAGATCCAGCTCCTCTCCGAGCAGATGGAGCGACACGGAATCGAGCATGTCCTGACCCGGGAGCCCGGCGGCACCGAGGTGGGGAACCAGATCCGGAGCATTCTCCTCAACCCGGCCAACCGGGACCTCACACCGCTGGCGGAGCTCCTTCTCTACCAGGCCGCGCGGGCGCAGCACCTGGCCCGGGTCATCGTGCCGGCCCTGGCGGAAAGTAAGCTGGTCCTCTGCGATCGGTACAAGGACGCCACCCGGGCCTACCAGGGGCGCGGCCGCAAGATCCCCGGAGATCTTCTGGAGCGGCTCAACTCTCTGGACCTCCTGGCCCTGGAACCCGACCTCACCCTCCTCTTCGACCTGGACCCCGCCGTCGCCCTCGCCCGCGCCCGGCACCGGGAACAGGATCGGCACCGGGCGGAGGGGCGCTTCGAGCTGGAAGACCTGGAGTTCCACCGGCGGGTCCGGGAGGGATACCGGGAACTGGCCGGCCTCTTTCCCCGGCGGATCCGGATCGTGGAGGCCTCCGGAAGCGCCGACGAGGTCCATTCCCGGGTCCTTTCCCTGCTCACTTCGGTCTTCCCATCTCTGGGCCTGCGTCCTTGAAACGGGACCCTTTCTCCGAAATCCGGGGCCACGAGGCCCTGGTCTCCTCCCTCTCCCGGGCCGTCCGGGAAGATCGTGTCGCCTCGGCCCTCCTGTTTCATGGCCCTTCCGGAGTGGGCAAGCTGACCACCGCCCTCGCTCTCTTCCGTGGCCTTCTGTGCGATGGCGCCGGCGGGTGTGCCTGCGGCGCGTGTGACTCCTGCCGGAGAGTCTCGGCGTCGGCGCTGATGCACCCCGACGTGGGGCTCCTCTGGCCCCAGCCCCAGAAAGGAAAAGCGGGGGGGACGACCGAGGAGGAAGGCGGCGAGGGGGAAAAGGCTCCGGCGGATCGGCCGGCCGGATCAATGGATCTTCAGGCGCTCCAGGAAGAGGTGCGGCAGAACGGCCGCTGGCAGATTCTCGCGGAGCCTGCGCGGCACCGTCTGGGTGAGCTCTTCCTCTCTCCCGGCGGTGGGAAGAGAAGGGTCCTTCTGATCCTCTCGGCGGAGCGTCTCGGAAACGTCTCGGGAAACATCCTTCTTAAAGTGCTGGAGGAGCCCCCCGGAAGCGCCGTCATCGTTCTTCTCTGCGAGAGCCCGTCGGCGCTCCTGCCGACCATCCGCTCCCGCTGCCAGTCCTACCGCTTCTCGCCCCTTCCCCGCGCCGTGGTGGAGGACTTCCTGCGCGGGCAGGGCGCCGTCTCCGCCGACGAGGCCCGGCTCATCGCCTCCCTCTCGGGGGGCCGGATCGGCAGCGCGCTCCTTCTGGCCCGGGGCGCGGGCGCCTACCGCGCCCGGCGCGAGATCCTCTCCCGGCTCCTCTGTGTGATCCGCCGGGAGAAGTCCGCGGCCGCCTGCCTGGCCGCCGCGCGAGAGTTGATCTCGGAGGGGGCCGAGGCGGAAGAGGACCTCTCCATCCTGATGGACATCCTCCGGGACGCCATGCTCCTTGATGCGGGCTGCCCGCCCACCCTGCTCACCGATGCCCGGCCGGGGCGAGCCGGGGAGCCGCAGCCGGTCACGGCCTTCGAGGCGGCCTCCCTTCTGCCCCGGGTGGAGAAGGCGCGGGAAGATCTCCGCCGCTACGTGAACCGACAGGTTGCCGTGGAGACTCTCTTCCTGGACCTGGCCGAACCATCCCCCCTGCCTCCCGAAATGGAGTGATTTTCGGCATCAATCAGATCAGGCGCGGCGCTCCATACGGGACGACCGGCAGGGTGAGCATGGTGTGCAGCCCGGGGGGCACCGCTCCGATCCGTCGCGCCACGCTCACCAGGACGGAAACGGTGGCCGAATCCCCCGGAACGCCGCCGGGGATCACCAGAGTCAGGGAAGGATCCCCCTCCAGGAGGATCCGGTCCTCCTCCATCTCGACGCCGGCGGCGATGGTCACCTGCAGTGCGATCCTCTCGATCCCCTCCATCCGCAGAGAAGCCCGGGTCCGGGTCCCCAGAATCGATCCTGGAGGGATGACGGTTCCAACCGCCCGCACCTCCCGCTCCGCCACGACCGGCTCGGACGATTCCGTCACCACCCCTCCCTGCCATCCCAGCGCCGAGGCCAGCAGGGCAGCCGACTCCCCCAGTCCCACGTGCCCCATGCTTCCCAGCGCCGCCTCCCGGGTCCGGTAGGCGTCCGGCGTCAGACCCATCCCCACTTTCCTCCGCAGAGGCTCGCGGCGCCGCGTCACGTCTACGATCCGTGATGCCCGGACCCTGTCCACGCGCCGGCAGGCGGCGGAAAGCACCGCCGGAAGGAGGTCCAGAACGAACCCGGGATTCACCCCCGCCCCGACGAGTCCCACCTGCTGCTCCCGCGCCAGGGCATCCAGGCGTTTCGCCAGGCCCGGGTGATGCAGGTACGGGTAGGAAAGCTCCTCGCAGGAAGAGACGCAGTGACAGCCGGAGGAGAGGATCTCCTCCAGTTCGGGAAGAACCGAAGGGAGGCGGGACCCGGTGGCATGCAGGACGACCCGGGGAGGCGCAGGCAGGGAGAGGTCCCCCAGGTTGGGGACGATCCGGGGAAGCCCGTGGGCCTGGGGCCCGAGGAGTTCCTCCAGATGACACCCGGCCAGTTCCGGTGCGCGGTCCACGACACCGACGAGCTCCAGATCTTCCCGCGCCAGGGTCTCCGCCGCCAGCGCCTGTCCGATGGGGCCGAGGCCGAACTGGATCACACGGACCCTCTGGCTCATGGTTCGTTTCTCCGGAAGAGGTGAGGAAGGCGGCGCTCAGGAGATTCCCGCGCGCGTACAGCTGACTCAGAAGGACTTGATCTGCCGGAGATAGCCGAGGTAGTTCCGCCGAGTCTCCCGCAGGCTGTCCCCGCCGAACTTGTCCAGGAAGGCCCCGGCCAGGCAGAGCGCCAGCATCGCCTCGCCGACGACGCCCGCGGCGGCGATCGCCGTGGCGTCGCTTCTTTCCACGGCAGCGTCGAAGGCTTTTTTGGTGACCAGGTCCACCGACTTCAGCGAGCAAGGGAGGGTGGAAAGCGGTTTCACGTGGGCCCGGACGCGGATCTCCTCGCCGTTGGTCATCCCCCCCTCGATCCCTCCGGCCCGGTTGGTCTTCCGGGTGAAGGCGCGCCTCCGGCGGTCGTAGAAGATCTCGTCATGCACCTCCGACCCCCTGGCCCGGGCATTGGCAAACCCGGTCCCCACCTCCACTCCCTTCACCGAGGGGATGGACAGCAGCGCCCGGGCGATCCGCCCCGACAGCCTCAGGTCCCACTGCCGGTGGCTCCCCAGACCCGGCGGGACGCTCCGGACCACGGCCTCGAAGCTCCCTCCCACCGAATCGCCCCGGGAGCGGGCGGCATCGATCTCCCGGATCATCTTCTTCTCGAGCCGAGGATCCACGCACCGCAGCGGTGATTCCTCGGACGCCACGATCCGCTCCCAGGACACCTCCCGCCCGGGCGGGGCCGCGGCCTTTCCCACCGACGTGGTGTGGCTGGCCACCTCGATTCCGAACTCTCCCAGCAGCGCCCGGCAGACAGCCCCCACCGCCACCCGGGCCGCGGTCTCTCGGGCGGAAGCCCTCTCCAGAATGTCCCGGGCGTCATGGGTGCCGTACTTCAGCGCCCCTGCCAGGTCGGCATGCCCCGGGCGCGGGCGCGTGACCCGGCGGGCATCGGACGGAGCGGGGGCCCGCTCCAGGGCCATGGCCGCCTGCCAGTTGGCCCAGTCCCGGTTCTCGATCACCACGGCGATGGGGCTGCCGAGGGTCCTGCCGAAGCGGACCCCGGCGAGGATCTTCGCCTGATCCGCCTCGATCTGCATCCGGCCGCCCCGGCCGTAGCCGCGCATCCGGCGCCGAAGCTGATGATCAATGGTGCGGAGATCGAGGGGAAGGCCGGCGGGCATGCCGTCCAGGATGGCAACCAGTGCCGGGCCGTGGGATTCGCCGGCGGTCAGGAATCGAAGCAACGTGGATCGCCTCCGCGCAGAAGACGGCGCCCATTATGATCCCCCCGTGCCGCCCTGTCAAAGGCCGCAGGGAGGCCCGCAGGTTGCGGCCGGAAAGGGCCTTCGAGTATCATTTCCGACCCGGGAGGATTCCGTGAAGATCTTGAACGGCCAGCAGATGAGGAACATCGACCAGCGGGCGACCCGGGACTACGGAATCCCCGGTCTGATCCTCATGGAAAACGCCGGCCTCCAGGTGGTGGACTTCCTGGAGTCCCATTACGACGATCTGGAAGACCGGCAGATACTGATCCTCTGCGGCAAAGGGAACAACGGCGGCGACGGAATGGTGGTGGCCCGGCACCTCCACAACCGGGGATACAGCCTGCGGGTGCTCCTCTTCGCCCGCCGCTCCGAAATCAAGGGCGATCCGGAGACCAACCTCTCCATCCTGGACAAGATGTCCGTGGAGGTCCAGGAGCTATCCGACGTCCGGGCCTGGCACGAGTTTCTCCCGGAACTCGCCGGCTACGACCTCGTGCTGGACGCCCTTCTGGGGACCGGCTCCCAGGGGGCGGTAAAGGGATACCTGGAGGAAGTCATCCGGGACGTGAACAACAGCAGTGCCGAGCGGGTGGCCGTTGACCTCCCCTCGGGACTTTCCGCCGACAGCAACGAAATTCCAGGAATCTGCATCGACGCCGACGCAACCGTCACCTTCGCCTGCCCCAAGATTCCCCACGTTTTCCTTCCCGCGGAGGAGAAGGTCGGCGAGGTCTTCGTGACCGACATCGGGATCCCCGAGGAGGCCGTGGAGGCGGAGGGGGTCCGGCTGAACCTGGTGGACGCCGACGATCTGGCCCACTATCTCCCGCCCCGCAAGGTGGAGAGCCACAAGGGGGACTACGGGCACCTGATGGTGGTGGCGGGCTCGAAAGGAAAGCCTGGCGCTGCCCGGATGGTGGCGGAGGGGGCGTTCCGGGCCGGCGTCGGCCTGGTCACGGTGGCCACGCCGGAAAGCGTGCAACCGATCCTGGCCCCTCAGGTGATGGAGATGATGACCGAGCCTCTCCCGGAGACCCGGGAGGGGACCCTTTCCGCCAAGGCCACGGCCCGGGTGCTGAAGCTGCTGGACGGCATGGGTGTGCTGACCCTTGGGCCCGGCCTTTCCACCGCCGCCGAGACCCAGTCGTTCATCCGGGAGGTGGTCTCGGCGACTCGAATCCCGCTCATTCTGGACGCCGACGGGCTGAACGCCTTCTCCCAGTCCCCGGAGCTGCTCTCGGGGAAGGACCGGCCCCTCATCCTCACGCCCCACCCCGGTGAGATGGGCCGGCTGCTTGGAATCTCCTCCACGGAAGTCCAGAAGAACCGGATCGCCGTCTGCCAGAAGTTCTCCACCGACCACTTCTGCTTCCTGGTCCTGAAGGGATACAGGACCCTGATCTCCGATCCCGAGGGAAACATCTGGGCCAACCCCACCGGAAATCCCGGGATGGCCACCGCCGGTTCCGGCGACGTCCTCACGGGGATCCTGTCGGGATTGGTGGCCCAGGGGATTCCCACCCTTCACGCCATCCTCCTCGCCGTCTACCTGCACGGCCTGTCGGCGGATCTCTGCGCCACCCAAAGGGGCGAGCTGCCCCTCATGGCCCGGGACATCATCGCCTACCTCCCCGACGCCATGGCCCATCTTCTCAAAGGGCTGGACGACGAGGAGTGAGGAGGGCCGCCACGGCTTCCCCCCCGGCCACCATCTCCACCACATCGGAAGCGGAGACCCTCGAAGCGGGCGCCCGCCTCGCGGCGGGACTGAGGCCCGGCGACTCCGTGCTCCTCCAGGGCGGGCTCGGGACCGGGAAGACCGTATTCGTTCGGGGCGCCGCCCGCGCCCTGGGCGTGGATCCCGGCAAGGTGCGCTCCCCCACCTTCACCCTTGTGAACATCTACCCGGGGCGGGTCCCCGTCTACCACGTCGACCTCTACCGGATCGAGAAGCCCGAAGACCTCACCGAGCTCGGACTGGAGGAGATCCTCGGAACCGACGGTGTGGCGATGGTGGAGTGGCCGGAGAGGCTGGGACGGTACACTCCGGCGGCCGCGGTGCGGGTGCTGATCCATGACACGGGCGGAGATCACCGCGAGATCCTCGTTTGGGACGAAAGGGAACCCGCCTGAGGGGGCACGCGCAAACCTTGCGGGCCCGATCGCGACGCCGCGGAGTCCTTGCGCTCTGACGTGATCTCCCGGGCCCCGCCGCCCGCGAGGGTGTCCGATTCCGGGGCGCTTCGCCCGGAGGTTTCCGATCGTGGTTCTTCCGCATTTTGCGGAAGTTGGAACCCGTTGCCCGCTGTCCGACGAGCGCCACGGCATGCTTGCCGGGTCTGGTACATGATCTGCATGCTCCTTCCCATGCGTTCCGCGGATCCGACCAGGGCGGGATCGGGCTCGAGTTCATCGGGCCTCGATGCCGAAAGCCCGGGCGCGGGGCGTCTCCGCGGAGGTTCCCGCTCCACAGCGTGGGAACGACATTGACCTGCCTGCAGCGTCTTCAACCGACTTCATCCGGGCGGGCCGCAACCAGCGGCCCGGTGCGAGAGTTCCTGCCCCGCACTGCGGCGAGGGAGGGATAGCCATGGGCGGCAACGGCAACATCGGTGTCTTCTTCTGTCTCGAGGGGACCGGCGCCTCGGAAGGGCTGGACATCCAGGAAGTGGCACGGTATGCCCGGAGTCTTGAGGGCGTCATCCGCGCGGACGTTCTGGGCACCCGGCCGAAACTGGACCCCGAGACTCTCGCGGCGGACCTGAAGAAAGCCGGGATAGAGACGGTCGTCGTGGCCGGGGACTCGCCGGGGCACTTCAAGCAGGCGTTCGTCCGGGCGCTTGCCATCAACGGCGCCGATCCCCAGGGGGTGCGGCTGGCCTCCTTCCGCGAGCATGGAGCGGCCCCGGGGAGGGTCACGGAGCGGGCCAAGGCCATCGTGGCCTGCGCGGTCCGCGACGTTCCCTTCGGCCTCGCGGCCGTCCCGAAGCCCGTCCCCGTCCATCCGGTCACGGTCGTGGTCGGCGCAGGCGTCGCGGGGATCCAGGCCGCCCTCGAAATCGCCGATGCCGGACAGAAGGTCATCCTCGTCGAGAAGTCGGGGACGATCGGCGGCCACATGGCGATGTTCGACAAGACCTTTCCGACCCTCGACTGCGCGGCCTGCATCCTGACCCCGAAGATGGTGGCGGTGGCCCAGCACCCCATGATCGACCTCATGACCTACTCGGAGGTCCGGGAGATCGGCGGGTCGTCGGGGGCCTTCCGGGTCAAGATTCTGAAGAAGGCGCGGTATGTCGATCCGGACGCCTGCGTCGCCTGCCACGCCTGCCGGGACATCTGCCCGATTTCCGTCCCCAGCGAGTTCGACAGCGGCATCACCACGCGGAAGGCCATCTACATGCCCTTCCCCCAGGCGGTGCCGAACTCCTACCTCGTGGACGCCGAGAACTGCACCTACATCCAGAGCGACGGGAAGAAGTGCGGGGCCTGCCTCAAGAAGTGCGCCAAGGAAGGGATCCACCTCGACGAGAAGGACGCGGTCGTGGAAGTGGAGGCCGGTAACATCGTGGTGGCGACCGGCTACGACGTCTTCGACGCCAGCCGCATCGAGCGCTACGGCTACGGCACCCTGCCCAACGTTCTCACCGCCCTCGAGTTCGAGAGGCTCACGAACGCCTCCGGCCCGACGGGGGGCGTTGTCGTCCTGAAGAGCAAGAAGTACAACAAGCGCAAGAAGGTCGAGGAATGGGTCTTCGACACCGAGGGGCCGCGACCGAAGAGCGTCGCGATCATCCACTGCGTCGGCTCCCGCGATGCCCGGTACAATCCTTACTGCAGCCGCGTCTGCTGCATGTACTCCCTCAAGTTCGCCCACCTCGTCCGCGAGAAGCTCCCCGACGCCACCTGCCACGAGTTCTACATCGACATGCGCGCCTTCGGGAAGGGATACGAGGACTTCTTCGAGCGGATCAAGCAAGAGCAGGTGCTCGTGGTTCGCGGCCGGTCCGCGAAGGTCGTAGAGAAAGACGGCCGGATGGTGGTCAAGGGGGAGGACATCCTGAGCGACCGGCTGGTGGAGCTTCCGACGGACATGGTCATCCTCTCGGTCGGCCTCCAGCCGGTGGCGGAAGCGGAGTCCCTGGCCCGGACGTTCGGCATTTCGCGGGACCGGGACGGCTGGTTCAGTGAGATGAACTACAACCTCGACCCCACCGCGACCGAGCAGGGCGGGATCTTCCTGGCGGGGGTCTGCCAGGGCCCCAAGGACATCCCGGACACGGTCGCCCAGGCCTCGGCGGTGGCGGCCCGGATCCTGCGGGGCATTCTGAGCGGAAGGGGGCAGGGAAGCCGTGCGGACCTGACCCTGGAGGAAATCGACGCGCGATCCCGTGAGCTGGCGGCGCGGTGAGGGAGGGAACGTGGCCATTCGTGCGAATCCGCAACTGATCGAGGAGCTCGAGATCTACGGCGCCGAGGACGTCAGCAAGTGCTATCACTGCGGAAACTGCAGCGCCGTCTGCCCTTTCTCCCGGGAGCCATTCCTCTTCCCCCGGAAATCGATGCGGTACCTCCAGATGGGGTTGGAGGAAAAGCTGAAGGGGAACCTCGATCCCTGGCTCTGCTATTACTGCGGGGAATGCTCGGACGAGTGTCCCCGTGACGCCGAGCCCGGCGAGACCATGATGAGCCTGCGGCGCTGGCTCACGTCGCAATACGACTTCACGGGGATCTCGAAGATCTTCTACAGATCCTGGAAGATCGAAATCGCCGCGATCCTCCTGGTCGCCGCCCTGACCGGGCTCGGCTTCTGGCGCTTCGGAAACTCCGTGGGGAGCCTGGGCGTGTATGACGGACCGGGGGCCTTCTTCCCGAGCTCGGCGATCCACAAGTTCGACTGGGCGCTGGGCTTCCTCCTGGGCGGCCTGCTCCTGTTCAACTGCGCGCGGATGTGGTGGTTCAGCATCGGGCGCGATCCCGGGATCCGGATCCCGGTTTCGGCCTACGTCCGGAGGTTCTTCCTGCTGCCGTTCCACTTTTTCAGCCAGGACCGTTACCGGCAGTGCGGGAAGAAGCGGCCGTGGGCGATCCACCTCGTCCTGATGCTGAGCTACCTCACCATGCTCGTCCTCATCATGTTCTTCCTGCACCTGGTGCAGAGCGGACCCGGAATCGACTGGCGCGTCCACGCCTTCGGCTACCTGGCGACGGCCGGGCTGCTGGGCACGACCGCCTTCGCCCTTTACGGCCGCATCCGGAAGACGGAGACGCATTACAAGCACTCCCACGAATCGGACTGGATTTTCCTGATCCTGCTGGCCTATGTGTCCGGCACCGGGATTGTGCAGCACGTGCTCCATCGGGCGGGCCTGGACACCGCGGCCAACATGACCTACCTCGCCCACATGATGGGGGTCGTCCCGATGCTCGGTCTCGAGGTCCCGTTCAGCAAATGGGCGCACCTGGCCTACCGGCCTCTGGCGATGTACTTCTCGGCGCTCCAGGAGGAGGCGATCGAGGTCCGCCGGCGGACCTCCGAAGAGACGGCCCCGCTCCGGGCGGCCTGAGGGAGAACCGAATGGGCGAATGCCGAATCGGCGTTTACATCTGCAACTGCGGGACGAACATCGCGAAAGTCGTCGACTGCGACGCCGTGGCCAGGGCGGCCCAGGCACTCTCCGGCGTCGTGGTGGCGCGTTCCTACAAGTACACCTGCTCCACCCCCGGCCAGGAGACGATCGTCAAGGACATCCGGGAGCTCGGCCTCGACCGCGTGGTCGTCGCAGCCTGCAGTCCCCGAATGCACGAGCCGACCTTCCGCCGGGCGCTCCAGACCGCCGGGATCAACCCGTACTTCCTCGAGATGGCGAACATCCGGGAGCAGTGCAGCTGGGTCCACTCGGACCCCCGGGCGGCGACGGAAAAGGCGGTGGACCTGATGCGCGCGGCCGTCCGGCGGGTCGTGTGGCACGAGCCGCTGGAGAAGCGATACGTGGACATGTGCCACACAACCCTCGTCCTCGGAGGGGGGATCGCGGGTCTCACCGCGGCCCTCGAGCTCGCCGAGGCCGACAAGCCGGTCGTCCTGGTGGAGAAGCAGGACCACCTCGGGGGCAACGTGGCGCGGGTGGACCTGACCGCCCCCTACCTCGACTCCGCCCGCGACATGCTCCGGGACAGGGTGGAGCAAGTCCGGAAGCACCCGATGATCCAGGTGCTCCTGGAGTCCGAGCTCGAGGCCCTGGAAGGGTACGTCGGAAACTTCAAGGCCCACATCCGGACGAAGGAAGGGCCGTTCGACACGCCCGCCGGAGCGGTCGTCGTCTGCACGGGCTACCAGGAGTTCGACGCTTCGCGCATCGAGCACTATGGCTACGGCCGGCTCCCCAACGTCATCACCTCCTTCGAGCTCGAGCAGATGCTGCGGCAGGGTCGCGTCCTGACCCGCGAAGGGAAGCCCCCCCGGTGCGTCGCCCTCATCCACTGCGTCGGCAGCCGCAGCCCCGAATATCATCCCTACTGCTCGCGGGTCTGCTGCATGACGGCCCTGAAGTACGGTCACGAGATCAAGTCCAACCTTCCACGGTGCTACGTCTACGACCTCTACATCGACATGCACGCCTTCGGAAAGGGGTGCGAGGACTTCTACCGGCGCACCTCCGAGATGAAGACGATGTTCCTGATGTACGAGAAGGGCGATCTGCCCCGGATCGAGCCCGCCGGAGACGGAGACGGCTGCGGCATGCTGATCCGGATCCACGAGAAGCTCTCCGGGGAGGAGATCGAGGTCCCGGCGGACCTGGTCGTCCTGATGGTGGGGATGGAGCCCCGGGAGGACGCGGCGCGGGTGGCCCGACTGGTGAACATCAGCCAGGACAAGGACGGCTGGTTCATCGAGAGCCACCCCAAGCTCGACCCCGTGGCGACGACTACGGAAGGCATCTTCATCGCCGGGGCCTGCCAGGCCCCGAAGGGCATACCGGGCTCCGTGGCGCAGGCCCAGGCCGCCTCGGCCCGCATCCTCGCGAAGCTCGCCCACGAGAAGATCGAGGTGGACGCGGTCTTCGCCGAGGTAAACGACGACCTGTGCTCGGGCTGCAGGATATGCAACGAGCTGTGCCCCTACACGGCCATCGAATACGACACCGCCCGGAAGCGCAGCCACGTGATCAGCGCCATGTGCAAGGCCTGCGGGTGCTGCGTGGCGGCCTGCCCCTCGGGAGCGATCAAGGGGCGGCACTTCACCGACCGCCAGATCACCGCTCAGATCGAAGGAGTCCTCGAATGGGCTTCGAGCCAAGGATAGTCGGGTTTCTCTGCAACTGGTGCTCTTACACCGGAGCCGACCTCGCCGGGACCAGCCGTGTCCCTTATGCGCCCAGCATCCGCGTGATCCGCGTCATGTGCTCGGCCCGCGTGGATCCGACCTTCGTGCTGAGGTGCCTCTCGGAGGGCGCGGACGGGGTCCTGGTCTGCGGCTGTCACCCCGGCGACTGCCACTACTCCGAAGGCAACTATAAGGCCCTGCGCCGCATGGCCCTCCTCAAGCGCCTCGTCAGGGATTTCGGAATCGAGGAGGAACGGGTCCGCCTCGAGTGGGTGAGCGCCAGCGAGGGAAAGCGCTTCGCCGACGTGGTGGACGACATGACCAGGAAGATCCGGGAGCTCGGGCCCTCCAAGGTGCGCGCCGCCCTGGCCGCGGATCGCGCGGAGAGATGACCATGGCCGGGAAGAAGCTTCAGATCGCGCTCTACTGGGGTTCCGCGTGCGGGGGGTGCGACGTCGCGGTCCTGGACACGGACGAGTTCATCCTGGAGGTGGCCGCCCTCGCCGACATCCGGCTGTGGCCCATCGCCGCCGACGGGAAGTACGCGGATGTCGAGGCGATGGCCGACGGCGAACTGGACCTCACCCTCTTCAACGGGGCGGTGAGGAACAGCGAGAACGAGCACATCGCAAAGCTCCTGCGTCGCAAGAGCAAGCTCCTGGTCGCCTTCGGATCCTGCGCCCACATGGGCGGCATCCCGGGTCTCGCGAACCAGGTCACCCGGGAGGAGATCTTCGAGAGGGCCTACCTGAACAACCCCTCCATCGAGGCCGGAAACGTCACCATTCCCTCCCCCCGCACCCGTGTGAACGGCCGGGAGCTCGTCATCCCTCAGCTCTACCGGCGCGTTTACAAGCTGGACGACGTCGTCCCGGTGGACTATTACGTCCCCGGTTGCCCGCCGGCGCCCGATCAGGTCAAGACGGTGATCCAGGCCATCGCCGCCGGTGCACTTCCCCAGAAAGGGAGCGTCGTGGGCGCGTCCGAGCGCGCCGTCTGCGACGACTGCGCCCGGATCAAGAAGGAGAAGAAGGTCAAGCGGTTCTTCCGGCCGTGGGAAATCCGGCAGGACCCGGAGCTCTGCCTGCTGGAGCAGGGAATCCTCTGCGCCGGCTCCGTAACGCGATCCGGGTGCGGCGTGCGCTGTCCCAACAGCGGGATGCCGTGCCGCGGGTGCTACGGGCCGGGGCCGAACGTCCGCGACCAGGGGGCGAAGCTCCTCAGCGCCGTCGCCTCCATCGTGGACAGCCGGGACCCCGAGGAGATCGACCGGATCCTGGACGGGATTCCGGATTTCATGAACTATGCCTACCGGTTCGGACTTCCGGCATCGCTCCTCCAGAGGAGGTTCCGCTGATGGCCAGGACCATCACCATCGATCCCATCACCCGGCTCGAGGGACACGGGAAGATTGAGATCTTCCTGGACGACGCGGGCGGCGTGGAGGACTGCTATTTCCAGATCCCGGAGCTGCGCGGCTTCGAGCGGTTCGTCGTGGGCCGCCCCATCGAGGAGCTGCCCCGGATCGTGACCCGGATTTGCGGCGTCTGCCCGGCGAGCCACCACATGGCCGGCGCCAAGGCGGTGGACGGCTGTTTCGGGGGGCAGATCGCGCCCCTCGCCGTCAAGCTGCGCGACATGTACTACCAGGCCCACTACATCCACAGCCATATCGCCCACTTTTACGCCCTGGCCGCCCCCGACTTCATTTGCGGCCCGGACGCCGACCCGTCGGTCCGGAACATCCTGGGCGTTGTGGCCAAGGTGGGGCTCGAGATCGGCGGAGAGGTGATCCGGGCGAGATCCAAGGCGCAGAGGATCCAGCAGATCCTCGGCGGAAAGACCACGCACCTCGTCTGGTGCATTCCCGGCGGCGTGTCCAAGGGCCTCAAGAGGGAGGAACTCGACGAGATCCGCCCGCTCTGCGACCAGCTCTTCGAGTTTACCCAATTCTCCCTCGGCCTCTTCAAGAAGGTCATCCTCGAGAACCCCGAGTACGTGGAAATGATCCTGAAAGGCCCGTACACCCTGGATGTCCAGAACATGGGCCTCGTGGACGAGAACAACGCCCCCAACTTCTACGACGGCACCGTGCGCGTCGTCGATTTCGAGGGCCGCGAGCTGTACCGGTACCGGCCCGCCGAGTACATGGACTTCGTCGCCGAGCACGTCGAGCCCTGGACCTATCTGAAGTTCCCCTATCTGAAGAAGCGCGGCTGGAAGGGGTTCGTCGAGGGGATCGACTCGAGCCTCTATTGCGCGACGCCCCTCTCCCGCCTCAACGTGGCCGACCGGATGGCCACGCCCGCGGCCCAGGAGGCCTTCCAGGAGATGTTCTCGACGCTGGGAGGAAAGCCCTGCAAAGCCCTCATGGCCCAGCACTGGGCGCGACTGGTGGAAATGGTGCAGAACGCCGAGACGCTCCAGAAGTACTGCGCCGATCCCGGGATCACGGGGGACGAGTTCCGCGTCATTCCCGACCGGATCACGGGCGAGGGAATCGGAATCGTCGAGGCCATGCGCGGCACGCTCACCCACCACTACACCTGCGACAAGAAGGGGATCTGCACGAGCGCAAACCTGATCGTGGGGACCACCAACAACAACGCGCCGATCCACATGGTGACGAAGAAGGCCGCCCGGTCCCTCATCCGGCCGGGAGTCGAGCCCACGTCCGGAATCCTCAACCGGATCGAGATGGCCTTCCGCGCGTTCGACCCCTGCTTCAGCTGCGCCACGCACAGCCTCCCGGGGCAGATGCCGCTGGAAGTGCGCATCCACAAGGGCGGAGAGGTGCGCTGGATCTTCAAGAGGCCCTGAGCCGGAAGGACACCCCGGCCATGAAGACGCTGCTTTTGGGCCTCGGCAATCCCATCCTGACGGACGATTCGGTGGGCATCCGGCTGGCGACGGACGTCGCTGCCCGGCTCGGCGCTCGTCCCGGCGTCGACGTCCTGCCCGATTGCCCGGTCGGCGGGCTCGGCCTTCTGGATGTGCTCTCGGGATACGAACGGGCCATCGTGATCGATTCGATCAGGACGGCGGGGGGAGTCCCGGGGGACTGGCACCGGTTCACGGCGGAATCGCTGCGGGAGACGATCCACCTCTCCAACATCCATGACGCGAACTTCGCGACGGCGCTGGAGCTGGGCCGGAGGATGAGAAGGCCCCTCCCTTCCGACCGCGAGATCCACATTCTGGCCGTGGAGGTCGAGGAGAACGCGACGTTTGGCGAAGCCCTGAGCCCGCGCCTTGCGGAGGCCTATCCCCGGATTCTCGAAGGGATCTCCGCCGAGGTCCGCGACATCCTGGGGGGCCCTCCGGCCGTTATCCCCCGAACCCCTTGCACCTGCAGGGAAGGAACCCGCAGTTGAGATAGTGGAACTTGACCGGCGGGTAGCGCAGGATCTCCTCGCTTCGCGGCGTCTCGGACATCGCCTCGCCGAGCAGCTCCAGCCAGAAGTCGACGGAAGGGGCGGGGGACTCCCCGTCCCTGGATACCAGTGCCCCCTCGACCTCTCCGAGATCGCAACCGATCTCGCAACTCGAAAAGCACCCGGCGCCGAGCTTCGCCTGGACGCTCTCCAGCTTTCGCCGGACTTCGCTGCCAAGATTCACCTGCCGCTTTGACAGCTCCTCGCACCACGCCGCCAGGATCGACCACCGAAGGCCGAACTTCTCAAGGACCTCGATCTCGGTCTTCGTCCTCTCGTCGGACCCTGCCCCAGTCATCTTCTCCTCCGCCCGTAATGGCTCGTTGTGGATTCAGTATGTTCCCTGCTCCCATCCCCCGTAAGGCCGTCCCGGGCTCCAAGACCGCGGCGGGGGAGAAAGTGCACCGGTCACTTCCTCCCGAGGCACACAGGCGGTGCCCCGCGTCCACCTAGATTTCCGTGCGGTAGTTGGGGGCCTCCTTGGTGATGATCACGTCGTGGGTGTGGGATTCCTTGAGCCCCGCCGAGGTGATCCGCTGGAACCGTGCCTGTGTGCGGAGGGACTCGACGTCGGGGCATCCGCAATACCCCATCCCGGAGCGAAGACCCCCCACGAGCTGAGGCACCAGGGCCGCCACGCTCCCCTTGTAGGGGACCATTCCCTCGATCCCTTCCGGGATCAGCTTCTCCTCGCAGTACTCGTACTCCTGGAAATAGCGGTCGGCGCTGCCCCGCTTCATGGCCCCGATGGACCCCATCCCCCGGTAGGACTTGAAGGTCCTTCCCTGGTAGAGAATCGTCTCCCCCGGCGATTCCTCCGTCCCCGCCAGGAGGCTGCCGATCATCACGCAGTGGGCCCCGGCCGCCAGGGCCTTGGTGATGTCCCCGGAGTACTTGATGCCGCCGTCCGCGATGACCGGGACGTCGTGTCGCTTCCCCG
>Ga0315276_10001621_pt1 | contig 20211 bp, 18 predicted proteins | sample YL17G05_0_MG_FD_204542 | JGI IMG/M metagenome (GOLD analysis project Ga0315276, IMG submission 204542) | Sediment microbial communities from Yellowstone Lake, YNP, Wyoming, USA - YL17G05_0 | ecosystem: Environmental > Aquatic > Freshwater > Lake > Sediment | place: USA: Wyoming | collected... | reverse complement strand
GGCTGAAGCCACTCCCCCGGACCTCGCGCCGCAACGGAGCGGGCAGAGGCTTCAGCCTCTGCCCCGGGTTTCGACTCGGGCGCGTAACCCTGGGGAGAGGCTGGAGCCTCTGCCCGGCTGAGACCCGCCCCGGTGGGCGGGTCTCAGCCCGCGAGCACGGCGTCCAGGGTGATCTCGGGCACGCCGGCGAGCGCCTTCGAGACCGGACATCCCGTCTTTGCACCCTCGGCCGCGGCGGCAAATCCCTCCTCGTCGATTCCCGGCACGGTGCCGCGCACCGTGAGGGCGACCTTCGTGATCCCCTCACCGGGCACGAACGTGACGGTGGCCGTCGTATCGAGCCGCTCGGCGGGCGTTCCGGACTGGGCCAGGCCATGGGAGAGCGCCATCGAGAAGCAGGCCGAATGGGCAGCGGCGATGAGCTCCTCGGGGCTCGTCCTGCCGTCTGGCGCTTCGGCCCGAGAGGTCCAGCTGACGTCGAGGGCGCCGAACGCGCCGCTCGGCGCCTCGTGGATCGTGCCGGCACCCTCCATCAACGTGCCGTGCCAGGTCGTGCTCATCGTGCGCTCGGTTGCCATCGGGTACCTCCTGGGACGTGGTGAACGGGTGCGGTTCCTACGACAGGCTTGCGGTAACTGCGACCGTCGCGCTCGCGCGGATGAGCGCCGACAGCGGGCAACTCGCATCGGCCGCCTCGGCGGCCTGTGCAAACGCCGCCTCGTCACAACCGGGAGCCGTCCCCCGCGCGTCGATCTGGGAATGGACGATCTGGTGCCCCTTGCCCTCGATCTCGTCCATCGTCACGACGCAGCGGACGTCGAGGCGCTTCGGCGGCGTCCCTGCCTTCGACAACTCACTCGCCAGCGACATCGTGAAGCAGGCGCCGTGGGCGGCGGCGAGCAACTCCTCGGGGCTCGTCTTCCCTTCCGGAATGCCGATGCGCGCCGCCACTGTGTACTGCAATCCCGAGAACGCATTCGACGACGTCGCGCTGATCGCACCCGTGCCGCGGGCGACGTTGCCCTCCCAGCTGACCCCGGCCTCACGAACGATTCTCGGCATCGCTTTTCTCCTCTTCGTTTCGTCGGGAAAGGCGAGACTGCGACTCGCCGCTACGCCATGACCTCGACGCGGGATTCCGCACGCAACTCGTCCTCGCTCTCCGCCTGCTCGACCCGCATGACCTCCTGTAGTGCACGGATCGAGACCTCGATCTGATCGAGGGACGGCTCCCTCGTCGTCAGCCGCTGCAGCCAGAGGCCCGGCGCGAGCAAGGTCATGAGCACGCGGTTTCCCTGATGCTTGCCCGCGTAGCGGATCAGCTCGTAGGCGAGCCCCGCAATCACCGGGAGCAGGAGGATGCGGCTGATGATCAGCCAGTACCAGACCGGCCTGCCGACGAACGCGAAGACGAAGATGCCGATCACCATGACCCATAGCAAAAACGCTGTTCCGCAACGTGGATGGATCAAACTGAACTTCTGTACCTTCTCCGGCGTGAGCTCCGATCCACCCTCGAGCGCGTTGATCGCCTTGTGCTCGGCGCCGTGGTACTGGAAGACGCGCTTCAGGTCGGGCAGCAGCCCGATCAGCACGATGTAGAGGATGAACACGCTGACGCGGATCAGCCCCTCGACCATCACGAACGAGTAGGTGCCGTCGATCGGGAGCCAGCTCGTGAGCAGGGCCGGACCGACCTTGAAGAGCATCAACGCAAAGCCGATAGCGATCACGAACGAGAAGATGATCTGGCCGCGGGAGATCTCGGTCACGACCTCCTCGTGCGGCGTCTCGTCGCCTTCTTCCCGCTCTTCCTGCATCGCGTAGTTGGCTGAGATCGCGAGTGCACGAAACCCGATCGCGAGCGATTCGCCGAGCGCCACGACACCGCGGATCACGGGGAGACGCCAGATCCGGTGGCGCTGCATCGGCGAGCTGACGGACTTCGTCACCTCGACGACTTCACCGGACGGTGTGCGCACCGCGACCGACCACACGGCGGGGCCGCGCATCATCACACCTTCGAGCACGGCCTGGCCGCCGTACGAGACGCTCATCGGACGTCTCGCGGCTGGAAGAACAAGGCTAGCCGCGACACGCCCGATGAAATATCTGTTGGGCGCCGGGCGCCTCGCGACTGGAAGGACAAGGCTAGCCGCGACACGCCCGATGAAATATCTCTTGGGCGCGCTCCGCGCGCGTGAAACCCCCGCAAGGCACTAACGGCGGGGACCGCCGGCCTTCTCGAGACGGCGCTGGAAGCGCTCGACTCGACCGCCGGCGTCCATGAGCTTCTGCTTGCCCGTATAGAACGGGTGGCAGTGGGAGCAGACCTCGACGTGCAGCTCCGGGCTCGTGGAACGGGTCATGAACTCGTTGCCACAGGAGCAGGCGACGTGCGCGAGAACGTACTCGGGATGGATCTCAGCCTTCATGGTCGAGCAAGGATAGCAGAGGCGATATCGCTGCTGACGTTGCCCCCGGAGACGACGGCGACGATGCATTCCCCCTCCACCTTGCCTGCCCGGACGGCGGCGACGGCGGCGGCTCCCCCCGGTTCGGCGGCGAGCTTCGCGCGGCTGTAGAGGAAGCGGAAGGCCTCGCGGATCTCGTCCTCGGAGACGAGCACGACTTCGACGCCGAGGAGGCTGCAGATCTCGATCGGGAACCGGCCCGCGAACGGCGCCGTGAGCGCATCGGCGACGGTGTCCGGCGTCACCGGCACCGGCTCTCCCGCGGCAAGGCCGAGCGCGAGGGCGTTCGACCGCTCGGGCTCGACCGCGACGACCCGGACGCCCGCGGGAACGCACGCCGCGGCGATCCCGGAGACGAGGCCGCCCCCGCCGCACGCGACGACGATCGTGTCCACGCCGGGCACGTCCTCGAGGATCTCGAGGCCGACCGTTCCCGCGCCCGCGATCACGACCGGATCGTCGAACGGGTGCACGAACACACGCCCCGTCTGCTCCTGAAGCTCGTGTAAGCGCTCGAAGGCCGCGCCGGGCCCGGGAGCCTCCAGATCGATGGTGGCCCCATACCCTCGCGTCGCGTCGATCTTGGCGCTGCTGGCTCCCTGCCACATGACGAGGAGTGCATCGACCCCCTCGGCCGCGGCGGCCCATGCGACCGCCTGGGCATGGTTGCCGGCCGAGACGCTGATCACGCCGCGGGCGCGCTCATCCGGAGAGAGGCCTCGCATCCTGTTCAGCGCGCCGCGTGGCTTGAACGAGCCGGTGCGCTGGAACAGCTCCGCCTTGAGCTGCCGGCCGGCCCCGAGGCTGCGAGAGGTGAACACCGGCGTCCGGTGCAATGCACCGCGAATGACGCGGGCAGCGCGGCCGACGTCGTCGGGCGAGACGGGAACATCGGGCATCGCGCGATGGTAGACGACCGGCGGAACCGCGAGAATGCACGCATGGAAGACGAGACCGCGCCTCTGCCCATCCGCATCGTCGTCACCGACGACCTGGAGCGTTCTCGCGTCACGGTCTTCTTTCGCCTCCTGCTCGCGATCCCCCACCTCATCGTGGTGACGCTCTACGGGATCGCGGCGGCCGCCGTCTCCATAATCCTCTGGCTCGCCATCGTGATCGAGGGCAAGGCTCCGGAGTCACTGCAGTCGTTCGTCGCGTCGTATCTGCGGTACTCGGTCCAGGTGAGCGCGTACCTGAACCTGGCGGCGCAGCCGTATCCGTCGTTCGGGGGCGGCGATGGCTACCCCGTCGACCTCGAGATCGTTCCCTCGCCACGTCAGTCGCGGGGCCGGGCCGCGTTCCGCCTCGTCCTGGCGATCCCCGTGTTGCTCGTCGCTGCCGCACTCGGCGGCGGCTCGTCGTTCGGCAACGCCTCCTGGTTCGCGTCACAGCGCACCGACACCGAGTGGACGTCCGTCGGCTGGGGTGGTGGCGGCATCGTCGTCGCCGCTGCATTCCTCTCATGGTTCGCGTCGCTCGCGCGTGGGCGCACGCCCCGAGGCCTGCGTGACCTGATCGCCTACGGCATCGCCTACACCGCGCAGGCCGTCGGCTATCTCCTGCTCGTCACCGACCGCTACCCGACAAGCGACCCATCCCGGGTTCTGCCGTACGCAGCTCTACCGGCGCATCCCGTGCGCCTCGAGCTCACCGACGGGCTCGAGCGCTCGCGGCTGACGGTCTTCTTCCGTCTTCTGCTTGCCATTCCGCACCTGATCTGGCTCTCGCTGTGGGGCGTTCTGATGCTCCTGGCCGTGCTCGTCGCGTGGTTCGCGGCTCTCGTGACGGGACGGGTACCCCTCGGTCTGCATCGGTTCATCGCGGCCTGGGTGCGCTACAGCGTGCACGTCGGCGCCTTCCTGTTCATCATCGGCGGCCCGTTCCCGGGTTTCGTGGGGGCGGACGGCAGCTACCCGGTCAGCGTCGCGATCGATCCGCCGCAGCAGCAGCGTCGCGCCGTCACGTTCTTCCGGATCTGGCTCGCGATCCCGGCCGTGATCCTCGGCAGTGCGACCACCGGCGTGATCTGGCTCGTCGGATTGCTCGGCTGGTGGGCAGCCCTGTTCACGGGGCGGATGCCGGAGGGTCTGCGCAATCTCGGCGCCGCCGGCCTTCGCTACTCGGCCCAGGCCAACGCGTACGTCTTCCTGCTCACCGAGCGGTACCCCTACGCCGCGCCGGCCGTCCGCGACCGGCCGCACGACGAGCAACTCGAGCTCGAGCTCGAGCCACCGACAGCCGGCTTCGCGGGGGTCGAGCCCGCCTGAGTCGCGTCGCCCGGACACTGCTCGTCGCAGCCGCAGCCGCGGCCTGGCTCGCCTGTGCGTCGCTCCTCCTCCGGACGGCCGTGCCCTCCGGGCTTCACCTCGCCGCCGTCGACACCGACTCGGTGTTCGGCAAGGCGTTCGTCCGCAAGGCGGTCCGCGTCGAGCGCTTCTTCCTGAGCACCTGGCTGCTCGGGCAGATCGCGCTGTTCGCCACGCTCTGGATCTACTCGCGCCGCGGCGCCCGGTTCGCCCGCGAGTCCGCTGCCGGCCCGATCGGGACGGGGATGCTGCTCGGCATGCTCGGCCTCGGGATCGTCTGGCTCGTGCAGCTCCCGTTCGGGCTGCTCGACGTCTGGTGGGCCCGCCGCCACGACCTCACCAAGGTGGGCTACCTGGACTGGGCGTTCGGCCACTGGTTGGAGCTCGGCTTCACCTTCGTCTCGATCTGCGTCGCCCTGCTGGTCGTGATGTTCCTCGCCCGCCGACTCGGCGAGAGCTGGTGGATCCCCGGTGCCGTCGCGTTCGTCGCGATCGGTGCCACCTTTGCGTTCGTCCAGCCGTACCTCCTCAGCGAGACGACCCCGCTCAAGGATCGGGCCCTGCAGCGCTCGGGCGAGAAGTTCCAGCGAGAGCAGGGCGTCTCAGGCATCCCGATCTCGGTCGAGGACGTGAGCGGCACGACGAGCCAGGCGAACGCGTATGCCGTCGGGTTCGGCGCCTCACGCAAGGTCGTGCTCTGGAGCACGATGATCGACGGCAGCTTCTCGGATGCGGAGGTCCGGGTCGTCCTGGCCCACGAGATCGGCCACCACTCGAGCCACCACATCCCCAAGGGGATCGCGTGGTTCGCGCTCTTCGCACTCCCCGGCGCGTGGGTGCTGATGCGGGCCACGCGGCGCCGCGGCGGGATGGGCGAGGCTGCGGCGGTGCCGCTGGCACTGCTCGTCGTCGCGGTGATCCAACTCGCGCTCGCGCCGGCCCAGGCGTGGATCAGTCGGCGGATGGAGAGCGAGGCCGACTGGAAGGCGCTCCAGACGACGCACGATCCGGCCGCTGCACGCGGTCTCTTCGTCGGCTTTGCGGGGACGTCGCTCGGCGACCCCGACCCGCCGGTGTGGGCGCACGTCCTCCTCGACAGCCATCCGACGCTGGCGCAGCGGGTCGCGATGGCGGAGGCGTGGAGGCGGAGATCTGTGCCGAGGAGAGGCTGAAGCCTCTCCCCTAGATCTGTGCCGAGGAGAGGCTGAAGCCTCTCCCCTAGATCTGTGCCGAGGAGAGGCTGAAGCCTCTCCCCTAGATCTGTGTCGAGGAGAGGCTGAAGCCTCTCCCCTCCCTACGTTTGTGTGTACTCGGGCCCGGAGCCGCCCTCGGGCGGCGTCAGGCGACCGCCGCGCGCGGTGATCGCACCGCACTGGACACAGTTGGACGGCGTCACCTTCACGTCGACGGTGCCGTCGCCATTGTCCTCCCCCGCCTCGTACACCTGGGCCGGGCACATCCAGGCCCACATCTCGGCCACATCCCGCGGCACGCGTTGCTCGACACGCACATGATTCGGCTGATCGTCGCGCGTGCGGTTGCCGGCGGCGAAGACCGATGAGAGCTTGTCGAAGGTCAGCACGCCGTCGGGAGCCGGGTACTTCGCCGCGCGGTCTGTTCGCAGCAGCGGGGCCGCGGCATTCGGCTCGTTGTGGAACTCCTTCGGAGGCAGCTTCCCCTTCGTCACCGTCATCGCGCTCGCGAGTCCGCCGCCGACGAAGAAGCCCTTCTCGAACGCCTGGCGCATGTTCCGCACCTCGTGCAGGCTCTTCCCGAGATAGCCGTTGCGCACTTCGGCGTCGTACCCGTCGAAGGCGCCGATCCGACCCGGATTCTCGCCGCGTTGCAACGATCCGAAAGCCGCCTCGGCTGCGAGGCGCCCTGACTCGATCGCGTAGTGCACCCCCTTCAGGCGGGCGAGGTCGACGAGTCCCGCGCTCTCGCCCGCGAGCAGAAGGCCCGGAGCGCCGAGGCTCCGAGGCATCGCGTGCCAGCCGCCGCTCGTGATCGTCTTCGCCCCCCAGGCGACGCGCTCGCCCCCGTCGAGAATCGCCCGGACGAACGAATGGGTCTTGAACTCCTGCAGCAGATCGTGGGCCGAGAGCTCGAGGTCGCGGTAGTCGAGGCCGACGACGAAGCCGAGCGAGACCATGTCGTCGCCCATCGGGTAGAGCCACGAGCCGCCGAACTCGCGGTACCTGGCCGACTTGCGCAGCGGCCAGCCCATCGTGTGCACGATCTTGCGCAGCGGCTTCGGCACCCGCCAGACCTCCTTCACGCCGAGCTCCCAGATCTGCGGTTCGCGGCCGTTGAGGCCGAAGTGGTCGAGTGCGGCGCCCGTCAGGTGGCCGGCCGTGCCCTCGGCGAGAACCGTCACCTTCGCGACGATGTCGGCCCCCGGCTCGAAGTTGCCGAGCGGCTCACCTTCCTTCCCGCGGCCCTTGTCGCCGCTGCGGATGCCGACCACGCGGCCGTGATCGACGAGCAGCCGATCGGCCGCCGTCTCGGGCAGGACGAACGTGCCGCCGGCCTCCGCCTGCTCGGCGAGGTACCGGCACATCTGCGAGATCGAGATGATCCAGTTGCCGTGGTTTCGCAGCGTCGGCGGCGGCGGGATCCTGAGCGCCCGCTTCCGCGTCAGCAGGTACACGCCCTCACCGGGCACCTCGCCGTACGTCGGGATTCCCTCGAGCTGCTCCGGGCGGCCCTTGAAGAGACGGCGGACGGCACGGGGGTTCATGACGGCACCCGAGAGCAGATGCGAGCCGGGCTGCTTGCCCTTGTCCACGAGCGCCACCGGCACGTCCCCCAGACGCTCGGCCACGGCCGGGTCGGCCTCGATCAGCTGGCCGAGTCGGATCGCGCAGGCGAGTCCGGCCGGGCCTCCCCCGACGACGAGGACGCCGACCTCGATCCGCTCGTCGGGCGCGTCGGTCGGAGCGGCGATCACCTCGGCGCTCGAGAACGGCGGCGGATAGTCCGCGGCGCGAATCTCGGAGGCCACGCTACGCCTTGCGGGCCCGCACGAGCTCCGCGAGCTTCGGGGCGACCTGGTTCAGGTCACCGACCACGCCGAAGTCGGCGAAGTCGAAGATCGGGGCGTTCGGATCCTTGTTGATCGCCACGATGACGCCGGAGTTCTGCATGCCGACCTTGTGCTGGATCGCGCCGGAGATGCCGAGCGCGATGTACAGCTTGGGCGAGACCGACTTGCCGGTCTGACCGACCTGGGTGGAGTACGGATACCAGCCTGCGTCGACGACAGCTCGCGTCGCCGCGACGGCGCCGCCGAGCGCGGCGGCGAGCTCCTCGGCGAGCTTGAAGCCGTCGGCCGTGCCGAGACCGCGCCCGCCCGCCACGATCACGTCGGCGTCCTCGATCGAGGGGCCGCTCGCCTGCTCGTGCGCCTGCTCGACCATCTGCGCTGCCGTGGAGAAGTCCTGGAGTGTGACGGCGACGTCGTGCACCGTCGTGCTGCCGCCCGTCTCGACGGGCTCGAACGCGCCCGAGCGCACGAGCGCGATCCGCGGTGTCGTGGTCCAGCCGACGTCCACGAGCACGGTGTCGCCGAGCGCGGGACGCTTGCCGACGAGTTGGCCACCGTCGAGCACCAGGTCGGTGAGATCCCAGTTGATGCCGGCATCGAGTCGCGCAGAGAGCCCCGCAGCGACGTCCGCCGAGAGCACGGATGCGGCGAAGAAGACGTTCTCGGCGCCGGAAGCCGCGACGACGGCCTCGAGCGCGTCGACGCGCGGCTGCGGCAGGGGTGCCTCGAAAGCAGGGGCATCGACGACGTAGACCGTTCCAGCGCCGAAGGCGCCTGCCGAGGCCGCGACGTCGGCAACTCCGTGGCCGACGACAACCCCTGCGACATCACCGCCCAGAGCCAGTGCCTTGGCGAGGACGCCGAGGCCACCCTTCTGGATCACGCCGCCGTTGTGCTCGAGGAAGACGAGGGTGGTCACAGGAGCTTCTTCTCGGCGAGCCAGTCGACGAGCTTCTCTGCCGCGGAGCCGTCGTCCTCGATCTTGATCTGGTCGCCCTTCGACGGTGGCGGCGAGAGAGCAAGGACGGTGGTGCGTGACCCGCTCGTGCCGGCCCGCTCGGACTCGACGCCGATATCGGCGAGCGAGACCGTTTCCGCCGGCTTCGACTTCGCGCCCATGATCCCCTTGAGCGACGGGTAGCGCGGCTCGTTGATCGCGTCGGAGACGGCAACGACCGCGGGCAACGGGGCGCTGATCACGTCGTACCCGAACTCCGTCTGGCGCTTCCCGGTGACGGACGACCCATCGACTCCGAGGTCGGCGACCTGGGAGATCAGCGGGCGGCGCAACCTGTCGGCGACAGCGCTCCAGAGAACAGCCCCGTCGGAGTCGGACGACTGCTGACCGAAGAGCACGAGGTCGGCACCTTCGCGCTCGAGCGCCTTCGCGATCGCGTAGCTCGTCGCGACGAGGTCCGAGCCTGCGGCCGCTTCGTCGGAGACGAGCAGCGCGCGGTCGGCGCCCATGGCGAGAGCCTTCCGAAGCGAGTCCAGCGCCCTGGCGGGACCGAACGAGACGACGACGACTTCGCCACCGTGGGCCTCCTTGATTCTGAGCGCCTCCTCGACGGCGTTGATGTCCGTCGCGTTGATCGCGCCCTCGCCCGACCGGTCGAGCCGGTTCGTGGAGGCGTCGATGCGCCTCGCGGACGTGGCGTCGGGAACCTGCTTCACACAGACGGCGACCTTCACGTCCAGAGCGTATCGCGCGGGCCGTTACCCGGGCCGGTTGAAGCGTTCGCGGCGCTGATCGTGGGAGGGGTCTGGTAGGGTCGGATCCTTCGAGCGCGAACCGGACGTGGGTGGGATCTCTCACACCCGACCAGGATGAGACACCACCGGACGACAGCCCGAGGAGCATTCCTCCTCCTTCTGCTCACGGCGCTGAGCCTCGCCGCCGCGTCGGCATCGCGAGCGATCAACATCCCGGGCGATTCGGCCACGATCGACGTGAAGCCCATCGTCTTCCCGATCGTTGGCCAGGCCAAGTACACGGACGACTACGGAGATCCCCGCGGCCAGGGGCGCCATGCGGGGAACGACATCCTCACGACGTGGCGTTCCCCCGCCGTCGCGGCCGAAGACGGCAAGATCAAGTTCTGGACGACCTCGTCGCGCGCGGGCTGCATGCTCTACCTCTACGGCGCGAGCGGCACGACCTACCTCTACATCCACCTCAACAACGACCTCACGGCGAAGCGTGACAACCGGGGCAAGTGCGTTCCCGGTGTCGCCTACACCGACGGGCTCAAGGACGGGGCCAGGGTCAAGGCGGGCCAGCAGATCGCCTACAACGGAGACTCCGGCGACGCCGAGGGCATCTACCACCTCCACTTCGAGGTGCACCCGAAGGACGGCGCCGACGTCAACCCGTTCTCGTACCTGAACGAGGCGACCCGCCTGCTCTTCCCGCTGCCCGCCACGCCGGAGAAGACCGTGACGCTCGGGCTGAAGGGAATACCCGTATCGGCCGGCGCCGGAATCCTCGAGCTCTCGGTGACAGCCGTCCGCGTGTGGCCGGGAGGAGCCTGGACGACGATCCCGGCCCGCTCCGTCGAATTCGCGGTGCCCGAGGACGCGCTTCTCGACCCGTCGGTCGCCGCCCAGATCGTCGCACCCACCCGGCGTACGCTGAGCTCGCGGACTGCGAGCCGGCTGCTCGTCTTCACCCGCCCGTCGAAGGCAACCTTCGAGATCATGACCGGGTCCTCCGGCGCGCTGGTCGTCGATCGCATCAGACCGAGCTGAGCCTCCCCACCAGGACCGGCGCGAGTGCCTGCGACCAGGCCTATGCCTCGCGGGCGCGCGAGTCGACCTGCCGGCGGCGAGGCCGGCGCTTCGTCGTCAGGGAACAGCGACGGCCGAGCGGAGGAACTGGACGATCTCGCTCGTGGGCGCGCCCGGCGTGAAGATGGCCGCAACACCGTCCCCGATCAGCTCGGCGGCATCGTCGGCGGGGATCGTCCCGCCCACGACGACGAGCACGTCGTCGGCCCCGTGCGCGCGTAGTCCCTCCATGATCCGCGGCACGAGCGTCATGTGTGCTCCGGAGAGGATCGAGATCCCGACCGCGTCGGCATCCTCCTGGATCGCGGTCTCGACGATCTGCTCGGGGGTCTGATGGAGGCCGGTGTAGATCACCTCCATACCGGCGTCGCGCAGGGCGCGCGCGATGACCTTGGCGCCACGGTCGTGGCCGTCGAGACCGGGCTTCGCGATTACAACGCGCGTCTTCCGCTCCACGTGTGCAGTATACGTCGGTGAAATTCACCGTCGTCGGCTGCTCCCCCGCCTGGCCCAACCCCGGTGGCGCCCACTCCGGCTACATCGTCGAGCACGGTGCCGGCCGCCTGCTGCTGGACTGCGGCCCGGGTGTTCTGGCACGCCTACGGGAGCGGGAGGGCTGGCCACGCGTCGACGCGATCGCGATCACCCACTTCCACCTCGACCACTGGGGCGATCTCGTCCCATGGGTCTGGGGGACGATGTATCGAGCCGGCGGTGTCGCGATCGACGATCGTCCCGAGCTCTGGGTTCACGCGGGAGGACGCGACGTGCTGGAGCGTTTCGGTGAGCGGTTCGGCTTCCGGGACATGTTCGACCGGGTGTTCACCGTGCTCGAGTACGAGCCGGGGCAGCCCTTCACTGCGGCCGGGATCGAGATGATCCCGCTCTCGCTCCCGCATTACACCCTCGAGACGTACGGGTTCAGGCTGTCGGCGGGAGGCAAGACGATCGCCTACTCGGGAGACTGCGGCCCGAGCGAGCGGCTCGTCGAGCTTGCGCGCGACACGGATCTCTTCGTATGTGAGGCGACGCTCGATCGCGGCGTGGACGACGGTCAGCCGCGCGGGCATCTGAGCGCGGACGAGGCACTCGCCGCCGCCACGGAGGCCGGCGCCCGGCGCGTGCTCCTCACCCACCGCCCTGCCGAGCTCGTGGTACCTCCCGGCATCGAGCGCGCCTACGACGGCCTCGAGCTGGATCTGTAGGGCTCTGCGGCGGTACGCGCACCCCCGGCAGGTCATCCGAGGGACGCTACTCCCACTATTGCGGGACTCGAACGAGGGACTCCAGCCCGTACACCTCCCCTGGACGGGTAGGTCGATCGCTGAACCGAGGGATGGACGAATGGTGCATCTGGCGCCGATCCGTACTGCATGCGGCGGTTCCTCTCGCTCGGCCTTCTCGCAGCGGCTGCCTCAGTCGCCGCACTGCTGACCGGTCTCGAGAGCGATACTGCCCAAGCAGGCGGCCAGACGTGCGGCGCGGGTGCGAACGGCTCGCCGGGATACGCATACGCAGGGCATCAGGCCACGAAGATCGCTCACGGTATCCGTGCCACGATCACACCGACCACCGCGTCGAGCGTCTCGGCGGGGCACGTAGCAGGATGGATCGGAGTCGGAGGCCCGGGACAAGGTGCAGGTGGCCAGACGCAGTGGCTGCAGATCGGAATTACCTCGATGCCGGAGACGCCGACAATGGTGTACGCAGAGATCACCCGCGGCGGCAAGGAGCCGGTGTTCGTCCCCCTGCTCCGGAACGTTCAGGTCGGCGAAAGCCACAAGGTCGCAGTCCTCGAGATGGCGGGCAGGCCGAACTGGTGGCAGGTCTGGCTCGACGGCAAGACGGCGACGGAGGCGGTTCTGCTCGAGAGCTCGACCAAGCGCTGGCGACCTATCGCGACAGCCGAGTCGTGGAACGGCGGCCGCGCGGGGTGCAACACGTTCGCCTTCCGTTTCGACGGCGTGGGCGTCGCAGCCTCGGCCGGCGGCTCGTGGCAGGCATTCGCGCCCGGATTCGAGTTCCAGGATCGGGGCTTCCGGGTGAAGCGCCTGAGCCCCGCACCGGGGGGACGGCGCACGCTGTCGGGCGGCGCGTCGGTGCCGTACGCGTTCGAAGCGTCGAGCCTGTAGCCGGCACGTCAGCCCGGGAGCGGGCGCAACCCGTGGGACAGACCGAAACCTGTCACCCCAGCAGGCGTCGCTCAGCCTGCGAGGATGCGGATCGGCGTGCCGAGCGGGATGCGATCGCGCAGGAAGCTCGCGCTCTCGTTCGAGACTCGGATGCAGCCGTGGGATACGGCCTGCCCGAGGAGGGACGGAGCCGTCGTGCCGTGGAGGCCGACAACGCCGCCGCCGGGCCATTCCGAGAGCTTCGAGTAGGCGCTCGTCTCGAAGGCGAAATCGCCGAGGAACGCCTGCTGCACGGGGCGGAAGCGAACTGTCACGTAGAAGAGCCCTATCGGCGTCTCCATCCCCGGCGCACCGACCGCGACCTTGCCCGTGTAGATGAGCTGGTCCCTCTTCCAGAGCTGAACGATGCGGGAGCCGCGGAACACGACGACTTGCCATGGCACGCTGCGGATCGTGACCTGCTTCGCCGGCACCCAGCCGGTGCGGCCGTTCGGGCGGCCCGGAACGGTGATCTTGTACCAGGCAGGCTTGCCGCGCTTCCCTGTCTTCGCTGCCACGGCGAGCACGTATCGCGGCCGGTAGTCCTGTGGCCGGAACTCGCTGAGCCGGGCGATGACACGGGTGCCAGCACTCGGTGCGCTGTGTACGAGGAGAGTGGCAACGTTGATCGTTCCGGAACCGACGACCGGCTTCGGCGGAGACTGGCTGACCGCAAGGGAACCGGTCGGGAGGACGAGCGCCGCCAACGCCGCGACGAGCAACGGGAGCGCGGCAGCGTGAGATCGGCTCATGGGAGACGTCAGTTCGCCACGGAGAATGGAATTCCTACGCATCCACGATCTTGATCGGCGTGCCAACCCTGACAACGGAGCGTAGGTACTGGATGTCCTCGTTCGCGAGGCGGACACAGCCGTGGGAGACGGCCTGCCCGATCAGCTGAGGGGTGTTCGTGCCGTGGACGCCGACGACGCCGCCTCCGGGCCAGTCGGAGATCTTGGAGTAGCCGCTCGTCTCGAAGGCGTACGCGCCAAGGATCGGCAATGAGGGGTCGAACTTCGCTTGCACGTAGAAGAGCCCCGTGGGGGTCTCCGTCCCTCTTGCACCGACTGCGACCTTGCCCGTCCGCATGACCTTCCCATTGACGTAGAACGCGAACGTGCGCGCCCCGCGGCGGACGACGAGCCAGCGGTCGACCGGCTTCAGCGATGCGCTGCCGGCAGGGATCCAGCCCGTGCGCCCGTTCGGCCGTCCCGGGATCGTGATCCGGTACCACGCGGGCTTGCCGGTCCTCGGGTCGTCGAGCTGCGAGAGCGCGAGGACGACGCGCGGCCGGAAGTCCGGGCGGAACTCGGTCATCGTCTTCAGGATGCGTGCAGAGCGGTTCGGCCGGGTGCGCACGGCCACCTGCGGCCAGACGATCGGCCCCGAGCCGACGACTGTCACCGACGCGATCGCCGACGGGCCGGACGCGGTCGAACCGCCGGCGCCTGCCACCGGTAGGGCGGCGAGACCGGCAACGGCGGCAGCAAGTGGGAGGAAGAACCTCATGCACAGGACGAACCTCATGCACAGAGGGTAATGCCCCCTCCGGGGGGTGCCAATGCCTCACCCGAAGGTTCACGCACCTCTTACAAGCCGGGCGAAGCGGGTCCGACGGTGGGGAAGTGAGTCGGGTCGAGTCGAAATTTCGGCAGGAAACGCAGGGGAGACAGCCCTGCACCGTGCGGACGTGACACGGCGACGCCCCCGGGTTCCCCGGGGGCGTCGCCTTGCTTGCGCCCGGTGCCGGTGTCAGCCGGTAACCGGAGGCTCGTAGACGCCGACGACGCCGATCCGCTGGGTATTGCAGGACTTCTTGTTCAGGATCTCGACCGTGATGATGCCCGGGGTCGTCGGCTTGACGGTCACCACGACCTTGCCGTTCTTGCCGGACTTCACCGTCTTCGAGATGCCCGGGCCCATGATCTTGACCGTCGTTCCGGCAACACCCTTGTTCACCTGAGTGATCTTGACGCTGATCTTCTGGGCCATGCCGCTCGCCTTGAGCATCTTCGGGGTCGCTGCAATCGTGCTGCAGATCTCCGCCTTTACGACCGGCGGCTTCGGCGGCTTCGGCACCGTGGGCGGTGTCACCGGTGCGGTGACGAGCGTCTGCGCCTGGGCCGTGTTGTTGTTCGTGCTCGTCTCGGGCGTCGTCGTCGTGACGATCACGACGTTCGTCTTCGTCCCCGTCGCGTTGACCGTGGCGTTGATCGTGATCGCCACCGACGCACCGGGTGCGAGGCTCGCAATCGTGCAGTCGAGCGCCTTCGCCGTCGTTGTGCACGAGCCTCCGCTGGTCGTCGCCGACCCGAACGTGACATCTGCCGGTGCCGTGTCGGCCACCTTCACGTCAGCCGCAGCATCCGGGCCGTTGTTGACCACGACGAGGTTGTAGGTGATCGCCACCGAGCCGCCGCCCTGGGGCAGTTGCACCTGCGGCGAGGCCGCCTTCGTCACCGCGATGTCCGTCCGCGGGACGTACGGCGGCGGCGGCGTGACGTTGACCGTCACCGTCGCGTCATCGTCATCCGTCACCGGTTGACCGTCATCGTCGACGCCAGAGGCGGTGACGTTATCGGTCTCGGTCTTCGCTACCGTCGCCGTGAAGGAGCAGGTGTACGAGGCGCCCGGGAGGATCCGGCGGGAGCCCGACGGGCCCTCGGCGATGTCGTCCTCGAGCGTGCACGTGCCCTTCGGGTTCAGGTTGCCGTAGATCGAGTCGGTCAGCGTCTGGATGTAGACGGTGTCGACCGACGAGTTGTTCCGGACGACGACCGTGAACGTGACCGGGCCGCTGTCCTGCACCGCGGTCGGGTTCGCCGTCTTGGTGACGGTGATCGTCGACGGGACGTTCGTGATCGTGACGGTCGCGTCGTCGAAGCCGCTGACTTCGTGCCCGTCGTCGTCCTGGCCCGTGACCGTGATCAGGTCGTTGACGAGGTCACCGGCGTCTCCGCTCACCGTCATCGAGAACGTGCAGGTGATTGTGTCGTGATCACCCTCTTCGCCCGGCGTGTCCAGCGTGATAGGCAGCCCGTCACCCACGCCGTCGCCGTTGCAGTCGAGGTTGGTGATCGCCGCTATCGCGCCCGTCGCCGGGTCGCCGTTCACTTTCACCCTGTCCACGAAGCCCGCAACGTCGAGGGTCACCTTGTCCGCGATCGACGTGTTCTTCACGACGACCGTGTAGATGACGCTGCGCCCGACAAGGCTCTCATCGACCGTCGTCGGGCTCACGGTCTTCGTGACCTGGATCGAGGACGGGAGGCCTGTCAGCGAGACGGATGCATTGTCCTCATCAGAGGCGGTGTCGTTCTCGTCATCCATCACGGTCGCCTTGACGGTGTCCTGCTGCGAAACGCCGGCGTTGCCGTTCAAGGCGAGCTCGAACGTGCAGGTGTAGGTGTCCGCACCGCCTGAGGTGCCATCGCTCGCAGCAAGCGACTGCGGGACAGAGCACGTGCCGCTGTCGTCGAGGTTCGTCTCGGGGCCGCTGATCCTGTCGGTGAGGGCGGTGAGCGTCACCCTTTCCTTGCTCATGTTCCAGACGACGACCCTGTACTCGAACGTCCCTCCCGGCTCAGGCGCAGTTGCTGTTTCGGCAAAGGCTGCCTCGCTCCCGGCAACACGCACTGTCTTCTGCACGTCGACCGCCGGCGGGATGTCGTCGTTGTTCGTGATCGTGCAGGTCTTCGTCTCACCGTTCCCGACGACGATCCCCGCGCACCCGTCGTAGCTCGTGGTGTAGCCGGCGATCGGGAGATCCGCTTCGGTCACGGTGTAGGTACCGGCGGACACCCTGATGGTCTTCTCGCCCTTCAGCGGATCCAGGACGTCCTGGACGAAGGCGACCGGTGCGGCATTCCCAACCTTGAAGGCGAACTCGCCGGCTGTCTTTGTCCCGCCCTCGTCGTTGATGACGATCTTCTTGACGACGATCGTGCCAGCGACGTCATCATTGGTGATCGTGCAGGTCTTCGTCTGACCGTTCCCGACCACGAGATCCGCACACCCGTCGTAGCTCGTGGTGTAGCCGACGATCGGGAGATCCGCTTCGGTCACGGTGTAGGTGCCCGCGCTCACCGTCAGATCGTTCTGGCCATCAGCCTCGAACGACACATCAGACGACGCCGACGGGCCGGCAACGTCGAACGCGAAGTCCGCCGCACCCTTCCCACCACCATTGTCGTTCACCACAACCTTCTTCACGATCAACGTCGCCGGCTTGTCGTTGTTCGTGATCGTGCAGGTCTTCGACCCACCATTCACGATCACGGCACCCGAACAATCCGCCGAATACGTCGTCGTGTACGCGGCATCCGCGTTCTCGGTCACGGTGTAGGTGCCCGCGCTCACCGTCAGATCGTTCTGGCCATCAGCCTCGAACGACACATCAGACGACGCCGACGGGCCGGCAACGTCGAACGCGAAGTCCGCCGCACCCTTCCCACCACCATTGTCGTTCACCACAACCTTCTTCACGATCAACGTGCCGCCGACGTCGTCGTTGGTGATCGTGCACGTCACGTTCTGACCATTGTTGACTCTGATCTTGTCGGGGCCCGTGAACGAGCCGCCGTTGCACGACCAGACGCCGGTCGACGCGTACCCCGTGGGGCCGTTCGACTCGGAGAGCGTGTACTGCTGGCCCGCGGTGACGATCCGATTCGTGACTGCTGCCGTATTGCCCGCGCCCGAGAACCCACCGGCCCCAGACGCGGTCAGCGTCCACTCGCCTGCGGTCGCGGAGCCACCGCTGTTGTTCACGACCTCCTTGACGAGGGTCAGCTTTGGCTTGGCCACGTTCTTGATCTCGCACTCGGTGATGGTGCTGGCGTCGACGGCGAACTTCTGATTGCCGGGGACGACGTCGTACGTCGCCCCGCCCTTCACGCACGTGATCGACTGCAGCATCCAGTCGGCGGCGAGCGGCCCCTCTGCCAGCCGGTAGTCGGCGCCGACCTTGATGTCCGTCACCAAGTCGGAGTCGCCATCGGATGTCAGCGTTCCGGTGACCGAGGTGCTGTTGTCGAACCTCAGCGCACTCACCGGATCGCGCGTGAGCGTGTACGGGAAGCTGCCCGACTGCCCCGCCGGTTCGGTTACCTTCGCCACCCGCACGGAACCGCAGTTGGAGACGGCGATGCTGTCGGTGAAGTCGGCCAGGATGACGTCCTTCATGTCGGCCTTGTCGGAGTTGCCGGTAATCGTGTACGGCAGGATGTTCGCGATGCTGAGGCACGAGGTCGGGTTCTGCGGGAACACCGTCGCGCTCAGGTTGACGACGCCCTCTCCCGTGAGCGAGTCGGGACCATAGGCCGCGGCCGAGACCGTGGCATCGAGCGTGGTCGTGTCCCACCCGGAGCCGTTGAAAATGCGCTTCACGATCTTGGCGGCTCCGCCCTGTACGTCGAACGCGAGCGAGAAGTCGCCGATCGAGCGGTTCGCCCACGGGTTGCAGTTGGCGATCAGGCTCGCTGTCGCCGGGGAGCCCGTTGTCCCGGGCGGGTTGGTCAGGTTCGCACCAGCGTAGGTGCAGGCTGCCGGAGCCCCGTTCTTGTCGAACTCGAAGACGACCTGACCGGTCGAGGATGCATCGCGCGAGAACGCGAGGTACAGCCAGATCTGACCGTCCACGACGTTCGTATCGAGCCAGGTGCCACTCAGGTCGTTCCCGGGGTTCTCGTCGTTGTAGTCGAGAGTGGGTGGCACATCGGTGCCGATGTTGCCGAGCTTGGCCGTCGATTGGTTGATCACATCGAGCTCCTGAACCGATCCGTGGGGATCGGCGAAGAAAGCGATGCTGGCGTTGTCCGGCACGGTCCCGTCGATCGTGTAGCCACTGTTCAACGTTCCCGCAGCCCCGGCGGAAGCCACGAGGGCGACCAGAGCTGCGCCGGCGACAAGCGCCGTGGCGGCGGACACGGTCAGCATCGCACCAACGGACCGGCCTCTCCCAACAGCGGCCGAGCGCGGGCAGGGTGCCGCCCCTCTCGATTCACGCTTCGATCGGAGCTCGCGAAACAGCGCCCGCTCCAACTCGTCGACCGACCCCGAAGGTCGCTTGTGCTTCCCCATCCCCCACATTTCAGCAACTCCCTCTTGTCAATGAACTCCCGGCTACGGTCCCCGATTCCCCGGTCGGAAGATACAGAGCCCCCCCTGGACGGCGCCTAGGGTCGAACTAAGCGTATGCCCCTTTTGGTACCCAGGTCAATGCCTCGGACGAGGGACGGCCTCACCCTTTTCAGGGGCACCCAGGCCCGTGCAACGCTGTGCGCACGGCGGATACCCGCTCCACGCGAAACGGGCCAACGGCAAAGGGGGCCGAGTGGCCCCCTGTTGCGTGTCGGTTCCTGCGTCTCCCCACCCTACGCCCCTACCCAAACTCTGGCCTCGCCGGAGTGCCGCACGCTCCGGCGAGGTGCTCTAGTCCTTCAGCATATGCCCCTCCGAGGGGACGGCAATCCTCCGATCGAGGGATCGCCATCACGCCGCGGAGTGCAACGGCGTCACCGGAGACCGGCCGACGCCGGTCACGGGCCGACCAGTCAGCGAGAAGCGCGGTACGCGCGGGCCTCGACAACGAGCGCATCGAAGAGCCGCTTGTCCTCGTCCTCCATCTCGGGGTGCCAGAGCACGCCGAGGGCGAACGTCTTCGACGGATCCTCGATCGCTTCGAGCGATCCGTCCTCGGCGAAGGCGCTCTCCACGAGGCCCTCGCCGACCCGCCCCACGCCCTGGTGGTGGCTCGAGCGGACCGAGCCGTGACGCGGGCCGAGGATCGCCTCGAGGCGCGTCCCCTCCTTCACGTCGACCGGGTGCTGGGAGAAGACGCCGAGGGTTTCGCGATGCCCTTCGTGGCCGACCGCCTCCGGGAGGTGCTGGATCAGGTCGCCACCGCGGAGGACGTTGAGCAGCTGGAAGCCCCGGCAGATCGCAAGCGTCGGCAGGTCGCGCTCGAGCGCAGCCTCGAGCAGCCGGAGCTCGCCGGCGTCGCGGTGCGCCTGCGCGGGATCCGTGGCGGGGTGCCGCTCGGCTCCGTAGTGCACCGGGTCGATGTCGATCCCACCGGAGAAGATGATCCCGTCGAGCACGTCGAGTGTCTCCTCGACAGAGTGATCGCTCGGAGGAACGAGGAGGGCGCGGCCACCGGCGCGGTCGACGGAGTCGACGTAGAAGAGAGGCACGAGCGCGGCCGGCAGGTCCCACGCGCCCCAGCGCGCCGGCTGCGCATACGAGGTGATGCCGATGATGGGGCGGGTGCCAGCGCTCACGTCGTCACGCTACCGGACTGGTCAAGGCCGGGGAGAGGCCCGAGAGAGGCCCGAGAGAGGCCCGAGAGAGGCCCGAGAGAGGCCCGAGAGAGGCCCGAGAGAGGCCCGAGAGAGGCCCGAGAGAGGCCCGAGAGAGGCCCGAGAGAG
>Ga0315276_10001619_pt1 | contig 20237 bp, 17 predicted proteins | sample YL17G05_0_MG_FD_204542 | JGI IMG/M metagenome (GOLD analysis project Ga0315276, IMG submission 204542) | Sediment microbial communities from Yellowstone Lake, YNP, Wyoming, USA - YL17G05_0 | ecosystem: Environmental > Aquatic > Freshwater > Lake > Sediment | place: USA: Wyoming | collected... | reverse complement strand
AAAGGCTGGAGCAGAAGACTGAACATCCAGATAATAAAAAGTAGCCTATCCGTTCAATTATCTACCGGTTTGGTTACTTCACTGGACTGTCGGATAAACGTGCTGCTAAAAATCTGGACCCATTCCTTAATTTCATCCAGAATTTGTGTGGTATATTTATTGGGGAGTAAATGTTCCAGGGTGAGTGCCCCAAATACTTTGTCCTGTATGGCAATAGGAATCCCCAGAAATGAACGAAAACCAAAATTGGTCTTCTCATTTTTAGAATAACGCGGAATAAAATATTCACCTTTTTCTAAATCTTCTATGACATAAGGCTTTTTCTTACTGATAACCCAGCCGGTCAATCCTTCGTCCAATGGGAATTCCGTGTTTTCACCAAATTCATCTTTTTGCCCGATCACCTTCCGGATAACCGCAAAATCCGCATTAGGCTTGCAAAGACTGATGGTCAGACGTGATGCTTCAAACTGCTGGGCAATATACTGAGCGAATTTTTCAACGGCCATGGCAATAGTTTTGCTGCCGTTTAATTCGATAGCTAATTTCATCAATTTCTCTTTTGTTTTAAGCGTATTTAATAAAGAATACGCTTTGAGACGATTAAGCATAAAAATCGCTGTGTTATCACGGATTTTTTCAAATAACGTCTGGTCCTCGACATTAAAATTTTCTTTATGGGCCGCATCGAAAATAAAAAAAAGCGGATTTTCACCCTCGATGATTAACGGGATACCTAAAAACGAATTGGGAGAATAACTTTCTTCTTTATAGAAATTTATCAGTTGTGTTTCCTTGTTCAGATTATTTTCAATAATCGTGGTGTTTTTCTCGTTCAGTATTTGCATCAGACCTGTAATTTCAAACTCATCTTTAGGAGTAAGCGTGGATAATTTAGAAAAACTCTTATAAAAGATAGTCTTGAGAGTGTTGGTATCCTGTTTAAGGAATAACCAACCATGGTCAGGAAAAGCCAGATTAGCGATTAATTCAAATTGGTCGATTAAATAGCGGATACTGCGTTCATCATGTGCCAATAATTCTTTCAGATGCCATTCATGGCGAACTTCTTCTTCCAGCGTGCCTTTTTTCTCAATACTCCTGGTCGATATTTCCGGTTCAGGTTCCTCCTTTTTTCTTCCGGCAGGTAGTTTTAAACCATAAAGCAGGTAGATGATCAGAGCAAAAATAGAAAAGCGAAGAACAAAATCACCCACTCCTGGTGGAAAAGGATGAATGAAAATTCCAAGGAAAGACAAAATGATAACTGAAATGATACGAATCATGAATTTTTCAGATAAGAGGAAAGTGATTAACCGATTATTTTATACAAAATTAAATAATTGTATTACGAAATCCAAATTATTAAAACCAGTTCGACAAGAAAGTTACTGGAAATTTATTTCGTATGACCGACGACTTTGGCGCGTGAATTATCCTGATCTGTTTTCCGATTAGTGATTGAATCTTTAACAGCGTTGCTTTCCGCCTGCGTTTTTACTTCCATTTCCCCTTCACCTGAATAATCACCGACATTGGTATTTCCGGGTCGATTCGTAACAGAAGACGGAGACACCTGCATCTCGTTCTCAGGAGGAAAAGAAGAAACCGATTCTTCCTTATTAAGCAGACTGTTGATACTGAAGACAGCGATAATAGCCAGGATAATAAAGGAAAAGGCAAAAGAGTATCTTTTTACATTAATTGCTACTGTGTTGCGGGCAGGCTCCGTGTTAATTTTTTCCCTCAGTTTTATCATGAAATTTTCGGAACATTTTTGATCCGGTAATTTTTCCAACCGTGAAGATAATTTTAATACTTGCCCGGCCGTTTTCCTGAATTGTGGATATTTTTCCAGGTCTTTATCAAATTCTGCGCGTGTGGAGGGATCAAGAGTATTCTCGATATAAGCGGAAATGTGTTTATTCATTTTGTCACAATCACCCATAGGCACTCTCCTTGTTATTTTGAAAATTCATCCATGTCTTCTAATAAAAATCCGAGATCATCCTGTAATCGGAGTCTTGCGCGATTGACTCTCGATTTCACCGTACCGAGTGGAACTTTTATAATACTACTTATTTCTTCATACGAAAATCCCTGGATATCCCGTAATACGATAACCTGCCTGAATTTTTGCGGTAAGTTGCTGATCGCCTTCTGAATAATTTTTTCAGTAATAATTGTATTGGTTTGTACTTCCGGACCATTCGAAAGATCCGGGAGATCCAGTTCTTTCTCTGTCTGTGTTTCTTTATGAATGGAAAAGAACTTTTTCCGCCGCCGCCGCCGTAATTCTGTTTTAGCCAGATTCCCGGCAATCGTATAAATCCACGTGGAAAATTTTGCTACTTCCTTATAATAGTGCTTATTTTTATAAACCCGGTAAAACGTATCCTGAACAATATCCTCAGCCTCTACCAGATCACCGATAAAGCGATAAACGAAATTTAATAAAGGCTCTTTATATTTTCGGACCAGCTGTTCAAACGCATAGATATCACCTTCTTGAAATCGGGCAATCAGTTCTTCATCAGAAGGTTGATTCTTGATTGCTGTTCGTTGCAGTATACTTGCATTAACCGGTTTTATCATCTGTCAAGTTCTTTTTTAAACCACTATAAATAATATAAGTTCCGGAAATTTTAATTAACAGTTAATTTTTAATTATGACATATGTAATAGCAAAGCATGGTTAAAATAGAATCATTCTTCCTCTGCGAAGACTTTAACTGAACCTCCGCATCCAATATTTTCTCCATGATAAAACCAATTTGTTCCAACGTAAATTCTTCTTCCGCCAGGAAAATATCTTGGTAAGCATACGCGGTACCATCCAGTTGCTGGAGTATTTCCTGATTCCTCAATTTTTTAGACCGCAGTGTTTTGACCATCCAGATTTTCCGATAAAATCCGAATAACATCGGCAAAATACCTGCTAATGCTTCCCCCTGTTCCAGCAATTGTATCCCAATTTTTATACTATTTTCAAAATTTTTTTGAGCTAAACATTTCTGGAAGTTAAAAATATTTACTTCCCTGCTAAATCCGGTCAATTCAGTTACTACATCCAGGGTCAATTTACTGCCAGGACCAATATAATCTAAAATTTTATCGATTTCGGTATTAAGACGCAGTAAGTTATTACCAATATTTTCGACCAGGAATACCAGGCTTTCCCGATCCGCTCTGCTGTTGACACTCTTAACCTTGTTATATAACCAGACGTAAATTTCTTCATCACGCAATGATTTACAAGGAACACTGACCGCATTTTTCAGGATTTCCTGGAATACTTTTGTATTTCCCCACTTGTCTGCGGTAAAAACCAGAACGGTGGATTTTTGAGGATGAAGGATATATTTAATTAAACTGTCTGTATCACTTACTTTAAGTTTATCAAACTCTTTTACCACCACCAGTTTTCTTTCACTAAACATGGAAAAAGACATACAGGCCGAAATGATTTCCGATAGAGTATTTTCTGTTCCATAAAAGGTTTGGTAACTGGTCTGTTTATCCGCCGATTCTTTAAAGACATACCTTTCGACTGCGGTTATTAATTGATCAATAAAGAAGCGTTCTTCTCCATAAAATACGAAAAGATTATCTGTGGTCGTGGTTGTCAGATATTTACTGAAATTAGCGATATTTAATTTTTTCATTTAATTTATAAATTACATAATTGCATATGCTAGATTTAAATAGAAACATCAGGATAACATTCCTGCCGAAGAAAGTTTTTTGTTAAATATGAGTCCGATCCTTGTACTATTTTCTACTACAAATTGTAGCTGAAAATCAATCCCGTTTGCAGGGTATTATATCCGCCATTGATTAAATAGTATTTCAATTTAAGTGCACATGAAAAATTTAGGAATTTTAACTGGTATCCCAGTAATCCGGCGAAAGATATTTTTGTTTCTGTTTCTTCTTTCACTTCCGGTTTTTGACTGAAATACTGCGGAGCTGTCTTATCAGCGAAAATAATATGGTATCCGATTCCGATCCCGGTAAAAAATCCTTTTGCTTCCGGATTCAAATAACCAATCATTTCTGATCCGAAATTAATATGACTCATATTTAAATCGACCGTCGTATTAAATCTGGTTTCCGATTTCTGAGCATTCCAGAAAGATACATACGGAATAAGAAAAACATAATCCATTACTTCTCCCACTTCACTCTGAAGTTCAAAATAATATCCAGTATCCCACTGATTCTGCGGGAAAAGAATTCCACTTCCTATTCCTATCGCCGGAAATTTTATCTTCTGTGCAATAGAATTATTCACTGATATGATCAGCAGAATAAGCAGGAACATTCTACTTGTACGACGCATGATTCCTCCTGATATACCTATCGTTTATTATTGAATACTACATCATTTCCTTTTATCTGATTCCAATTATTCCCATCATTCTCCCGCTGGTATTTTTATCCCGGCGGTAGGAATAAAATTTATCCTGGGAACACATGGTACACGCAGGTATCGCATCAATATTTTCAGGACGTATTCCCTGATTAACCAATCGATCCATTATCACCCGAAATAAATCCAGGTATTTTTTATCCGAATCCTGGTGCGGAAGAAGATATTCTTCATCAAACAAAGCACCAACATCTTTCCTGACTTCAAAGCACTCCTTTTGTAACCCAGGTCCGATGGCGGCCAAAAGGTGAGCCATTTCTGTCTTGAGTTGATGTTTCAGAATATTAAAAACATTTTCCAGTATTCCGGCCCGGGTTCCTCTCCATCCCGCGTGAACGAGGCCAATCGTTGCAGATTTCGGGTCATATAAGAAAACGGGAAAACAATCCGCTGTCTGCACAGTTAAGAAAATATTCTTTTGTGAGGAAATGAGCGCATCTGTTTCATGAAAAATTCCGGGGTGATTGACAATAGCAACATTCGCTGAATGAATTTGATCACCATAGGCAATACGGCCCTCTTTAATACTTAAACTCTTAAAAAATATTTGCCGGTTTTTTATGACCTTCCCAACCACATCCCCTGTTTTCAACCCAAGGTTCAGACTGGTATACATTTCGGAACTATAACCACCAAGCCTGGTTGAAAAGGCGCATAGTACTTCCGGATAAGGCTCAAAATTTTTGAAGGTCAGAACGGATATTTCATTCATGAGCCGCTAGTATAACGCCTTCCCAGCAAGAAACCATTTCAATTTAATGGGATTATTTGCCCGAATATATATTTGAGCAATCGTAAATTCGTATTACTTTGATCTTCATTTATTTTAATACTACGATATAATCCTTCGTACTTTTCATGACTGCGTAAATTTTGGAGATATTCAGGACGCGTAATGGGATTCTTCGTGTCCTTTAAAGCCCTTATCATATACCGGCAGCAATCATATCCAATAACATTATAAATAGTCGGGGTCTTTTTTACTTTGAGCCGGTACTCATTTTTAAACTTCTTGTAATCCCAACTTTCCTCATTCAAATACCCGTCGGTAATAAAAATGATCCCATTAATATAATTTTTATTCTTTTTCAATTCATCCGGATCATACCAATCCCCATTACCAAAGTATTGAGCCTGAATATTACTGTAGGCAATCTGGGGAGCAATAAATTTTAAATCCTCTTTAAATATGGGGATAAAAATACCATCAATACTTTTAACAGCAATATCTGCCGAATCGATTTTAGTATCGTTTTTCTGTATTTCCTGATAGCGTAACTCCTCGTATTTCTGATAGAGACTATCCACCTGTTCTTGCCTTAATTCCGGTTTTACTTTTAATACGGAATCGGCAAACGCATATCGCAAACCAATTCTTTTCAAATTCATAAATTGCTTATTTACATTCTGGTCTCCGGGATAGTACCATTCCTGTGCAATTATCTCACCACCTTTATTCCGGATATTCTCTGTAAATTTCGAAACCATTTTAACAAAATGATTATCGAGCGGAGCAAAAGTTGCATATCGTTTAAGATGCAAACTATCGGTTGCATATTGTGCCAGGTATTCCGCTCGCTGAGCAACAGAGGAATTCAGTTGAAAAAATTTATCGGTCAATTGAGTTAATTCGGTTTCCGTTGCCGTAGGGCTTACAATCGGTAAACTTTCATAATCTGATAACGCGGCACAGGCTGCAGAAATGTCATTCTCTATTGGACCAAGAACGGCCAGAATATTATTATTTTTTGCTAATTCCTGGTAGGCCCGAATCGCTGTAATAACTTCTTCACCATAATCCTTTACCATCACCTTTAAATTGGCATTCTTCTGCAGATTGTATTCCTGGAATGCAAATTCAAATCCTTCTTTGATTTCAGTGCCGATCTTTTCATTGCTACCACTCAGTGGCAATAACAATGCAAAGGTAATATCGGCCGGTTGAATTTCTCCGGATATCAATAAGGTTTCCGCCCTGCGAATGAATTTACTGCCGGGAAATTCCTGCAGCGCATTTTTTATGGTTTGATTAGCCAGATCGGGCATTCCTTTCTGTAAGTGATCTTCTGCCCGGGCAATTTGAAATAGCATTCTGGCATCTGCAGATTCTAGATCTGCGTAGAGCCGGTTATAGGCCGCTTCATCCATTTTAAAACGCAATATTTTCGTGATCTGGTACCCGACTTTCTGGATTAACAGATCGTTCTGGCTGAGATCGATCACCTGCAGCCAGGTTTGAACAGCCGTTTCATATCGAATCAAATAAAAATAACAGTTCCCCTGAACTACTAAAATATCATCCCGATAATCGCTTTCAGGGAAAAAAGTTAAAAAATCCTGTGTGATTTTAAGCGCGCCTTTATAGTCCTGTAATTTATATTTGCTTTTCGCCCAAAGCAGGTAGTTGGTAGTCAGATAAATACTATTAGGCAGGCGATTGATGATCAGGGCAAAATTTTGTTCCGCTTTTTCATATTTGCCTGTTTTATAAAGATCCAGATTCTTTTCCAGGATAGCCATTTCACGCTGATTTATATCCTGTGATAACAATGATAAATGCAGGATGAATACGAGAGTAAGGATCACAAATACTTTTTCCATTTTCATCTCATTCTTGATTATTCCACCGTAACACTTTTCGCCAGATTTCGTGGTTGATCAACATCGCAGCCTCGTTTTACCGCAATATAATAAGCCAAAAGTTGCAAGGGTATCGCAGCCAGAATCGGGATTAACATTTGGCTGGTTTCGGGAATATAAATAACATGTTCTGCCAATCCTGCTATCTTCTTGTCCTCGTTACTGGCAACCGCAATAATTCTTCCTTTTCTGGCTTTAACTTCCTCCAGATTGCTGATTAATTTATCATAGATTAAATCCTTGGTTGCGATCATGACCACCGGCATATCTGCATCGATCAGAGCAATGGGACCGTGTTTCATTTCAGCAGCAGGATAACCTTCCGCATGAATATACGATATCTCTTTCAGTTTTAAAGCACCTTCCAGAGCCACCGGGAAATTAATTCCACGTCCCAGATAAAGAAAATTACGATTATTTTTATACTTTTCAGCGATTTCTTCGATCAGATGACTCTGGGCTAGAATCGTCTTAATCTTTTCCGGTAATTTTTGTAACTCATTTAAAATATGCTGACCATTAACTACCGACATATTTCGTTTACGGGCAATCAGGAGTGTGATCAGCACCAGTACGGTAACCTGGGAGGTGAAAGCTTTTGTACTGGCAACCCCTATCTCCGGTCCGGCATGCAGATAAACTCCAGCATCTGTCTCACGGGCAATCGTACTCCCGACACTATTGACAATCCCCAGAGTTAATGCACCCCGATGTTTGGCTTCCCGTAACCCGGCCAAAGTATCTGCTGTTTCCCCGGACTGAGAAATAACGATCAGAATATCTTTTTTACTGACAATCGGATTGCGGTAACGGAATTCAGAGGCATATTCAACTTCTACCGGAATACGGCAGTATTCCTCGATTAAATATTTACCAATTAATGCAGCATGCCAGCTGGTTCCGCATGCTGCTATGATAATATTAGCAGCATCGGCCAGGCGGTCCTCAACTTCAGCCAAACCACCTAATTTTACCTTCCCTTCATTGATCAGGATTCTTCCCCGGAAAGCGTCCTGAACTGTGTTAACCTGCTCAAAAATTTCTTTAAGCATATAATGGGGATAACCACTTTTTTCAATGCGTTCCAGATTTAAGGTAACCTGCTCAACCTTCTTTTCGATCAGTTCATTGCTACTGCTTTTGGTAACAATTCCATCCCGACTGATGATCGCCATTTCTCCATCATTGAGATAAAAAACGCTGCGGGTATGAGCCACCATCGCCGATACATCCGAAGCCAGGAAATATTCATTATCTCCAATTCCTATTACCAGCGGACTTCCTCTTCGCGCTGCATAGATCTTATCCGGCTCGTGACGGGAGATTACAGCCAGACCATAAGTACCATCCAATTCAACCAGAGCGCGCCGAAATGCATCTTCAAAGTTCCCATCATATAATTCTTCGATCAAATGCGAAATAACTTCGGTATCCGTTTCTGATTTAAAGACATGACCCTGGTTAATCAGCATCGTGCGCAAAGAACTATAATTTTCAATAATGCCATTATGAATCAGAGCAATATTCGCCTGGGAATCGGTGTGAGGGTGTGCATTGGACTGATTGGGTGCCCCATGAGTGGCCCAACGGGTATGACCTATACCCAGGGTGCCGGTTATCTCAAGATTCTGGATTTTATCTTCCAGTTTATTGATTTTACCTGCTTCTTTGAAAATTTGCAGTTGATCATTTTCGATTACAGCAATACCGGATGAATCGTAACCACGGTAGGCCAGACGTTTCAGTCCTGCCAGCAAAATCGGTACTGCTTTTTTATTCCCGATGTATCCGATTATTCCACACATATATTTACCTTTCCGAATTTACTCCCACTCGATGGTTGCGGGAGGTTTCGAACTTACATCATAAACCACCCGGTTAATACCCTCTACTTCATTGATGATCCGGTTTGAAACCAGGGCCAGTATGTCATGGGGCATTTCGAACCAATCAGCCGTCATCCCATCACTGCTGGTCACTGCACGTAGAGCTGCTACATATTCATAGGTGCGGGTATCGCCCATAACCCCTACTGTTTGTACCGGTAATAAAACCGCAAAAGCCTGCCATATTTTATTATACAACTCATGGCGTTTTAATTCTGTGATATAAATCTCGTCGGCCTCCTGTAAAATTTTCACTTTTTCTGCAGTAATTTCACCGGGAATCCGGACTGCTAATCCCGGTCCCGGGAATGGATGCCGCTGAATAATTTCATCCGGTATATTGAGTTGTTTACCCACAGCCCGAACTTCATCTTTAAACAGTTCTTTGAGTGGTTCCAGCAATTTAAATCGCATGGTTTCCGGCAGTCCCCCGACATTATGATGAGACTTAATAGTGGCCGATGGGCCTTTTACAGAGACACTTTCAATAACATCCGGATAAAGAGTTCCCTGGGCCAGGTATTTAAATTGTCCCAGTTTACGAGATTCTTCTTCAAAGACATCAATAAACAGATGCCCGATTATCTTACGTTTTTGTTCAGGATCAAAAATACCTTTCAGTTTATTCATGAACAGATATTTTCTATCGACACAGGTCAGATTGAGATGAAAATTATCCGTAAATACACTTTCGACTTTTTTTGCCTCATCTTTACGCAATAAACCGGTATCGACAAAGATACAATGTAAATGGATGCCAATGGCTTTATCAATTAATACGGCAACTACACTACTATCAACTCCACCACTCAGGGCACAAATCACTTTTTCACCATCAACTCTATCCCGGATATTTTTTATGGTCTCTTCAATAAATGACCCCGATGACCAGTCTCCCTGGCATCCGCAGATTGAATAGCAAAAATTTTCTAGTAATTTCTTTCCTTCCATCGTATGCTCAACTTCAGGATGAAATTGAATCCCATAAATAGGCTTCACCGTATGCCGGACAGCAGCATATTTACTGTTCTTTGTAGAAGCTACTGTCTGAAAAGAGGAACCGGGATTAATTACTTTATCTCCATGACTCATCCATACAACCGAATTAGAAGACATTTCCCTGAAGAGAGGACAATCCGTGGAAATAGACAGGATTGCTTTTCCGTATTCCCGTTTCTCAGCAGCGGCCACTTTTCCATTCAGCATATCGATGATCAACTGTAATCCATAACAGATTCCCAGAACGGGTATATTTAATTCGAACAGTTTATGGTTAAGCCGGGGAGCGTTTTCACTATAAACCGAGGCCGGACCTCCGGACAGAATAATACCTTTAATTTTATCCTTTTTTAATAATTCCAATGAGGTATTGAACGGCAGAATTGCAGAAAAAACACCCAGTTCTCTGATACGCCGGGCGATCAATTGAGTGTATTGTGATCCAAAATCCAGAACGATAATTGTCTCATGGGTATAATCCGAATTCATTTTTCAATTCCCCATTTCTTGAGTTCCTGCAGCATAATCATATCCGTTAAGTCATAGCGGATTGGTGTAATAGATACTTTATTCTGTTGAATGACAACATCATCCAGATCCGCCTCTTTGTCCAGGTCCAGACGTTTGCCTGCCAACCAGTAATAAACCCGGTTAGTGGGATCCACCCGTTTGTCAAAAAATTCTTCGAATCGGGCCTGACCCTGCCGGGTAATAACAATACCATTAATCTCATTGCTTTTGACCGGTGGAATATTGATGTTGAGCAGTGTACCGGTCCGTAATCCATACTGAAATATTTTTTTTACCAAATCGACAGCCAGAGTGCAGGCAAAATCATATTCATGAATATGAAAAGAGGAAATGGATAAGGCCATGGCGGGAACTCCCATAATCACCGCTTCCGCCGCCGCTGAAACCGTACCGGAATAGATTATATTGGTACCTGTATTGGAACCCAAATTAATTCCCGAAACAACCAAATCGGTTTTTTTTTCCATCAGACATTTAATACCCAGTTTTACACAATCTGCCGGTGTGCCATTGACGGCGAAACCAAAGAATTGATTATCTTTCACGACTTCATAGACACGCAGCGGATCGGAGAGTGTTATCGCATGACCAACCGCACTGCGTTCAGTATCTGGTGCCACAACCAGTACGTCAGCCATTTTTTCCAATGCCTGTTTTAAATAAAACAGTCCGGGGGCATGGATGCCATCATCATTTGTAATAAGAATATTCAATTTCCTGCTTTCAGGAATAGTCATCTTTCTACCTGTTAATTACATGCAAACGGATTGCTAAGTATTATACCATCTGATTCTGATGTTTAAAGAATTTTAATAATCCGGAAATGTGATTTTTTAGTTCATTTCGATGAACGATCAAATCAACAAAACCATGATCCAATAAGAATTCTGACCGTTGAAATCCAGGCGGCAAATCCTGCCCGATCGTCTGCTTGATCACACGGGGGCCGGCAAAACCGATCAAGGCTCCCGGTTCTGCAATCTGGACATCGCCCAGCATGGCGTAACTTGCTGTTGTACCGCCGGTCGTCGGATTGGTAAGAACAGAGATAAAGGGTAATCGCTGCTCGGCCAATAATGCTAATTTAGCGCTGGTCTTGGCCATTTGCATGAGACTGAGTACCCCTTCATGCATACGTGCTCCACCAGACGAAGAAACGATAATTAAAGGTTTTTTTTCTTCAAGAGCCAGACTGATTGCCCGTGATATTTTTTCACCCACTACCGAACCCATACTTCCGCCTAAAAACGAAAAATCCATTAGAGCCAGAACTACATCCTGGCCATCCATACAGCCCTTTCCCGTAACGACAGCTTCCTTTAATCCTGTCTTTTTTACCGCAGCCTGGTACTTTTCCGAATATCGTTTATTATCCTTAAACTTAAGCGGATCGGTTGAAGTGATATGCTGATTAAATTCTTCAAAACTATTTTCGTCCAGAAGAATATCTATATAATCATAACTGCCTATCCGGAAATGAAAATCACATTTGGGACAGACGTATAGTTTTTTCTCTAATTCCTTTTTATAAATAATCTCACCGCACTCTTCACATTTGATCCATAAACCATCTGGAATTTCTTTACGTTCTACCGGTTTTAAAACTTCCTTTTTTCTTTTAAACCAATCCATTTTTACCTCTTTTATTATCTTTTTTTACCATCACGAAGGCATTTTCACCATTCGAATAGTAATCTTTTCTAAGGTATAAGATTTCAAAACCAAACTTTTTGTATAAGTTGATCGCTGGTTGATTGCTTTCCCTTACTTCCAGATAAGAGATTTCCATATCTTTAAAACATTCGGAAATCTGGTTAAGTATAAATGATCCGATCCCTTGACTCTGCCATTTTCTGGAAACAGCAACATTGCCAATATGGACCTCTTTGGCATAACTCCAGCACACCATGTACCCGATAATTTCCGACCTGTTGTCGACCACGAATGCCTGAGCGATCTGTTCATTCTTTACATCGGCCAAAAAACTATCATAGGACCAGGGATCCTGAAACAGGTCACATTCTATTTCATAAACCTGTGCAATATCCTTGATCTCCATTTTCCGGAATATAAGATTCATGATACCCCGGCAAAGGGTTGAATGTAGAGCGGTTCCAGTATATGCAAATCATCCTGATAGCCGGATAGATATTTCTGGAAGCCTAACTGGCAGATGAGTTTCATCTCCAGTTTTGACCTGATCACTTTTCTCTGTAAGTCCGGCGATAATTCAAATTTATCGTTATTACACTCTTCAATCACAATACTGCCGGGATCTTTCATTTCCCTTTTCAGATCAGATATCTTGATAACTTTGCATGAACCGAGAACCAGGTTCTCCTGATAAAAGTTACCCAGATAATATAATCCCCGTCGGGCATTAATCAGAACATAGATCGGTCTCATTGCATCTGGCGCTTGAGAAGCCAGAATTTCAAAATTACTGACTGCAATCAGAGGTTTATCAAGTGCAAAACAAAATCCTTTGGCATAGGCCATTCCGATCCGCAATCCGGTAAAGGACCCTGGCCCGGCTGTGATACAAACCAGCTGTACGGATGATGGTTCGAGGTTTAATTCTTCCAACCCGGCTCTGACAAATCCCGCTAAGAGAGTCGAATGAAGATTAGGTGCTTCAACGGTTTTCTGGTATAAAACATTATAATCGCTCCATAAAGCAATACCACACTTGATCCCCGAAGTATCTATGCCCAAAACGATTTTTTTATCCATTATATTTGCTTAACCTGAATCTTCTCCAGGACTTCTCAACTGGATTGACTTCAATATGTATCCTGAAATTCGGCCAGATGATACGATCTTCAATGATGTCCGGCCATTCAATAAAAGTAATATAATCCCCATCCCATAAATCATCTAATCCCAGGTTATCTAATTCCCGCACATTGAAGATCCTGTATAAATCTATATGGTTGATTCTATATTTACCGGTATATTGATTTAAAATGGTAAACGAAGGACTATATGCCTGCTGTTTTGAATCCAAGAGCCTGACAAATTCCTTAATCAGAAAAGTTTTTCCGCTACCCAGTCCGCCATAGAGTAAAATAGTATCATTAGGTTGAAAGAACAATATCGCAGCAGCAGCAAATTCCCGGGTTCCTTTTTCATTGGTGACCTCCCGGGTAATCAGAATCCGATGATCCATCTACCCTCTTCGATCTAAACGAATTAAAGGCAAAATCATTTCTTCCATCGAAGCTCCGCCATGCTGAAAACTGTCCTTGTAATAATTCAGATATTTATTGTAACTCGTTGGATATACGAAATAATAGTCCTCCTTGGCAATTATATAAGTTGTATTAATCCCCCGTTTCGGGAGCTTAAAATCGGATGGATTTCGGACAAATATCGCATTTTTCTTTTCAACCTTTAAACTACGCCCGTATTTATAGCGAAGGTTGGTGGATGTTTCCCGGTCCCCAATGACTTTTGTCCCGCGCATGCCACGGATGCTACCATGATCGGTGGTTATAAAGAAGGTATGGTTGGACTTGGCAAACTCTCTTATCACATTATAGATGGGCGAATGTTCAAACCAGCTCTTTGTAAGTGACCGGTATGCGGATTCATTAGGTGCAATCTCTTTCAGTATGGGCAGATCCGACCGGCTGTGAGCCAACACATCAACAAAATTCAATACGATAGCTAGCAAGGGGGTATCCAGATAATAAATAAGATTCTTTTCTAAATTCTTCGCATCATCATTATTCATGATTTTCAGGTACTTTATCTCCCGGTCTAAGGTAACTCCGTTTCTTTGCAGATTCTGTTCAAGTAATTCTTTTTCATGCTTATTTAAACTGTTTTCATCTTCATTGTCCAGAGTCCATAGTTCGGGATATTTCTTTTCTATTTCTTCCGGAAACAATCCACTAAAAATGGCATTCCGGGAAAAAGGTGTTGCTGTTGGAAGAATCGAATAATAATAAGCATGGGTTACATTATAATAATCATAGAAAAATGGTTCCAATACCAGCCATTGATCAAGGCGGAGACAATCTATAACCATGAAAATCACTTTCTTCTTCTGGCGTAATTCCGGAATAACATACTTTTTAATCAGATCCGTTGATAGTATAGGAGGATCTTCTCTTTTCCATATCCAGTTCTGATAATTTTTTTCTATATATTTTCCATACTCCACATTAGATTCCCGACGCTGATCATATAAAATTTCCCGGTATTGAGGTTCCATGGAACTATCGATTTCAACATCCATTTTGAACAATTTTAAATTCAGTTCAACCCAGTCTTTATGATTCAACGGATTCAATAAACTGGATGAAAATTGTCTTAATTCTTCAGAATATTTTCGGCTTTTCTGTTCAGTAGTAATGTTTTTACGTTCCAGAATTTTTTTGCAAGCTAACAGTATTTGGCTGGGATTAACCGGTTTGGTCAGATAATCATCAATTTTTTGACCAATGGCATCTTCCATTAATCTTTCTTCTTCATTTTTTGTAATCATGATCACCGGGATCTGCGGCATCATGTTCTTAATTTCCTGCAGTGTTGCCAGGCCGTCTTTACCCGTCATCATCTCATCAAGCAGCAGAATATCATAAGTACTTTCTGAAATTTTACCAATGGCATCATCACCATTAGTCGCTGTATCTATCTCATACCCTTTCGATTGCAGATACAGGATGTGGGATTGCAGTAAATCTATTTCATCATCTACCCAGAGAATTCGCTTTTTTTGCATGATAAACCTTAAAAATAGAAGCAAAAAGTAAATAAATATAAAGGTTTTGTCAAACGATTAATTTTATTAAAGATGTGTCACCGATGGTATCGGTTAAATTAAAGCTATTTTTCCTTCATAACCGTAACACCATCCCAGTCTGGACCCGGGCTGCTAAACTTATATTCAATACACCGGGTTCGATATTCAGCAGAGGGCATATCGTCTGGCACAAATTTCAGGCAGGTTTCAAAACTATCAATGGCTTTATCCCATTGTTGAGATTTGTAAGATTGCAATCCGGTATTGTAGACTTCCAACAACTTGAGAAAGTTATCTTCAAGTTTTTCATCCTTAAAAGCGATCAATTCAAACACCTTAATCGGTTTTTCTTTACCCTTTACCCGGATCAGATCCAGTTCGCGGGTAAAGTAGTCTTTTTTCACATATTCGTATGTATTTTCACTGATCATAATATACGTACCATAAAACTTATTGGCACTTTCCAATCGTGATCCGAGGTTTACATGATCACCCATTACCGTGTAGTCAAAAACATCCCGCGAACCCATATTACCAACGATCACATTTCCGGTATTGATCCCTATCCTTGCCCGTACGAGTGGTTTGCCGGCCTCCTGCCATTTCTTGCGTAGAAAATGTAATCGTTTCTGCATTTCCAATGCTGCTTTACAGGCCATATAGGGATGATTTTCATAAAAGACGGGTATTCCAAACTCGGCCATGATGAGGTCCCCTTCATACTTATCGATGATACCCTGATTGGCCAATATAATATCCGTCATCTCGGTCAGATATTCGTTGAGTAAATGAACTAATTCGGTTGGTGTCAATTTTTCGGATATTGAAGTAAACCCGGCAACATCCGAAAACATAACTGTAACAATCTGTTCCTCTCCGCCTAATTTAAGTTTATCCGGATTTTCAATAATTTCCTTCACAACTTTTTCGGGTAAGTAATGGCTAAAAGCTCCCTGGATCCATCTCCTTTGTTGCTGAGATAAGATATATTGATAAACGGTATGCCCTAAATAACCAAGAGCTATCACCAGAATAGGTGTGCTTATTTCAATAATAGTACTCCACAACGAGAAAAATACAAAGGCCATGATAAAGTAAACTATAGTTACACCGCCCGTGATCAAGGCCCCCCAGAAAGTTGGCAAGTGACTTGTTATAAGGTAGATCCCCAATGCCAGAAACAGCAGGAGAGCTATCTGCCACAGGTAAGGGATTTGATTCAGGTAGTTCTGTTTTAAAATCATATTCAACGTGTTCGCGTGAATTTCAACTCCACTGGTCAGAACTTTACTATATCGCCCCTGGGCATCCTGCACTTCCAGAAAGGGTGTCGGAAAATCGTCATGCAGTTCTTTCATGGTCGAACCGATCATGACAATCTTATCTTTCAATACTCCCGAGTAGAGCAAACCGGGAGGGATCCCTTTTTCCAGGTCCCCGGGATCACTGAAGCTGTCCAGATCAAAGTCTTCAACCAGATCAAAGTCTTCATCATCCAGAACCACATCAAAAGAATATTGAGGGAAAGTACCCGCAGGGCCGAAATAATTAATTAAAGTGGAATAACTGTTGATCTTTGGAATCTTAAAAGTGTCCAGTTGGAAAAATTCAACTGAATCCTGAATCGTAACTTCCTCCGGAATTCCCTGATATACCTTGAGTAACTCAGCGGCGAACGATGGATAAAGACTGTCATTGTAGGCCTGTCCGATCAAATAGCGGCGGTAAAAACCATCCTGATCCAGATCAAATGAAACCAGTCCCCACTTAACTCCAGTATTAAGAAATTTTTCATAAGGTCGTACCAGTGTCACCATATCAGCCCGGCCCCGCGGCATATCAATCTTACCGGCCAAAACCACGTTTTTATATTTATTTAAGGCTTGCACCAGTTTATCATCCGACTCTAATCCATTAATATCCGGCTGGTCAAATATAACATCGATTCCAATCGCTTTTACACCAGCCCGGTTTAAATTGTCTATTACATGGGCAAAATACTCCCGCGGCCACGGCCAGCGATGGGGTGTCGACTCATCAGATTGATCGTCGATGGCCAGAAGTACGACCGGAGAATCCGTTACATCCCGGGCGCCTCTCATCTTGAAGCGGTAATCCAATAAATTCAGTTCAAGATTAGCAAATGTAGTCATCTCTCCAATGACTAACGCCAACACAATTGTTACGCTAACAATCAGCAGAGAAATAAGAAGATTTGCCTGGTGTTTTTTAGATGTTGCCATATTCCCACTCACCCATTTATTGGATCACTCATGATTTTGTTCGTAAACTTTTACAGCCTGTATTAAAAATTGTATTGATAACGAACATTAAAAATAGTATCGGATAGATCTTTTTTACTGTTATTCACGCTCATGATCTGGTACGAAATCTGATCAAATCGCAATGAAAAAACTCCTAGCTGCAAATTCCTGTAGGAAAGCCCGAAGGAATAATTGTTACGTGGAGTATCGAACGTCTGGTTGATATCCTTGTTTTCGATATTCTGGATAGTCACATTAACGAAAGGTCGTAATTGATCGGAACCCATCAGATTCAACAGTTCATATTCAGCCCCCAAAAATATTCTCTGTATATTCGTCTCGAATTTGGAGGTCGAACCGAATACAGACGCTGACTGAGAATAATTAAGCCGCGTAATTAAAGCAATGGGAAATCTGCTGACTAAACCGATACCGTACAGGGTAAAATCGCTCGTATTATTCTTCTTAAATTCCACTCCTTCATCCCTGCCGTAAGTGTTCATGGTGAGGGAAAGAGCATTTTTCACCCGGCTGAATTCAAGATTATAGGTGGTGGAGAACATGAACCGTTGAGTGGAGTTGTCCTCCATATAATATTCCGGATTAGTGAAATCGGTCGTATCGTCCAGTGAAACGTCGTTGGAACGATTGATATTAGCATACCCAACCGTAAAGGATGGAATATTCCCAACTGGAAAGTAAGAAACGGTTGCACCGATTTCCTGGTTCGACGTGCTGAGTTTGTTGTTGGACTTATCCTGCTGGAAATTATTGTAAAACAGATTTAAAAATAACTGGTCGTTCATTATCCTGAGGTTATCATTGATATAAATACCATTAATGTCTTTCAGCATATAAGGATTTCCGGGGGTGGCAAAATTCTTGGCCACGCTGGCATATTTTAACTGCAAATCATTTTTAAAATAGCGCAGGGTCGCTTCAAAATTCATCCCCAGGCTGGGGAGAGGACTCAATCCCTCAGTCATGGATAGAAAACCAGTACTCTCAAGTAACTTGAACATACTTTCGGCCGTGCTGTTATCTTTTAATTCACTATTGATACTGGTCAGAGTATCCCAGGTGACTTCTGCCCCCCCGGCATTCGTATTAGCGATACTGGCCTGTACAGCAGCATCGATTATTATTCTGCGGTCATCAAAGTTCATACTCAGATCCGTTCCCACCACCAGAGATTCTTTTGCATTACCGCCGTATTTGATAGACTTGGGATCCTCCTTGGCATTTAACAGATTCAGGCTCCAGGTAGCATGTTTCCCAAACCGAAAACCCGGACGGAATGCGATTATATTTTCCTGGTAGATTCCCCCCTGGTCCAGGGTATCAATAAGGACATCGTCGTTCGCGAGCGTATCGAAGGGAACCAGTTCTCTGTTTCCATTTATTCCACGTTGGGATTGTCCGTACACGAAATCAAACAAAAAGAAACCCAGTTGTAAACCGGTTTGAATACCGCGGACCCGTTTATTATAAAATGTTAATGGATTATAGATGGGAGTAAAATCACCTCCGCGCAGGTAAATATTATTGTATGATGAGAGATTATACCGGAGATTGACACCGTAGCGGTTTACCGGTTGTCGTTCAGGTGTTTCTTCAGAAGAAAAAAGCAGGCGTGCACTTGCATCAAGATTTGAGAATCGTCCGCTGAATTCCCCACCCCCCCGGAAAAAATTATCACTGATCTCTGAAACATCCTGATAGCGGTTTTCGATAAATACCGATCCGCGGTAGTTGGATGCTGTTCGGGTTTCGACTCCACCACCAGCCTTGAAAGACCATTCTTTTTTACCGATCAGATTGTTTTGTGCATCCATAAGATTTATTTCAATATTATGCGTTCCGCCTCGTATCTGCTTGGGTGAAAAGGTCAGAACACCATCAGCAAAATCGATCATGCTGGTGACATTTGTACCGTCGATCAATAATTTGCTTCTGGACAAATCAAAATTACTTTCAACTCCCATCAGATAGGCAGCGATAACAAGTTCATCGGGCAGAACCGTTTCATCAGGTTCCGGACTGACCACCACAATCTCAACCATGTTTTTCTGTGCCGCCACCGCCGCAGGAGCAACCAGCATCACATAAGGATTGGTTTGTGCCGATATTTCCGGTAAGGTACCGATTTTACCTAGCCGTCCTTCATACCCTATAAAATATTCCAACCTCCCGGATGTAATATTTTCTGTATTAATTGATGCCTGATATAAAAATCCTTCATTTTCCATCAGTACCTGCGTATACTCGCTTTTCCCGGTTTCCCGGTAAAATAAAGATATATCATAAATTTCTGCACCCGGTGTATTAAGCATTACCTCCACGCGCACTTTATCCCCGCGCACCACTCCCTGGGGAGTATCATGGAAGAACATAGTGCTATTACTCCCCGCTAATGCAGATAGACTAATGAGCATGAAAACACCTAGCAAAAGATATCGGATCGTTCTCATAGGACACCTCTTTATAAGTTATTAACGACCATAATTATAATCATACCTATCTGGTATTAATATTTACTTTAATATTCTATCTTTTAAAACTATAACTGAATTATGACGACCTATTCCAGGCAGTCTGAAACATTTCAACTAGGTTCAAAACATAGTTACCGTCTTCGGATCTCTATTTAGAAAAAATATAATGGAAGAGAAATTATATCTCTTCCACCATTAACTATAGAAATTTATATTAATATCCCGCGATGAAAGTACGGA
>Ga0315276_10001617_pt1 | contig 20241 bp, 21 predicted proteins | sample YL17G05_0_MG_FD_204542 | JGI IMG/M metagenome (GOLD analysis project Ga0315276, IMG submission 204542) | Sediment microbial communities from Yellowstone Lake, YNP, Wyoming, USA - YL17G05_0 | ecosystem: Environmental > Aquatic > Freshwater > Lake > Sediment | place: USA: Wyoming | collected... | reverse complement strand
TCACTTCTTCTTCACGAACTCGGTGTACCTGCATTTCCCGCAGGTGACCCTGTCCTTGTGCTCAGCCAGGAATACGCCTTGGCCGCATTTCGGGCAGTGCTTCCTCGTCCTGACGATCTTGTCGCCCTCGAGCTTGAAATAATCCTTCTTCGGCATCGTGATCAGTCCTCGATCTCACTTCTTCGGCGCGGCGGGCGCTGGTGCTGGTGTTGGTGCGGCAGCGGCTGGTGCAGCTGCCGGTTTCGCCGCGGCCGGAGCATCTTTCTTCGCTGCCTTCTCGATCAGCTTGTTCCGCACGAGGACATGCTTCCTCTCGTGCGTCTTTGCTATCTCGACGCTCTTGTAGACCTTGGCGTATCCTTTCGTCTGGCCGAGGCCGAACTCCGACCTCATGTTGTCGAGCACGACCTTCTCCTTCGTGGAGTGCGCCAGCGCAGCGATCTTTTCCCTGATCGCGTCTCTTGATACTGTCGGCTCCCCGGGGTGGGTCGCCTTGAATTTGATCTCTGTCCTGTCGAGCAGCACGTTCTGCTTCGTCTCAAGGAATTCGATTTCCATCTGTGTCACCTCTATTTTCTCGTCCGCATCCTCGAGAGGAGGCTGCCGACGATCCTTTTGATATCTTCATCTATTCGGATTACACTGATTCCCTCATTAGGAATCCCATATATTACACAATCCCCCGTATCGGCAAGTTCGATGCACGCCAGGGACGCTAGGTCTTCCTCGCCCTTGACCTCTATCTTCGTCTTCCGTACAGATTTCGTCGATTTTGCTATCGCGTTCCACAGGTCCGCCGTCAGCTTTCCCTGGGGGTTTGTGACCTTGATGTTGGCTCCTTCGACGCTCTTGAGGACCTCCTTCGTCTCCTCCTCGCAAGGCCCTCTCTGGGTGTGATAGTCGAATATCATGATGTCGGGCTCGATGCCCATGCGCACGAGCGACGCGTTTACCATGTCGCCGATCGCGAACACCCTCCTGCAACCCCTGATGTGCCCTGCAAGATCCTCTTCGGACAATATCGGCCCGTAAGGCTTCGCAAGCTCGCCTCTGAGGTCGTCAGGCAATTCTAGGTCTACGGAGATCGTCCGGTCAGCGGACACGAAGAGCAAACTTCCCGTTGACATTTATCCCCATTCTCTTTGCTATCTCGGACTTAGTGTGATCGATGATTATGATGTAGCCCTGCCACTCCCTGGAAGTCGGAGATCCGCATACTGCGCACTTGTCCAGTTCTGTCACGAGACTGCACTGCTTGCAGGCTTTTTCTACGTTCATTTCTTCTCCCTCTCCGCTCTCTTGGGTTTCTCGTGCTTCTCGGACTTTTCAGGCTTCTCGGGCTTTTCCTCGTCCTTCTCGCCCTTCTTCTTGCCTTTCTTATCTTCCTCGATCCAGTCGAGCTTTCCGAGGCCGGGCTGGCGCATGGTGAGGCCGATCTTGCTCTCCCTTGGGCTCCTCTCGTTGATGCTGAGCGACACTATGCGCGCTCTTACCGGGTCCCCGATTCTGAGCTCGCGCTTGGTGTCCTTGCCGAGGAACCTCTGGTTCTCTAGGTCGACGTCGATCCTGTCGTCCATGATCTGGCTAATGTGAAGCAGCCCGTCAAGCGGGCCGAATCTGACGAAAGCTCCGAACTTCATTACCTCGCAGACGGTCCCCTCGACGACCTCGTGGAGCTGCGGCCTGTACAGAAGCGCCTGGAACTTGACTTTCTGGTAGACGGCCCCGTCGCCGTGGACGATCCGCCCCTCTCCGATGACATCGACGTTCCTGACGATCAGGGTGTATCCGTTGGCGACATCGACCTTCCCCTCGAACGATTCCCGGGTCAGTTCCGCGGACAGGTCCTGAAACTGCTCCCCGAGCCTGTTCGGCGGAATGCGGATTATGTCTTCCCTCGTCTCAAGTAAATACATTGTAGTCAGCGCCCTCCTTGACCATGCTCAGTCCTTTATATAGCTTTCTCCCCGTCAGGCGAGTACGAACAAGCTGACGAAGACCAATGTGATGGTCGACAGCAGCTTCACAAGTACGTGCAATGAAGGACCGGCGGTGTCCTTGAACGGGTCCCCGACCGTGTCCCCGACGACCGCGGCCGCGTGGGCAGGCGACTTCTTCCCGCCGAAATGCCCGGCCTCGATGTACTTCTTCGCGTTGTCCCAGGCTCCGCCGCCGTTGTTCATCATCGTGGCCATCAGTATGCCGACGATCGTGCCGACCATCAGCATCGCCCCGATCATCATGAAAGTCACATCATCGGGTATTCCATCGCCATTGATGTCATGCCCAAATGAATCTCCAATCACGTAAGCTCCTGACAATCCCAATGCCAATGGGACGATGACAGGCAATATCCCTGGAAGAACCATTGCTCTCAGGGCGCCGACAGTGGCTATGTCCACGCATTTCGCATAGTCGGGCTTCGCGGTGCCTTCCATTATGCCAGGGATCTCCCTGAACTGCCTTCTGACCTCGTCGATCATCTTTCCTGCAGTCTTTCCAACCGCGCGGATCGCGAGGGACGAGAATATGAACACAAGGACGCCGCCGACCATCGCTCCTACGAAGACCTCCGGGTATGCGAGATCGACATGGAACCAAGCACCGAGTTGGGCTGCAGAGATCGGCGTTCCCGGGTTGATGTTCTCCTTGATCATCGCGACCCGCTCGAAGTAAGCTCCGAAAAGCAGGAATGCGGCAAGGCCAGCGCTCGCCATCGCATATCCCTTCGTTAGGGCTTTCGTCGTGTTGCCGAGCGCGTCAAGCCTATCTGTCCGGCGGCGGATCTCCTCGGGCTGCTTCGACATCTCGATTATCCCGCCAGCGTTGTCCGTGATCGGGCCGAACGTGTCCTCTGCGAGGACGAAAGCCGCGGTCGCGAGCATCCCCATCGTCGCTACTGCCGTCCCATAGAAGCCGTAAAGGAGATTCATGTCTGGATGGAGTGCCGGCGTGGCAAGTGTGCCGAGGTAGAATGAGGCAAGCAACGCCACAGCGATCGAGATTATCGGCATCAAGGTCGTTTCGAGCGCGACTGAGAATCCTGTGATGATTGTCGTCGCGGGACCTGTCTTAGAAGCCTCGGCGATCTCTCTTACCGGCCTCCACTCCCCCGCTGTGTAGTATTGAGTTATGTAGACGATCACGATGCTCAGGACGATACCGACAATCCCCGCAGCGAAGAAGTAAAGGTATCCGTCACCTAGGAGCTGCTGTGCCGCTATATAGAACACGACCGCAGACAGAGCGCATGCGACGAAGTATCCTCTGTTAAGCGCCTTGGCGGGATTCTCTTCCTCGTTCCGCATCTTCACGGCAAGGACGCCGACCATCGATGCGAATATGCCCAAACCTCTGACGATCAGAGGGAAGAAGATGAATCCGATTGCGAGTTCTCCACCGACCTCTCCACCCCATGCGATCCAGATCGAGAATCCGAGAAGCATCGCGCCGATGTTCTCCGCCGCTGTGGATTCGAAAAGGTCTGCCCCTCTGCCGGCGCAGTCCCCGACGTTGTCTCCGACAAGGTCTGCGATCACAGCCGGGTTCCTTGGGTCGTCCTCGGGAATGCCAGCTTCAATCTTTCCGACAAGGTCGGCGCCGACATCCGCGGCCTTTGTGTAGATACCGCCACCGAGTTGTGCGAAGAGAGCGGCGAAGCTCGCCCCGAAGGCGTAGCCGACGGCGCCGTTCAGCGCCTCGTCGACCTCGAAATTGAGCCCGAGCCTCAAAAGATAGAAGATTCCAGCCACACCTAGGAGGCTGAGCGCCACGACGCTGAAACCTGAAACTGCTCCGCCCCTGAAGGAGGTCATTAGCGCCTCGTTAAGGGATCTCCTCGCTGCGCTGGCGGTCCTGATGTTTGACTTCACCGAGACATACATGCCTATGTAGCCAGAGAGGGAGGAACAGAACGCCCCAAGCAGGAACGCCGCCCCGACCCAAGGCCTCGGTTCGATGAGGCCCATGATGATAGCTCCGAGGATGATGCTGACGATCGCGATAGTCTTGTACTGCCTTTTGAGATAGGCCATCGCTCCTTCCCTGATCGCCTCGCCGATGGCGAACATCTCGGGCGTGCCCGTGTCCTTCTTGAAAACGTATCTCGTCAGCAGAGCTGCGAAAGCCAGCGCGACAATTCCTGCAATCGGTACAATTACGACTAGGGTCGGGTCTGCCATAAGAATCAATCCATCCGTTTCTATCAGGTTAGCTGGCGATTAACGTACTTATATAAATTGATAACTGAGATGGGGCGAATCGCCCACGTCCTACAATCGATTATCGAACCAATCTCATCTTCAAATCTGGTCCTACAAAACATTATAACTGACCATACTGATTTTGACGCGGTGAGTTAATGGTGGAACCGGGGGACGCCCAGAAGAAAGTGACAGACGCCGATCGACAGAGGACCCTTGATGAGCTGAAGGCTCTCCGCGAGAAGCGCCTAGATGCCTCTAAACCTTCACAGCCATCACCTTCGTCGGGCGCGACCGCAAGGCCGACGCAATCTCAGCCGAGGAAGGATTGGGAAACGGTGGATATTTCGGCGGCAAGAAGCGAGGACGATGATGCGACACTCGCAGCGCTCCGCTCATCGAGGATGCAGGCCGAAGCCTACCATGATGTCGTGAAGCTGAGAAAGAAAGCGCATGCTCACGAGCACAAAGCCTCGAAATTTCAGACCAAATCCAAGAGCCACGAAACGAAAGCCCAGAGGGCGATCACAAGGGCCGTGGGACTCCGGGAGAAGGCGACGAATTGCAGGGAGAAGATCAAGGACCTCGAGGCCAGAGTCAGCGATTATGCCAAAGACCTGAGATCTTCAGCGTCCGGCGAATCCTCGTTGCCGCCAGAGAAGATCAAGCTCAAGATGGCGAAGCTCGAGGGAAAGATTGCTTCCCTTCAGCAGAGGGCGAGGAAGTATGAAGCGAGGGCGGCCATGCAGAACGAGAGGGCCGCGGGTCATAGGTCCAAAGCGGCATTCAATAAGGAACAAGGTAAGATACAAGAGGCAGAGGCAAAGAATTTCACCAAGAGGGCCGATAACCTCGAGAAGGCAGGCCTCTAGAGATCCTTGGTCGCTTTAGAACGGATATCCCAGGATCCAACGGATCAGTCTGATTCAGGATGTGAAACATGGCTTCCATCGACGCGGAGGGAGAGGGACATCTCGATTCGCTCCTCGAATCGGCAGACGGCATCGTTGTCGTCCTCGACGGAGGCTCGAGGGTCCTGCGCATCTCGAGAGGCGGGCGGAAAGCGCTCGGCTACGAGGAGGAGGAGATTTTCAATCTGACTATCATGACCATTGTCCCCCAGGACAGGCGCGAGTGGATGTTCGCAATATCCAAGCGCGTCAGGGAGGACGGGATAGTAAGCGACGTCTTCGTTCACTGGAAGACCAAGGATGGCCGAAGGCTGATCGCCAAGTCGACCCTGAAGTCAGTTGTCAATTATCAGCACGAAGTCGTCGGGATGATCATCTCAGAGGATATGTCCACCCAGAGCCCTGGCGAGGGTACGATGACCCCCGAGCAGGCGATGGACATGATCCACGCCTCGGAGATCGCCCTCGTCGTCACCGACCTAAGCGGCAACGTGGTCTCCTTCAGCTCCGGCGCGGAGAAGCTCACCGGCTTCTCGACGCAGCAGCTGGTAGGCTCGACGATCGGCAGGTTGTTCCAGGAACGAGAGGTCATCGGGGATCTGACAACGAAGGCCCTGAGGGACGGGAAGGTCGAGGACCGGGAGACTGTCCTGGTCTCTCCGAAGGACGAGCGTCTTCAAGTCTCCGTTTCCGTCTCCGTGCGGAGGAACCCGAGCGGCGCCGCGATGGGTTTCTCTTTCGTGATCTTCTCCATCGTCAAGAGGAAGGAGCTCGAGAGGGAGCTGGAAATCCGGACGGAGAAGCTGCGGCTGGTCAATGAGCTCGCCACGCGGATAAGGTCCGGGAAGAGCATGAGGGACATCTACACCGCCGCGGTCGAAGGGCTGTCGAGGATACTGCAGTTTGACATGATGACTCTGATAGCGACGACCAAGGCCGATGAAGGTTTGAGGATAACCTCCATCGAGGGGAAATGCCCTGACTGGCTAGTGGAAGGGGGGCTGCTCCCGACCGCCAAGGGGCCGTTCGGCACCGCCCTGAAGGAGAGGAAGCCGATCGTCTACACCCCTTTCGAGCTGAGGGAGGCTTTTCCCGGAGGAATTCCCGAGGACCCCGGTTTCAAGAAGGGCGCGGTCATGCCCCTTTTCGCGGGTGAGAGGCTTCTAGGCCTGCTCAACTTCATATCTAACGCCCCAACCGCCTTCGGCCCGAAGGACATGGATCCAATCCTCTTAGTAGCTGATCACATCGCACTCGCGGTCGAGGCATCGAGGCTGTTCAGCGCGTTGATGGAGAACATAAACATCCAGACGATCCTCATGGAGACCGGGACGGCCGTCAGGTCCGAGATGAATCTCAAGGAGGCCTACCCGCTCGCCGTTGCGAAGGCCCAGGAGGTCGTATCGACCAACCATGCCGCACTTTACATGCTCGAAGATGGAGTGCTGAAGCTCGTAGCATCGGATGGCGATTCTAAGGACGAGTTCCATGAGACCGTTTCAAAGGACAACAGGAACCTGATCGCCGTCACTTTCTTCGGGAACGGCAAGGCATTCATACGCGAGGTGTCGAAGTCGGATACGGCCTCTGAAAGGGAGAAGGGCAGGTACACATCAGTCATGATGGCGAAGCTTGCGGGTCGCTCAGGTCCGATGGGCGTCCTGTATCTTGCGAGAGCGCAGACCGGTGTTCCTTTCACCGCATACGAATTCGAGCTGCTCAACCTCTACTGCAATCATCTCTCTCCATCGCTCGAGAACGCTCAACTTTTCGAGAGCACGAGGAACAGTGAGGAGCTTGCTCGCAAGGCGCTGAATTCCGAGAGGAGGAGCATGGATGCCTTGCACTTCCTTGTCGAGATGTTCGCGCACGATTCCCTGAACCAGATCCAAGGCATCCTCGGCTATCTCGAGCTCATCGGCGATTCTGACATACCCGCTGAGGTACAGAGCTACCTCGATAAGGCGATGCGGCAGGTCAGGTCTGGTGCGTACCTTATATCCGGCACGGCGCTCGTGTTCAAGAACCTGGAGGCGGCGAAGAGGGTCAGGACCCTGGAGGAGGTTGTCAAGGCGCTCCAGGACGCCATGCACAGGTTCTCAACGGTGTTCAGCAATGTCGAGGTCCAGAGCCGCATCCCGCCCCTCGAGACGGCGGAAAGCGAGGTCGATCTGCTGCTTTCAGAGCTGTTCTTCCACGTGCTCAGGCTGATGCACAAGGCATCAGGGTCGCCCGGTATAGACATCGATATCTCAGGCGACAGGGACCTGCCGGTCGCGGTGATCGAGTTCTTGGTAGAAGCTGGATCGAGCTCCGGCAGGATGCTCGAGGCTCTCGATGATGATGGAGGAAAGGAATCCGGCGCGCCTCTCCGCCTCGATCCTTTTATCGTCAGGATCCTGAGCGAGACCTACGGCACGAAGATCTCTATCGCAGAGAAGAAGCAGGCAGTTGGAAACAAAGCCGATATAGTCTGCACCCTGGAGTTCGAGACGAAGACCCGATACTGAGGCGCTCAGGACGTCTCGCTATCCGATGAAATCCTGGACATATGCGGATGACACTCGTTCTTCAGTTTTAGGACCATCATCAGCTCTCCGTGCTCCAATGAGACATACGCCTTGTCGATGTTGGAGACATATCTTGTGGCGTGCCCCTTCCCGCCCAACTGGTTCTGGGAATGGCTCACATCGAGCAGCTGTTCGCTGATCAGCGTCTTGAGCTTCCTGTAGCAGACCGACCTCGGTATGCGTAGCTCCCTGCATAGCTGGGACGCCGTGCGAGGGTTCTGGGAGGTCAGCCTTAGGATGGTCGATGTCTGATCGTCGAGCATCATCCGGATCTTTTCGAATGTATCCATTATCCCAATTCCTCATGCTTGTCGTTCTTCGACTTATCATTTGTCCGAGTCGTCGCTCCGGTTCGAGGTATCAACATCGAATGAATCCTCAGCGGAGGGTTCAAGCGTCTCCTCGCAAGAGGGTTCCTCGTTGTTTGAAAGGTAATTGAGATCGCCGTTCTCAACATCCAGGTGCAGGAAGACTAGGTTGGTAGAAGGGACGACTGGGCACAGGCACGAGAGATCCTCATCCGAGGGCGAGACCAGCTTGGTCTCACATACTATGCAATGCCCGCCCTCGAGCGCCAGAAGGTCGCCGCATATCGGACAGAAGACGTCCCTGGAAATCTCCATGTCGAGGTCCTCGCCCACGATGACACCGTTGACTATCTCGACTATCCCCTCTTCGATCTTCTTCAATGGTTCGTTGCAGAACGGACATCTCCCTGCATCAAATTCGATGACGGTCTTGCAGTTGAGGCATTCGAAGACCGCGTCCTTGCTGCCGTGCCTCGGCTCGACATAGGCGATGATGCCATGGTCGACATCGAAATATCCGCAGCCTAGCTCGTCCTGTTCGAACAATAGGGAAACGTCCTCGAAGACATCATCAAGAGCCAGTTCCGCATCTATCTCCGCCTCTTCCGTCTCGGCGGAAATCTCGTCCTTGACGTATGTAGTCCCGCATTTCGGGCACCTCTCGGAGTCTAATGGCACCAGAGTTGCACATTTAAGGCATCGGAATATCGGAAGTGCCTTCCACTCCAGTCTCGCTGGTTCCTTGATTTCCTCCTCAGGTATGATGAGGGGGGTAGGTTGTGCAGCTGGTTCATTCTGCCTTGGTCGGACGACCCGTCGCACGATCTTCTTCCGAGAGTTCATGCGCTCCGACTCGGCGTTTGATTCAATACAATCCTCAGGAAGGTCTCGCATCCGTCCTATGATTCGGTCAATATCTCTTAAACGGGTTTCGTTCCCAGAATCACCCATGATAACTCTATACTTGAATCTGAATTAAAATCAAAAACGATAAGGAGGATCTTAAGGCAGTTTTAATGGCGTTCCTCGTTCGATGACTTTATGAGTCGCAGAATAACCTGAAAATCAATCACTGGCAAATGTTGTTATGATTGCTCCAGTGTGACGAAAGGGTTATAAATCGGACGCTTTATAGGTGATTTCAACAGCTTTGAAATCTGATTGGCACGATTTATATGACTGAATTGTTGAGCGAACTTGAAGAAAAGAGGGCAGAAGCCAACAATGAGGCCGAGAAGCACCGAAATCTCCGGGACGACCTGAACTCAGAGACCAGGTCCTGGGTGGAGAAGCGGGACGATCTTAACGCGAAGGTCCGGGAGATCATCGACAAGGCCAACGGTCATCGGGAGACGAGGGACAAGCTCAACACCGAGGTCCGTGAAACGAAATCACAGCGCGACTTATGGAACCGCGCAGTTGCCGAGCTGAGCGAGAAACTGATACAGGAGAGGCGGGAGAAGATGCCTCAGGGCGGTTTCCCAATTAGGAAGCTGAAGATGGAGATGCGCGCCCTGGAAAAAAGGCATATGACATCCGTTCTGACTCCTGACAAGGAAAGGGCCTTGGTCGACGAGATTGGCACCCTCTCCTCGAAGATCCAAGCGATGGAGAAGGAGTTCGATCAGTTCGACGAGATCCGCAAACTCGACAAGGACCTGAAGGATGCGAAAAAGAACGCAGAAACGGCGCACAGGAAGGTTGGGGATTTGGCCGAGCGCGCTCAGGTGGAGCACGATGAGATGGTGAAGCTCTTCGATGAGGCGGACAAGCTCAGATCGGAGGCGGATCAGGCTCAGGACAGATTCGTCGAGACGAAACTCAAAGCCGATGAGGAGCACCGGGGCCACATAGAATTCATCCGGCAGGTCCACGATTTCGACAAGATCATCTCTGGAATGCGCCAGAAACTCCGAAAAACGAAAAAGGACAAAGAGGACGACTCCGCAAAGAAGGAGTCCGAGGACATCTTTGAGAAATTCAAATCCGGAGAGAAACTCAGCACCGATGATCTGATGATTCTGCAGAAGTCTGGCTATTTATAGTCAGTCGCCTTCCGCGCCTTCCCGCCTTTCAGCGAAAGTTTATATATCCTCCTGTTCATATAGAGCTTGGGAATTCGGGGCTAGTTGTTAGAGTGCATCCCATCCCTTCTGACAAGGCTAGCCCTTCCCTTCCCTTTTTTTTCTAAGAAACTTCTGATAGAAAGGATTTAATCCTCTCTCCATTTCATAATCTAAAAAGAGCTGAAGCAAATGGTTCTCGAGAAGCTCGGTCAATCGCTCCGCGACGCCCTGAAGAAGGTCGCTAACGCCTCACATATTGACCAAGCGATCGTCAAGGAGGTCGTCAAGGACATACAGCGGGCGATGCTCCAGTCCGACATCAACGTCAAGCTCGTCGTCGAGATGACGCAGAACCTCGAAAGGAGGGCGCTGACTGAGAAGCCCCCGGCGGGGATGAGCTCGCGGGAGCATGTCATCAAGATCATCTACGAGGAGATAGTCAAGATACTGGGAGCTTCGAAGGAGATCCAGCCGAAGAGGCAGAGGATCATGCTCGTCGGCCTGTACGGCCAAGGGAAGACGACGACCGCAGGAAAGCTTGCCAAGCAGCTGCAGAAGAAAGGGCTGAAGCTCGCTCTTATCGCCTGCGATGTGCACCGCCCGGCCGCGTACGATCAGCTGATGCAGATCGGCAAGAAGCTGAACATCCCGGTCTACGGCGACCCGACCGAGAAGAAGGCAATCAAGATCCTCAAGGCAGGGCTCAAGCAGTTCAAGGACGACGATGTCGTGATCATCGACACTTCGGGGAGACATTCCCTCGAAGATTCGCTGATCAAGGAGATCAAGGAGCTGTCGCAGGAGGCGAAAGCGGATGAGAGGCTCCTCGTCATGGACGCGACCATCGGACAGCAGGCCGGACCTCAGGCAAAGGCCTTCCATGAGGCGGTCAGCATCACTGGGGTCATACTCACGAAGATGGACGGCTCAGCGAAAGGGGGAGGCGCGCTTTCCGCCGTCGCGGAGACGGGCGCCCCGATCTGCTACATCGGCGTCGGGGAGCACCTCGAGGATCTGGAGAAGTTCGACCCGACAAGATTCGTATCGAGCATGCTCGGAATGGGCGACCTGCAATCGCTCCTTGAGAAGGCGCAGGAGGTAATGGATGAGGATACCGCCGAAGAGACGGCCCGCAAGATGATGTCGGGCAAGTTCTCCTTGAGGGACATGTACCAGCAGATGGAGATGCTCGACGGGGTCGGTCCTCTTCAGAAGGTCGCGCAGATGATCCCGGGGTTCGCCGGCAAAGTTTCCGAGAAGGACATGGAAGCCTCCCAGGAGCGGCTCAAGAAGTGGAAGGTCATCATGGATTCCATGACGGAGGGGGAGCTCGACGATCCTAAGACCATCAAGTCAAGCCGCGTCGTCAGGATCGCAAGAGGCTCCGGCACGACACCGAAGGACGTCCGCGAGCTTCTGAAGCAGTACAACAATTCCAAGAAGGCCATCAAAGGTTTCATGGGCAACAGGAAGATGAGGCGCCAGCTCATGAAGCAGATGAAGATGGACGAAGCACCGGGAGGCTGATTTCAACGAGGCGCTTCGTGGTAATCGGTCATAGGGCAACCACTTCGGCGGAGTTCAGTCTCGACGATCTCTCCGGAGCGACCGGCCGGCTCGACATCCTGCTCAGGTGCATCACCTCTTCGTTCCATCTCTCGCATGGGATAAGGACCGATGTCGAGACGCACCTCGTGCTGCAGGGGCCGCCGAACCCTCCGAGGACATTGAGATTCGTTGGCTCCGAGCTCAAGTACCTGAACCCCGATGAGAGGTCGACCGCGGCCCTGGTGAGGAACGCCCTAAGCGCGAAGAGCGAGGGAGAGACGAAGGCGTCGCCCGGTGTATACATCTCATCTAGAAGCTACCCTGATGTCATCTCTCTGCTGGCGAAGAACTCGCATATCTATTACCTGAAGGAGGACGGGCACGACATGCGGAAGATGCCCAGCTTCGAACAGGACATAACCTTCGTCCTCGGCGACGACAGGGACCTGACCCCCGAGGAAGAGGAGATCCTGTCCCAATACAACCCGCTCAAGGTGTCGCTCGGCAAGAAAAGCCTGCACGCCGACCACTGCATAGTCATTGTCAACAACGAGCTGGACAGGCGCTGCGAGCCTTAGCTTGATTGATGCATGATATGCGGCTTCTCTTCTTCGTCTTCCGATTCCGAGCCGTTGCCGCCACCGTCATCGTAGCTTATGTTCCCGCCGTTCACCATCGGCTCCATCGAACCGCCCCCGTTCGAAGTGTCGTAGTCGACCTTGAACTTCCCGTGGGAGAACCTCAGCGTCGCCGACTTCAGGCCGCATCTATAAAGCTTAACTCTGCGCCCCTTGCGAATCTCTGTCTCCTCGGATATGAAGATCAGACCGGCCTTTTCGAGGTCATGGATCCTGCGGTAGCAGGCAGCTATCGGTATCCTGCAAATCTTGCTGAGGCGCTGCGCGGACATAGCCTTCCTGTAGGTGTACGAGAGTATCTTCTGAGAATAGTTGTCCGCCAGTAGCCTGGATATCTTCACTGTGCTAGGGTGCTCGGTCATTTTTCCGGACTTATTTAGACATAGCAATAGATAAATCCGTTTTCTTTCCAGAATCAAGCCTGATAACACTCTGACCCGATGTCATCGGTAGCCGTGATATGTCGGGCAAAAGGTTAAAATCGGACTCCCAGATATTGCTCATGGTATTGGGATGGCTGTCTGTCCGTTGGAATTCAGGTATGGGCGTCAGAAGATGAAGCACATCTTCTCCGAGGAGACGAGGCTTCAGTACATTCTCGACGTGGAAGCGGCGCTCGCTGAGGCGGACGCCCGCCTTGGGATAATCTCCTCAGACCACGCGAGCATGATACGGAAATCGGCCAACACGAAGATCGTCAGCCTCGCAAGGGTGCACGACCTGGACAGCCAGATAAACCACGAGATAACTGCCATCGTGCGCACGCTCGCCGAGCAGAGCGGGGAGGGTGGGAAATACGTCCACCTCGGTGCGACATCCAACGATATCCTCGATACTTCCGCCGCACTTCAGATCCGGGACGCGCTCAGGATCATCATCGAGGGGCTTCTTAACCTTAGGAATGCTCTGACAGAACTCGCAGATAAGCACCGCGACACCATAATGATCGGGAGGACGCACGGTCAGTTCGCGTTGCCCATCACATTCGGTCTCAAAATGGCGATCTATTCGCTCGAGATCCACAGGCAAATCGAGAGGGTGCATCAGCTGATGCCGAGGATATGCGTGGGGAAGATGAGCGGCGCGGTCGGGACTGGAGCGGGGCTCGGCCCGAAGGCTCTCGATATCCAGAAGAACGTGATGGACCACCTGCAGCTCGGGATAGAAGAAGGCCCGTCCCAGATCGTCGGAAGGGACAGGTACGTCGAACTCATAGCCGTACTCGCGAACATCGCGACATCGATCGAGAAGATTGCGACCGAGATCAGGAACCTCCAGCGGTCGGAGATAAGTGAGGTGTCCGAGGCTTTCGACGCGAAGAGACAGGTCGGGAGCTCGACGATGGCTCACAAGAGAAATCCAGTCACGGCAGAGAACATCTGCAGCCTTGCGAGGATAGTCCGCGGCTTCATGACCCCTGCCTTCGAGAGCGCTATCCTCTGGCACGAGCGCGACCTGACGAACTCCGCCGCCGAGAGGTTCATCATCCCCCATTCGTTCATCATTCTCGACGATATACTGGCAAAGACGGACAAGCTGATGCGAACGCTCGTCGTCAACAAGGAACGGATGAGGAAGAACCTGGAGAGCGCAGGACCGACGATAATGGCCGAATCCGTGATCATCAAGCTCGTCGACAAGGGCATGGGAAGACAGGATGCGCACGAGCTCCTGAGGACATGCACGATGGAATGCATCGACACAGGGAAGGATTTCAAATGCACCTTGAAGGGTGAAAACGTCATCAGCCAGATGCTGTGCGACGAGGAGATCGATGAGTGCCTGCGACCAGAGTCCTACCTCGGGATGACGGAGAAGACTATCAACAACATCTTGGCAAAGTACAAGTAGCCTGTTTTGTTAAGGCTGAGCAAAGGGCCCTTAGATCAGCGGCAGATCGTTGCCTTCGCAAGGCAAAGGCCGCGGGTTCAAATCCCGCAGGGTCCACTCTTTTCCAATCTCAATATTTCGACGATATCCTTATTGTATCCGAGAATCATTGAGACTTGGGGGATCCTATCGAATCTGGTAAGTCGAATGATAAATTGATACTGATGTATGTCCCCTATGCGATAGAGAGGATCAGACTCTTCCGAAATGTAAGCGTCGAGGAACTCCGATACGTCAGAAAGACATCGCCCGAATTTTTCAACTTCATCCGGAATCAAAATTGCGAAGAGCACATAGAGTTCCTGGCTTCTTACCTAAAAGACCCCTATTTTGGGGTCTACATCGAACAGATGCTCTCACCGAAAGGGTTGAAATGGCTCCGACTAAACTTCCCAATAATGAAGCAGGTCGCTGAGGAAGAGAAATGAGAGTGCGGTCTCTTCGAGTCGATTGATCGCACGACTGATTTAATGAACCCCAAACGAATCATTCATTCTAACAATGATCATCCGAGAGCTGCCGGGCCACCGATCCGTATGGTCTCGAAAATCCTTTCAATCTTCGCGGCCTCCTTCTCACTGAGGTTCTTTGTATCTATCGGCATGATGACATAGGAATGATATTGGCGGGTGAAATCACTGATTTGTTCGAGCAGGGTATTCACTTTCTTGAACCCGTTTTCCGAGATCAATAGATTGATGCCATCTATGAGCACAACGCCGTTCATTGTTTCTGCGAGATATTCTCGCATGGATTGCGCGAGAGAGGTCAACATACCCTCATCGTCGACCTTCGCCCTTGCGTTCGAGCCGAGAAGAGTGAACCGCATGTCCTTAAGACCATACTTTTGATAGATTTCGATGGCGTCGATGCGGCTGATTATGTACCCTCTCTGCTTCTGACCGGTGCAAGCTGCAGTGATGAGCTGGCTGAACATCTCAAACCCTAGGTCGGACTTAGGGTCTTCCACAGCGTAGCCCTTCCCGCTTTTCAGCACGATCCGGAACTGCGCATCTCCTCCCTCGAGGACGAGTGGGATTGAGGAGACGGAGGTTATCTGCGATCTAAGGAGTCTTAACGCTGCAGAGATTGCTGTGGCATAGCCCGTCAAGGCGAGTACGTCATCGAATCTGAAAGGCACGCTTGTCTCATAGACTGCGAAGTAAGTGCCCCGCAGGAGATCTGAAGACGCTATCAGGAAGATTGGGATAAGGGAATACATCCAGTAATATTTCTTCAGTCCGCGGCCATAACCATCGAACATGTAGATTAGTGCGGTGGAGAGCGGTACGATAAGGCACACTGCCGGAATGACCATGTATGACAGCTGGGTAATCGTTTTTGCCACATCGTACTTGAAGAAATCAGATGAATTGTACCAGTAATTCAAGCTGATGAGGGAGACTGTTGTTCCGAGAGCGATGTAAGACATCAGGGCAGACAGGCTGCGCCCGCCCATCAGCTTCCGATACCTTCTGAGGTACGGAACGGTCGCCGCCATCCAAAGGAAATAGGAACCGAGGTGGAACAGGTCGCCGATGTTTACTAGAGGGATCCCTTTAGGTTCTGCAACAAAGCCATAATAGTACCAGATTGCACTGGCAATCAACTGGAAAAGGAAGCCGAACGCGATTAGGCCTGCCGTCGCCTTGAAGGACTTGTCCTTGACTCTCGGGATCACGAGCAGCAGGAGCAGGGTCGCAAAGAAGAGCATCTCGACGGACGTGCTGTCGATGTAATTGTCTATGGAGTAATCAGAGGGAAGGAGGAGCATGAGGGCATTTGCAGGGACGGCCATTACGATTGAAAGCAATATGAAGGTCCTGAGGTCCCAGGATAATTTTTTACGCTGCTTCCTCGCGGACGTGCTAACCAATTACGCACTTCCCTTTTCCTGACTTATCCCGTCCGATAACGCCTGAAGTATAACAAAGATTCTGAATATTGAAGGAACCGCATCGCTAAATCAAATCGCGAGAGGATAGAATAATTAGAAGAGTTCACCCTGATATTCATAGAAAAAGCATTATCATTAGCACGATACATATCGCCAGTGGAATATGTCAGAACAATATCCCAGCGGTGTAGCGACAAGCATCCTCCAGCTCTCTAAGCTCGTTAGAGACCTCTGCCCTCCTACGCCAGCAGACAAGAGCGAGAGGATAATGGCCGATCTCGAAAAGATTCTTTCACAATCACGGGTGAGATCGGATTCCCCAAAACAATTCCTGGAACAGGTGATGAACGTAATGTACCGGTATCTCGATTTCTCTGAGTTTGCCGTCGCATTCAAAGATCCTCGAGATGGATTGTTCAGATACATTGCTTTCATGGGGATGAGAAGGGACGCTGAGACCGCCTACAGGAGATTGTCATACAATGCCGACGATGCTTTGAGCCAGTCCAAATATCCGAGGATAAAATGCACCCCCTCGGTCGATTTCTTTCCTTCAGAGCTGAGACCTGAAAGAGATGGTGAGATTGAGACCTTCAACCGCCCAGGCCTCCTGCGGCAGCAGAGGAATTCCCTTGAGATGCTCCAGGAGGGAGATTATTTCTGTGCCTACTTCCACAGCCAAAGGGGCGATCTCATTGGATGGTTCGACCTCGCCCGAACGAAGGACGGAAGATTCCCCTCGGGGAATACCCTGAGATGGTTGAACCTCATCTGTACGATCGTGGGCAAGGTCATCGCCTAGGAAATCGAGAGAAGAACCAGAGGTCGCCATCAACGATTATCATCGGAAGAAACCGAGACAGAACGTTCTTATCATTGACATGAAGTCCGTCGGCCAGAAGAAATGATGGACAAAATGGATACTGAGTTGGAAAAGCGCATCCTCGAAGTACTGCCACTAGTTACAAGGTTTATCAAGAACGACATGAAATTGACCGAAAATCAATTCAAACCTCTCGCGAGATTCCATCGCGAGGCTTTCGGATGGGCGAGGGATTCAACCGTCGAGGAAATCAATGCGTTCCTTCTGGAGCATAAAGACAACAGGATCTTCCGTGACCACATTGAAGTCCTTCTATCACCGAAGGGGAGAGCATTCACTAACTATCTTTATGAATTGGCCAAGAAATGGGAACCGTAGACTCATCCTTCCAGACTTGACTGGCTCCTGCCATTCCAAGTCGACAATGATCACTTTATTCCTCTTCCTGGTTGGCAGGCATGACTATTAGTAGTCGAACTGGTTGGTCAGTATTGCAAAGGGCGCCAACGGTGCTCTAGCAAAAAGGAGAGAAAAAGTAATGAGTTACGGAAGTCGTAGATTCGACTCTGGGCCCAGAGAGATGCACAAGATAAAGTGTTCCGACTGTGGCGCTGAGGCCGAGGTACCCTTCAAGCCGACCGACGGGAGACCAGTCTACTGCCGCGAGTGCTTCCAAAAGCACGCGCCCCCACGAAGAGACAGGTTCTGAGCATATAGTTCATTTTCATGAATTATTAGTTCGAACGTCAAACCCTTTAGTTTTATAATTTTTCACAATCTGGTTCTTACGCACTGCAAGGCGCTCTTTTAGAAAAGGAGTGGGATGTCAAGACGAGATGAGGGGGATATCTTCAGAGATACGGTTGTCGAACAGCAGTCCCGTAATGGATGAGCATTATTGATACCATGCGCGGTGTGGCGATCGATAATTGAATATCTCAGCCAATTTGGTCGATGTCTCAATAAGACTTATGACCAATGGGGGCTCTATTATCTTCGATGGGAACCTGGTCGAAATGTCAGAACAGATAGTGGAACCAAAGGATGAGGAAGATAAGATCAAGCAGTTGACAAGACTCCTTAGGGAGCGCTGCTCCCTCTTCTCGGAGGATGAGACGGAGAGGACGATGGCGCAGATCGAGAAATTCCTCGCTAGGGTGAGCGGCCCGGCAGAAACCACCCAATCCTTCCTCCAGGAGACTGCGAACACCATCTCCCGGATGTTCGATTTCGCAGAATTCGTCGTGGCTCTCAAAGACAGGTCCGATGGGCTTTTCAAGTATGTCGCCTTCGTCGGGATGAGGAAGGAGGCCGAACTGGCGTACAGGAAACTGGGTTATACGGCCGACGAGGCTATCAGCCCGATAAAATTCCCGAGGATCAAGCTAACTAACCACATCGATTTCTTCCTTGGGGAGTACAGACCTTACAGGGAAGGGGAGCTGGAGACTTTCAACCGCCCGAGCCAGCTAGGTAAGGAAAGAGGCTCTATGGAGAACCTGCAGGAAGGGGACTACATCTGCGTGTACTTTTTCACACCCACGAGAGAAATCCTCGGGTGGTTCGAGATAGCGCGCACGATGAACGGGCTGATACCGTCCCGTCACACCTTCAAGTGGATTGAATTCCTGGCAGTGATTGCCGGACGGATAGTCTACGAGAAGGAATTCGGGGTCCCGCGTCGCTGATGATAGTCAGATAACGCGAAATAGGACGATGATAGGTGGCTCTATGATGCCTATGAATCACTTCAAGTGGGGAATTTGCGTTGTTCTCCTTCTCGCCATCTGCCTTGGCACCGCCGGAAGCGTTCACGGATGGAGCAACGGTGGCTATTCCTCTGATCCGAGCAACCCAGACTATGGGACGCATGACTGGGTAGCCGACGCAGCATTGCAGTTGCAGACAAAGGATGTCGCCTTTCTGAAAACGACATTTCACAATCAGTATCTGCTCGGCACCGAGGCTCCTGACAACGCGCATTACATCGGAGATACCGGGAGCCATCACGTATACTATCAAGCGAACGGAATCCTCCAGGATGATGTGTGCGCTGAACGAGCCGCGGCGATATATGATTCGGCCCTCCAGTACCTAAGAGCGAAAGATTTCGAGCATGCCTCGTTCGAAATGGGAACGATGGCGCACTACATTTCTGACGTAGGCGTTTTCGGACACACGATGGGAAGCGCGACCGACTGGGGGAGCGAGACACATCATTCTGATTACGAGGATCACATGAACACGGTCGCGTCTTCGATGGATTTTCCCGCGAGCTTACCGTTGGGAAACAAGGACGCTTACAATGCGACCCTCGATCTCGCCCATGACATCACTTTCGGAAACGGGACACTCCCGGGCATATGGTCCAATGTGAGGATGGACGACATTTACGATTGGAACAACAGGTCCTTCGCTGCAAGCGCCTCATCCTCGTTAAATGAGTCGGCGATGACGGTCGCATCCGCGATCAACCACCTCTTGATCGAGGCAGGATTGCCCGCGCAATCACCCCCGCCTCAAGCCGATAATTCCGGCATCGCAATCATATTGGGAGGGGCGATCGCCGGAGGATCCGCATTGGCCATAGCCATCCACTGGCGTAGAAAACGTTGACGAGGGTATATTCGTGACATCGAATCACAGGGCAGTGAAATGTAGAAGGAGTCACGGGCCATAGATCTCGATTCTGCTTGATGAAACGTCAAAAGTGTCATATCCGAGGCTAGCTTTTTAGATATCGGCGATCTTCCTTGAAATGCAACAGCTGCGGTCAGGAGAACCCGGATGGATCAAAGTTCTGCAATATGTGCGGACAGCCGCTCATGATGGTTCAGCCGTCGGTGCCCAGCTATATCCAGCCTGTCCAGCAGTCTGTAGAAAGACATTGCGTCGCCTGTGGGCGACATATAGATTCGAATGTCAACGTCTGCCCATATTGCGGCCACGACTACCGATACCAGCGAAGGTAAGGAACTCCCTCTATCCCAACTTCTCGGCGATTTTATCAGCCAACTTGAGGACATCTTCGATATCCTTCTCGGTCGGCTTGCCCACGGCGTCGACCGCGCCGATAATCTCGATCTTCGTTCCTGCAAGGATGTCCTGAAGCGCCTTTATCGCACCGCCTGACCAGCCGTGGGAGGTAAGGACGGCCGCATACTTCGTTGGAGCCCTGAGAGCCTTGACCAGCATCGTCGCGTAAGCAGCCACTGGATGTACCCCGCCGAGCACCGTCGGGGCGCCCACCACGACGACAGAGGAGTCGACCAGTTCCTTCGCCACATGGCCGATGTCGGAGTTCGGCAGGTCGAATATCCTGACATCGATGCCCTTCTTGATCAGGGATTCGGTCAGGACGTTCACCATCCTCTCCGTGCTCCCCCAC
>Ga0315276_10001616_pt1 | contig 20245 bp, 19 predicted proteins | sample YL17G05_0_MG_FD_204542 | JGI IMG/M metagenome (GOLD analysis project Ga0315276, IMG submission 204542) | Sediment microbial communities from Yellowstone Lake, YNP, Wyoming, USA - YL17G05_0 | ecosystem: Environmental > Aquatic > Freshwater > Lake > Sediment | place: USA: Wyoming | collected... | reverse complement strand
ATTGATGGATGCCGGGATAGAAAGGGTAATTGATGTACGCCTGAACAATGTATCGCAATTAGCCGGATTCACCAAAAAGCAAGATATCGAGTACTTCCTCAAAGAGATTGGCAAGATAGAGTATATTCACAGGCCGGAGTTTGCACCAACAAAGAACATTTTGGATGGATACAAAAAAAAGGAGATTGACTGGAGTGAGTACGAATCCCAATTTCGCCAATTAATGACTGAGCGACAAATTGAAAATCTTGTGACATGCGAGGAGATTAATAACGTTTGCCTTTTGTGTAGTGAAGCCCAGCCAGGAAAATGTCACCGAAGACTTGTTGCTGAATATCTCCAAAATCGTTGGGGCGATGTTTTTATCCATCATTTATAGGGGGAATGAATGTGGCACAAATCCTATGTTTAGCGAATTCTTACAAAGGTGGAGGGGGACGTTGTGTAGCTGGAATTGACATGTGTACAAAAGAGTGGGTAAGGCCTTTTAATCCCAGAGGCCATGAAGGGGCAATAGGGAATGAAAGACTGATTAACGGTAATGAGCCCAAGATTTTGGATGTTCTGGAAATTCCTATTGGCGGAGAATCTGAGAATTATGGTTGTCAGCCTGAAAATAGAATTCTTTTTCCGGGTAAGTGGAAAAAGATTGGGACTATATCTCCCGAAGACGCTTTGGAATATATTGAGGAAGATATTTTTCTGTTGCACAATGATGACAAAAAAGTGGACATAGAATTTTTTGAAAGTGTTCCAAAAGAACAATGGAAATCCTTGCAGCTTATTCGCAGTGGAAATGTAAAATTCAATCGTGATGAATATGACAATAGGAAGTGGCGGGTTTGTTTTTCGTACGGAAGAAATTATTTGGATTTGAAGTTAACTGATGTTGTTCTTTCGGGCCGATTAAGAAACAACGAAAAAATTAGCAGTGAGTGTATGCTAACAGTTAGTTTAGCTACTCCGTGGAAACGTGACGATAAAACTCCCGAACGGTGTTACAAAATGATCGCAGGTGTCATTGAACTTTAGATATCGAGTGAGAGAAAGTAGCTATTATGCGTATAATACATTGGTAACGAGAAGGAGGTGGCGTAGCCACTTTTACTGTTGGAAATAGTTGACAAAAGGCCGCTCGCGTTGGTTGCTGGCTGGAACGGTAAGATGACGACAATTGGAGGAGTTTTAACATGGGGGATATTTTGGATAAGCTTGAAGTGAAAAAGTCGAACAATCAGATAGGTATAAAACTGATTTGTCGGTTGGTTTTTTGGCTGGTGGTGATTGCGCTGGGTGGATGCGGCGGGGATGCGGGGTCGGAGCGGTACGGCGGATCGATGTCTGAGTATCCGGGCGGGGATAGCGGGGGTAAAGGTAATGGTAAGGGACAATTGACGATTTTGCTGGCTCAGTATAATCAGCCCGGTAAGATGCAACTGGCTAGCGAGCTTCAATCGCGTGCCAGGAAGGTGCTGGGCAGTGACGATGTCTGGCTGCAAAACAGTGAACTAGGTTTGGCTGTAAACTATGGACATTTCGAGACCGATTCGCAGGCAAAAAGAGAACTGGCTGGTGTGAAGAAAATATACGGGCAGTTGGAGCCTGGGCCGTGGCAGTTTTGTTACATAATGGAAATACCCGAGCCGGATCCGCCCGCTCCAGAACAATGGAACCTGCTGAAAAGCAACTGCGCTCATTCACTGGAGATCGGGACATATTACGATGTGCCGGAGAAGAATTACTACAATCGTAAAGCCGATGCCGTGAAAGCTGTAACTAACCTGCGGCAAGACGGTGAAGCTGCTTTTTTTGTGCATGGTCGTTTTCATTCCCGTGTTTATATCGGCTGTCTGTCGTCTGTGGACTTTGGCAAGCAGTGGGAAAACGGCATACAAAAGACAACGCTGTCGGCGTCGGCGAAAGAGTTGCGAAGCAAATATCCTTTTTATCATGAAAATGGATATAAGATATATGATATCAGCTATGACGACGATGGCAATAAAGTGCGATCGCAGCGTAAGTCACGTTTTATAAAATTGGATATATTCGGGGTAGATCGGCGGCAGATGCCGTTTTAGCCGGCTGTAAGGCGTGATGATAAGATGACAATAAATGAGAAGTTCGATGAAATTGTCCTGGCTACGACCAACCGAGGTAAATTGCATGAGCTACGAGAGCTGTTTGTGGGCTGTTCGGTGAGGTTGCGTTGTCTCGTGGAGTTCGGTGAAATTGAAGACTTGAAAGAGGTTGGCTCGACGTTTGCTGAGAATGCACGGCAAAAAGCGATGCACTATAGTAAGATTCTCAACTGTGTCGTTTTGGCTGATGATTCGGGTCTGCAGGTCGATGCGCTCGATGGTGCGCCGGGTATTTATTCGGCACGATTCGCGGGAGTCGAAGGTGCCAATCGCGATGAGGCGAATAACCAAAAACTGCTGAGGTTATTGGCGGAAGTGCCTGCCCAGAAACGTACGGCGAGGTTCTGCTGCTGTTTGTGCCTGGCGAGGGCTGGGGAGGTGCTGGTGGAAGTGGAAGGTTTTGTAGAAGGCGTTATAGCTGAAGAGGGGCGGGGTGAAAATGGTTTTGGGTATGATCCGATTTTTTATCTGCCGGAAAAGGGTAAGACGATTGCCCAGTTGCCATACGAAGAGAAGAACGCTATTTCCCATCGCGGGCGGGCGATGAAGAAGCTGGTTTCGGCGATGTAGAGAGGCCGCGTGGAGCGAGGGAAAGAATGAAGTGCAATAGTAAAAACACCTATCTTGCTTTATCGCTTTCTAATTGCTTTTCTTTATAGCTTTCTAATTGCTTTTGTATCTTGGCGGCAGCGTCTTTGTTGCCTGTGGCGAGGGCTAAATCGAGTGCTTTTTGTACGGTCTGTACGGCGAGTGGCAGTTGGCCGGCGGCGGCATAGGCAGCAGCGAGGGTCTCCAAAAAAGGGTACTGTTCGTATCGGGTAAGCTCACATGCCTGCTGAGCAAATTTGACGGCACGGGCGGTATCGCGGAGCTTTGGGTCGGTGGCAAAAGTCAAAAGCCAGGCTAATTTGTTGAGCACCACCGGAGTAAGCGGGTTCAAATTTATCGCCCTGGTCCACTGGTCGATGGCCAGATCGATTTTCCCCATTTGGAAATAAATGTCTCCCAGGGAAGAATGAACGTACCAGACGGGTTTGAGTTGGAGGGACTTTTCAAAATGCCCGGCGGCGTCTTCATATTTTTGCTGCCTTTTCAAGGCCATACCCAAGTGATAATTAGTGTTGGGATTGTCGGGGTCAATCTGGATAGACTGGTTCCATTTTTCAATGGCCTCCTGCTCCTTACCCAGCCTTTGGAGGGCTACGCCCCAATTGTTAAGCGCGCTGACCTTGGTAGGTCTGATCTGCAGTGTTTTCTTAAAGTGCTCAATGGCTGTTTCAAAATCTTCCTTGTCATTGAGCAAAGCACAGCCGTAATTGTAGTGCATGATACCGTTGTTTTCGGTCACCGCTAAAGTGTGTTTGTACAAAGTGCAGTTGTCCCGCCACTTGCGCACCTGGTTTTGGGTACATATCAGCAATGCCGCGGTGATCATCAGCACCGCTGATATTGATATACCGATCGCGAGCTTACGCCGGCGCCATTTGGCCGTAAGCTCAGCAGCAAACCAGGCGATCATAATAAAAATTCCCAATAAGGGCAGATATGTGTAACGGTCGGCGTAGGCCTGTACGCCAACCTGTAACAAGCCAATGACCGGAACGAGAGTGCCCAAATACCATAACCAGCCTACTATCAGATAGGGCCGGCGGCGAGCCCAATAAATCACAATCGCTGAGATGACAACCAAGATGAAGAAAGAAATGATCGGCTGCCAAGTTGGCAAATACTTGAGCGGGTATAACGGGGCCAGCGAAGCGGGATAAATCATTTTTGCTAAATAAGTTACGTAAGACGCCAACGCGTTGGTGATTCGTATGTCGAATGGCATTAGATCGATTTTCACTACCGCGCCACCACTTCGCTGGACAAAAAAAGTGACAACGCATGATGCCGCGGAAAGGACAAACAATGGAGCCTTCTCCCAAAGCAATCGATATATGACAGGTCGTGGGGCACGGGTCTTTTTCGATGGTTTGCGTGTCGAGGCGTTAGGTAGCTGGGGCTGTGGCCAACGAGCCAGGGGCCAATAGTCGAGCAGGAGCAATACGAATGGCAGTGTCACGAGCATTGGTTTGGCCATGAGACCGAGGGCAAAAAACAAGACTATCGGCAGATATTTTATAATAGTACGCTGCTGCGTATATCGCACATACGCAGCCATGGTCAGCATCCAGAAGAATGTGCTTAAAACGTCTTTTCGTTCGGAGGCCCAGGCAACCGATTCGACGTGCAGCGGATGCAGTGCGAAGGCGGCGGCGACAAAGGCGCTGGGCCAAATGGCGCCGGTCATTTTTTTTAAGACACAGAGCACCAGCAGCGTGTTGGCTATGTGAAAGAACAAATTGGTCAAATGATGGCCAAGAGGTTCGAGTCCAAACAACTGACAATCCAGCATGTGACTGAGCCAGGTGATCGGATGCCAATTGGCTTCATGCGAAGTTGTAAAGGCCCAAATAACAGATTGTCGCGTAAGGCCGACCTGAACGTTTGGGTTGTTGGTTATATAATCATCGTCATCGTAACTGGTGAAATCGTTGTGTCGGATGGGCGCATACGCAATGACAGTGGCTATCACCAGCAGCAGGTATGCCAACAAGACAGGTGTTTTTTTTGACGTTCGCTTCATCAGCGATGAAATAACCTCGATTTAATTATTCTCATCTTCGCCAAACGGTATTGTGCCGCGGTAATCAGACAGCCGAGGCCGTATTTCACGCTGCGCTGAAAATTGATGGAAGAAGCTTCCTCAAAATACTTAGTAGGACAACTTACTTCAGCTATATGGCAACCTTCCCATAGAATTTGAGCCAGCATTTGGTTGTCGAAGACAAAGTCGTCGGAATTTTTTTCCAGCGGCAGTTTTTGCAGCAGTTCCCGCGAGAAAGCCCTGTAACCGGTGTGGTATTCAGAAAGCTTTGCCCCGGTCATAATATTTTCGGCCAACGTCAAAAGCCGATTAGCAATGTATTTCCAGAACGGCATTCCTCCCTTGATCGCATAGCCGCCAAGAATGCGCGATGCCAAGACGCATTGGTATAATCCGTTTGCGATCACTGAAGCCATCGCCGGAATTAATTTTGGTGTATATTGGTAGTCTGGATGGACCATGATGATGATGTCGGCCTGAGCCTCGAGGGCGAGCCGATAACAGGTTTTTTGGTTGGCGCCGTATCCCTGGTTTTGTGGATGGGTATGAACGGTGGTTTTTGGCAGCGTTTTGGCAATTGCGGCGGTGTCATCACGGCTGGCATCATCGACCACAATAACCTCATCGACTATCTCCTGAGCCATGACTTCGTCATAGGTTCGACGCAACGTCAAGGCGGCATTATAGGCGGGCATGATAACAACGATTTTCTTGCCTGCGAACATATCGCGTTCCTCATACAATGACACAGATTCCAGCATAACAGATGTGTTTATTATACAAGAACAGCGATACCATTGCAATAAGTCAAAAATCATGCTTTTCCCGACCGTATTCCGACACAAATCCGATGAAGCCAGACGCCAGCCTCATGCGTGTTTTGGTTCTTGCGCACGGATTCCCGTTCGGTGCGCAAGAACTCAAAACACGATTCTCAACATATCAGCGCCGAGATGCGCCGGCCTTAATACAAGCCACGGCCTGCGGTTCTACCCGGCGATTTTTTTGCGAATCAGAATATTTTTGTCAGGGTCAGTGTGGTAGTAGTGCCTTCGGGCTGGTCCACGGCAGCATACTCCCAAGCGGCCCTGAGAGAAACAAACATTTTGGATGCAGGAATGAAGACGTTGATTTCAGGCCCAATAGCGGCAACACGGTCGTGGATACCGGTGTCCCATGTGACATCGGAACCGGAATCGTCAGCGACCTGCCAGCGATTGTAACCGATCACGCCCACTTCCACAGTCTCAGTGAGCATTTTGCCAAGGCCCCATTCGAAGAGCATGTCGTCGCCCGGGGTGATATCGGCGTCTTGTTTATTGCTGTGGATTTCATAGCGTCCCAGGATGGAGGCGGACCAGGTTTTTTCCTCATCCAAATAGTATGTTCCACCCAAGGTGAACATGGTGGTCCAAAAGCCTTTGCCTGGCGAAGCGGGTTTGGTTTCGTTGTAGTCGCCGGTCGGCATCCAGACGCCGAAAGCCGCGCCAACATCATAACGGTCACCATGCCAGGCAAGGTCGATTGGCTCCAGGAAGAAATCACCGATACAGAAATCGTTGTCCTTAAAGCCTACGGTGTCCAACTCAAAATCCGTCTGAACAAACGGAAGCAGCGCGTCCATACCGTAGTCAGCTCCCAGGATTTTTTTGTCGGTCATCCAGATAACCCTGGGAACGATGGCCAGGGCGTCGAGGTCAAGGCCAAGCCCATCGTTATCACCATCGCCGTCTCTTAAGACGTTGGCAGTGTAAAAGCTGGTATAGGTACGTAAGTACAGGCCTGGAGGCGGCAGAGTGGCGGCCTTGAGCCCTTCGGAACCGAGCGGATAATGCCCCGTCTCGGCCTGGGCCACACCCGTCAAAGCCATCATAAAGGCCAAGCAGACAATTTGGACAATCACTAGTTTTTTCATGCTCATCATCTCCTATTACCAATAGAACAATAAAACCATTCACACTCCCATAAGTGTGAGACACAACAAAGTCCAGTAACGTCTATTATTGATTATCAGGCGGTTTGATATTTTTTTTCGCCTGTTGTATTAATTCGACAAGCGAAGTCATTTTAGGTTTAGGCGGAGCGAAAATTCGCTGTATTTGTTCCTCGCTGTAATGCTCACGCACAAAATCGGCTACAGGAAAGACCTCAAACCAACAATCCAGAATTTTATGACAAGGCATCGACGAGCCGGTTTGCCGGCAATACGCAAACGAGACATCATGTCCGAGCATCGGGCATCGTGTGAGGCGTTCGTCGTGGGGCTTGTCAATGCTCATTGTTACCATTTAAATGCTCATTGTTACCATTTAAATGCTCATTGTTACCATTTACCTGTTTTAGCGGTGCTGGGTTTTGGAAGTCCCTTCATGACGCTGACCGATCGTCGCAGTTCATCCTCCGAGATGGCATGATCGACCAGTTTGCCTTCAAGAAAAGCCTGATAGCCGGTCAAGTCCATCAGCCCGTGACCGCTCCAATTCATGATTATAACCTTTTTTTTGCCTTCTTCGGCAGCCTGGCGGGCCTGTCGGATGGTTGCGGCGATGGCATGGCTGGTCTCGGGAGCACTGATAGTTCCTTCAGTGCGAGCCCACAGCATAGCAGCTTCGTAGCATTCCAACTGCGGAATCGCCAGCGGTTCCAGCAGTCCCTCCACAATCGCCTGAGAAACCAATGGAGCCATACCATGATAGCGCAAACCGCCGGCATGGATTGGAGGCGGTATGAAAGCATGTCCCAAAGAGTGCATCGGCAACAGTGGTGTGGTACGTGCCATATCGCCATGATCGTAGCTGAACGGGGCGCGTGTCATGGTTGGACACGAAGTCGGCTCGACCGGAATGATTTTGATGTCGGCACCGTTGATTTTATCTGCGACAAACGGGAATGCAAGTCCGGCAAAATTGCTGCCGCCGCCGGCACAGCCGATAACTACGTCAACCTTATTTTCACCAAACATTTCCAGTTGTTTCTTGGCTTCCAGTCCGATAATGGTTTGATGGAGCAGGACATGATTTAGGACACTACCGAGCGAATAACGTGTTGATCCGGTTGGATCGGTAACGGCCGCTTCGATTGCCTCACTAATAGCAATTCCGAGACTTCCCGGGGTGTCCGGTATTTCTTTGAGAATTTTTCTGCCGGCGTTGGTTTCGTCACTGGGACTGGCGATACAGTTAGCGCCCCATGTTTCCATCATCAGCCTGCGAAACGGCTTCTGGTCAAAACTGATCCTGACCATGAAGACCTTGCATTCCAGTCCGATCAGTGAGCAGGCAAAACTCAAGGCACTGCCCCACTGACCTGCACCTGTTTCAGTGGTCAATCGTTTTATGCCAAATTGTTTATTGTACCAAGCCTGTGCTACAGCGGTATTGGGTTTGTGAGAACCGGGCGGACTGACACCCTCGTTTTTATAATATATACGAGCCGGTGTATTGAGGGCTTTTTCCAGGTACTTGGCCCGATGCAGAGGAGAAGGGCGCCAGCGATATAGTAGATCAAGGATTCCCTCTGGAATATCTATCCAGCGATCATGGCTGACCTCCTGTTCGATTAAATTCATGGGAAAAACGGGCGCCAGCATATCAGGGGAAATCGGTTTGCCACCGGGCCCAAGCGGCGGCTGCAACGGGGTGGGCAGATCAGCAGCCAAATTATACCATTGACGAGGAATGTCTTTCTCTGGCAAAAACATCTTTACAGTCATAATCAGTTGCTCCTTTCATTATTTTGAACTGTTTTATCTGTCCACCTCTATATGGCAATAAAACACCAAATAACGCCATCAGCATTATACTGTCGGCATTATACGGCCATATTCACAAACCGCAAACGATTTTTGTAAAGTTGACACCAGCGTCAAAAGGATTACGAAACGTCGATTCTGATACCAATGCGGCGTTTTCAGGTGTGAATATCGACTTTTGGCGTCAACATCAAAGTTGGGTACCTGGCGTGTGAGATTATCTGTCAAATTCAAATATATAGCAAAATGCTCGATATTGCGAGACAAATACTTATATGGGGATATTTGGCAGCATGCGTGAGAAATTTGGGTTGGCAGGTTCAGCCGGCGGGAAAATCAGAAGAAAAAAAAGGCCGCCGTAAGATTTTCACGACGACCCTGAGCCAATGGATCCCAAACACTGCCCTTGAAAGGCTTTTTGAGCCTTGCCTCCAAGCAATGCCGGGCCGGAAACACAAATTTGTTGTTGTGTCGCTATTCGACCAAGGCATCTAATCAGTGGATAATCGATATGCTCTCATCGATACACTGAATGATTTTCTTGATATCAAGCGGCCGACACAGATAACCATCAAATCCCTGCTGTAACAGGGCCTGTCCTTCTCCTTCGGTCAAGACAGAAGTAAACGCAATTATGCGTGTAGTTTGCAATTCCGTGTTTTCCCGGATAATCTGGCAAATACGCTTGGGATTGATGTCTTCCAACATTATATCCATAAAGATGACATGTGGGTGGAATTGTTCCGCAATCAGTCCCGCATCAAATCCGCACTCGGCAGTTTTCACGTCAAATCGCCCATCTTTTTCCAATGCCTCACTGATGGCCCTGTTTCTTCCTTCTTCGCTGTCAACCAGCATGACGCGCACGGTACCTCCGTCAAGCCCATTTAACGGTATTCCGTGGACGCGCATAAAGCGGATTAACTGCGAGAGAGGGATACGGCGATCTTTACTGCCCGGTATCCGATATCCGCGTAACTGCCCCGAATCAAACCATTTGGACACTGTACGCGGCGCGACATTACAAATTTTGGCCACTTGCCCCGTTGTCAATACGTCTTTTTTCTTATCCATCAGCACACTATTCCTTTTAAGGCTTCTTAGGGCCTCAAATCCCCTCGCTTAAAAAGCTCATAAGAATTGAGTTTTCCAACCTCATCAAATAATAATTTACGTCTATTTTGCATCACTTACCAATTCGACAGTTCTTCAGGTCAAGTTAACCTGAAAGAAACCTTTACTTAAAAAATTTTAGAGGTCAAATACCGGTTTTTGGCGAATAGGCCACTCCTGACATATAAAAACCAAATTTTTCCAAAAAAAGTTCCACTTTTTAGGCAATTCCATGCATAATTACGGCTTTGTCGCCGAACTGCCGCCGATTTTCGGCCGTTCCAGCCAGCCTGGGGAGACCAAAATGCCCCTTAACCGGCTCGACAATAACATTCTTTTCTAAAAGATTATTGCCTTTTCTATGAGAAAAGGCAAGTTATGGGGCTCTGGACCGACTTTTACAGTATGTGTAAAAGTAAACAAACGCGCAGTGACGTGGACAATGCGGATGCAGGGTTTTGGGAGGCCCGCAGTAAGTGGAGTCATAGATTAAACGAGCGACGACCCTGTCAGCGGCAGATGTCGGCCTTGCCCGCACAACCCAGTACGTGTAGTTTGTGTCTGACCATCTGTGTAATGGCATCCCGTCCCGGTCCCAGGTATTTACGCGGATCGAACTCACCGGGTTTTTCCGTGAATACCTGTCTGATCTTTGCCGTCAGGGCCAAACGCAGATCGGTGTCTATGTTGATTTTGCACACCGCCATTTTGGCGGCCTTACTGATGGCCTTTTCGGGCACTCCCATGGTGTTTGGCATATTTCCGCCATACCGGTTGATAAGATCGACGAATTCTTTCGGTACGCTGCTGGAACCGTGCATGACCAACGGGAAGCCCGGCAGACGATTGGCGATCTTCTCAATCACGTCGAACGCCAATTTGGGCGCGGACTTGAACTTGAAGGCGCCGTGACTGGTTCCGCAGGCCACCGCCAGGGAATCACAATTGGTTTGCCTGACGAATTCGACGGCCTCGTCCGGGTCGGTCAGATGCTTGGTAACATCATCTTGCGAGACGCCCACGACATCTTCCTCAATACCCCCCAATTGACCGATCTCGGCTTCCACGACCACTTTATTCGCGTGGGCATATTCAACCACCTGTCTGGTCAGCGCCACGTTTTTTTCAAACGGTTTGTGCGACGCGTCGATCATCACCGAGGTATATCCATCATCCACACACTGTTTACACAATTCGAAGGTATCGCCGTGATCGCAGTGTATCACTATGGGCAGGTCGGTTTCACTTACCGCGGTGTCGATCAGGGCCTTTAGGTACTTGATATTGGCATACTCCCTGGCGCCTTTGGATATCTGTAAAATTAGTGGCGCATTTTCCGCCTTGCAGGCATCCACAATGGCCTGTAGTAACTCCATATTATTTACATTGAACGCTCCGACGGCAAAGCCACCATCATAAGCCTGTTTGAACATTTTTTCAGTTGTTACCAATGGCATAAATACTACTCCTTAAAAAAATATCTGTCACAACAATTCTATGCGCACCTTAGCCCCATTGGGCACGGTGGTTAGTTCGGTAATATCTCCGAGCATGGCTCCAATAATACTCACGGCTGAGGCGGCACGTATCTGGTCACCCCGCGAGACGGGTGTAGGACCAAAAAACATACAAAAAGCATTGCCTGTGGGCCAATAACCCAGCGTCCCCGTGTCAACGACCTCCGTTGCATCTTTTTCCAGTTCCATTTCGACTGGAATCGCAAAATATATCTCATCGCCCCACCGCTGGGTCGTTGCCGTAATTGGCAGCGCCGCGGCAATCGCGTGAGCCGTGGGTCCATCATTTAGTTCAGCTCGTACCTGAACATCGCCGGCGGTAATTTTGATATTCGTTGGCATATCTATTTCCTCGCAAAAATCCGCAAGACCAGTTTTATAGTGGTTCGGGGCACCATTGTCAATAGGATTTGCAGCCCCGGTTAAAGAAATGTTGACGGTTGCCACAACAGAAGTTATCGTACTACCAGACTGTTTTTCATGGTTAAAGGTGCTTGGATATGCGGATAGTATTTCTGGGAAGCGGCGAGTTCGGCTGTGAGAGCCTCAGATGGCTGGTCGGCTCGGCCGGCCGGGAACACCAGGTTTTGGAAGCGATCACTCAACCTGCCCGCCAGGCCGGTCGCGGCAGAAAGATGCACCCGACACCTATCGCCAGTGTGGCTGAGGAACTAAACCTGCCCTACCGCCAGTCAGAAAATGTAAACGATCACGAACTGGTCGATCATATCACGTCGCTGGAACCTGAAATACTGCTGGTGATAGCTTTCGGCCAGAAAATCGGAACCGCCCTGCTGAACCTTCCGAACTGTCGGGTTATCAACCTGCACGGTTCGCTGTTACCGAAATATCGCGGTGCCGCCCCGATCAATTGGGCCATTATCAATGGAGAAAAGCAGACCGGCCTGACCGTAATTGAAGTCAACGAAATTTGGGATGCCGGGAACATCCTGGGACAGGTCGCCACTGAGATAAAACCACATGAGACTGCCGGCGAATTGCACGACCGCCTGGCGATTATGGGCCCACATCTTGTGGGCGAAGTGCTGGAGAAGATTGCCCAGGGAACAGACGCACCGCTGATCCAGGACGACAGCCTTGCCTGTCGAGCGCCAAAACTGGAAAAAAATGACGGTAAGATTCGCTGGGATCAGGGGGTCCGGGGAATCCGCAATTTTATTCACGGTATGTGGCCCTGGCCTGGCGCGTTTTGCCGGCTTCAACAAAAAGCGAAAACCATGCCCGAACGCGTCTGCATAGGCCGAGCCGAGGTTATATCTGAATGTGCCGATGAGACAACCGAACCGCCGGGGACCGTCACCGAGGATATGAGTATCATCTGCAGGCCGGGGAAAATAAAACTGTTGGAAATCCGACCGGACAACAGCAAATTGATGGACTTTGCCGCCTTTGTCAACGGCAGACGTCTGCAGCCCGGCGATCGATTCCTCGACGGATAACGGTCCGGTTTTGCCCTTGATTGATGCCGCCATTTTGATTAGTGCAGCTATTTGATCGACGTGTGCATCTTGAAAACTGTATATTTATGGCCCTGAAAAAACAATCCACACTTAACAACAATAACGCCCGCAATATCGCGGCCAACTCTTTACTGGCCTTCCAGCAGCGTCAACAGCGTATTCAGGAAAGCCTGAACGATATATTCAGCAGTGGGGAACTGGATAGTCGCGACCGCCGGCTGGGGCATGAACTGGCCTGCGGCGTCTGCAGATGTCTTATCACGCTGGACCATCTTATCAGTAAACATAGTAATCGAGGCATACGGGAAATCGATCCGATACTGCTGCAGATATTGCGTGTTGGGCTTTATCAGCTTGTTTATCTGGAGCGAACACCCGATTTTGCCGCTGTACATCAGGCGGTTGAGCAGGCTCGCGAGACCGGAATCCGCGGCGGCGAAACATTCGTCAACGCGGTGTTGCGTTCGATCCAACGCGATATGGAAGGGCCGCTCACCAGTGACAGCGCGACCCGGCCCCGTGCTACGCTTTGGCGCGATGAACAATACGCCTGTCAGTTCAAAAGCGATTTTTTACCCGATCCGAGCAAAAGACCGGCGAAATATTATAGCCTGGGTTTCGGCCATCCACTTTGGCTGATAGAACGTTGGCTCAAGCAGTTCGATCAGGAGACAGTCCGGGCGATTTGTCTGGCCGATAATTCCCATCCGGCCCTGACACTACGGGTAAATCGTCTTCGCTGCACCGATGCCCAGATGCTGGAGCGGTTAACCAAAGCCGGCATTCGTGCCAAAACCAATGGTCCAGCGATACAATTATTGCAGCCGGCGGTGCCTGGGCAACTGCCGGGCTATCAGGAAGGTTTGTTTTTCGTACAGGACGTTACCGCAATGTCGGCAACACCCATGCTGGAACCACTGGCGGGTCAGCGTATTCTTGACCTTTGCGCCGCTCCCGGCGGTAAAACTACGCATTTGGCTGAATTGATGGACAATAACGGGACAATTGTCGCGTGCGATGTCAGTTCCGAGAAACTGGCCCTGATCGAGGAGAACTGCCGTCGGCTCGGTATCACTATCGTACAAACATGCCGAGCCGATGAACTGCACAATCTTATGGGACGTGACGGTCCCTTCGATGCCGTTCTTGTTGATGCGCCCTGCAGCAATACCGGTGTGCTGGCCCGACGTGTCGAGGTACGCCATCTGCTCAAGCCGGCTGCTATCGTACGATTAGCTCGTCAGCAGTCGGAACTGCTGAAAACAGCAGTTCGGGCGATCAGGCCAAACGGAAAAATTCTTTACAGCACTTGTAGTATTGATACCCTCGAAAACGAATCTCTGATACAAAAATTCCTGGAGGAAAACAGTTCTTTGGGCCTGTCCGGCCAGAAACTCACTCTTCCCCATGCCCGCACCCGGAGCTGTGAACATGCCCCAACAAGTGACAGGAACCGGCCAACCGATCAAGCCGGCGACCATTCCGCGGAGGCTGACTATCGCGACGGAGGCTACATAGCTTTGCTGCAACAATCGTAACCTGCCTGTGCTGAACAACACTAAAAACAGAGTAAATGTTTTCTGTACCTTTTACCGATATTTTTCCTGTTGGAAGAAATTTCTGGACCGGGATCATTACGGTGGTTTTGGCCCGCCTGACCTGAAGGGATATTGTTGTGGGCTCAATGGAAACTTTTATAATTCTTATCGCCCTGGCTGCTGCGGCAGGAGGTGGTTTGATTCTGCTCGTATGCCTGGCTGGAATGCGAGCTAATCTGGTAAAGGCCCTCAACCTTCAGCAGGAACTGGAATCTCGCAAAAGTAGTATAGAAACTAACCCTGACTCCCCCCCCACCGCTAAGCCACTGATGGGCAGTTCCTAAGCAGTGTTATTTTCTTTTCCGTCGCTATTTTAGCTTCCGCCGTTTTTTTGGCGCCCGCGTCAAAGGTTTGCTTTTTTGGTCAATCCGGGGTTTTCTCCATCGCGATCAGATCTTCGTAGCGTTCACGCCGTCGGATAATTCTGAAGGTGGTCCCCTCGACAAGAATCTCGGCGGCTCGTCCGCGTGAATTGTACTGACTGCTCATGGCAAATCCGTACGCACCGGCAGTAAAGACTGACAGCAAGTCACCACGCCGCAACGGCGGCAAGAAACGGTCTCGCGCCAAATAATCACCTGTTTCGCAGATGGGGCCGACCACGTCCATCTTCCTCGTACCCGCGATTTCCACCGGATCGCTTCGATTTTCAATGGCAAACCCATTATCCACCTGAACCGGCCATATAAAGTGAAATGCTTCATAGAGCACAGGACGAATCAGATCGTTCATCGCCGCATCGACAATGGCAAAATATTTTTGTCCGCTTTGTTTCATATAGAGTACTCTGGTCACCAATATGCCGGCGTTGCCCGATATGCTGCGGCCCGGTTCGAGGATCAACCGCAATCCCTTACCCCGCAGCAGAGGCACGATCACCGCCGCGTAATCCGCCGTGTTCGGCGCCTGCCCGGTGGTATAATCAGTGCCGAAACCTCCGCCAATATCGATCATATCCACGGTAAACCCCTGCGAACGCAGCTCATCGATAAAATCCAGTGTCTTTTCTATTGCCTTGACATAAGGATCGACCGAATTTACAGGCGAACCTATATGCAGATGAACTCCATTGAGTTTGACGTATCGGTCATGTCCATACCGCTGAAAAACCTTCGTAGCGAGTTCCAGGTCAACGCCAAACTTGGTCTGTTTTTTGCCGGTCGCGGTGTGACGATGTGTTTTAGGATCGACGTCAGGATTGATACGCAGCGCCGCCTGCACCGGCTGGGCCATATCTTCGGCTATGGTGACCAGGTTGGCAAGTTCCGCTTCCGACTCGATATTGAAGTAAGCTATGCCTGCCGTAATGGCCTGGCGAATTTCCTGATCCGTTTTTCCGACTCCGGCGTAAACGACCTTATCGGCCCGACCACCGGCCTGCTGAACACGAAACAACTCGCCGCCGCTGACGACGTCAAAGCCGCTGCCCATCTGCGCCAAAAGTCGGCAGATGTGGATATTACTGCAACCCTTAACAGAATAACAGATCAACGGCGTCAGTTCTGTGAAAGCTTTTTCGAGATTTCTGAAATGCCGCTGCAGCGTCGCTGCGCTGTACACATATACCGGCGTACCCACTTCATCGGCAATCCGCCGTACCGGCACATCTTCACAATACAACTGATTGCTACGATATTGAAAATAGTCCATAACGTATCTCAGCCAATCACGTAACCGGTTTCCGGCAACGGACCGACTAATGGAGAAACATAATCCCGGTAGCTTTCGTTTATATTGTTGCCTGACTCGTTGATAAATTCATCTGACAGACATTTTGTTTTGACCGCCACCGATGCCAGGGTCGTCAGGAAGGTCTCTATCCGATAGCGATCTCCCTTACCGAACCGTTGGAGGCATACGCTGCCTGCCGAGTTTTCGCCGACCGCGTAAAACACCGCCATGCGACCACAATATCGAGCCTCGTAGGCATCCACCGGGCTGATCAGGCCCGGAAAACTGCGTTGGAGATAGCCGAATGTATCGGCGCGCATGCGGCCGCTCATAGACTTTTTCAGTTCGTTAATCAGGAAATCCGCCAGCGCACCGCTGCCCGAAAGTTGTACATTTCCATGGGCATCCGCCTCCACTTTCTGTTGAATCCACTGAGCCCAGGGCACCTTATCTTCGTTAACGATACCTTCACTGACCACCACCACGCAACGGCCCAGCCGCTCGTAAACTTCACCCACATCACTGGCAAAATTTTCCATAGTTAATGGTCTTTCAGGCACGTAGATCAGATGAGGTCCATCTCCTTCGCGACGCCTCGCCAGCATGGACGAAGCGGTCAGGAAACCGGCGTTGCGACCCATCACGATATTTATTTTGATTCCCGGCAGAGCGCGGTTATCAAGATCGTCACCGATAATGGCATGTGCCACGAATCTGGCTGCCGTACCAAAGCCCGGACAGTGATCGGTCACTAAAAGATCGTTATCGATCGTCTTGGGAATATGAAACAGTTTAAGTTCGTAACCGGCCTTTTGTGCCAAAGTGTTAATAATGTGCGCCGTACTTGCCGAATCGTTACCGCCAATATAGAAGAAATAACGTACATTATTCTTGCGAAACGCCTTAATCAGCAGATCGCAATATTCTTCGTCCGGTTTGTCCCGCGTCGAACCCAGTGCCGACGACGGTGTCCGGGCGATATCGTCGAGATTTCGCCTGGAAAGCTTCTTGAGATCAATGAATTCCTCTTTCAGAATGCCGCGTACGCCGTGCACAGCGCCAAGCAGTTCGTTAATGCACTCCTGCTCGCGGACCTCTTCGATCACACCAACCAGCGACTGATTGATTACCCCGGTAGGACCGCCCGACTGGCCTACCACCGCATTACCTTTTAGTTGTTGTATTCCCATAAGTCCTCTACCATGTACGTTCGACAAAACCTGTATCAATCTGACCTTTTATATATTGTGGATGAGACAATATCTCCAAACACAACGGTATAGTAGTCTTTATCGGGAACAAATCGTATTCCTGCAAAGCCCGCCTCATACACGCGATCGCCTCGGCCCGGCTCTTCTTGTGCACGATCAGTTTGCCGATAAGTGAATCGTAACGCGGCGAAACCTTATAACCGGCGTGCACATGCGTATCAAGTCGCACTCCAAAACCACCCGGCGCCACATAACGCTCGATTTGGCCTGGGCAGGGCTTAAAACCGTCCGACGGATCTTCCGCGTTAATACGGCATTCAATCGCCACACCCTGCTGTTTAATGTCTTTTTGACGCATCTTGAGATGCTCGCCCGCCGCAATTCGTAATTGCCATTTCACCATGTCCACATCTGTGACCATTTCGGTTATCGGATGCTCCACCTGGATTCTGGTGTTAGCCTCACTGAAATAATATTTGTCCTTTTTATCCAACAGAAATTCCACCGTGCCGGCATTGACGTATTGGGCCGCTTTGGCCAGGCGAACGGCGGCCTGACACAATTCTTCTCGCACATCCGAATTAATAGATGGGCTTGGCGTTTCCTCTATTATCTTTTGATACCGCCTTTGCAGGCTACAATCACGCTCCCACAAATGCAACACGGTTCCTGCGCGATCCGCCAGTATCTGCACCTCAATATGCCTGGACTGTTCGAGGAACTTCTCGATGTATAAGTCTGAATTATTAAAGGCGTTTTTTGCTTCTGTCTGGGCGCTGTGGAACGCTACCCGCAAACTCATCTCGTTGTGAGCTATACGCATCCCTCGCCCACCGCCTCCTCCGGCCGCCTTGACTATCACCGGATAACCAATCGTAGCCGCCAAATCCACCGCTTCGTTTTCGCCGGCTACCACTCCGTCGGAACCGGGCACTACCCGAACCTTGGCACGCCGGGCTAGCTTCCGCGCCGCCACCTTATCGCCCAACAACCGCATCGATTCGGGACTCGGCCCAATAAAGTTTATCTTGCACTCCTGACAGACCTGGGCAAAGTGAGCGTTCTCCGCCAGAAAGCCGTAACCAGGATGGATCGCCTCGACATTGGAAATCTCGGCGGCACTTACTATTCGCGAAATATTCAGATAGCTCTCCAACGGGTCTTCCGGTCCGATACAAACAGTTTCGTCCGCCAGCTTCAAATATGCCGACCCGCGGTCCGCCTCGGAATACACCGCTACCGTTTGAACGCCAAGTTCACGGCAGGCACGAATTATCCGCAGTGCGATCTCACCCCTGTTTGCTATCAATATTCGCGAAAACATTTACGTCCTTTGACATTCCTCTAGCCCGGCTCAACGAGAAACATTGGTTGGCCGTATTCGAGCGACTGGCCGTCACTGACCAGTATCTTCTTTATCGTTCCTTTAATCTCACTTTTGATTTCGTTCATCACTTTCATTGCTTCAATTATGCACACCACCGTCTCTTCATCCACTTGTGAGCCTACCTCGACGAACTGCTCGGCGGTTGGACTGGGCCTGACATAAAATGTACCTACAATAGGCGAGACGATTTCGACCAGATTATCTTCTGCCGAGGATGCGGACGGAACTCCGTTGCTTTTCCCACTCGCCTGTAAAGCGGTTTCCGCCGGCGGCGCTGCCGAGACTACCGGCGGCATCGCTACCACCTGCGGTATCACCTGAGGAGATGACCCGCGTTTGAGCATAATACGCGTTTGGCCGTCAACGATCTCCAACTCATTCAAATCGTTGGCCTTCATCATATCCATCAACTCTTTTATCTTCTCAATTTCCATTGCCCGGTTACTCCAACAAGGATACTGAATTCAAGTCTTTGGCCAAGCTGGTCAATACCTTCCTGCCGCGGCTTGTGACCAGCACATCATCCTCGATTCGAATCCCGAATCGGCCTGGCACATAAATACCCGGCTCAATTGTTATTACCATACCTTCCTGCAGTGGCTCATTGCTTCCGGCGGTAATAAACGGCCTTTCGTGGATGTCCAATCCTATCCCATGGCCGGTACCATGTTCGTACACAGGTAATTTTCGGGGCGGTACTTTGCGAGCCGCAGCATCCACATCTTTGAGGGTAGTGCCCGCTCTAACTGCCTGTATTGCAGCTAGTTGCGTCTCCAGTAGCCACTGGTACGCATTGGCAAACGTAGGGGGGATTCTACCGGAGACGTAACACCGTGTCAAGTCACTTTTGTACCCCCCTACCGTCGCTCCCCAGTCGAACAATAACGGCTGTTCGCGTCGCAGCCGTTTTCGCCCCGGTATCGCGTGCGGCTGTGCCGCGTGATCGCCAAACGCGACGATACTTTTGAACGCTGCCGGAGCACCGCCGCGTCTGGCCATCTCGTATTCCAGCCGGGCCGCCACTTCCTGTTCGCTCATCCCGACTTCCAGCCAACCCAACACTTCACACATCGAATCTTGCGCCACCTTTATCGATTTGCGAATCCGGCTTAGTTCGAAATCATCCTTACATTGCCGGAGTTGACGCAACAACGACGGGCTTGGCCTGAGCTTAAACCCTTTCTTGGATATTTTCCGATATGCCTTGTACTGCCTGACCGTAACAGCATCCTGATCGATTCCTATGGTTTGCTCCCTGTTTCGCCTTGGCTGGTACTTTTTCAGACCGGCCAATACATCGAACACCGTTTCGCACACCATATCTATCAGCCTGCCCGACCCTTTACAGTTCCTCACAGACAACCCCGGAGCTTCCTGCCGTATCTGTTCGACGTAACGACTGTCGGTAACCATTATCTTATGCCGACCCGTTACTACCAATACGCTGTCTTCACCGGTGAACCCCGTAAGATATCTCACATCCGACGGGTCGATCACAATCAAACAATCAAGCTCGCTCTGGCGCATTTTACTATGCAACCGCCTGAAACGCCCCGGCAGAAAACTTCTCAATTTTGCAATAGCCATAAATAGTCCTCAAAATATTCCTGCGAACACTTGATGTAAACTTTCGCACTTTTTATAGAGGTTTAAGCCGCTGGAGCTAGGGCTTCCAGCAGGAACTCGAATTTTTTATCATGTACGGCAGAAACACCGAACATAGCTTTT
>Ga0315276_10001615_pt1 | contig 20249 bp, 24 predicted proteins | sample YL17G05_0_MG_FD_204542 | JGI IMG/M metagenome (GOLD analysis project Ga0315276, IMG submission 204542) | Sediment microbial communities from Yellowstone Lake, YNP, Wyoming, USA - YL17G05_0 | ecosystem: Environmental > Aquatic > Freshwater > Lake > Sediment | place: USA: Wyoming | collected... | reverse complement strand
AAGAATTTCTGCATTAGCAGCCAAAGCTCTAGCAATGGAAACTCTTTTTTTCATGCCTCCAGAAAGCTCATAAGGGTACTTTTTTTTGCAATTTTCTAGACCAACCATCTTTATATATTCTAAAACCTTTTTTTTATTATCTGCAAAAAATGAGACGTTTTCTTCTACATTCATCCAGTCAAATAAATCATTTTCTTGATTTATAACAAAACGATCTTTTCCAGGAGCAATAATTTCTTTTCCGTTTTCACAAATTTTCCCTTGTTTATTCTTTAAATATCCTGCTATCAAATTTGCCAATGTAGTTTTACCGCAACCAGAAGGACCTATAATTGAGATTAACTCTCCGGTTTTTATTTTAAATGAAATATCCTTGAGTACTTCAAATTGTTTATTCATAGAGTCTTTATAGGAATATGAAACATTAATCAGTTCTATCATTTTCCGGCCTCCAAAATAAATATTTTTTTTCTATAGTCTTTATGAGCTGATTTAATAATAGACCCAAAAATCCGATAATAATCATTCCGGCTATAATTTTGTCTGTTCTTAATAAAAGCCTATTGATTTGTATAAAGTAGCCCAATCCAGATTGGGCTCCAATTAATTCTGCTGCAATTAAGCTCATCCAAGCCATTCCTATTCCAATCTTAAGACCTGTAAAAATGTATGGGAGTGAAAACTTTAATAGAATATTCTTAAAGTAAGAATAAACGTTGATATTTCCAGTTTTAGATAGATTAATATATACCTTTGGAATAGATCTTGCTCCAAAAAAAGTATTTGTAAATATCGGGAAAAAAGCTCCAATAAAAATTATAAAATAAGAGGATTTATCACCTAATCCAAAGATAAGTATGGCTAAAGGAATCCAAGCAATTGGGGGAATTGGTCTCAATATCTCAACTAAGGGTTCTAATAAAGACCCTACTTTTTTTGAATAACCACAAAAAAGCCCTAGAGAAATAGCGATAAACGAAGCTATTAAGAACCCAACTAGAACTCTCTTTAGACTATAGAAGATATGCGGGAAAATCTCACCACTTAATGTTACTTCTTTTAAGGCTAAGAATATTTGAAATGGAGAAGGAATTAATGGATTCTTAATTTGGAATATAAAATAAGAAAATTGCCAAATAAGAATAATAGAGCAAACAAAAAGAATTATCCTTGTCTTTTGGGAAATCATTTTCTATACATTCTTAGAATTAAATATTTAGTTTCCATATCCTTGCTAAACCTCTTTTTTACGAAAGACCTAAACATATTTAACTACTGTTGAGCCATCTTTTTGGTCTAAGAGTTCTACTCCTTTTTCTTTCAGTAGTTTACGTATTCTATCAGACTCATTCCAATCTTTTCTTGCTCTAGCCTCATTTCTTTGGGCCATTAATATCTCTACTTCGAAATCTTTATTAGTGGTTAAAGATTTTTGTGATTCAAATTGAAATGATTTAAACATGGAATCTATTTTTTTAAATTCGGAGATAATATCTTCTCTATCTTTTTCTCCAATTTTACCCTCAGCCAAATATTGATTTGCTTTTGTAACAAAAGTATAAACCTCGCTTACAGCACGAGGAGTATTGAAATCATCATGTAGATGAGACTCTAAATTTGTTCTTAACTTTTTTAATAATGTTGAAATTTTTTCATTCCTTCCTTTTGAAGGAATTATGTTATTAATTGTAAATAAGAAATTATTTATCCTTTCAAGACCTTTTCCAGATGCACTAATTGTTGCTTCTGTAAAATCTATGCTGCTTCCGTAGTGATTAGAAAGTATAAACCATCTTAATTGTTCGGGAGAATATTTTTTTAATAAATTTGATACTATGATAAAATTACCTTTAGATTTACCCATTTTCTCACCATTTACTGTAAGAATACCTGTATGTACCCAATAATTTACTGCCTTTTTACCAGAATATGCTTCTGACTGAGCGATTTCATTTTCATGGTGTGGAAAAGACAATTCCCTTGCTCCTCCATGAATATCAAAAGGGGTACCAAGGTATTTAGCAGACATTACTGAACATTCAATATGCCAGCCAGGATAACCTTTACCCCAAGGACTTGTCCATTGCATTATATGAGAAGGGTCTGCTCTTTTCCATAATGCAAAGTCGGCAGGATTTCTTTTTTTAGGATTAGCTTCTATTCTTACACCCTCCATTAATCTTTCTTTATCGACCTTTGATAATTTTCCATAATCTTTAAAGCTAGCAACGTCAAAATAAATATCTCCATCAACTTCATATGCATAGCCCTTATCTAATAGTAATTTACACCAATCTTGCATTTCTACTATATGGCCTGTTGCTCTAGGAGAGATATTGGGCCTGCTGCATTTTAAAGCATCGAAACTATCCCAAAATTCTTTAATATATGTATCTGCTAATTCCATAGGATGTATTTGTCTCGCCCTTGCAGCTTTTTCCATCTTATCCTCGCCTTCATCTACATCTCCGACAATATGACCTACATCTGTTATATTCTGTACATGAAGTACATCCCAACCCTTGTAGACTTTAAAAAATTCTTTTAGCGCATCATAAGCTACAATTGTTCGAACATGTCCAAGATGTGGACTCCCATATACAGTAGGACCGCAGATATACATTCTAACTCTCCCAGGATTAATTGGCTTAAACGTTTCTTTTTTCATTGAAAGAGTATTATAAAGTTTGACTTCCATAGTAGGAGCATCACATTCAGAGTTTAAAATCTTTTCTAAATCGCTATTTGTCATAGGATTCCTTGTTCAAATTAGCTTATAAACTTTTCTAATTGTAGTAACTTTATAGTAAGAAATGTTTGGTATCAAAAATTTCTAATCCATATAATAACCCATTTTATTTTTCTTTGTTAATCTTTCATGCTGAATATATTTATTTAACTTAACTTTAAGTCTGATTATTTTTTTGATACAATATCCTTCTTTCTCAAGACATCTTATTTTATCAGGATTATTTGAAACAAGAATTATATTTTTATTAGTATTTAGATCTTTTAGTGCTTCAATCATAGCATCATATTCTCTGAGATCTGGGGGTAATCCTAATTTCTTGAATGCGTCAAAAGTATCTAAGTTTTCAAGTCTTTGAATCTCCATAGCTTTAATCTTTTTCTCTAATCCAATTCCTCTCCCTTCCTGAAATCCGTAAACAACTACACCGCAGCCATGTTTTTTTATTAGATTTAAAGATTTATGAAGTTGTTCAAAACAATCGCAATGTTTTGAAAGAAATGCCTCTCCAAATAAACATGCAGAGTGGAGCCTAACAATAGGGACAGAGTTTTTAAGATCTCCAAGGGAAAAGGAGACTACTTCACCATAATTAGTAATATGGTAAGAAACTTTAAATTTTCCAGCATTAAGATCAAGTATAGTTGTAGATTTTATTGCCATTTTATATTTTATACCCCATTAGATTAAAATATTCTTTCATAATCTCTTTTTGACTTTTTCTTGTTTTTGGATTAATATTATTATACTCTTCTACCATTTTTTTCATCTCTAACACTTTCTTAATATCTTTTATTGGTTTTAAAACCCCAAGGTTCTCTACCTTAAATAGCCTTTCTTTTTTAAAGTCTGCTATTTGCTCACTTCTGTTTAAAAATTTCTGATAGTCTATAGTACACTTATATTTATCTTTATATACTGTGGCCGAATATTTTATACTTATATTTCTTTGAGTGGAAAGTTTATCATCTTTCAGAATCTTACTGACTTTTTCCAAAACATCTTTTGATTTATTAACCCATACAGACGAGAAAGCAAATCTATCTTTCTCAATTATATTTTTATAAATTATTTTTGACAAGCTTTTACCATCAAACTTATATTTGGATTTAAACAAGAGATCATTCAATGTTGGAGCAACGTCGATTGTTCTTATTCTATTTGAATAAAGTTTTGGTTTAATATCTTTAGCAATAAATACAATCGGGACTCTGATAACTCCTTCATCAGAAGAATTATGATGCCCATAAGTTCCTTCATTCCATGCTTCTCCATGATCAGAAGAGATGATTATTAAATAGTCCCCATTTTCAAGTATTTTAAAAAGTTTCTCTAGGAATTGATTAAATAAATTTTTGTGAAAATAATTTATTCCTTCCAGATAAAGATTAAACAGCGCATCATCATTTTTATTTGAATATAGATGAGCAATAATCTTTTTGTATCGATATAATAAACTTAAATCTTCTTTTGTTCTGAATGTTTCAATTGCCATATCCTCTAAATTTATTTCCTCTGGTTTAATATCATATTTTTTCTCAAGAGCTTCAATTTTCTTAACATAGTCTTCTCCACCAAACTTTGAGTTATGAAATCCATAAGGATAATGTATCTGGCCAAAATGAATAAAAGAGAATACTTTATTGTTATTTTTTATTTCAGTAAGTACAGATTTGTTATTCTCGATGATATACTTATCAACTCCTTGGATCATATTTAGATATTTTCCAAGTATAAATGGAAAATCTGTTTTAAATATTGTAGTATAACCTGCTTTTTTCGCCAACTCAAAAACTGTTTTTGCATTGAGTTTACTGTTAAACTGATCATATAAACCATTATTCTTTGGCCATAAGCCAGTAAAATATGCTGCATGAGAAGCAGAAGTATATGGTGCTACACTTATGGCATTAGCAAAAAAACAGCCTTTTGCACACAATTCGTCAAGCTTAGAACTATCTAGATTAATCTTAATTTTATACTCATCTGGATACAGTTTATTTTTATTGAAACTTATACAGTCTGCTCTTAAAGTGTCTAGTGATATCCAAATTATTTTTTTATACTCCATTAATTTTCCTCCCAGTTTTTATCCGAGATTTTTTATCTTCTAATCTTTTCATATTAAGACAATTCCTTGAAATTTCTTAACTCATAATGAAATTGGTTTGAGCTATCATGATCTTTTACAACAAGACCGCAATTCTCAATTTGTTTTTTTAATTTATCAGATAATCCCCAATTTTTTTCCTTTTTAGCAGATATTCTTTTCTCATAAATGTCGTTTAATTTATTTTTTTCTGAAATAATCTTCATTTCCTTCTTATAATCTGCATAAAGTGGTTTTATACAACCAAGAATAGAATCAATTTTAAAAACAAAATCTTTAATTTTATCAGCTTGGTCAAGATTCAGTTGGTTAAAATTTCTGTTGATAGATTTAATAAACTCAATCAGTGACTTCATAGCTTCGCTTATATTAAAATCGTTTTCTAAAGAGTCAATAAAGCTTTTTTCTGTTTCAACTATAAGTGCATCTATATCAAAATCATTATCTTTTCCAGCCTTCACAAAGTCCAACGAATTCAAAAAATTGATTATCTTAAGCAATAATTCTTTTGCAAGATCCATTACTCCAAAAGTAAAATTTAATTTTTGTCTATAATGTGTTTTTATTAATACATAACGTAGCACTAAAGGGTTATAACCTTTTGATGTGATATCCTTAAGAGTATAAAAGGTCCCCCTTTCCTTGGACATCTTTTCTCCATTAACAACAAGATAATCATGATGCAGCCAATAATTAACAAATTTCTTCTTAGAGATAGATTCTGCAATAGCCATTTCATTTGTATGATGGGGGAAAATATGGCTTATTCCTCCCACATGAATATCAAAATTTTCGCCAAGATACTTCTGTGAAATAACCACACACCCTATGTGCCATCCAGGTCTGCCTTTTCCAAATTCGCTATCCCAAAAAACAGCCCCATCCTCCGGGCGATATGCTTTCCATAAACAAAAATCATTAACATTTTCCTTATCAGCCCAGACAAAGTCCTTTACTCTCATTTGAGCATTTTTCATTAAGCTTTTTCTTTTATCAAGATTTACTAATTTTCCATAATCAGAAATCCCATTAACCCTAAAGTATACTGAACCATTCGAAATATAAGTTAATTTCTTTTTAGACAATTTTTTTATTGATTCAATTATCTCTGATATATGATTTGTAACTCGTGGTAAAAGAACTGGCTCTAAAATATTAATTTTATTTATTTGGGAAACATAATCCCCAAAATACTCTTTCGTATAATCGCCCAGATTTAGACCAACTTTTTGCGACTCTTCCAATATGTGATCATCTATGTCTGTAATTTTTATTACATGCTTGACTTTGTATCCCTTATAAAGGAGGTATCTCTTTACAAAATCCGCAAAAACATAGGATCTTAAATTGCCTATTTGGGTATGAAATTTATGCAAGGTAGGACCACAATTATAGATCCCTATAAAAGATTTGTTTTTAATTGGTTTAAATTCTTCTATTCTTCTAGTTAGTGTGTTGTAAACTTTTAACATTTTTAAACAAGCACGGGGATGGATTTGAACCATCGTCTCTGGCCTTGCGAGCCAGCGTCTGTCTACTCGACTACCCGTGCATTATCTTTATATATATCACTCATTCGTTTTAAAGTTTCCTGTTGTACATCACAAAATGATATTGTTCTCTTGCCTGAAAATACATCCATATCATAACACGGACAAAAAGATAAACCGAATTTTTGACAAGCCGAATATATCGGTTCTAGCATCTTCCTTCTTAATTCCCTAGATAGAATATAATTGCTGCCAACTAAGCAACCATTTTCTTTGTAAAACTTTAATAAAATATTTTTAATTGGGTCTGGCATCCAAGCATTTAATCTAAGAGTCTTAGTAATAATTGTTTTAACCCCAATTTTGCTTAATTCTTCTATTAATCCTTTTAAATCTTCTGGAGTTTGACCCTTAATTGTTTTAAATGAGGGGATTACGGGATCTATTCTTACTCTTACATCCTTGCCATTTTCTATCATCTTCTTGACTGTTCTTATTTTATCTTTTGCAGAGGGTCCATTGTTATTCAATACAAATCCTGCAGGAGTTCCTTCTTTTAACGAGGTTATTGTTACATCAATAAATACATTTTTATTATTTAGTATTTCTGAATATTCCTTTAATAGAAGAAAGGAGGGATTTTTTGTTACTATTAAAATTTTAAATCCTCCTCGAAGCAGCTCTTTAAGGGCATATAAAGATTCTTTTTTTTCTTTTTCTATATATTGAAAAGGATCAGTGCTAGCAGAAAATTCAATTAAATAGGAGTTAATTCCAAATTTTTTAGCTCTTTTTATGTCATGTCTTAATGCTTCTCTAAAACCGACCCGAGTAGTAACTTCCTTATTAGAATACCAGGTATAACAGTAAGGACATTTAAATTCGCAACCCTGATAAGGATTTACTGTAAATCTTATCGGGCAAGGAGACTTTCCCCCCCACCTTTCTATAGAGACTAACTTAATAGCCCAACTTCTCTTTTCAAAATCAAGTACCCTTTTAATTTCGTTTAGATTATTTAATACCATGGATCATCTCGCTCCATAAATTCGTAGGGAATTTCTATTTTTTTAAATAATTCCAGGATTTCTATTAGAAATACCAATTTCTCAGTAGCATAATGGGAGCATTCTATAAGATTTATTTTGAAATTATCTTTTTCAGCATCAAAAATCTTTCTTTCTTCATCACCAAATGGTAATTTAAGCTTATTATAATACTCTCCGGTTAGAAAAGTATCACAATTTAGGCTAATCGCCTTTTTTATAAACTGAATATCTGTCGCTCCTCCCGAAAGAACTGCTATTCTTTTAACAAACTGTCGCTTTTTTATAAAATTTATTTTTTCTATTTTAAACATATTTTTAAGAAATTCAATAAAATCTTCAAACTTTATCTTTTTAGTTAGTTCTCCGTACGGCAAAAGAAATTCATAGGGTTCGTTTTTACCATAATTTATGTTTTTTAAACCTAATGCCTTGTTTATAGAACCTGTAACAGATATTTCCTTATTCATCTCAAAAGGGGTATGAAGAACATATACTGAGATATTTAACTCTTTCATTTTTTTGAGATAAATCTCGTCCAAAGCTATAAAACCTGCTCCCGAAGTTTCATCTTCCATAGGATGGTGGGAAAAAATTAGGATATCTCTTTCATTACGACCCAAAATTTTATCTATAATTTTTCTATCTAAAAATACAGTTCCGTAAATTTTATTAACAAAATCCCCATTTTTGAGCATTAAACCATGAAATTTATTGAGAAAAGATGTTGTAAAATACTTTTTAATATCAATCCCTTTTTTGCTATATATCTCTGGAAGTACTTTGCTAAATGGCATATCCTTTGGAAATTTACCAATATCAAAAAAATCGTCTAGTATATGAGTTAAATTATGAAGTTCCATGATATTTCACCTATAGACTATAAGTTTTGTTCCAGTTCTAATCATTTCTTTAATAGCATCCTCTTCTGTATCTCCTGGAAAATCGTTTCCTTTAATAGCATTTTTAATTAAATAAGTCTGAATTCCAAGTTTTTTAAAATATTCATCGGCATATTTTACACAAACATTAGTTAAAACTCCCATTAAGTAAACTTTACTTATATTTAATTTTTTGAATATGTATTCAATATTGGGATTTGTTTCACATTTCTGTGTTTGTTTTTCAAAATAAACTCTTTTGCCTTGCTTTATTTCTTCAATTACCCGGTCTAAAGCATCTTCATTATATTTTTGATCTGAAACATAAAGAATATTTCCTTGAGTTGATTTAATCTTAAGTTGCCCAGTTGTTCCTTTAATACAATGTAAAGGCAAATTTTCATCCCTTGCTCCAGGATAACTCTCGTAAGAGATATGAGAATCTACACTCCCCATAATTAAAACTCCTTTCTTTTCAAAATATTTTATTGCTTTCCCAAAATTATTCCTAATTTTATAGGCTCCAGGAACCGCAAATTTGCTAGACTTTAAGATAATATCATTCTGTGTGTCGGCATCCCACAACACAATGTTTAATTTTTTCATATTCTTTTATATCTTTTTTACATTAAAAACCTTTCTTTATAAAAGGTTTTTAATTGAGCTCGTACCTCTTCGCCCTAAACTATATTCTGGCTCTTTTTTCAGGCTCTTGCTCAATATCTCCTTGTTATTCAATAGAGCTATTCCAAAATCCTGGCTCTTGCACAACCTCTTCATCATTCTCTTCACTTTCTTTCTCATCTCCCCCTACATCTTTTCTTATGGCTCTTATTGATTTGACTACATTGCTTATTGTCATGGTATTGATTAATTTTTCCTTACTATATCAAAGCCTTCAGCTTTAACAAATTTTTCTAAGAATTCTCATATCATCTTTTGTCTATTAACCAATTTAGGGGGTACAATACCCAGGATAATACATATTATCGAAGAGAGTTATCAATTAATGTACCCTGTAAATTAAAACAGCTATCATCAATCGTAATGTGTATTTAAGAACATTTTTAAAGTTTGAAATCTTGAGAGAGTTATGGAAAAGGAGAAAAATGAGCGAGAAAAAAAGTAAGAAAGCCAAAAAGTTAGCAAAAGAAAGAAAGGGCAAGGGGAACAATAAATACGAAAAGTTTAGCAAGGTAAAGAATTAAAGTAAAATAAGCCAATTTAGGGACAGATTTATAAGTTTAGATTTCTTTAGATTATCATAAAAAAGAGAGGTTAAAATGGGGAGATTTATATCTTCATTATTCAAACAGAGAAAATAAGTTAAGAGCAAAAACTATAAAAAATCTGCTATGCAGATAGTCTAATACAATAAAAAACCACAAGACATTTAAATATAGCATATCTTACTATAATATGGAATCTGAAAAAAAGAAAAGATTTTTAATGGTATATCAAAACCTGCCGATTAATGAAAGAAAAAATACAATTCTTGTTTTAGAAGATAAAAAAGCAAAGCCAGAAAAGAAGCCAGTAAGTTGGGATATTGCATATATAGAGATAGACCAAGAGACAGAGTTAGGAGAAATGATTTTAGACAAGCTGATTAAATTAGAGTTAATATAAACTTAAATTGAAAAATGCCGGAGCAAAAACAAAAAATAAATCCAGAATTAAAGGAAATAATTTTACAGAGAATATTATCTTCAAAACTTCCTGAAAATATAAAACTATCGGTAGGAAATCTCTCCAAAGAGCCAATGGGAATATCAGAAATAGCAAGGCATATTAGGGAAGAAGATGAGATAGGCGAGAAAATAATAGAGATGGAAATAGCTTACTTGAAAGCATTAAAAGAAGGGATTATACGAGAGATACAAAATGATTAAATGCTTAATTACTCGCCCAAACCATGATAAAGTTACTTCTTATTTGTTTCAGTGGAGCAAAGAGATTATCAATTTTAAATATCCTACTGAAATACAATTTTTAGACCTACCAGCAAAAGAGGCAAATAAAAATAAAGTTGAAAGCTATCTAAAAAAACAATCTCCAAAAATTGTTTTGTTCAATGGGCACGGAGACGATAATACCATATGCGGGTTTAAAGACGAACCACTTATAGAAACTGGCAAGAATGATGAATTGTTAAAAGACAAAATAATATACTCTTTATCCTGCAGCTCTGCCAGAAAACTCGGAGAAAGCTCTGTCAATAAAGGAACAGATGCCTTTGTAGGATACAGAAACTCATTTATGCTCTTCACAGACGCAGACAGCGAAGCAACTCCTTTGAAAGACAACATTGCCGCATCTTTTCTCAAGCCATCAAACAAGCTCAGCATATCTCTCTTGAAAGGAAATACTACACAAGAAGCATCTAACAAATCAAAAAAAGAGTTTAAGAAAGAAATAAAGAAATTCCTTTCAAGCAAGGCAATAGATGGCTCGGACAGGATTGCGTCAGCATTATTTTGGGATATGAGCAGCCAAGTTGTTCTCGGAAATCAAGAAGCGAAGATATAAAAACTCTCGTTCATTTTCTTTTATATAAGGGCATTAAACATTTTCTAATCATTCACAACAGGCGTTTATTATAAGCATTACAATTATAGAAAACTATTTAAACAACAGATGATTAAGCAAATTATGAACGATGATGAAAGAACACGCGCAGAAAGAAAGGCTCAGGGCCTTCCGTATAGCGATTTAGACAAAAAAATATTCCATCAACGTGAAAACGAAGCTTATAACAGAAGTCTACCGGAAAACCAAAAAATAAGAAGTAGGAGAGCTGATCAAGGTAGGGATACAAGCATTATAGACTATGTAATATCTGATCAGGAAAGACGGCTGTAATAAACCAGATAAGACAGTTATTCTTAAGATGGGCCTACTACTATTGGAGATATCTTTATGAAAAATATTCTTGTATAAATTTTATAGCCACAACAAATAATAATGATGTAGGGGGCTAATTAGCATTTCGGCACGAGCGTTCTTTTTAACAAGAAAGACAGATTTAAATAAAGGGCTTGATTAGAAAAGTTATGAATGATTTAATATTGTATCTAATTGTTGGTGCATTTGCAGGAGTCATAAGTGTAATAATTGCTGACTTACTTAAAAAACCAAGAGTTTGCCCCAAATGCAAAACACAAATGCCTAAATCTAGATTTAGAAAACCCGCTAATTTACATCAAATGCTCTGGGGAGGATGGACTTGCCCAAAATGTGGGTGTGAGTTAGATAGAAAAGGTAATTTAATCAAAAAAATCTTTTAGTTTGTTAGATTTTTAGGATGCATGAAAATTCCAAAGAGGAATTTTCTGCACAGAAAATTGCCAGAAACAATTTTCTTGTGCTCAGAAATGCACTAAATCAACAGCATTTCTGACATCAAAAAGAAAAAGTAAGATTTATAGATGGATTTAAATAAAAGGTTTGATTAAGAAGAATATGGGATTTTTAGATAGTATAAAAGAGGTAATTAAAAATAATGATACCAGTGGAAAAATTACTCTTCCTAAAAATCTAATCAATAAAAAAGTTTTTGCCGTCTGGTTTGACGATGAAAAAAATTGAAAGTGGACAAAAACGAGAAAAAGGAGTATATAATATGAATGAAGAAAAGAATGAAATACATATAGCACTATTCAGAGGAAAAGCCATAAGGAGAAAATTAGTTGGTGATAAATGGTTCTTTTCTGTTGTAGATATAGTTGGAGCTTTGATAGATAGCGATGACCCTAGAAAATATTGGAATAAGTTAAGCCAAAGACTGCGAGAAGAGGGAAGTGAGGTGGTGACATTTTGTCACCAACTGAAATTAAAAGCTGGAGATGGTAAAGAATATGAAACAGACTGTGCAGATACAGAAGGTATTTTTAGGATAATCCAGTCAATTCCATCTAAAAAAGCCGAGCCATTCAAGAGATGGTTGGCTAGAGTGGGTTATGAAAGAATACAAGAAATAGAAAATCCCGAGCTTGCTCAAGAGAGAATGAAAAAACTTTATGAATTAAAAGGTTATTCTAAAGATTGGATAGATAAAAGATTAAGGGTGTAACGAATTGGTATTTTGGGTTAGAGAGTGCTATAAAACTTAATAATCTAACCCACGAGTATTTTACTTTAGATTATCTTATTTCTGATAAATTAAAAAGGCCAAGAGCAATAGAGATATTAGGGCATAAAGTTAAATTTCTTGCAATAAAAAAAGAGCTTACAACATTTGGAATTAAGAAAGGGATAGCCCCTTATTCAGATATTGAGAAAACAATTTTAGATATTATTTATCTTGGAATTTATAATAGTTCCGGCGAGTATATAATAAAAAACAGAATAATAGACTATGTTGATAGATGCAATAAAAGAAAGCTTAATGAATATGCAAAACACTACCCTAAATCTGTATTAAATTTTGTTAAAAAATTAAAAATATGATACAAAAAGATATGTACATCAGGATGACCACAAAGCGTATAAACAAGTACACTCTAATGTACATAATTTAAAATGGAAAAAGTTAAATCAAAAGAATTATTTTAAGAGTAATTTAAAATAGAAAGGTTTATAAATATATGAAAACTATACCTTTCATAAAATAGATTTTATGCTAAGTCAAAATGGCAGAGATTATAAGCTATATGAGAGAATTTAACCCATGGTGGGAAGGAAAGTTTAAGCTAGAATATAAAGAAAGAGAAGTATACTCGAAGATAAAGAAATTTATGGATATGCCCCAGATAATCGCCTTAACCGGGTTAAGAAGAGTTGGAAAATCAACAATAATGCTGAAAATCGTTGAGGACTGGCTTTCTTCTGGCTTTAACCCGCAAAATATATTTTTCTTTTCATTTGATGACTTTAAAGATAATTCTCTAAAGAGAGCAATTGAGGAATATGAGAGAGTTAATAACAAAAAACTCTCTGACGAGAAGTTTTTATTCTTATTTGATGAGATTCAAAAAATAGAGAACTGGCAAGAGCAGATTAAAATTATATACGACATTTACAAAAAGAATGTTAAAATAATTGTTTCTGGTTCAGAGTCTCTCTTTATAAGAAAAAAATCCAAAGAAAGTTTGGCTGGGAGGATTTTTGAGTTTAAAGTTGATACACTTACTTTTAAAGAGTTTATTAAATTTAAAGGAGTTAGTTATAATTCCGTTGAGCTTTACAAAGAAGAATATTTTAGGCTGTTTGAAGAGTTTGTGCTTTCTGGAGGTTTTCCAGAATTATGCGGAATCAAAGATAAAATGAAAATAAAGATGTATATTAAAGAGGGGATAAGGGATAAGGTTCTCTATAAAGATATTCCTTCCCTGTTTAAAATTGAAGATATATCCATACTCAATTCAATCCTGGAAAGCATTACTGAAAATCCAGGCCAATTGATAGAACTCTCAAATTTTTCAAGGGAGTATAATCTCTCCAGGGCTACACTATCTAATTATTTGAGATATTTAGAAGATTCCTTTTTAATAAAAAAAATATATAATTTTTCTAAAAATAAAAGAAAAATAGAGAGAAAACTTAAAAAATACTACCCTGCATTAATCTCTACAAATCTCTTATTTAATGAAGATTCGTTATCAAAATCCAAGGTTTTTGAAAATTCCATAGTCAATCAGCTTAAAGCAGAGTTCTTTTGGAGAGATTCATATAAGCATGAGGTAGATGTGGTTCTTGCAGAAGGCAAAATTCTGCCTATAGAAATTAAGTATGGCGAGCTAAAAGACCTTAAAGGCTTGCTTAGATTTATGGAAGTATTTAAAGTCAGCAAGGGCTTGGTCATATCAAAGGAAGAAGAAAGAAAGCAAAAAGCAGGCAACAAAGAAATTTCTATAATCCCTGCGTGGAAATGGCTGTTAACTAAATCTTAAGTTCTAAAAATAGATTGTTGGGTTAGTTGAGCTTTTTAGATAGGTTTTTAAGGCAAACTCCTCTTTATTTTTTATGAGCTTATTAAAACCAACAAAACCTAAAATACACGGATTTATCCTTTTTATAATTGGAAGTATTGTTTTTGCAAGTATAAAATGGTTTGTAAATATTTATTTAAGTCGTAATCTTAATCCAGAAGAATACTTAGCCTTTTTTTCAGGATATAAAGGTATTATTTACACAATTGTCTTATATTTTCTATATCTTGTTTGGATTTATATTTTAATTGCTATTATTTATTCTATGGCGAAGAGGAAAGATTAATGATAAAACCTCTTCCAGAGGGTTTTAATGAGTTTCTAAAGGAGTTTTTAAGGATTTCTTAAAAGAAATAATTAAAGAAGTAATGCCCCCGAAACAATGCCATAAAGTTTAAAATTGGGCTTTGCTTTAAGAAGCAATGAAAACCTGTTTTAAATGCAATAAGCCAATTGATGAAGAGGGAGAAAACAATTATGTAATGATTATCACTAAAAGAAAAAACAAGATTCTAGAATTTGTCTGTTTTCATTTTGACTGCTGGCAGGAACACCTTAATAGCGCAGTTCTGGAAGAGGTGAAAGAAAAAATGAATAAATGCTGTATTTGCGGAAAGCAAATAAGGTTTTGGTCTTCTTATGTCAAAGGGAATGATTATTATTGTGAGGAATGCTGGCAAAAAAGAGAAGATAAATTAGAAGATGCTCGGGAAGAAAAAGAAAGAGGGTTTGAAGAAAAATCAAAAAAAAGAGATGAATCTATAAGTGAATCCCAAAAAAAACTTTAAAATCAGCTAGATTACATGTTTGAAGTTCTGGCCTTTTCAATCTTGCCACAATCATCTTTCCACTCGCATCTGCGGCAAATGCCTGAATTTTCAGACCATTCATTTGTTCCATAACAGCCTTTTCGCAAGTGCCGTTGCTCTAATTCGCTTTTAGCCATTTAATAATTGAAATTTAGCACTATATATATTTTTGCATGGCAAAAACTCAGGGGTTTGGGGCTGGAGCTTATGCCTATTTTATTATATATTTCCGAACACAGATTTATTTTTAAATAGATTATCTCTGCATTGAACATGGGAACAGGAAACTATAAATTTAAAGAAGGTTTTCAGACAGATAATACCCAAGAAGCCTATAATACTCTTGCAAGTAATATTCTAAGAATATCAGGCCAGATGGTTCTCATCCCCCAAACTCGCATGGTGGGGCGTGAGGGAATAGAAGCAATTCAGCCAGTATTGTTGCATGGTCCAATTTCTCTTTCAAGAACTGGTTTTAAATGCTTCAGAAATAATTTCCCAAATTTTACTTCTAGAGATACGAGAACAGACGTTGTTGATTCTTTTCAAAATATAGCAACAATACTAACAAGTTCAACAGCAGACCCAGATTATGAGGAGTCCTTTAAAAAACCACTTTATGAGAATACAGAAGTGTTGGAAAAATGGGCATCGCAATTTGAAAATTGGATGAATGCATTAAGACATGACCCGGCAGACTTAGATCGATTAGCACAACCTCTGGTTTATATGACATTACTAACAGATTATGGTTTTGATAGAAACAGATTTGAATTAGCACAAGCCTATTCTAACTTTAGAGATTTTTTTAAGCATAGGAGCATTGCAGATAAGGAATAGCCAACTAAAAAACCATCTATTTCTCGATTTTAATGTTTTGTTTCTAGCTTATGTTTCTTATAAGACAAAACAAGTAAAATTCCACAAACTAATAGGGTTATTGAGAAGAATATAAATAAAGGATCTTTATAAGACAAGCCGCTGCCAATGTAAGCTAAACCTAAGCTTCCGCCAATATGCCCTAAGAGCATAATTGGGATATAATGTTTAGCCTTGATTGAAGAAAATCCTGCGAGATATGAAAGTTCATCATCTGGAAATACTGGCAGAAAATACATTAAGAACAACAGCAATTTCCCTTTGTCAAATATTTTATCATATTTAGATAATGTTTCTTCTTTAACAAGGCGCTTTATTATCTTTCTTCCAAATTTTCTTCCCAAATAAAAGGCAATTAATGTTCCAATAACCCTGCCAGTCCAGTTATAGAGAAATCCGCGCCATGTTCCGAAAATAAAACCTCCTGCAAGCCCCACAGCATAATGGCTAATAGGAGTTATAATGACTTGCACTATCTGGATTATAATAAAAATCAATGGAGCCAAAGTCCCATAAGGCTCAACAAACTCTCTAATTTTTTCCTGGCTTGAAAAAAAGGATATAGGATAGATATAGCCTATAATAAGCAAAACTATTGGGATTATTGTTAATAAATACCAGATAAGTTTAATATGCTTCATTTTTTTAATTTAAATATTTTATTTTCAAGATTGGAGAATAGTTCGAAAACTTTGTTATTCTTAATTAAATCAAATGCAATAATACATTATGGGAATATGCCCAATGAGTTCACTTCCCCCTTGAGTATGATATCCTCCCTCGCTTCCTCCAAGGTATTCTATATACCTTTCTACAGGCTCATATTTATCATTGTAAGCAAGCTCCCAAAAATGTCTGTTGTCCAGTTCTCCAATTAAAAATGCATTTGCCTTTGAATTTAATGTCCAAGGCATATGAGTTTTAAGGTACGCTTCCATTAAATCTCTAGTAACTACTTTGACTTCTCCTCCCGCCCTCATTTCCTTTTTAACAGTCGGTCCAATTGGATTTGGGCATATCCATTCATAACCACCATACCCACTACCATCTAATAAGAATTTTAAAAATTTTTCAGGAACTGGTTTTCGAGGGTCAATTTTTTCAAAAAGTTCCCAGTTTGTTTCGGCTATATAAGGCCCCCACTGAAGTTTCGGAACCACTATTTTCCCATTTAGTTTTACTATTCTACCTTCTTCATTTTTTAATTGTTCTAAGCCCATAGCTTTTTCCATCAAAAGAGATTTTTAAAATAATGTTGTAGTCTTAAACAACAACACTTAAATAGTAAGAAAAACTAATTGCTATATGGATATTCAAAAACTAATAGAAATAGGATTTTCAGAAAATCAGGCTAAGGTATATGTTATGCTCTTTAAAAAACCAGGAAGGGGCGCAGGAGAAATATCTAAAGAGCTTTCTCTTGACCGGTCTTTTGTGTATAATATACTGGAGAGCTTAATTAAAAAAGGATTTGTTTATTCAAGCCTTGTTAAAAACAAGAAAGTTTTCTATCCAGAAAATCCAAACAAGATAATTGAGGACATAAAAGAAAAAGAAACTAAAGCAGAAGACATTGTCTCTGAATTGCTTAAAATAAATAAAGAGGACAAATTGCAAACAAATATAGAAGTTTATGAAGGCAAGCAAGCCCTTAAAAAATATCTGCGCGAGATAACAAAAGCAGAGAAATTTTTAACTCTTGGGGGCGGTGGGAAGCTGAATCTATTAAATATACTAAAATATGAGCATCCACATTATTTTAAAGAGCTTACAAACAAAAAGGCATCAGGAAAAGTAATATGTTCAGAGACAAATAAGGGATTTTGGAAAAACAACCTTAAGAATACAAGTGTCCAGGTCAAATCATTAGAAGGAGCTGGCAAAGAGAATAGCATAACTATTCTTAAAGACAAGATTATTTTTTCATCAGAAACAGAAAACCCCAATATAATTATACTTAACAATCCAGACCATTCTTATTCTTTAAGGCATTATTTTAATTATTTATGGAAAATAGCTAAGAAATAAGAAATCCCCCTACACTCGCCATAGGCATACCACCCCCTTTTTTATCATTATTCTTTAGATATATCAACTATCAAATAGTAACAAATAGAAATATTTTTAAACTCATTAATCTCCTAAAAGAAATGGGAAGAACTAAGAAACTTATAGCTAACTATGAGAATGGTTTTACAGCAGACGCTAAAGGAGTGTTTAGAATACTAAAAAATCAGCTCAATACACCCTTAGCTTGTTTTAGGGAACTTGTTCAGAATCCTATAGATGAAGGAGCCAGCCAAATAGTTTTTGATTTTCACTATCATGAAAAAGAAGGGCTTTTAGCAATCTCTGTAGATGATGATGGCGCTGGCATGGACTATAAGAAATTAAAAAGATATTTTAAGATGTTTGATTCAGCAAAAGAAGGTTTAGAAGGCAAAATAGGGAAATTTGGCATAGGGAAAATATCTACTTTTGTACTAAATCCAGAAAAAGTCATTATAGAAACAGGAGATGGGCAACAAGGGTTTAAAGCAGTAATAGAAAAAGACCTCAGCGGAAGGATAATGAAAAATGGAACAAAGAAAGGAACAAGTGTTATAATATTAAAAAAAGTTGATGAGTATGATGCCCGACACATGCCTTATGATATTGCTGGTTATTTAAGAGAAAATTGCCCTTATTCAAGAATTCCTATTATTATAAATGGAGAGAGAATCGGAAAGAAAATTGATATTGAAGCTGAAAATAAAATTAGTTTCAAATTTACAACAGATTCTGGTTATGAAGTTGAAGGAGTTAGTGCAGTTGGCCCATACAGCTCAGAATTCTTGGCTCTCAAAGGGAGTTTAAATTTAGGAAGCGTAGAATTTCCATTTAATCTCACAGGAGGGGATTCATGGAGGATACCTCATCTCGGGGCAATAGCTGATTCATTTGCATTTAATCATCCAATCTCCAGAAATAAAGTGTATCAAGATGATGCATTTAAGGAGATATCCAACAGTATCCTCAAAAAACCTATCACTGAACTTGCTGAAGATTGTGCCTCTAAATTAGAAAAACCAGATTCCAAAAATAAAGAGGAGATTAGGGGTTTTTTATTAGGATATCTAAATGTATTTTTTGACAAAACACGCAAAGATTTTGTTCCATACACACCAAAAAGAGTTTTGGATGCAAAATTATTTAAATTAATTGATGGCACATACGAATCTCTTGAGAATGTTTGCAATGCTTATAAAGGTAAAGAGTGGGTCTATGTTTCGCAGCAATCTCTCCAAAGAAAGGATTTAAGATATTTCAGGAAAAACAAAATTCCAGTTGTTGATATATGGAACAATACTTATTCAGTCCTTGCACTGCTCAAAAATAAATTTTCTCGTTTAATCTCTATTGATGTTGATGCAACAATACTCCAAAGAAGGGCCCCTCCAAATTCCGAGACAGAAAAAGAATATCTATCTTTTATTGGATACTTATTCTCTGATTATAAGATAATAGAAAAAATGGGAGGAAAAAATATGCAAGAAGATAAAAATTCTGCATGGCTGAAAGATTTTCTTGCAAATTTTGCGGATAGTTCTAAAGATATAACCTGCGACTTTGTTAATTTTTATGATTTAGGGGGAAACCTTGCAGAGTGGAAAGTATTTGAAAGGAGTCTCAATAAAATTTCTTTAAACATCTCCAACCCCTACATAAAATCAATGATAAATCTTTTTTCACAAGACCAAGAATTAGCAGGATTTTATACATTATGCGAAGCGCTAAATGACAGGTCATTATTTCCAAGCTTAGCACCAAGGGAAACAGAAAACTTAATAATAGAAAAAATGCGGGGTTACTTAAAATGATATCAAATTTAGAAGCGATATTAAGTGGCGAAGAAGTTTTAGAGGAACATCAAAGTATGTTTGAAGTAGATGATAAAAAAGCATTTCTTAAATTAGCTGAAAATCAGCTTGAAAACCCTTTTGATGGGTTGAGAGAATTAATCGCAAATGCTATTGACTCTTACTATGGGACAAAGAAAAAACCATTAATTAAAATAGATACTAAATCTAGCATTAGAGGGGGGGATAATTCTTTTACTATAATTGACTATGGCACAGGTATGAATGATGAAAAAATAAGGCTTTTAACAACCCTTGGCTTGAGTGATAAAATCCAAGGCGAAATAGGAAGATTTGGGATAGGTTTCTCATCAATATTTTCCCCAAAACTAAAAACAAAAAAAGTAACTGTAGACACAAATAATAATGGAAAACACTACAGGCTTGTCTTTACCCCAAAAGCAAACTCTGTCCCCTCTTTAAAGATTTACGAACTTAATGATGAGATAAATTTTG
>Ga0315276_10001613_pt1 | contig 20256 bp, 16 predicted proteins | sample YL17G05_0_MG_FD_204542 | JGI IMG/M metagenome (GOLD analysis project Ga0315276, IMG submission 204542) | Sediment microbial communities from Yellowstone Lake, YNP, Wyoming, USA - YL17G05_0 | ecosystem: Environmental > Aquatic > Freshwater > Lake > Sediment | place: USA: Wyoming | collected... | reverse complement strand
CAGAAAAACCGCGACGCCGCAAGCCCTCGACGTTGAACCCGCGCACCGCGAGCGGATTGCCGTCCACCAGCATGAACGGCGGCACGTCTTGCGACACGGCGCTGGCGAAACCGACCATCGCATGGGCGCCGATCTTGACGAACTGGTGCACGCCGCTCAAGCCGCCGATGATGGCCCAGTCACCGACATGAACATGCCCGCCCAGGGTTGCGTTGTTGGCGAAGATGGTCTGGTTGCCCACTGCGCAATCGTGCGCGATGTGGACGTAGGCCATGATCCAGTTGTCGTCGCCGATGCGGGTCACGCCGCCGTCTTGCAGCGTGCCGAGGTTGAAGGTGCAGAACTCGCGGATCGTGTTGCGATCGCCGATCTGCAGCTCGGTGGGCTCGCCCGCGTATTTCTTGTCCTGCGGTGCCGCGCCGATCGAGCAGAACTGGAAGATGCGGTTGCCGCGGCCGATGCGGGTGTGGCCTTCGAGCACGCAATGCGCACCGACGCTGCTGCCCTCGTCGATGCGCACGTTCGCGCGCACGATCGCGTAGGCGTCGATGCGCACCGTCTCGCCGAGCTCAGCGCCGGCTTCGACAATTGCCGTGGGATGGATCGTGGCCATGGTGCGCGCCCGCGAGTGCCCGTCGCTTCAGGCGAACCTGCGCATGGTGCAGGTCAGATCGCACTCGACGACGACGCCGGCATCGACGCGCCCCTTGCACGCAAACTTGTAGACGCCGACCTTGCTGCGCGTGAGGATTGCCTCCAGCACGAGTTGGTCGCCCGGTTCGACCGGGCGCTTGAAGCGCGCCGCGTCGAGCGCGGCAAGATAGTAGATCGTCTTGCTGTCGGGCAACTGCCCGAGTGTCTCGAACGCCAGCAAGGCGGCGCTCTGCGCCAGGGCCTCGAGCATGAGCACGCCGGGCATCACGGGTCGAATCGGGAAATGCCCGGTGAAAAACGGTTCGTTGATCGTGACGTTCTTCAGCGCCTTGATGCGAACCCCTCTTTCGAGCTCCAGAACCCGGTCGATCAGCAGAAAGGGGAAGCGATGCGGCAGCCTGGTGAGAATCTCGTGGATGTCCATCATGTCTTCTTCTCCAGCGCCCGCAGGCGGTCACGCAAGGCATGCAATTGGCGCAGCGTGGCCGCGTTCTTCTCCCACGACGCATTGTCGTCGATGGGAAAGATGCCGCTGTACAGGCCGGGCTTGAGAATCGAGCGCATGACGACGCTGGCCGCCGAGATGTGCACCCCTTCGGCGAGCGTCAGGTGCCCCAGAATGTTGGCGGCGCCGCCGATGCTGCAACGCGGCCCGATGCGCGCGCTGCCGGCGACTCCGGCGTTGCCGGCAATGGCCGTGTGCGCACCGATGTGAACGTTGTGGCCGATCTGGATCAGGTTGTCGAGCTTGACACCGTCTTCGATCACGGTGTCCTCCAACGCCCCGCGGTCGATGCAGGTGTTCGCGCCGATTTCAACGTCGTCGCCGATGCGCACCGCGCCGAGTTGTTCGATCTTCTCCCAGCGCCCGTCCACCGGCGCGAAGCCGAAACCATCGGCACCGATCACGACACCGCTGTGCACAATGCAGCGCGCGCCGATGCTGCAGCCCGCACCGAGCGTGACGCGCGCGGCGAGGCGGGACAACGCACCCACGCGAGCGCCGGCACCGACGAAGCAGTGCGCGCCGATCACCGCGCCATCCTCCACGATCGCATGCGCTTCGACCACCGCCAGCGCGGCGACCTCGGCGCTGCTCGAGACTCGGGCCGCGGCGTCAACGATCGCACTGGGGTGAATGCCCGCGGGCGTGGCCGGCCGCGTCAGACCGACCCACCACTGCGTGAGGCGCGCATAGTAGAGATAAGGATCCGGCGTGACGATGGCCGCGCCGCGTGTGGCGGCGGCGTCGCGATACACCGGCGCGACAATCACGCAGCCCGCCCGGCTGAGCGCGAGTTGCGCCTCAAACCGGGGGTTGGCGAGAAATGAAATTGTCGAAGGCGTTGCGCCTTCCAGTGCCCCGATGCGGGTGATCTGCAACTCGGGCGAACCGATCAGTTCGCCGCCAAGGGCCTGGACGACCTCACGCGCCGAAACGCTGATGGCCACTCACTTGGCGCCCTGCGCGTTGAGCGCCTTGATGACCTTGTCGGTGATGTCGACCTTCGGGCCCGCGAACACCGCCTCCTGCAGGATCAGGTCGTACTTTTCGGTTTCGAAGATCTGCTTGATGACCTTGTTCGCGCGCTCGACCACGGAGGCGAGCTCCTCGTTCTTGCGTTGGCTCACGTCTTCCTGGAACTCGCGGCGCTTGCGCTGGAACTCGCGGTCTTGTTCCACCAGGTCGCGCTGCCGCCGGCTGCGCTCGGTTTCCGCAAGCGTGGGCGCGTCTTTGTCGAGCTTGTCGCCGGCAGCTTTGAGGCGGTTCGCAAATTCGGCCAGGTCCTTTTCGCGCTTCGAAAATTCGGCCTCGAGTTTCGCTTGCGCGGCCTTCGCGGGGATGGCGTCGCGCAGGACGCGATCGCTGTTCACGTAGCCGATGCGCAGTTCCTGGGACCACCCTGGCAGCGTGGCCGCCGCCAGCAGCACGCCAATGCCGATCGACTTCATCGCGGAGCTTTTCATTAGAACGCCGACCCGATCTGGAATTGAAGACGCTGGATTCTATCGCCGGGCTGCTGGCTCAATGGCGCGCCCCAGCTCAGCTTCAACGGGCCGACCGGCGAGATCCAGCTCAAACCGATTCCCGCAGAAGCGCGCAGGCTCTGCAGCGTGACGCTTTCCCACTCGCCCCACACATTGCCGACGTCGACATAACCGAACAGGCGCAGCGAGCGGTCGTTGCCCGAGCCCGGCACGGGAACGTACAACTCGCTGTTCAGATTGAGGCGTCGATTGCCGCCGATGTAGCCGCCCAAGACGTCGGGCGGGCCGAGCGACCCCTGGTCGAAGGCGCGCACCGTGCCCAGGCCACCGCCGTAAAAGTTCTTGAAAACGGGATAGGGGCGCCCCTGAAGCCCAAGGCCCCAGCCGATTTCGGCGTTCAAGCCGAGCGAGAACTTCGGGCCGATGGGGATGTATTGCTGCGCCTGCGCGTTGGCTCGAGCGTAGCGCGTATCGCCGGCAATGCCCCATTCGAGGTTGAGCCGCATATAGCGCCCGGCGGAAGGCGCAATCGCGCTGTCGCGCGCGTCGCGCGACCAGCCCAGGGTGATCGGAACCGACAAGCTGTACGCGCCGAAGGCGTAGCGGTAATTGAAATAGTTCGCGGGCAGGTTCACATCGCCGCGAATTTCCGTCTGCTCCGCACCAATGCCGAGGAAGACCGTGTCGTACTCGCTGAACGGAATGCCGAAGCGGATCGACCCGCCGGGCGTCACCAGTTCGTACTGTTCACCCTGGCTGTTGACCGGCCTGGACGTGCGGTAGTACAGCTCGAGGGCGCGCGAGACGCCGTCGATCGTGAAGTAGGGGTCGACCGTGCTCAGCGAAATGGTGCGCGTCGACTTGCTCGTGTTCAACTCCAGGCCGAGGTAGTTGCCCGAGCCGAAGACGTTGTCCTGCCGGATCGACGCCGTGATCGACAGCTTGTCTGCCGACGAGTAACCTGCCCCCAGCAGCAGATTGCCGGTGGGCTTTTCCGTGACGTTGATCGTCAGGTCGACCTGATCCTGGGCGGTTGGGACTTCGGCGCTGTCGATCGCGACGTCCTTGAAATAACCGAGACGATCGACCCGATCGCGCGACAGCTTGATTTTCGCCCCGTCGTACCAGCCCGACTCGAACTGGCGAAATTCGCGGCGCACGACTTCGTCGCGCGTGCGGCTGTTGCCCGCGACGTTGATGCGCCGCACGTAAACCCGGCGCTGCGGATCGGCCACCAGAGCCACCGCAACGCGCCCTTTGGCGCGATCGATGTCGGTGCGCGGTTCGACCCGGGCAAATGCATAACCGAAGGTGCCGAAGCGCTCGACAAAAGCGCGTGTCGTGTTCGTCACGGTCTCGGCACGGTACGGCTCACCCGGCTTGACCGCGACGAGTGTCTTGAAGTCTTCTTCCTTGCCCAGGTATTCGCCTTCCAACGTCACCGCCGTCACGGTGTAGGGCTGGCCCTCCTCGACGTTGATGGTGATGCTGATTTCCTGCTTGTCGGGCGAGATCGCGACTTGCGTCGATGTGACAGCAAATTCGAGGTAACCGCGGTTCAGGTAGAACGAGCGCAGCGTCTCCAGATCGGCATTGAGTTTGGAGCGCGAATAGCGGTCCGCCTTGGTGTACCAGGTGAGCCACCCACCAATGCTCAGTTCGAACAGGCCGGTCAGCTCTGCTTCGGCAAAGGCCTTGTTGCCGAAGACTCGCAACTCGCGAATCTTTGCCGCCGAGCCTTCCGTGACCGTGAACGTGACGTTGACGCGATTGCGCTCTTGCGGCGTCACCGTGGTCACGACTTCGGCACCGTACAGGCTGCGCGTCAGGTACTGGCGCTTGAGCTCCTGTTCGGCCCGGTCCGCCAGAGCCTTGTCGAATGGCAGGCCTTCGCCGATGCCGAAGTCTTTCAGCGACTTCGTGAGCTGGTCCTTGTCGAATTCCTTCAGGCCCACGAAATCAAGGCTGGCGACGATCGAGCGTTCTTCGACGATCACGATCACCACACCCGTGTCGATGTCGATGCGCACATCCTTGAACAGGCCCGTGGCGAACAGCGCGCGCAGCGCCGCCGCGCCCTTTTCGTCGTTGTAGGTGTCGCCAATTCGAAACGGCAGCGACGCGAACACGGTACCGGCATCGGTGCGCTGCAGGCCTTCAACCCGGATGTCTTTCAAGACGAAGGGTTCGCCCGCCCAGGCATTGCCCGATTCCAATGCCGCGGCCAGAGCAAGACACAGGACTGCGGGGCGAAAGCGGGCCAATGCTGAGGAAAAATGCATGCGGTCGGGTCTGGCACAGGGTCTGGGTTAGTACAGGCCCAGCAACCGAGCCACATCGTTGAAAAGGGCCAGCGACATCATCATCAGCATGATCGCTACGCCGCCGCGCTGCAGTCTCTCAAGCCACAAATCGGAGACCGGCCGTCCCGTCACAGCCTCGAAAAGATAATACATCAGGTGTCCGCCATCGAGCATCGGCAACGGCAGCAGGTTGAGCACGCCCAGGCTGACGCTGACGACGGCCAGAAAACCAAGGTAGTACGCGAGCCCGAGCCGCACCGATTGGCCGGCGTAGTCGGCAATCGTGATCGGACCGCTGAGGTTCTTCAGCGACGCCTGGCCGATGACCATCTTGCCCAGCATTTCGAGCGTCAGCGCCGACATCTCCCAGGTCTTGTTCGCCGCGCGCACCAGTCCATCGAGCACGCCGTAGCGCACCGTGAGCAGTTCCGGAGGTTGACCCGGAAAGGCCTCGATGCGGCCGACGTTCTGCGCGCCATCGCGCACGACGTTGGGTCGAACCTCGAGTTCCAGCGTCTGGCCGGCACGCTCGATGCGCCACGTCAACGCCTTGGCGATGCCACTGCTGCCGCTGGCGCGAATCAATTCGCGAACCGTGGACGCATCGTCGACTCTTGCATCGTCGATCGCGAGCACCCGGTCGCCGGCGCGCAGGCCAGCGCGTGCAGCAGGGCCGCCTGCCTTGACATCGCCAAGCACGGGCTCGCTGAACGCAGCCCCCAGGCCGATGCGCCGCATCATCGCCGCATCGATTTCAGTGCTGCCCAGGCGATCGAGTTCGAGCACGACGCGGCGCTGCGCCCGGCCCTCGCGATCGCTCACCATCAGCTGCAAGGCTTGCCCGCGCAACACGGCGCGGGTGACCTGCCAACGCAGATCACCGAGCGAATTCAGATCGCGCCATTCCAGGCCATCGGCGGACCATGCGCGCGTCCAGTCGCCGGCGCGCATGCCGGCGCTTTCCGCCAAACTGGCGCGCACCGGCGGCCCGAGGACCGCCTTCGCTTCTTCGATGCCGATCCAGTTCGCGGCGGCATAGAGCAACACCGCCAACAGCAGATTGGCAAGAGGCCCCGCGCCCACCACGGCCGTGCGTTGCCACAGCTTCTTGCGGTTGAATGCCGCGTGCTGCTGCTCGGGCGCGACCGGTCCTTCGCGCTCGTCGAGCATGCGCACATAACCACCCAACGGCAATGCGCAGACGACGAATTCGGTGGCCTGTGCATGCGCCTGGCGGCGCCACATCACGCGGCCGAAACCGACCGAGAAGCGCAACACCTTCACGCCGCACGCGACGGCGACCCGGTAGTGGCCATATTCATGAATCACGATCAATACGCCCAAGGTGAGCGCGAACGCGAGCACCGTGATCAACATGGCGATCGACCTCTGATCCCTTGCATGTCCTGGATCGACGCTGCCGCGCAGCGGCGCGCGCGCTGGTCGAGCTCGAGCAGCGCTTCGATGCTGTCGGTGCTGCCCGAATCGGGGCTCACACCCGCCAGCGTTTGCGCATTCACGGCATGAATCTGATCGAAGCGAATGCGCCCGCCAAGGAACGCCGCCACCGCTTCTTCATTCGCCGCGTTCAGCACCGCTGTGCTGCCGTGCGGGCCGGCGAGCGTGTCCCACGCGAGTTGCAGGCCGGGATAGCGCGCATGGTCCGGCGCCTCGAATCCGAGAGTTCCCACGCTCGCCAAATCGAGCAACTTGGCGCCCGAGGCGATGCGTTCGGGAAACGCCAGCCCGTAGGCGATGGGCACGCGCATATCGGGCGTTCCCAACTGCGCAAGCACCGAATGGTCGCGACACACGACCATCGAGTGCACGATGCTCTGCGGGTGGATCAGGACCCGAATCTGGTCCGGTCGCAGATCGAACAGCCAGCGTGCCTCGATGACTTCGAGCGCCTTGTTCATCATCGTCGCCGAGTCGACCGAAATCTTGCGCCCCATGACCCAGTTCGGGTGGGCGCAGGCCTCATCGGGCGTCACGTGGCGCAGCGTCGCCAGGTCGCGCTGCCGAAACGGCCCACCCGACGCCGTGAGCACGATGTGGTCGATGCGCTCGCTCCAGGTTTCCCGATCTTCGGGCAGGCATTGGAAGATCGCCGAATGTTCGCTGTCGATCGGCAGCAGGCGCGCACCACCCGCGCGCACCGCCGCCATGAACAGCGCACCGCCGACCACCAAGGCTTCCTTGTTCGCGAGCAGGAGTCGCTTGCCCGCGGCCGCCGCCGCCAGGCAAGGCGCGAGACCGGCAGCACCGACAATGGCGCCCATCACGGTATCGACCTGCGGGTGCCGTGCCAGATCAGACAACGCCTGCGCGCCGTACAGGACCTCGGTGCGCAGACCCTTGGCCTTGAGGCGCGCCGACAAAGCGCCGGCCTGCGTCGCGTCGCGCACGATTGCGCAACGCGGCTGCCAGCGCTGGCACTGTTGAAACAGGCTATCGATGCGGGTGTGTGCCGACAGGGCGAACACTTCGAAACGCTCGGGGTGCAAAGCCACCACCTCGAGCGTATTGCTGCCCACCGAACCGGTGGCGCCGAGAATGCACAATCGCTGAGGTCTGGTGCTCATGGTGGGTCGGGTCCGACGCTTCAGCTCCAGTACTGCGACCCAGATATTTCGAAACATGAAAGCGCGTCTTCGACCCGCTGGCGTCGTTGCAAGCCTTGCAGGCCGCGCTGGGCCTGAGGCCCAGCCCCTCGCCTGGCGAGCGCAGTCCGCAGGGACTGCGCTCGTCCGGGCTCGGCCTCGCGATACCACAGGGTATCGCTGCGGTTTGCGCCTAGCCAACGGGCCGAATCCATCACTTTCATTTTGTTCCGAAATATCTGGGTCGCAGTACTACAGCGAGGCAAACGCCAGGGCCACGGGCAGCACCGGCAGCAAGGCGTCAAACCGGTCGAGCACCCCGCCATGACCGGGCAGCAGGTTGCTGCTCTCTTTCACCCCGGCGCTGCGCTTGACGAGCGACTCGAAGAGGTCGCCCACCACACTCAGTGCAACCAGGAACAGCACCACCAGCACCATGCCGGGGACGCCCAGCCGCGTTCGCAGGTGCGTGAACAGACTGGGTGAATCGAACTGAAACGATCGGTCGATGGCCAGCCACACGCCCGCCAGCACGAGCACGCCGATCATGCCGCTCCACACGCCCTCCCAACTCTTGCCTGGGCTGATGGCCGGCGCGAGCTTGCGCCGGCCCCAGGCGCGACCGCCGAAATAGGCGGCGATGTCGGCCATCCAGACCACACAACAGATCGACAGCAGATAGTTGACGCCGACGGCGCGCGCATTCACGATCGCCAACCAGGCCAAAGCGAGCAGCCCGACGCCGAGCAGCCAGCGCAGTGGCGCCGGGTGTGAACTCCAGGCCGAAACGCCGGCGCGCAGCACCCAGGCTCCGCCCAGGGTCCACAACACAGAAGCCGACCACCACAGCGCTGCGGGTGCCGCCCGGTCCCAGCCGAGCGCGAAAGCTGCCACGCCGGCGGCTGCAAGCACCACGGCAAGCGCCGGCGAGAACGCCTTGGCCGTGTTCAATCGCCCCCACTCCCAGGCTGCGGCGGCAATCAGAACCAGGCCAAAAGCAGCAAACGGCCAGTCCGGCGCGACGCACAGCGTGCCCACGAGCAGCGCCAGCAACACCAGCGCAGTGATGATCCGCTGCTTGAGCATGTTATGACTGCTTGGCCCCGGCCTGCAAGGCTTGCGACGCTTGCGAAGGCGGCGCGGCAGTGTCCTTCAAGGCGCCGAAGCGCCGATCGCGGCGCGCGAAGTCGTTTAGCGCTGCATCGAGGTCGTCCTCGCTGAATTCGGGCCACAGCCGCTCGGTGAACACGAGTTCCGAGTACGCCACCTGCCACAGCAGGAAATTGCTCAGGCGCACTTCGCCCCCGGTGCGGATGAACAGATCCGGGTCGGGCGCGTAACTCAGCGCCATGAATTGATTCAAGCGCGCTTCGTCCAACTCTTCGGCTTTCAGCCCGAGCTCGATGGCACGCCGGCAGGCCTGCACGATGTCCCACCGCCCGCCATAGTTGAACGCCACGGTCAAGGTGATGCGCCGGTTGTGCTGTGTGCTCGACTCGGCCTGCTCCCAGGCCTGGCGCAATTTGTCGGAGACCCCGCTGCGGTCACCCACGATGCGGATACGCACCCCGTCGCTCGCGAGTTTGGCGAGGTATTGCGAGACCGCCAACAACACGAGTTGCATCAGCCCGGACACTTCTTCGTTGGGGCGTTTCCAGTTTTCCGATGAGAACGCGAACACGGTGAGGTATTCGATGCCGCGATCGGCGCACGCCTGCACCATCTTGACCAGCGTATCGACGCCCTTCTTGTGGCCGAAGAAACGCATCAGGAAGCGCTTCTTCGCCCAGCGCCCGTTGCCGTCCATGACGATCGCCACATGCCGCGGCACCGCGCCGCTGGCTCGCCGTGCGTCGCTCACGCCACCGCCCCACTACGATTCAACACAGGTCGCGGCGCCGGTGAATGAGGTGCAGGTCGACAGCATCAGACGGCAAGGATGTCGGCTTCCTTGGCGGCGACAAGCCGGTCAATCTCGACAATCGTGCGGTCGGTCAGTTTTTGCAGCTCATCGAGCGAACGGCGCTCGTCGTCCTCGCTGATCGCCTTGTCCTTGAGCAACTTCTTCGCGTGCTCGTTCGCGTCGCGCCGCAGGTTGCGGGTCGCGATGCGCGCCTCCTCGCCGGCGTGGCGCACGACCTTGGTCAAGTCCTTGCGCCGCTCTTCGGTCAACGCGGGCATCGGCACGCGCAGCAAATCGCCCTGCGCCGAAGGGTTCAACCCGAGGTCGGATTCGCGAATCGCCTTCTCGATCTTCGCCCCCATGCCCTTGTCCCAGGGTTGCACGCTGATGGTGCGCGCGTCGAGCAGCGTGACGTTCGCGACCTGGCTGATCGGCAGCATCGAGCCGAAGTAGTCGACATGCACCTGGTCGAGGATTCCCGGGTGGGCCCGGCCGGTGCGGATCTTCTGCAATTCCGCTTTGAACGCTTCCAGCGTTCGCGCCATTTTTGCTTCGGCAGTTTTCTTGATCTCGGGCAGACTCATCGCGGCTCTCCTCAGACGTGCACCAGGGTGCCTTCGTCATGACCTTGCACGACGCGCTTGAGCGCGCCGGGCTTGGAGATGTTGAACACCTTGATCGGCAATTTCTGGTCGCGGCACAGCGCGAACGCGGTGGCGTCCAGCACTTGAAGATGTTTGGCGATGGCCTCGTCGAAGCTGATTTCGCGGTAGAGCTTCGCGTTCGGGTCCTTTTTCGGGTCGGCGCTGTAGACACCATCGACCTTCGTCGCCTTGAGCACGATTTGCGCGCCGATCTCGGCGCCGCGCAAGGCCGCCGCCGTGTCGGTGGTGAAGAAGGGGTTGCCGGTGCCGGCGGCGAAGACCACGACCTTGCCTTCTTCCAGGTACTGCAGCGCCTTCGGCCGGACATAGGGTTCGACCACCTGTTCGATCGCGATCGCCGACATGACGCGCGCCACCATGCCCTCCTGGCGCATCGTGTCGGCCAGTGCCAGCGCGTTCATCACGGTGGCGAGCATGCCCATGTAGTCGGCGGTGGCGCGGTCCATGCCCACCGAGCCGCCGGCGACGCCGCGAAAGATGTTGCCGCCGCCGATCACGACCGCGACTTCGACGCCCAGCTTCGTCACCTCCTGGACTTCGCGCACCATGCGCACGATCGTCGCGCGGTTGATGCCGTACGCGTCGTCACCCATCAGGGCCTCGCCCGAAAGCTTGAGCAGAATGCGCTTGTACGCCGGCATGCACCGAACTCCTCTGGTTTGACCTCTACCTGGTCTGAAGCGGTATCGAGTCTAGCCGCGCCCGATGGGCGGTCGCTTTCACCTTGCCGTTGGCGAGTCTGCTGCGGAGTCCGCCTTCGCGGCGGCAATCTGGGCCGCCACCTCGCCAGCAAAGTCGTCACCCCTCTTCTCGATGCCCTGTCCGACGACGAACAAGGTAAAGGCCATGACCCGCGTGGCGCGCTCCTGAAGCATCTTTTCAACGCTTTGTTTGTCGTTCTTGACGAAAGCCTGGTGCAACAGGCTCACCTCCTTCAGGAACTTCTGCACCGAGCCCTCGACACGCTTGGCCACGAGTTCGGCCGACTGCACCGGCTTGCCTTCGGTCCTGGCTTTTTCAGCGTCCTCGGCGGCCTTCATCGTCGCCACGTTGCGCTCGGTGGCGATCAGGGCCTGCGGCACGTCGGCCGCCGACAAGGCGACCGGTTTCATCGCGGCGATGTGCATCGCCACGTCTTTCGCCGCTGCATCGTCACCGCTGAATTCGACGAGCACGCCGATGCGCGTGCCGTGCAGGTAGTGGGCGATCTTGCCGCCGCCCGCATAGCGTTTGAAGCGGCGAATCGACATGTTCTCGCCGATCTTGCCGATCAGGCCCTTGCGCACATCTTCCAGGCTCGGGCCGAAGCCGTCTTGCCTGTGCGCCAAAGCGCTGAGCGCGGCCACGTCCGCCGGATTGTGCCTGGCCACCAGGTCGGCGCAGGCCTTGGCGAATGCGAGGAACGAATCGTTCTTCGTCACGAAATCGGTTTCGCAATTGACTTCGACCAATGCTCCGGTCGACCCCGAGACGCTGGCTGCAACCACGCCTTCGGCGGCGATGCGCGACGCCGCTTTGCCGGCCTTGCTGCCGAGCTTGACGCGCAGCAACTCTTCGGCGCGCTCCATGTTGCCTTCGGCTTCGGTCAGCGCCTTCTTGCATTCCATCATCGGCGCGTCGGTCTTGGCGCGCAGTTCACCGACCATGCTTGCAGTGATCACGGGCATTCGTCTTGCTCCTTTGGATTCGGCGGCGCCTCAGCCACGCCGGCACGCAATCGTCAACTGGAAAAAAGGGGCTGTGTCAGCCCCCGTCTGAACCCCGCCCCGAAGGGCCTGAACAGGTCAGGAGTGTTCGTCGACCTCGACAAATTCGTCGCCTTGCGGCGCCACCGCGTGCACGACTTCGTGCATCGCGTTCGCCTTGCCCTCGAGCACGGCGTCGGCGACGGCACGCGCATACAGGGCGAGGGCCTTGCTCGAATCGTCGTTGCCGGGAATGACGTAGTCGATGCCGAGCGGCGAGTGATTCGAATCGACGACGCCGATGATCGGAATGCCGAGCTTCTTCGCTTCCGCCACGGCGATCTTGTGGTAGCCCACATCGATCACGAACATCGCGTCGGGCAAGGCCGTCATGTCCTGAATGCCGCCGATGTCCTTTTCGAGCTTGGCCAGCTCGCGCTGGAACATCAGCGCCTCCTTCTTGATGCGAATCTCGGTGCCGGTGTCGACTTGTGCCTGCATGTCCTTGAGCTTTTTCAGCGACGCCTTGACAGTCTTGAAATTGGTCAGCATGCCGCCCAGCCAGCGCTGGTCGACGAACGGCATGCCGGCACGTTTGGCTTGCGTCGCAATTTCTTCGCGCGCCTGACGTTTCGTGCCGATCATCAGCACAGTGCCGCGCTTTGACGCGATCTGACGCACGAACTTCATCGCGTCCTGGAAAAGCGGCAGCGTCTTTTCCAGATTGATGATGTGGATCTTGTTGCGATGGCCGTAGATGTACGGGGCCATCTTGGGGTTCCAGAAGCGCGTCTGGTGTCCGAAGTGGACACCGGCTTCCAGCATTTCACGCATGGTGATCGACATTTGGGCTCCAAAGGTTGGTTCTAGAATCCGACCTGAATCGCTGCTTGGCTTGCCATGGCGGGTTGCCGTGACATGAACTTCGCAGCAACACCTTTCGATGGCTGGATTCGCGTTTCGTTGTACCCGGGACCGATGAAAACGTTGAAGAACAACAACGTGCCACCGCCGCTCAGATAAACCCGTGGAGTGTATCACCCAGCATGACTCTCGACCTCAGCGCGGCACGCGCGCAGATCCTGGCAGGACAGCGCAGTGCCCGATCGATGATGGAGGAGAGCATTGCCGCGTGCGTTGCCCCGGGCAACGCCAAGGCGATGCTCCAGACGCGTTTCGACCTGGCACGGGCCGTGGCCCAAGGCGTCGACGCGGTACACGCCTGCGGCGCCCCGCTTCCAGCGTTGGCCGCTCTGGCGCTGAGCGTGAAAGACTTGTTCGAGGTGCAAGGTGAAGTCTGCGCCGCCGGCTCCGCGGTGCTTGCCGACGCAGCGCCTGCGCTCGCCGACTGCCCCGCCGTGGCGCGCCTGCGCCGCGCCGGCGCGGCCTTCATCGGCCGCAGCAACATGAGCGAATTCGCGTTTTCGGCGGTGGGCATCAATCCGCATTACGGCACGCCGGCCAACGCTGCCACCGCGAAGATCGAGGCGACCCCGCGCATACCCGGCGGCTCGACTTCCGGCGGCGCGGTGTCGGTGGCGAGCGGCGCGGCCTGGGCCGCGCTCGGCTCCGACACCGGGGGATCGATCCGCATTCCGGCAGCCCTGCAGGGCCTGGTCGGTTTCAAGAACACGGCACGCCTGACCCCGACCGCAGGCGCGATCCCTTTGTCAAGCACGCTCGACACGGTGTGCGCGATCACGCGTTCGGTGCGCGACGCCGCGCTGCTGCATTCCATCCTCGCCGATCAGCCTCTGGCCCTGCACCGCGTACCGCTGCGGGCGTTGCGCCTCGCGCTCCCGCGCGGTTTTCTGCTGGAAGAGCTGGACGCCACGGTGGCCAAGGCCTTCGAGCGCAGCCTGACGCTGCTGCGCCGGGCCGGAGCGTCGATCGAACCGATCGACATTCCCGCCTTGGGCGACGTCGCATCCATCATGTCCGGCGGCGGCTTTGCTCCGGTCGAGGCCTGGGCCTGGCATCGCGAACGGCTGGCGCGCGAACAGGCGCGCTACGACCCGCGCGTGGCGCTGCGCATCCGTCGCGGCGAGCGCATGAGCGCGGCCGAGTACATCGAACTGATCGCGATGCGCAGGAACTGGATCGCCGCGATGCACGAATCGATGCAGGGCTATGACGCGCTGCTCAGCCCCACCGTGCCGATGGTCGCACCGCCGATCGCGCCGCTGCTCGCCGATGACGCCGCCTTCTTTGCCACGAATGCGCGCCTGTTGCGCAACGCATCGGTCGTGAACCTGCTCGACGGTTGTGCGATCTCGTTGCCGTGCCACGCACCAGGCGAGATGCCCGTGGGGCTGATGCTGTGGAGCAGTGCGCTGCGCGATCAGGACCTGCTGAACGCCGCGCTTGCTGTCGAAACCGCGCTTGCTGCCGAAACCGCCCTTTTCTTGGAGCCGCACTGACCATGCACATTGCCGTGATCGGCGCCGGGGTGGTGGGTGTCACGACGGCGTGGGAGCTGACGCAGGACGGGCACAGCGTCGAGGTCTTCGACCGGTGCAGTTCGGTGGCCTCGGAATGCAGTTTCGCCAACGCCGGCGTCATCGCTCCGGGCTACGTCACCCCTTGGGCCGCTCCCGGCATGCCGGGCAAGATCTTGCGCCACCTGCTCAGCGCGCACACGCCGGTGCGTTTGCATGTCTCGCTCAATCCTGATGTGTGGCGCTGGACATGGCGCTGGCTGCGTGCGTGCCAGCAACCCGTGTACGAGCGAAATCGCGCCGCAATGCACCATCTGGCGCGGTTCAGCCAGCAACGTCTGGCGACCCTGATCGACGAACTCAAGCTCGAAATCGAGCGCACCCACGGCGTCTTGGTGCTGCTGCGCGACATGCAAGACGTGAAGCGGGCGCGCCCGGGAATCGACTTGCTGCGCAGCCTAGGGGTGGTGTTCAAGGAGCTCGACGAGGCGGGCTGCCGTGTCGTTGAACCGGCGTTGCGGGATGACCATGTGCTCGCCGGCGGCATCCACCTTCCCGGCGACGAGGTCGGCAATTGCCGTCAATTCACGCAGTTGCTGCGCGATGACGCCGAAAAGGGTGGCGCCAAATTTCATCTGGCGAATGATGTGCTTCGCGTCGAGCCGGGCGCGCGCATCAGGCTTGATCTTCGCCAGCTTGCGGTGAACGACGATTTCGCGGCGACGCGGCTCGCCCAACTGAACGCCTTCAATCCGAAGCAGGTCTTGCAGGCGATGGCGCTGCGCTCGCGTGCCGCAGCGCGATTTGGCCAACCGATCAGCCAGGTTGAATTCGACGCGGTTGTGGTATGCGCTGGCGCCGACAGTGGACGCCTGCTGTCCCCCATCGGAATCCACCTGCCGCTGCTACCGCTGTACGGCTATTCCTTGACGTTCCCGCGGCGTACCGCTGAACATGGGCCGCGCTCGGCTGTGATGGACGAACGCTTCAAGGTCGTCATCAGCCCACTCGGAGAGCGCCTGCGTGTCGCTGGCGGCGCCGAACTCGGCGGTCAACCGCAACGGCACCATCCGGGCGCCATTGCCACGCTCTACAAAGTGCTCAACGATTGGTTCCCCGGCGGTGCGCAACTGCGCCGCGCCCAGGCCTGGAAAGGGGCGCGGCCGATGCTTCCCGACGGCCCACCGATCGTTGGCAGGAGCAATGTTCCCGGCGTTTGGCTGAACCTCGGCCATGGCTCGAGCGGTTGGGCACTGAGTTGCGGGTCGGCGCGCGCGCTCGCCGACATGCTGGGCGGGCGCGAGGCGCCGCTGGACATGCGGCCGTTGGCTTTGGAACGAATCGCCTCGTGAGTCCTAGGAGCCTGTCGGGCTTTGGGTCGTACCCGCGTTGGGCCTGCCTTGGGGCGCAGGCTAGGCGCAAAGCGCAGCCGTGCCGGGCGGCACGGCGAGCATTTGCAACGACGCCTGCGCCCCAAGGCAGACCCAGCCCGAAGGGCCGGGGCGAATTTCGGCACCACTCTTCGTTGCCGACTCCTTGTGTGGCACGCCACACGGCGTCGCCGACGCCTAGATTGGCGCCACAATTCGCCCCGGCGCGGGCCCGACCCAAAGCCCGACAGGCTCCTAGATTGGTGCCGAAATTCGCCCCGGCGCGGGTACGACCCAAAGCCCGACAGGCTCCCGGGAGCCTGTCGGGCTTTGGGCACTGAGACCATGCAGCGCGTCTTGCCTGCCTCGCACACGCTGCCGCTGTACGACGTTGCCGCGACACGCGCCATCGAAGCGCGGGCTCAAACCAGCCTCGGTGCCGGAATCCTGATGCAGCGTGCCGGCCTGGCGCTGGCGCGATTGGCCCTGGCTCTGGCACCGCATGCGCGTGGCATCTGGGTCGCAGCCGGGCCGGGTAACAACGGCGGCGACGGCTTCGAAGCGGCAATGCACTTGCAGCGTTGGGGCAAACGTGTTGCGGTGAGTTCGTTGGCCGACGCCGGGTCTCAACCTGCCGATGCGCGCGAAGCGATGCAGCGCGCCATCGCCGCTGGGGTAACGATCAGCAACAGCCCGCAGATCGGCTTCGCCCCGGATCTGGCGATTGACGCCTTGCTCGGGATTGGCGCGCGCCGTGCGCCCGACGACCTTGTCGCAAGCTGGATGCGCCGTCTGAATGCCCTGACCTGCGCCGTCCTGGCGGCCGACCTGCCGTCGGGCCTGCACGCGGACACCGGCGTGGCCCTCGGCGCGGATGGCGTGAGCGCGACCCATACCTTGAGCCTGTTGACGTTGAAGCCTGGCCTGTTCACCAGCGCCGGTCGCGACGTCTGCGGTGAAGTCTGGTTCGACAGGCTCGATCTTGACAACCCGCAAACGCCACCGACGGCCTGGCTCAGCGGCGCATCCGACCTGCACACCCTGATGCCGGTGCGTCGACACGCTCAACACAAGGGCAGCTTCGGCGATGTGACCATCGTCGGCGGCGCGGCCGGCATGAGCGGCGCGGCCTTGCTCGCGGCGCGCGCGGCCCTGGCTGCCGGTGCTGGCCGCGTCTATGTCGACCTGCTCGACAACCACGGCCCCAGGCACGATTCGCAGCGCCCGGAATTGATGTTTCGGCCGGGCTGGGCCGGCAGTGCGCCTGAGCTGCTGGGCGCCGCTGTCGTGGTTTGCGGGTGCGGCGCTGGTGACGCGGTGCGCGAGGTATTGCCGAAGCTGCTGAGCCACGTGCGCAGACTGCTGCTCGACGCCGACGCGTTGAACGCACTGGCGGCGGACACCCAGTTGCAGAGCTTGCTTGCGGCGCGTGCCGGGCGCGGCCATGTCACGCTGCTCACGCCGCATCCGCTGGAGGCGGCGCGCCTGTTGGGGTGCAGCGCGGCGCAGGTTCAAGCCGATCGCATCGGCGCTGCGACACGGCTCGCCGACACCTGGAATTGCGTCGTCGTCTTGAAGGGTTCAGGCAGCGTGATCGCCGCACCTGGGCGCACGCCATCCCTGAACCCCACCGGCAATGCCGCACTGGCGGGCGCCGGAACCGGCGATGTATTGGCCGGTTGGATGGGGGGCTGGTGGTCGCAATCCGGCGCGCAAGCCAGCGTGACTGGCGCCTTTGACGTCGCCCGCGGCGGCGTTTACCTGCACGGCATGGCGGCGCATCAGATCCACCGGGGCGCGCTGCGCGCCGGCGATCTGATTGAACGAATGCACGCTCTCAATCGTGATTTGGGCGATTTGAACGATTCAAACGATTAAACCGACTCAACCGATTCAAGCGACTGATCCGATCGGCGCGGTGCGCAGAGCTGATCGTCGCGCCGGCATATCACTTGCGGTGCGTGCCCTTTGCTGCCAGCGCCTTGCTCTTGCCGGCGGTCTTTGCTTTTCCCGCTGCCTTGGCGCGCCCCGTCGCGACGGCACCTGAACCCTTGCCCGTCTTGCCCGCGCCGCTTGGCGAGCGCTTTGTGCTGCGCCGCGTCGCAGCCTTGACCGCACGGTCCGCGCCTTTGAGCGCCGCGAGTTCTTCGGCAGCGGATTGCGCCACGTCGGCGCGCCGCTCGCGCTTGATACGCACCGGCGCTGCTTCGGGGTCGCCTTCGCGCACCATGCGGAAGTCGATGCGCCGGCCATCGAGATCGACGCGGCTGACCTGAATCCGAACCCGCGAGCCGACTGCGTATCGCACGCCGCTGCGTTCGCCACGCAACTCCTGCCGCGCCTCGTCGAAGTGGTAATACTCGCCGCCCAACTCGGTGATGTGCACCAGCCCCTCGACGTACAAGGAATCGAGCAGTACGAACAGGCCGAACGCGGCAACGGCACTGACCGCTCCGCCGAACTCTTCACCCAGGTGCTCGCGCATGTAGCGGCACTTCAGCCAGGCCTCGACGTCACGCGAGGCTTCGTCGGCACGCCGCTCGTTGGCACTGCAGTGCGCACCCGCAGCTTCCCAGGTCGCCTCTTCTTCGTTCGCGGGTTTGACTGTGCGAGCACCGCGCCGCGGCGCCGGCGCGGCCACCACCGCTGCGAGCACCGGGTGGTAGCGCTTGCCGTGCAGCAGCGCATGGATGACACGGTGCACCAGCAAGTCGGGGTAGCGCCGGATCGGACTCGTGAAATGCGTGTAAGCGTCGTACGCCAGGCCGAAGTGGCCGACGTTGGTGCCGGTGTAGATCGCCTGTTGCATCGAGCGCAGCAGCATCGTGTGAATTTGCTGCGCGTCGGCGCGGTCGCGTGTCGCTGCGGCGATGCTCTGGTATTCGGCGGGGCGCGGATCGTCGGCGATCGACAGGCCCAGGCCCAGCGCCTTCAGGTAGTTCTGCAGCAGCACACGTCGCTCCGGCGTCGGCCCTTCATGCACGCGGTACAGCGCCGGGTGCTTGGCGCTCGCGATGAACTCGGCCGCGCACACATTGGCCGCAAGCATCGCCTCTTCGATGACGCGGTGCGCTTCGGTGCGGATTCGCGGCACGATCTTCTCGATCCGGCCATTCGTGTCGCACACGATTTGCGTTTCACTCGTCGCGAAATCCACCGCGCCGCGCTTTTCGCGCGCTTTCGCCAGGGCGCGGTACACACCATGCAGATTCAACAGGTGCGCAACCAACGGCTCGCGGCGCAGTGCTTGCGGACCGCGTGTGTTGAGCAAAATGGCGGCGACCTCGTCGTAGGTGAGACGCGCTTGCGAGCAAATCACCGCGGCGTAGAACTGGTAGGCATGCACCTCCCCGGTGTCAGTGACCAACATGTCGCAGACCAGGGCGAGCCGCTCCTCATTCGGGTTCAGCGAGCACAGGCCGTTCGAGATGCGCTCGGGCAGCATCGGGATCACGCGGCGCGGAAAGTACACCGATGTCGCGCGCTCGTAAGCGTCGGCATCGAGCGCTTCGCCCGGCTTGACATAGTGGCTCACGTCGGCGATGGCGACGATCAGTCGCCAAGCGTTGTCGCTCTTGCTTCGGCCGATGCGAGCCGGCTCGCAAAAGACGGCGTCGTCAAAGTCGCGTGCGTCTTCGCCGTCGATCGTCACCAGCGCCACGTCGGTGAGGTCGACGCGGTGCCGGCGATCCACTGCGCGGATCCTTTCCGGCAGGCTCGCCGCCTGGGCCACAGCCTCGGCGCTGAAGCGGTGCGGCACTTCGTACTTGCGCACCGCGATCTCGATCTCCATGCCGGGGTCGTCGATCTCGCCCAGTACTTCAATCACGCGGCCCACCGGCTGCGAGTGCATTGAAGGCGGCTCGGTGAGTTCGAGCGCCACCACTTGCCCGGCGCTTGCACTGGCGGTCGCATTTTTCGGTATCAGGATGTCCCGGCCATAGCGCTGGTCTTCGGGGGCGACCAGCCAGACGCCGTTTTCGTGCAGCAGCCGTCCGATGATGGGTGCGCGTTTGCGCTCCAGGATCTCGAGCACGCGGCCCTCGGGCCGGCCCTTGCGGTCATGGCGCATGATGCGCACCTTGACACGGTCTCGATGCAAGACCGCGCGCATTTCCGGCTGTGACAGGTAGATGTCAGGCTGGCCGTCGTCGCGCACCACGAAGCCGTGGCCGTCGCGATGGCCTTGCACCGTGCCGTCAACTTCATTCATCAACTCGGCGCCGACGCTGCTCTTCATGGCTTGAACTCGAATGGTATAGTCCCCGACTTCCTGAAATGCCCAGGTGGCGGAATTGGTAGACGCACTAGTTTCAGGTACTAGCGGGTAACTCCGTGGGGGTTCGAGTCCCTTCCTGGGCACCAAATACAAAGGCCGCAGTATGCGGCCTTTTTAGTGGGTGCCCAGAGCAGAGCGCCTGCGCGCTCTGCGCGAAGGGACTCGAAAGGTCCGGCTTGCAAGCCGGACCGGGGTCGCGCAACGTGACCGAGTCCCTTCCTGGGCACCAAATACAAAGGTCGCAGTATGCGGCCTTTTTAGTGGGTGCCCAGAGCAGAGCGCCTGCGCGCTCTGCGCGAAGGGACTCGAAAGGTCCGGCTTGCAAGCCGGACCGGGGTCGCGCAACGTGACCGAGTCCCGGGCCGCG
>Ga0315276_10001612_pt1 | contig 20257 bp, 13 predicted proteins | sample YL17G05_0_MG_FD_204542 | JGI IMG/M metagenome (GOLD analysis project Ga0315276, IMG submission 204542) | Sediment microbial communities from Yellowstone Lake, YNP, Wyoming, USA - YL17G05_0 | ecosystem: Environmental > Aquatic > Freshwater > Lake > Sediment | place: USA: Wyoming | collected... | reverse complement strand
CAGGCGGTGCCAGCGGGATCCCGGGCAGCTCGCGCGCCAGTGCGTCGCGGTAGTACTCGCTAGCGCTGTGGAGCGGCTGGGCCTGCACGAAGTCGCCCGGTTCCGGGCCGGCGGTCGCGAGCGCCGTATCGGTTGCCCTCGGGTCGCGCCGTGACGGCCACGGCGCAGGCCTTCCCTCCGCAACCAGCCCCGCGTAACTCGGGTGCCCGAGCCGCTCGGCGAGGAGCTGCACGGCACGGGCCGTCTCGACCGGGTCCGAGCGTCTGCCCGTCGCAGCCCAGGCCAGGTAGATGCGCTGATCATCGAGCAGTGCATTCGCCAGGCGCAGGGCCAGGGTCGGGTGCGGAGTCTTCGCCCCGCTCTCGATCTGGGAGAGGTAGGAAGCCGAGCTCACCTTGAGCCCGACCCGGAACGCCAGGTCGCGCACGGTGAGTCCCAGCGCCTCGCGGCGCTGCCGCATGTGGCCCCCGACGGGATGCTCGGTCGGCTTGGGCGGACGGCCGCGGCGGGGAGGATCGAGCGGGTCCATGGGCGGCATAGTAGACCAATAGTGGATTTGATTACCAGATATGGAAAGAAAGGCTTCGTTGAATTGAGAGCCAACGAGGTCTTTGAATCCACCAAGACCTGCGTGCTTGGTGCGGCTCGGATCCGGTGGAGGGGTTTGGCCGAGTGACCATATTCGCTCTCAATACCGCTTCCGGCACGGTCGCGACTTCTCCCGACGTGGTCTTTGCGTGTCCTGTGCTAGCGTTGGGCGTATGAGCCCGCCCGATCCACCGACTCCAGCCCCGTCTCCCGAGCCCTGCGCCGCACCCGCGCCGCGCGGACTTCCGGGCCTGCCGCGCAACGTGGTCGCGCTGGGATTCGTCTCGCTGCTGACCGACATCTCGACCGAGATGATCGTGCCGGTGCTGCCGCTCTTCGTGGTCGGCGTGCTCGGGGCCTCGATGGCGAGCGTCGGCGTCATCGAGGGCGTGGCCGAGAGCACGGCCGCGCTCATGCGGCTCGGCTCGGGCTGGCTCTCGGACCGCAGCGGGCACCGCAAGCCGTTCCTCTTCTTCGGCTACGGCATCTCGGCCGTGACCAAGGCCGCACTGGCGGTGGCGCTCTCCTGGCCCATGGTGCTGGCGCTGCGCTTCGGCGACCGGGTTGGCAAGGGGCTGCGCAATCCGCCGCGCGATGCGCTCATCGCCGACTCGGTGGAGCCGCGCCACCTGGGGCGCGCGTTCGGCTTCCATCGCGGGCTCGACACGCTGGGCGCGGCCCTCGGGCCGCTGGTCGCCTTCGCCATGCTGCGTGCCTTCCCGGGCGGGTTCCGCCGCATCTTCCTGCTGTCGGTGGTGCCGGCCGCGCTCTCGCTGGCGGTGCTCGCGGTGTTCGTGCGGGCGAAGCGCCACGAGGTCGCGCGCGTCGCAGCACCGCTCTTCGCCGAGGCCCGGGCCATGGGCGGCCCGTTCCATCGCTTCCTGCTGGTGGCAGGGCTGTTCTCGCTCGCCAACTCGAGCACCGCCTTCCTGCTGCTGCTCGCCGCCGACCGGTCGCACGGCGCGGGCTTCACGAGTGCCCAGGTCGCGCTGGTCTACCTGCTCTACAACCTGGTCTACGCGCTGCTCTCGTGGCCGGTGGGCGAACTCTCCGACCGGATCGGCCGTCGCTCCATCCTGCTGGGTGCCTACCTGCTCTTCGCCGCGCTCTACGCGCTGCTCGCCTGGCGTGCCGGAGCCGCCTGCGTCATCGGGGGCTTCGTCGTCCTCGGCCTGCACAGCGCGCTGCTCGAGGCTTCCCAGCGCAGCATGCTCGGCGACCTGGTCGAGCCGGCGCGCCGTGGCACCGCCTACGGGCTCTACTACGCGGTGGTGGGCGTGGCGCTGCTGCCGGCGAGCGTGATCGCCGGCGCGCTCTGGGACCGCCTGGGCCCGCGTTCGATGTTCGCGGCGGACGCGGCGATCGCGCTCCTGGCCGCGCTTCTCTTCGCGGTTCTCCTGCCGTCGCGCCGCGAGTACAGTGACCGCCATGTCCACGCTGGGTGAGCTGGGGGAGTTCGAGGTCATCCGCCGCCTGGCCGCTGCGCGCAGCGGTGCGGGAGGCGGGCGGTCAGGCGCTGCCGACCCGCGCGCGGGCGTGGTGGTCGGCAGCGGCGACGACGCCGCAGTGCTGCGCCCCACGCCGGGTGCGGATCTGGTCGCGACCACCGATGCCCTCGTCGAGGGCGGGCACTTCCTGCGCGAGTGGTGCCCGACCCGCATGGCCGGGGCGCGCCTCGCGCAGGCGAACCTGAGCGACCTGGCGGCCATGGCCGCGACCCCGCGCTGGGCCCTGCTCTCGATCGGGGCGCGCCGGGAGAGCGAGGCCGCCGACCTGGTCGCCTTCCAATCCGGGCTGTCGGAGGCACTGGAGGCTGTGGGTGCAGTGCTGGTGGGAGGGAACCTGACCGCGGTGGCGGGCGCCGAGTGGTACTCGCTGACGCTGCTGGGCGAGTGCGAACGAGGGCGCGAGTGGACGCGCTGCGGGGCACGCCCCGGCGACCTGATCGCGGTGAGCGGCCGTCCGGGCCGCGCGGGCGCCGGCCTCGCGCTCGTCCGCGCGCTGGGCGAAGGGGCGCGCGCGCCCGAATGGATGCCGCTGCTCGAAGCGTGGCTCGCGCCGGTGGCGCGCGTGACGCTGGCCCGCGCCCTGTGCGAGGCCGGGGCGGTGACGGCGGCGATCGACCTTTCGGACGGCTTCGCCGGCGACCTCGGCCACCTGTGCGAGTCGAGCGGCGTGGGCGCCGCGGTGGACGAGGCGGAGTGGCCGGAAGACGCGCTGCTCGCCGGCGCGGCGGCCGCTCTCGGGGTGGCGCCCGCGGCGCTGGGCTTCGGGCCGAGCGACGACTACGAGCTGCTGCTTGCCGTGGATCCGGCGGGTCGCGCCGACTGCGAGCGGGCCGCCGCGGCCGCGGGCCTTCCGCTGGCGTTCGTGGGCCGCTTCACCGCGGCATCGGGTCTGCTCGTGCTGCGCACGGCGGACGGCGCCGCCCGGGCACTCGGTGGTGCGGGGTACGACCACTTCGGGCACGCTGGCTGATCGTTCTTCATCGACAGCATGCCGGGGACAGCGCGCCGGGCCGCGCGGACTCAGGATGCGGTGAAGCGGCTCCCGGCCCGGCTGACGGGTTGCGCGAAGCGGGCTTCGAGGTCCAGCAGCCTGCGCTTGCGGGGGAGGCCCCCGCCATAGCCCGTGAGACTCCCGTCCGCGCCGATGACGCGGTGGCACGGCACGATGATGGGGACGGGATTGTGGTTGTTCGCCAGTCCGACCGCGCGCGCCGCCCCGGGCTGGCCGAGCGCTTTGGCGATCTGCCCGTAGGCACAGGTCGTGCCGTAGGGGATCCTGCACAGCGCCTGCCAGACCTTGAGCTGGAACGCGGTCCCGGCGAGGTCCAGCGGGAGGTCGAACCTGGTCAGGTTCCCGCAGAAGTAACTGTCGAGCTGGTCCACGACCGGCTTGAGCTGCAGGAGCGAGGGCTCCCACTTCGCGTCGGGGACGGCTTCGGCGTGGATCGCGAAGGCCCGCTTGAGACTCTTGCGCTCCAGGAAATCCAGGAAGCGCAGGCCGCGCTCGGTGCGCGCCAGGAAGAGCAGCCCGAGGGGCGAGGACATGATGTGGTAGGCGAGTCTCACGCCGGCAGCATAGCGGAGGCCGCAGCGGAGAGCCAAGCGGCGGCGCGAGCGCCGGGACGGGAGTGTGGACGGGGCGGGGGCCCTGACGATCACTCGATCACCAACTCCCGCTTCTCCCAGTCGATCGTCATGCGCCGGCCACTCAGGAAATCACTCGAGAGCAGCGCATCGCGGCGCACCCCGTGCCGCCACAACTCGGCGGAGTCGAGTGCGCCGGCCCAGCCGGCGACCTTGTCCATCACGATCGGGCCCACCGCGACCGTGGCCACCCGCACGCTGGCCCACGGGTTCGCCTGGAGACTGGGGCCGGCCGACCGCATGGCGCGAGCGATCGGCCCGGGCCGCACGCCGACCTCCTCGAAGACCTCGAGCGGGGCGCCCACGCCGCAGCCGGGCACTCCGCTCTGCAGCACCATGGCCATGCGGCGTCCGCCGTTGAGCGAGCCGTAGACGGTGAGTTCCCGTTCGCCCCAGAGCTCGAAGGGGATGCGTAGCGCGCCTGCGCCCGCGGTGACGGCCGTGCCCGCGGGTCGCAGGACGAGCGCGCACTTGTGATAGTCGAGCGTGGGCGTGAAGCGTGAGAGCAGGTTGAGCCCGATCACCCCCGCCACTTGTTCGCCGCCGGGATTGGCTTCGAGGCTCCAGCGGTGGAGCGACGTGGCGGCGGCGGGAATGCGCTCGATCCGCAGCCCGCCCAACTCGAGGCGCTCCACCAGGGCGACGCGCGCGGCGGCGCGCGTGCCGTTCCAGAGAACCCGCATCTGCTCGGGCATGAGGGTCACGCCGCAGCGCCGCGCCGCCGAGGGGTCGAGGATCAGGTCGGCCACGCCCGTGTCGATCGCAAGCAGCACGTACTGCCCGTTGAGCTTCGCCTTCACGATCGGCACGGGCCAGCAGCGGATCCACGGGACCTGGATCGTGCCGGCCCCCAGGATCCTCCAGGCGCCCCCGGGTTCGGCGAGCCGGCGCAGCAGCGCCGCGTGGCCCACCTGTCCCGCACCCTCGGCGAGCGTGGCCGCCGCCTCCCAGCGGCCGAGCCGCAGGCGCGCGGCGAGCAGGTCCTCCGTGGCGCCGCCCACCCGTCCCGCGACGGGCGCGAGCAGGCTCTCGGCGAGCGCGGTCATTCCGCGGAAGAGGGCGAGCTTGCCGAGCCCGGCGGCGGCGGTCTCATCAGTGGGAGCGAGGGCGACGACCCGCGCGAACAACCGCTGCGCCTCGTCGAGGTTCCCGAGCCTGAGGTGTGCCACCGCCAGGGAATCCAGACGCGGCGCCGTGAGCGGCTGGCCCACCGTGTCGCGTGCGGCGAGCCGCAGGGTCAGCTGGGCCTCGCGGAACGAGGGGTCGGGCTGAAGCCAGTCGGCGCGGGCGGGCGCCGGTGGACCCGCGGCCAGCACCAGCACCGCGGCGAGCGCGAAGCCCGGGACGAGCGTGAGGGGTTGGATGCGCATCATGCCTCCAGGAAGCGGCGGGCCACGCGCAGCAGCACCTCCGCGCCGATCGCGATGCAGCCCTCGTCCACGTCGAAACGCGGATGGTGGTGCATGTGGGTCAGACCCTTCTGTTCGTTGCGTGAGCCGATGGCGAGGAACGCGCCGGGGACCTCGCTCAGGAAGGCCGAGAAGTCCTCGCCGCCCATGGTCCGGATGTGGGTGACCACGTTCTCGCGGCCCACCACCTCGGCCGCGGCCTCATGGGCCAGTTCGGCCATGGCCGGATCGTTCACGACCGGGCGGTTGTGGCGCGTGTAGGCCACCTCGGCCGTGCAGCCCAGCGCCCCGGCCACGCCGTGCACGATGCGCTCGAAGCGCCCGGGCAACTCCTGCCACAGGGCAGTGTCGAAGGCGCGGACCGTGCCGTTCATCCACGCACTCTTGGGGATGATGTTGAAGGCCGTGCCGGCGCGCAGTTGGGTCACGCTCACCACGACCTCGAGCAGGGGGTCGGTGGTGCGGCTCGCGATGGTCTGCAGGGCGGTGATGATGTGGGCCAGCGCCACCACCGGGTCGATGCCCTGGTGGGGCGCGGCCGCGTGCGCGCCGCGGCCGGTGACGGTCACGGCGAAGTCGTCCACCGAGGCCATCCAGCCGCCGCGCGTCACCCCGACCCTGCCGACCGCGAGATCCTGCCAGACGTGCACGCCGAAGGCCGCGTCCACCTGCGGGTCGCGCAGCACGCCGTCGGCGATCATGCCGAGCGCGCCGCCGCCCTGCTCCTCGGCGGGCTGGAAGCAGAGCTTCACCGCGCCGGGCAGTGACGGCGCCCGCCTCACGAGCTGCTTCGCGACGCCGAGCAGTCCCGCGACGTGGCAGTCGTGGCCGCAGGCGTGCATCCGGCCCTCGATCCGCGAGCGGTAGGGGACGTCGTTCTCCTCCTGCATGGGCAGCGCGTCCATGTCGGCGCGCAGCAGGACCGTCCTGCCGGGGTGCGCGCCACGGATGGTGGCCACCACGCCGGTGCGGCCCACGCCGGTGCTCGGCTCGAGGCCCAGCGCGCGGAGTCGTTCGGCGACGAACTCCGCGGTGTGCGTCTCCTCGAAAGCAACCTCGGGGTGCGCGTGCAGCTCGCGGCGGACCTCGATCAGTTCCTGGACGTCGGCGGCGCTGAGGATTCGGCTCGGAGTGCTCATGGGGTTCCCTTCGGGGGCCGCGCGGTCCGGGGATGGACCGCGCGTGCCCGCGTGCGGCCCGCATAGTAGCGCCGGGGCTCCGTGGGCTGCCACCGCGACCGGAGCGAGCGCGGGCCGGGGATGGTTCCCCGGCCCGCGCGATGTTCCTGCCCGCTGCGCCCTACGGCGTGGCCGTGGTGTCCGCGGGGGCCGCTTCGCCCTGCCTCAACAGGCGCCGGCGCTCGACTTCCGCCTTCAGCACGTCCCGGTTGAGCACCGTGAACTCGACCCGGCGGTTCTGCGCCCTGCTCGCGTCGCTGACGCCCGGGACCAGCGGCTTGCTCTTGCCGTAGCCCTTCACGGTGAACCGAGCAGCGTCGAGCGCCACGTACTTGCCCTTCAGGTGCGACAGCACCGACTCCGCCCGCAGGAACGAGAGCTTCTTGTTCAGCGTCGCGCCGCCGACGTCGTCCGTGTGGCCACCGACCTCGATCTTCAGCTGCGGCCAATTCATCAGAACGGCCCCGACGATGTCGAGGGTCTGGATGGCCTCGGGCTTCAGGCTGGCCTTGCCGGTCTCGAAGGGGATGTTCATCAGCCGGATCCTGCCGGTGTCCATCATCTCGTTCTCTCGCTCGACCAACTCGATGACGCAGCCCACGCTGTCCACCTTGAGGGTGGCCGGGGTGCCCGGGCACTTGTCCAGGCCGTCGCAGACGCCGTCACCGTCGGAATCGGACGTGCAGCCCTTTGCGTCGATGGTGCAGCCCTTGATCGAGTTCTCGCACTGGTCGATGCCGTCGAAGACGCCGTCACCATCCGCGTCCGAGGGGCAGCCCTTCGCGTCCACGGTGGCGCCCTTCGGCGTGTCCGCGCACTGGTCCAGCCCATCGCAGATGAAGTCACCGTCCGCGTCCGCCTGGCAGCCGGCCTTGCCCACCGTGCAGCCCTTGGGCGTCTCGGGGCACTTGTCGAGCCCGTCGAAGATGGCGTCGCCGTCGGTGTCGATCGGGCAGCCGTTCGCGTCCACCGTGGCGCCGCGCGGGGTGTCCGGGCACTTGTCGCGACTGTCGGGCACGGCGTCGCCGTCGGTGTCACGGCCCTTTGCGCCGATGGCGATCGTCAGGCCGGCGCTCAGTGTCAGGTAGTTCACGCTGGGCGCGCCCGCGGCCTCCTTGGGCAGCCAGTGGGCCTCGCGCGCCTCGAGCCTCACACCGATGGCGTCGGTCAGCCACAGGCGCACGCCGCCACCCGCCTCCAGCAGGCCCTGGTTGAGTTGGGCTGCGTCGCTCGAAAGCTCCGCGGTCTGGCTCGTGTTCAGGCTGCCGGCGCCTCCGCCGACGAAGAAGTAGGGACCGCCGACGCTGGTCGCCCACGGGCTCATGACCAGGTTCACTGTGGCATGGAGGAACGAGACGTTTGCGCCGCCCTCCACGTCCTCGGCGGTCGGGGTCGCGCCGCCCGCCAACTCGAGGGCCCACATGGGTCCGCGCTGGTAGCCGAGTCGGCCGCCGAAGTAGGGCTTGTCTGCCAGAGGATGTCCGGCGGGCCAGTTGAAATCGCCGTCGAAGATCGTGAAGCCGCCCATCGGGGATGCATAGGGGTAACGCCCGACGGGATCCGCCGTGGCTGCCTGCGCCGCGAGCAGGGCGGCGACGGCCAGCAGTACGGGCCAGAGACGCGCGCGCATCGATTTCTCCTTGAGTGAAGGGGTCGCCCGGGGTGCGGAGGTTCCGTGCCCGGACGTTACAGACTCGGTGACGATACCGAGCGGAATGGGCGCTGGCAAGCGCGTCCAGGCCGGTCGAGGGGGGGGCGGCGTGGTCCTTGCTCGCGGCCCCCGCCCGCCCGATTAGAATGTCGTCTGCAGCGACAGGAAGCCCTTGTCGTGGTGGTGCCAGACCTCGTAGTGCTCGGGGTCGAGTTCGATGCCCTCGACGCCGCTCAGCGAGACCCGGCCGAAGCGCGCCACGAGTCCGAAGTAGGCGCGCGATTCGTTGCGGGTGCCGTTGGAGGACATGCCGGCCTCGCTGGACTTGTGGACGCTCGCGCGGTCGAAGAGGCCTCCCAGCCGCACGACCAGGTCCGTCCGCGCGGCCCAGCGGGCCTCGAACTGGAGCGTGCGGTCGATCGCGTGGAAGCGGCCGTCGGCGAGCGGTGGCCGGTAGCTCTGCATGCGGTCCGCGTAGAGCCAGCGCCCCTCGATCACGATGTCCCGGCGCGCCGCGCGGCGCGCCGCCAACTCGACCTGCCACATGCGGCGCGACTTGCCCGCGTCCCCGACGGAGAGGTCGAGGGGTTGGTCGGTGCTGCAGGCCTGCCGGTTCTCGGTGCGCGCCGTCCAGGTGGTGCCCAGGGCGCGCGCTTCGAGCGCAGCGGCGCCCCAGGTGCCCCACAGCGATTGTGCCCGCCCGGATCCGGGACCGACATAGAGGTCCACGCGCTTGCTGGCGAGCGTGAGCCACCTGCCCTCGGTCTCCAGGCGCCAGCGTGGCCGGCGCAGCGCGGCCTTGAAGGCCGGCTCCCAGGGATGCCTGTCGTACGGGGCGCTGCTCTCACCCACCCTCGTCTGGCGCCAGACCCACAGGTTGTTGAAGAGGTCCTCGAATCCATAGACCAGCCTCAGTTGATTGCGGGTGGTGTCGGCGCCCAACTCCCACGCGAGCGCGAAGTCCTGGCGCGACTTGTCGTAGTAGGGCCGGAACATCACACCCAGCGTGCCCGCGCGCTGCGGGAACAGGAACCACAACTCGAGGTTCTCGTAGGCGAGCAGGTTGCCCTCGACCTGGTCGAGTTGCAGGCCGAAGCGGGCGCGGTCGCCCAGCGGGGACGCGAGCTTGAGCCGGTTGTCCAGGTACCACTGCCCCGAGGTGAAGCAACCCTGGGAGGTGCGGAAGGCCTGGGGCGCCCGGTCCCACCCATCGCGCCACTCGGCCGGTGGGCGCACGAGCAGGTAGTCGAGCACGCTCTCGTCGTCCTCCTCGGGCCGCTCGACGTCGAAGCTCGAGAACTCCTCGGTCGAGGCGCGCGCCGGTTCTGCGCACGTGGTGGGAAGCAGGGCCAGCGCGAGCAGCAGCGCGAACCGGCGCGCCGCCGACGGAGCTCCGCGCGCGGCGTGGCGGCCGGGCAAGATCAGGCCCCCGTGGCCCGCAGGCCGGCGGCTTCGAGCCGCTCGACGAACGCCCGCGCCCGGCGCGTCAACTCGTCGAAGCGCCCGGCCGCAGCCAGCGCCGGGTCGGCGAGAGAGGCGCCGAGGCCGACGCCGACGCAGCCTGCCTCGAGGAAGGGGACCGCGTTCTCGAGCGTGGTCCCGCCCGCGGCCAGCATGGGGATGTCGGGCAGCGGGTCGCGGATGATGCGGATGTAGGCCGGCCCGCCGACGACCCCCACGGGGTAGATCTTCACGAGGTGGGCGCCTGCGGCCCGCGCGGCGAGGATCTCGGTCGTGGTGTAGGCGCCGGGACAGAACAGCACGCCTGCGCCCAGGGCCTCGTCCGCAACCTCCCGGGAGAAGTTGGGTGCGATCACGAATCGCGCACCTGCGGCGAGCGCGGCCCGCGCCTGTGCGGCGGTGAGCACGGTGCCGGCGCCGACGGTGAGCCCCGGCTCGTCCCGCAGGGCCGCCATCACCCGCGGAGCGTCGGGCACCGTGAAGGTGATCTCGACGATCCGCACGCCGCCCGCGGCGACCGCGCGGGCCGCGCCGAGGGCAGCCTGCGCGTCCGGCGCGCGGATCACCGCGACCAGGCGTTGTTCGCGCAAACGGGTGAGCGCGAACGGTTCCATCGGGCCCTCCTCCGTTCCTGCGGGTCTCGGTCTCACGCGTGGCCCAGGGTGCTCCACGCCAGGGACGGTGCATTGTATAGTCCCGACGGCTGCGCACGCCAAGAACCCCGCATCCCCGAGGGCTGTCATCCATGGACACTCACTCCTTCTTCTCCGGCGCCCGGTTGCGCGTGTTCGGCATCGCCCTGGGGGCCGTGGGCGTCCTGGTGGCCACGGCCTGGATCGCGCTCGCCGTGCTGCTGCCGCACGACCGCGTGCTGACGCTCGTGCGCGCGCAACTGGCGAGTTCACTGCGCCGCGAGGTCCGGCTCGCCGACGTCTCGGTGCGCCTGTGGCCGCCGGTGCGGCTCGCGGTCCGAGGCTTCGAGCTGGCCGAGCCAGGGGGCTTCTCCCGGGGCGCGGCAGTCAAGGTGGGCTCCCTCCAACTGGATCTCGACGCGCTCCCGCTGCTCTTCAGGCGCCTCGTGGTGCGCAGCCTCACGCTCGAGCAGCCGACCCTGCATCTCGTGCTGAGGGCGGACGGGACCACGAACCTCGACAACCTTCTCGCCGTCGAGTCGCCATCCGGGCCGCACGCGGAGACGGGCCCGCCCATGGACCTCGCCGTGCGCTCGTTCGCCGTCCGCGGGGGCGAGTTGCTGGTGGACGACCTGAGCGCGAAGCGGCGGATCTTCCTCGGATTCGACACGCGACTTTCGCTGTCCGCCGAGGGCGACGGGCGCATCGCTACGAAGGGCCGAACGAGCCTCTCGCGGGTCGCGCTCGGGCCGCTCGCTGCGCGCGGACCCGCCGATCTCAACCAGGCGCTCGCGAAGCTCGTGTGGACCATCGAGCACGATGGCCGCTTCGATATCAAGAGGAACGCGCTCGAACTCGAACGGCTCGCGCTCGGCTTCGGGCGGGCACGGGTGACGCTCGTGGGTACGGTCGCGGATCCGGGACCGGGGGCCACGCTCGAGTTGCGCGCGAAGGGCGAGAACCTGGACCTGGGCGACCTGCTCGGCTACCTGGCTGCGGCCGATGCGCGCGCCCTGAATGGCATCCGCGGCGGCGGGCGCGTGGCCTTCGATCTGCGCGTCGCCGGGCGCACCGGCCCCGGAGTGCTCCCCGCGTTCACCGGCACACTCGCCGTCACGGAGGGCTCGTTCCGCTATCCGGGCGCCCCTGCGGGCGTGGACGGGCTCGCCTTCACCGCGCGCTTCGCTCCCGACCGGATCACGGTGGACGACCTGCGCGCGCGAGTCGCAGGGCAACCGCTGCGCGCGCAGTTTGTCGTGAGCCGCTTCGCCGACCCCGAGGCGCGCTTCGCCCTCGAGGGCGGGCTCGACCTGGCGGCGCTCTCGCAGTTGCTCGCCCCGAAGGACACGAAGCTCACGGGGCGTGCCGAGTTGAGCGTGCGCGGCAGCGGGCGGCTCAAGGATCCGGGCGGCATCGCGCTGGACGGCCGCGCCACTCTCGCCAACGCGAGTCTCGAGAGCCCTGCGCTGCCGAGGAAGGCGGAGGCCATCTCAGGGGTGTTCCAGTTCTCGCCCGAGCGCGCCACGGTGCGCGGCTTCACCGCGCGCGCCGGACAGTCCTCGTTCAACCTCGACGCTTCGGTGACGCGCCCGCTCGCCCTGGTGGGCAAGCCCGGCAAGGTCGCTCCGGCGGGGCTCACGTTCACGCTCAAGTCGCCCTACCTCGACCTGGCGGAGTTGCTGCCACCCGGTCCCGGTGGCCCGCTCTCGCTCAACGCGAAAGGTGGTGGGCGGGTCGAGATCGCGCGGCTGCGCAACCAGAAGCTCGACGTCGAGGATGTGGTCGCGAACGTGGCGGTCGAGCCCGGGGTCATCAGCGTGCCCTCGTTCGCGCTGCGCGGCTACGGCGGCGCGGTGGCGGGCAGTGCGCGCTTCGGCTTCCAGGACCCGGCCAACCCGAGCTTCGCGGTGAAGGGCCGCGCCGACACCGTGCAGGTGGACCGCTTCCTCTCGGCCTGGAGCCCGGCGCGGGGGATCGTGACCGGCGTGGCCAGCACCAACTTCGATCTCTCCGGCGATGGCGTGCGGCCGGAACAACTCCAGCGCTCGCTCACCGCGCTCGGGCTGGCGCTGGTGGCCGAAGGCCGCCTGGGCGGACCGGTGATGGAGGCCATCGCCCTGGCCACGCGCACTCCCGCCCTGCGCGAGGTGCGCTTCCGCGAACTCAAGCTCCCCTTCCGCATCGAGCGCGGTCGCGTGCTCACCGACTCGGTCCGCTTCGGCGGCGGCTCGGGCGAATGGCTGGTCTCGGGGCTCGTGGGTTTCGACGGCGCGCTCGACTACGCCGTGAGCGCGACACTACCGCCCGAGGTCCTGGGTCGCGGTGGGGTGCAGGGTGCGCTGGCGGCCGGGCTGCTGGGCGACGAGCGCGGCCGCCTGCTGCTCGACCTGCGCGTGACCGGCAACGCAAAGGCTCCGCGCGTGGCGCTGAACTCGCAGGTCATGCGCGACCGGCTCGCCGGGAAGGCGTCGAACCTGCTGCGCGAGCAGCGCGCGCGACTGGGCGAGACGTTGTTGCGCTCGAGCGGCCTCGCGCCGCGGGACAGCGGCGCGGCGGACAGCGCGGGCCAGCCCGCCCCGCAGCTCGACACGAAAGCGCTCGGCAGGGAACTGCAGAAGCAGGGCGAGGATTTGTTCCGGGGTTTCTTCGGCGGGAAGAAGAAGCCGGCCGCGGCGGTCGCGCCCGCGCCCGCTCCGGCGGTCACGCCCGCTTCGGCGCCGGCGGACACGGGGGGGAAGTAGCGAGTCGGCGTTCCGGCGACCGGGCAGTCCTCAGGCCGGCCCGGCAGTGCGCGCCGGCTCGCTCGCGTGCTCCAGCTCCTCGATCCAGACCCGCAGCAACTCGGCCGCGGCCAGCATCGAGGCTGGGTCGCCGACGGGCTCGGCGCACGAGCCGCCCGCACTCAGCCGCAGCGTCGCCGGCACGTGGCCGGTGGCGTGCCCCGTGGCCCGCGCGGCCTCGACCCAGCCCCGCGCGCGTGCCTGTGCCGCGGCGCTGCGCTGATGAACGCGCAGGTACGCGGTCACGAAGGCCCCCAGCGATGCGGTCGAGATGCGCTCGCTGGCGGGCGCTTCGCGCAGCCCGAAGGGCGTGAGCAGCTCGCGCTCGAGCGTGGCGACGAGGCGCTGGGCGCGCTCGGGCGGCAGCAGTGCGGGCGGCAGGCTCACGGCCAGCGCCTGCGCGGGCGAGAGGCCACGCACCGCGCCCTGGGGCGTGAGCGCTTCGTAGAGTCGGTCGTTCTCGTCGTCCCAGAAGGCGTCGCCGAAGAGCTTCTGGTGCTCGTGCGCCCACGCCAGGTAGAAGGCGCCGGTCTCCCGGCGTGAAAGCAGACGTGATAACTGCGCCATGGCCACCAGCGCGTGGTACCAGAGCGCGTTCAGGTCCACCCGCTTCACGCCGTCCACCGCGAGCAGGCCGTCGGTGTCCACGCGCACTCCGTGGCGCGTGCCCTGCCGGAGCGCCTGCATCACGCCCTCGAGTGCCGGGTAGAGCGTCTGCGAGAGGAAGGCGCTGTCGGCGCTGCGGCGCGCGTAGAGGTCGGCGCTGGCCACCAGCCAGAGCGCGGGCGCCGGGCCGCCGTAGCGCGGGCGGCCGTCCGCCGCGTCGAACGCTTCCGGGGCCAGGCCCTCGTCGAGATACTCGACGTAGCCGCGCAGGACGTCGCGCGCGAGTTCGAAGCCGCGCAGGCTCACCAGGGCCTGCACCGCCTGCAACGTGTCGGCGCCCCGTTCCTCGCCGGGTGGGAGCGTGGCAGCCAGCGTGCGGCGCTGCCCGCGGCGCACCAGCCCGGCGCGCAGCGCGAGCGCGAGATCCACGGCGACGCGGTCCTGATCGTCCACGAGTGGCTCGCGCCGCCGGGCGGCCTCGGCGGCCGGACCGCCGTGGGCGGCGGCCGCCTGCCGGGCGGTGAAGTCCGCGCCCGCGATCGCGGTGTGCCGCCAGCGGTCGAGGCGCGCGCGTTCATCCAGATCGAGCTTGGCCACGCAGCCGGTGAGCGTGTGCGACGGCGGCGCGCCCAGCCGCCCCGCGGCAGCCAGCGTCTTGAAGAGGGCGTCCTCGGCGGCGAAGACCAGGTGGAACGCGCGGCCCGGCGCGAGCCGTCCTTCCGCATGGCCCGGCACCAGCGCGTCCTCGCTTGTGTCGGCGGCCTCGTCGCCCGGGTATTCGATGCCCCGCACCCAGACGCGCGCAGGCAGGAAGGTGCCGTTGTGCCAGAGCGTCAGCGCCGGCGCCCACGAAGCGAGTTCGATGCGCACGCGTCCCGGGATACCCCGGATGGTGCCGAGCAGCCGTGCGCCCTGGCGCGGCGGCTGGTCGAGGCCGCGCACCACGCACAGCGGGCTCGCCGCGAGGTGTACGGTGGGACCGGAGAGGTGGCGGTAACTGACGACCACCGCATCGTGGCCCGAGAGCGCGAAGAGCGACTTCTCGAAGATCGTGCCACCCACGTTCCAGCGCCAGGTGGGCCACGGAGCGACCCGGAATTCTTCGAGCCGGACCTGGCCACGTGCCCGGAGGCGTCTGGTAGCGAGTTCGAAGCTGCCGGCCTTGCCGCTCACGCGCTCGTCGAGCCGGAGCAGAAGCGCGGTTGGCCGTCCGAGTGCGCCCGCGACCAGCAGCGCCTGCGAGCTGCGTGCCGGCGCACCCGACGCACTGCCCGAGCACGATCCGCCGAGTCCGTTCGCGAGCAACCACTCGACCGACGTGGCCCGCGATCCTGAAGGGACATCCTGTCCGGTGCGCATGAACGGCGAAGATAACGGGTTGCCGGGCCGGGACAAAACGGTGCAGCGACCGAGACCGGGACAACGGGACGTCTCCCGCTGCCCCGGTCTCGCGTCTCGCTGTGCGCTACAGCACCGTCACCCGTGTCACTCGCGTGTTCGTGCCCTGCGTGAGCCGCACCAGGTAGAGCCCGGGTGCCAGGTGATTGCTCTCGCCAAGATCGAGCGTGTGTCGGCCCGCGCCGAGCGAGCCGACCTCGCGTTCAACGACCCGCCGCCCGCTCACATCCACCAGTTCGATTCGCGCGGGTGCGGCACTCGGCAGCGTGAAGCGCACCGTCAGAGTGCCTCTCTGCGCGGGGTTCGGACGCACGGGATCGAGCGCGAACGCGAGCGCGGCATCGCGCGCGGGCAGGTCGACCCACGTTTCGCCATGGAAGCCCTCGATGCCGGCGCCGACGATTCCCAGCCTGTAGCCCACGCGGCTGGCCGTGACGTCGATGGGGTCCGCGTAACGCAGGTAGCCCGTGCCATCCGCCGTGACCTCTCCAATCCGCGTCCACTGGCTGCCGCCCGAGGACCGGTAGACGGTGGCCACGTCGCTTCCGCTCCCGGCCGCAAGCCAGGTGAGGTTGATGGCGTCTGCAGTCACGTCGGCGCGGACCAGGGAGAGCAGCACGGGAGTGGGGACGTCCCCCAGAGTGCCGTCAGCGTTGACATTCTGCGCGTAGATGTCGTGGTAGCTGCGACTGTCCTCCCAGGTGACGATGGCTCCGCCCGTGCCATTCGAGACGATGCTGGGGAAGTACTGTCTGCTGGGGTCGGTGCAGAGGGCCACGCCATCGACTGACCACTGGGCCGCGCCACCGGCCGAGATCCGCTGGGAGTAGATGTCGGCGTACGCTTCAGAGTTGCCGCTGCGCTGGTCGTGCCAGGCGACGATGGCCCCGCCCGCGCCGTCCGAGACGATGGTGGGGCAGTACTGGCCACCGATGGCGGCGCAGAGCGCCACGCCGTCGGCTGTCCACTGGATCGTACCCGCGGCCGAGATCCGCTGGGCGTAGATGTCGGTGTAGTACGTCGGGGAGATGCCGCTGCGCTGGTCGTACCAGGTGACGATGGCCCCGCCTGCGCCGTCCGAGGCGATCGTGGGGCTGTACTGATAACTGGTGGCGCTGCAGAGGACCGCGCCGTTGGCCGACCACTGGACCGTGCCAGCGGCCGAGATCCGTTGAGCGTAGATGTCGTGGTTGCCGCCACGGCTGTCCTGCCAGGTGACGATGGCCCCGCCCGCGCCGTCTGAGGTGATCATGGGGTCGGCGGTTGTTGCAGCGACGGTGGCGATACAGAGGGCCACTCCGTTGGCCATCCACTGGGGAGTGCCAGCGGCCGAGATCCGCTGGGCGTAGATGTCGTAGTTGGTGCCGCTGCGGTTGTCCGCCCAGGCGACGATGGCCCCGCCCGCGTCGTCCGAGACGATCGTTGAGCCGGCCTGGTCACCGGTGGCGGAGCACAGGGCCACACCATTGGCCGTCCACTGGACCGTGCCGGTGGCCGATATCTGTTGGGCGTAGATGTCGTAGTTGTTGCCGCTGCGGTAGTCGACCCAGGCGATGTTGGCCCCACCCGCGCCGTCGGAGACGATGACGGGGTTGTACTGATCGCGGGTGGCGGTGCAGAGGGCCACGCCGTCGGCCGCCCACTGGACCGTGCCGTCGGCCGAGATCCGCCGGGCGTAAATGTCCCAGTTGCCGTTGCGGAGGTCGTACCAGGTGACGATGGCCCCGCCCGCACCGTCCGAGACGCTGGTGGGGTGTAGCTGCTCGCTGGTAGCGGTGCAGAGGGCCACGCCGTCTGCCGTCCACTGGGCCGTGCCGTCGGCCGAGATCCGTTGGGCGTAGATGTCCCAACCGAGGTTGCGGTGGTCACTCCAGGTGATGATGGCGCCGCCCGCGCCGTCCGAGACGCTGGTAGGGCTGTCCTGCATGTTGTAGGCGGTGCACACCGGCACGTTCACGAAAGGATCGGTGGGCCAGGCCGCAGCGGTAGGACGGGGCACCAGCAACGCGGGACCGAGCAGAGCCGCGCAGACGAAAAGAAACGTTCTTGCCATGTGCATGACGACCTCCAGAAGGTGGCTCCCGGTCGTCTTGGTCAGGCTACTCCCCAGAGTATGGGTCCGGCCTGCCTGCCCGCCAAGCACTATTTCAGGATGTCTGTGGATGGGCGGTGGACCCTCGGTACTGGCTAAGCCGAGGTCCGCTGGCCTCTTGGCCTGACCCACCGGCCGCTGTGCCTTGCAGCGCCTACAGCGCCGCCGGTCGGCGGATCACGCCGGAGAGCGGCGCCAGGTCCACGCCGTCGAGACGCTTCGCGGTCGTCGCGCGCTTGAGCCACCCGCGCGTGAGCGGGGTCACGCGCACCCAGACCGCCGTGCGCTCCCGCGTCCGCGCCCGCTCGAGGATCTCACCCCAGCGCCGATCCAGCGCCTTCGGTGTCTTCGCGCGCGCCTCGGTGTCGAGCACGGCGTCCGGCTCGTCGTAGATGACGCCCATCTTCGCTGCCAGCGGCCGGCACACCGAGCCCGCGGCGGGCTGCACGTGGATGAACGGCAGGTGCCGGCGTTTCAACTCCCGGTAGACCGCGCCCATCAGCGTCATGTCCTGCGTGGCGAGCGACCCCATGTGGTTCGCGACCCCCACGACCGGGCCCGACCGGTCCAGCCAGCGCCGCATGGTGCCCGTCGCGCGGTCCGGCTTCGTCGTGACCAGCAGCGTGCCCAACCCCGGGTTGAGTTGCGGATAATTGACCGGCTCGAGCGGGATGTGGAGCACGACTTCGCGGCCCTTTTCGTGCGCTGCGCGGAACATCGCGCTGCTCGTCTTCTTGTCCGGTGCGAGCGCGACCGCGAAGGGCACGGGCAGGTCGAAGACGCGCTTCGCCTCGTCCAGGTCGTTGCCGAAGCCGAAGAGTACGAGCGCGAGCCGGGGCGCCGGGCGCTCGGATGGCTCCTCGGGGAGGACCGCGCGCACCAGCAACACTTCGTGCAGGCCGCGCCTCGGCAGGCCCAGGAGCAGAGTCAGCCGCGTCTCTCCGCGCACGCCCGGGGTCTCGCGTCCACTCAGCACCACTCCCCCCAGTTGTTCGACGCGGCGGCTCACCGCGTAGTTCGCCTGGAGCAATGAAGCGTCGGGACGGAGCCCCACGCGCCAGCGCACCGCACCCGGGTCGCCGCGCGAATCGCGCTCGCGCACGCTGTCGGCGGGGACGCCGGCGGCGGCGAGGCCGTCACGGATCTCGCGGGCGAAGAGCGCGACCACGCGGTCGCGGTTGCCGAGCCCCCAGCGCGCCAGCGCCACTCGTCCCTGGTCCGAACGCGCGAGCCGCCAGGTCTCGCCACCCAGGACGAGCAGAAATGCGAAGACGGCGAGCACGATGAGCGTGCGTGACGGGGCAGGTGATCGGTGTCTTTTCCTGGGCATGGGGAGGGGGAGACGAACGCCACGTTAAGGATGTGCCCCGGGTTCGTCAACGGACGAGGAAGCGTCGTCCGGCGGGCCGGTTGGGGCGCCTGGCCCGGCCGCGGTTTTACAGTTGTGTGACACCGGCCCCGCGGCCCGGTGTCACGCTATCTGTGCAGCCCAACCGCAGCGCTGGCCGGGCCAGCAGCCCGGGCCTGGTCTGCGGTGGCCCCGCTGTCCCCAGGAGACGTGTGACATGATGAACCGACTCCTCCTCGCCGCCGCGATCGTCCTGCTGGCGGCTGGGACCTGGACGACGACGCGGGCCGGCGAGACGGTCCGGAGCGCCCGGGTGGACGCGGTCGTGGCGGTCGCGCGGGGGGACGGCCGCAGGGCGGATGCCCTCCCGGCCGGCGTGGACCGCTGTTGCCCGCACCGCCTGACCCGGGTGGGCATCGTGCGCACCGGGGGCATCTCCGGAACTCCGCCCGGGAGCGCCGGATCTCCCGTGCTCGAGCCCTGCGCCGCCTGCGATGACTGGGAGATCTGCGCGCGCGAGCTGGAGAGCGTCGGGGCCAGCATGCAGGTGATGCCCCTGCGCAACGGCGTCATGCGCGTCTTCACCGCCGCCACACCCGCGGGAGTGCGGGTGCTGCAGGCCGCGCTGGCACTCCACTACGAGCGCATGAGCGGACTGATCACGGCCGGCGAGACTGTCCGCCTGTGCCCCGCGTGCCGGGTCATGCGGGGCGCGGCGGTCAGCGGGAAGCTGGCGCGGGAGATCATCAAGATCGATGGCGGCTGCATCACACTCACGACCTCGGCCGATCCCGCCATCGTGATGAAGATCCACGCCGAGACCGGGATCCCGACCCCGGTCCAACCGAAGCTCTGAGACCTCCCGGCCCGCGGTGAGGGCAGGCTCTGGTGGTCCAGTGCGGGGCGTGACTGCCGGCGGCGGCTCTTCCTGGTGTCCCGGTCGTTGCCGCGTCGGGGCCCAGGGATTACGCTGCTAGGCCATGGTCGCCCCCTCGCTCGGTGCCCGCGTGAGCCGGCGCGCGCTCATCCTCGTCGGTCTCGGGGTGGCGCTTCCGGCCATTCTGCTCGCCGGCCTCGGCATCTACCTGACGCTGCGCATCGCCCGCGTGGTCGAGGACGAAAGCGCGCGCTACAACAGCTACATCGCACTGCAGGTGGGCGAGGCGTTCGAACGCGAACTGCTCGCGGCGCTGCGGCGCTCCATCCCGCCGGCCGAGACCGCGGCCCGCTCCGGCGCCGACACGGCGGCCATGCTCGAGGCGCTGCGAACCGGCGTGCGCGGGTTCTCTGCCCCGCATTTCGTGTCCGAGACCGAGTTGCCCGGCACCACGGGCCTGGTCGTCGAGTCCACGGCGCTGCTCTATGTCCGCGGCGAGGGGGCGCGCAGGGTCCGCATGTTCGCCGGCCTGCTGCTGCGTGGCCCGCAGGGTGAGGTGCTGGGGGCGGGCGGCTGGTGGTTCGATCCGCGCCGTTTCCTGCTCGCGCACTTCGAGGAGGTGGTCCAGGACCGGCTCCCGGAGAACCCGCGGCTCTACGGCGGCATCGTGTCCACGCGCCGCCTGAGCGTGGCCCTGCTCGGGCCCTATGGCGAGGAGTTGCTGCGCGTGCGCCAGCCGGGTCACGCCCGCAGCGCGCGGATCGAGCCCCTGAGCGGTCCCTTCGGGGACTACGCCGTCCGCGTAGCCCCTGCGCTGGGGGCGCCCGCGGTCTGGGTCACGCGTTTCTTCGGTCTCATGATCGGCTTCATCGGGCTGATGGGCCTGGCGACCGTGGTGGCCGCGCTGGCCGGGCTGATGTACGCCTCCCGGCAGCTCGAGTTGGCCCGGCTCAAGACCAGCTTCGTCTCGAACGTGACCCATGAGTTGAAGACCCCGATCGCGCTCATCCGCCTGGCCGCCGAGACCCTCGAGTTGCGCCGCTTCTCGACCCCGGAGGAGGGCCAGGCCTTCCTGGGCAGCATCG